>Ga0134128_10001710_pt1 | contig 27845 bp, 29 predicted proteins | sample KB31754_FD_96462 | JGI IMG/M metagenome (GOLD analysis project Ga0134128, IMG submission 96462) | Terrestrial soil microbial communities with excess Nitrogen fertilizer from Kellogg Biological Station, Michigan, USA - KB3-175-4 | ecosystem: Environmental > Terrestrial > Soil > Unclassified ... | reverse complement strand
TATTCCCAAACCGAAATGCACGGGGAATATGGCGGAGTGGTTCCGGAACTCGCCTCCCGCGACCACATCAGGTGGTTACTGCCCCTCATCCGGCAGATATTTGCCGAAACCGGCCTCAAACTGCAAGATCTGGATGCCATCGCATACACTCGAGGTCCGGGACTCGCGGGCGCGTTGCTCGTGGGCGCAAGCGTGGCAGCCGCGCTTGGCTTTGCGCTCAAAGTTCCCGTGCTCGGGATTCACCACCTCGAAGGCCATCTTTTATCTCCTCTGCTCTCCGACCCCGCCCCTGCTTTTCCATTCGTAGCGCTGCTTGTATCGGGCGGCCATACGCAGTTGATGGAAGTGACCGGCCTGGGGCAATACCGATTGCTTGGCGAAACTGTGGACGATGCGGCAGGAGAAGCCTTCGACAAGACGGCCAAGCTGCTCGGGCTGGGTTATCCAGGGGGCCCGGCGCTTTCCCGGCTGGCGGATGAATTTTCCCGGTCAAACCAATCCTTGCACTTCGAGCTTCCACGCCCCATGCTCCATAGCGGCGATTTCAATTTCAGCTTCAGTGGCCTCAAAACAGCCGTGTTGACGCTGGTGAACAAACACGAGATGACACCGCAGACTCGGGGCGCGATCGCACAGGCTTTCCAGGAGGCGGCGGTCGAAGTGCTGACCGAGAAATCGCTTGCGGCACTTGCAAAAACGGGGCTTACCCAACTGGTGGTAGCCGGCGGGGTGGGAGCAAACCGCCAGTTGAGGAGCAATCTCGACCGCAGGGCGGAAACGATTGGCGCTACGGTATATTATCCGAAACTCGAATTCTGCACCGACAACGGCGCGATGATCGCATTTGCAGGGGCGATGCGCCTGGAATCTGGTCTGGAATCTGGAGAAACCGAGAGTTTAAAGCCCGGCAGGTTTACGATAAACGCCCGCTGGGATCTGGAAATGCAGGAAATCGACCAGGATGCGTAAGATGCCATCCGTTTCCGCGCTTGTTCTGCTCGCGCGGCATAGCCGGGAAGGCGGGTTGCGCAGCATCCCTCAAGAGGTGCTGCGCTTGCCAATACGCGATTCCCTGCCAGCGATCAGGCCAGCGATATTTGACTTATGCCGCCAGATGAGCAGCAGGGACATGATGAAAACAACAAGGGTGCGCGCTTCGAAGCCGAGAAAAAATAAGGCATAGAATGGCGCCAGACCTGCTGCCGCTATTGCCGCCAGCGATGAAAAACGCCAGATCACCGCTACTGCGAGCCAGATTGTGATCGCAAGCAATCCCATCCAGGGATTGAATCCCAGCAGTATTCCCAGCGCGGTTGCCACTCCCTTCCCACCCCTGAAATGCAGAAACATGGGAAACAGGTGGCCTAGAAAAACCGCCAGAGCCGCTGCCGCAACTGCCTCGTTACCCAGGTTCAAAAAGGGTGCATAATACTCCGCCAATGCGACCGCAAGCCAGCCTTTGCCTGCGTCCCCCAGCAATGTAAATATCGCTGCGGATTTTTTCCCGGATCGAAGGACGTTCGTGGCACCGGGGTTGCCTGAGCCGTACGTGCGCGGATCAGGCAGTTGAAAGAACCGGCTCGCCAGCACGCCAAAGGAAATCGAGCCCAGCAAATATGCTCCCAGAACCAAAGCTATCAGCGTCATCTTTGCAAATAGAATAAAATCCCCTGCTGATTCTACTTGAAAAACAGCTTCGGCAATGTTGCTCGCCGGTGCTTTAATGCTTAACAATGGATATCATCTTCCTGCACGAACTCAAAGTTAAAACGCTGATTGGAATTTACCCGTGGGAGCTCAAAGTTGCGCAGACGATCCAGCTCGATCTGGAGATCGCATTGCCTGCAAGCCGGGCCTGTCAGACCGACAATTTCGAGGACGCGCTGGACTATGCCCTTATTGTGCAGCGCATTCACCAGGTCCTTTCCGAAAGGCATTTTTCCCTGCTTGAAGCCTTGGCCGAGCACATCGCGCAGACCATCCTGCTCGAATTCAAATCCCCTTGGATCAAGGTAAGCGTGGCGAAACTCAGCGCAATTCGCGGTGTAAAAAAAGTGGGCGTGCGCATCGAACGCGTATCATGCGGCGGTTAAGTGCCTTGACCGGAATCTAGCTCAACCCAATAATGGTGTGCTTTGAACGTCATACCGGTTTCTGCCGGTATGACGTTTGTACTGTTTGCTCGCCGAATTAATAAGACATCAGCCTGCCGCAAGCGCTGCCTCTATTTCGGTAAAGGTCCTGGCAATTTCCACTGAAGGAATGATAGTTCCGAGCTGCTTTTCGATTTGCGTCAGGGAAAAAATTCCGCAAACGGTGGGCTTGTCATCCGCCCCATTCTCTATTACCCAGGCGTGCTGGCGGCCGGTGTCACACAGGCTGGCGATGATATTTCCGACTCTTGCATGCTGGACTTCCGACAGGGGAATTGCTTCCAGCCGGTCTAAAGGAGTCATGATGTCGGAAACAAGAATTTCATTGTGCTTGACACGCCTTTCCTGAATGAAACGCAGCGGTTTTTCCCCCAGAATATCAGTCGCCGTGATAATGCCTGCGAGAAGCTTGTCCCCATTCAACACAAGCAGAGATCGTATTCCGCGCAGCATCATATAGGCATTAGCCGACTCCATGGTCACATTCGGCTCGATTACAGCGGCCGGAATATGCCGTAAGTCGGTCATTACGACGAGCGCGGGTGATGTCAGAGTTACCGGCTCAGGCTGGGCTGGCGTTGCCACCCGTACAGCGCCCGTGAGACGCTGCACCGGGAGGAGATGATAGTCGGACATGACGATATCCTCCACGTTAGAGAGGGAATACGCTTGAAATCAGTGAAATCGAATTCAAGCATTCCCCTGAATCTAACTCTACGCCCACCTTCACAAAGGGTCAATGCGACTTTTTGTAACGTTGGAATATAGCAAACCGCAAAAAGAGCCTCTCATCACGCCATGCGCACTGCCTGGCTCGACATCCTTTCATCCATTTTGGAGTACAACGCTACCCGTGCTTCCCGGCAGAAAAAATCTGTCGCGAGCGCAAAAACTGTCAGCGCCTGCTCGATCCACCTTATGTGGGAAAGCGAACAGAGGCGCGTAGCCAAACTGTAGAAGATTGCCCTCACGCTTATCGCAGAGATGGCTCAGATTGATCTGTTCCGGTTTGCGATTTGCGACGGGCTCGATTAGAACGTTCAGCAATTGCTACTCTATCCGACAGTTTCTTTCGTGGGGAACAGTATATGAAAAACGCATACAGGGGCTTCGATCTCAATACTGCCGAATTTGATAATTGGCTTGAACCTGCCACCACCAGGATGGTAAAGCATGCAAAATCAAATAAAAACAAACTCTGGGGTGACTTCGAAGGCAGTCGGATAAACCGAAAGAAAAAGCGCGAGGCCAGATCCGACTTGTGGGGAAATAGATAGCGATTTTTTCCTGAATCAGTAAGCCCTTCGACAGATTTCTGGGAACAGGCTTCATCTCCCTCAGAAATTGTCGAAGTGACTGACATCCCTGATATCTTCGATATCCTTGTTCAGCCGGCTCAGCATCTCCACCGGTTCAGTCGCCTGGGTAATAGGTCTGCCAATAACAAGATAATCCGATCCGTTCTCAATCGCCTGGCGAGGGGTTGATATCCTCCGCTGTTCGTCTGGAGAACTATCGGCTGGCCGTATTCCCGGCGTGACCAGGCAGAAATCCGCACCCATCGCCTTTCTCAGTCTGGACGCCTCGAGCGCGGAACATACGACTCCATCCAGGCCGCAATCCCGCGTGAGCGATGCAAGACGCTGCACCACGTCCTGTGGTTCGCCCTTCAGACCCACCTCATCGAGATCGCTCTGATCCATACTGGTCAGCAGCGTCACTGCGAGGAGCCTGGCTGATCCCGGCGGCACGGCTTCACGCGCTGCTGCCAGCATTCTTCTTCCACCCAGCGCATGCACGTTCATCATCCACACTCCCAAGGCTGCGGCTGTCCTGCACGCATTTGCCACCGTTGTGGGAATGTCGTGGAATTTCAGATCGAGGAAGATCTCGAAACCTTTACCCATCATCTTTTCCACCAACTGCGGCCCGGCAGCAGTGAAGAGCTCTTTGCCGACTTTAAGCCGGCATAGCGAGGGATCCAGACGGGCTACAAGGTTGAGTGCAGACGTTGAGTCCGGAAAATCCAGGGCGACGATAATACGGGAATCATTCATATGCAATTTATCGGGAACGGAAATCACAGGAAAGTACAGTTGATTTACAGATGAACGTCCGGGACGTCATATTTTCTCCGGTATGAGGCGAGTTGCCGTCTTTGCCTGAATACGATGGCGAGGCAGGCTGCTGCGCCAAGCGCCACCCCGAGCGCAAAGAAAAACAATATTACCAGTACCAGGGGCGCCGTCCATTCATAACCGAAGTAGTAATAAAGCGTTACCGGTTCGACATTTCTCACGGCAAAGCCCAGCAGGAGGAGAAACAGCACAATCCGCAGGAACCATATCAGATAACGCATGATCAGTTTTTCCGGAAAAGAACTCGCGTTGATATCAGGAGCATTGCTCAAACCAGGACGACACCGCGCAGGCAATTGGCGAGCGCGCCTCACCTGCATAAAAAAAGCGGCATGATCTTTCAATCATGCCGCCATTATATCCATCCGTTCAATTCGCGTTTTTCAGTTTTTCTGATCCACCCGCTCCCTCATTTCCTTTCCTGCCTTGAAATGAGGGACGTATTTTTCCGGTACCCGGACTTTTTCTCCCGATTTCGGGTTGCGCCCGACACGCGGGGGACGATAATTCAGATCGAAACTGCCAAATCCGCGAATTTCAATACGCTGCCCTTGTGACAAACTCTTCGCCATCGCGTCAAGTATAACCTTGACTGCCAGCTCGGCATCTTTTGTTCCCAGTTGAGGATGGCGAGCTGCAAGCCTCGCGATCAGTTCAGACTTTGTCATGACGCCCTTTATTGTTCCGTATTCTTAACATCCATCTTGGCTTTGAGCAAAGCACCCAGACTGGTGGTTCCGGCGCTGGCGGATGCGTCACCCGCTACCTTCTGCATCGCGTCGGATTCCTCCGCCATATCCTTCGCCTTGATGGAAAGATTAATGCCACGGTTTTTGCGATCGACGTTAATGATCATCGCCTCAACCACATCACCTTCCTTCAAATGAGAGCGAATGTCCTCAACCCGGTCGCGCGACACCTCTGAGGCGCGCAGGTAGCCTTCGACATCATTCTCGAGTGAAATCACGGCGCCCTTCGCATCAATCGACTTTACCGTACCTTTGACAATACTGTTCTTGTCGTGAACCGAGACAAAGCTGTTGAAGGGATCACCTTCCAGTTGCTTGATGCCAAGCGAGATACGCTCGCGCTCCACATCGATGGACAACACGACTGCCTCGACCTCGTCACCCTTCTTGTAATTGCGCACGGCTTCTTCGCCCGGCTGATTCCAGGAAAGATCGGAAAGATGCACCAACCCGTCTATCCCGCCTTGCAATCCGATAAAGACGCCGAAATCCGTAATGGATTTGATCTGGCCACGCACCTTGTCGCCTTTTTGATGATTCATGGCGAAGTCTTCCCACGGATTCACTTTGCACTGCTTCATGCCAAGCGAGATGCGCCGCCGTTCCTCATCGATCTCAAGAATCATCACCTCCACTTCATCGCCCAATTGCACCACTTTGGACGGGTACACGTTCTTGTTGGTCCAATCCATCTCCGAGACGTGCACGAGGCCTTCAATGCCTTGCTCGATTTCAACAAACGCACCGTAATCAGTAAGATTGCTGACCTTGCCGAACAACCGGGTATGGGGAGGATAACGTCGTGACAATCCTACCCATGGATCTTCCGTCAATTGCTTCATGCCCAGCGAGACGCGGTTTTTTTCCTGATCGAATTTGAGGACTTTCGCGGTTACTTCATCACCCACGCTGATGACTTCGGAGGGGTGCTTCACCCGCCGCCATGCAAGATCGGTAATGTGCAGTAAGCCGTCTATGCCTCCCAGATCCACGAATGCGCCGTAATCGGTGATATTCTTGACAATACCCTTGACGATGGCGCCTTCGGTCAGGTTGGCGAGCAACGTCTGGCGGTCGGCGCCCTGGGTTTCTTCCAGCACTGCGCGGCGAGACACCACTACGTTGTTTCGCTTCCGGTCAAGTTTGATAACCTTGAATTCCATCTCCTTGTTTTCGTAAGGAGTCGTATCCTTGACTGGCCGGATATCCACCAGCGAGCCGGGCAGAAAGGCGCGAATGCCATTGATCATGGCAGTCAATCCACCCTTGACCTTGCCGCTCACGACACCCGATACGATGGCGCCGTTTTCCATCGCAGCTTCCAGATCATGCCAGGCGGTAAGGCGCTTTGCTTTGTCCCGTGACAGGCGGGTTTCGCCATAGCCATCTTCCAGCGCCTCGATGGCGACGCTGACGAAATCGCCAGGCTTGGCTTCAACTTCGCCCTTGTCGTTCTTGAATTCGTCGACGGGGATGAAACTCTCTGATTTGAGTCCGGCGTTTACGACTACGATGTTGTAATCGACCCGGACGACCTGTGCGGTGATGACTTCACCGATACGCATTTCCTGGCGGGAAAGGCTTTCTTCAAATAACGCTGCAAAACTTTCGGAAGAATCGACAGCGGGGGAAACAGTAGCCATTGTAAAAACACCTGATGTGGGTCCCATCAAAACCTGCAGACTTTCATGGGGTTAGGGTTAATAATAACTGCCGGGGATGGTTCTCTTTTTTCTGAGAGCCCATAACGATAGGGCAGCGCTCGTATTACCGACGTTTCAACTGCTCGGACATTCGAAATATCCGGCTTCAACTGCATTTCCTGCTCTGGTTCATCCTGAATCCAGCTGCCCGGCATTCGATGCGATTGAATGTGAAAAAACACAAAATGGTCCGGGGAATGGATTTTTTACGTGTTCCTGTCACTCAGGAACGCTTGAAGCCAAGCGAGGACAAGCTTATAGGATTTGACGGATAGAGCCTCTCTACACGACATGCTCAAATGGGTCCTTTTGCAGAAATTTCAGCGTACAGACTCAATACGCGATCTACCGCCTGGTTGATGTCGAGTGAAGTGGTATCCAGCAAGTGTGTCCCTGCGCTCAATTGCAATGGCGCAATGCTGCGATTGCTATCCCGCGCATCACGCTCCCGTATGTCCTGCAAAAGGGTGGCAATATTAGCACCCATCCCTTTTTCCATCAACTGCTTATAACGCCGCTGAGCACGTGTTTCAGCAGTCGCCGTGAGAAATATTTTGAGAATGGCAGCGGGAAACACAACCGATCCCATGTCGCGACCGTCGGCTACCAGACCCGGAATCTGGCAGAATGCGCGCTGTCGTTCCAGCAGCGCCGCGCGAACGAGAGGATAAGCGGCTATTCTGGACGCCGCATTGCCGCATTCTTCCGAACGTATTGCATCCGTGACGTTTTCATTGTCCAGGCGAATCTCCGCACCTGCAAAAACGACATTCAGATGGGCAGCGACTTCACTCAGGGCATGCTCATCCCCCAGTTCGATTCCCGATCGCATTGCGGCCAACGCCCCCAGACGGTACAGCGCGCCGCTGTCCAGATAGTGAAAGCCGAGTTTTGCGGCAACCCGTTGCGCTACGGTGCCCTTACCGGAAGCAGAAGGACCGTCAATCGCGATGATGGGAATATCCTGAGTATTCTTATCGTTCATAAAATATCAAAAGAATCGACCAGGGTGGCGAATTTACCCCCGGCTGGATCGGCACGGGTGATGGCCGCAAATTTTTCGAAATAATCAGGAAACGTCTTTGAGACACATTGGGGATCATTGATTCGAACAGGCGCGCCAAAAGACACGAGAGAAAAGCACATTGCCATGCGATGATCGTCGTAGGTATCAATAGCCGCATTCGCCACCAGTTCCCCGGGGGGCGGCGTGATTTGCAGAAAATCGTGCCCTTCCTCCACTTCTGCGCCGAGTTTGCGCAATTCCTGCGCCATGGCTGCAATACGATCGGTTTCCTTTACGCGCCAGCTCGCGATATTCCTGAGAATGGTGTTTCCCCGCGCGAACAAGGCTGTCACTGCAAGCGTCATCGCTGCGTCCGGAATATGGTTACAGTCCAGATCGATTGCTCGCAGGCTACCGGATCCGGGAGCACCTGCTTCGATCCAGTTATCGCCAAATCTGATATCCGCTCCCATCTGCCCGAGCGCCTCGGCAAAGCGAATGTCTCCCTGGACACTATCACGTCCTATGCCTTCGACGCGTACGGGCCCTCCCCCGATAGCGCCGGCCGCAAGAAAATAGGAGGCAGAGGAGGCGTCACCCTCGACGAATACCTGACCAGGACTCCGATAGCGCTGGTCTGGGGATACAGCAAAGCACCGCCAGTCCTCCCGCTCCACCTGCACCCCAAAACGCGCCATCAAGGCGATGGTAAGATCGATATAGGGTCGCGAAATCAATTCCCCTGTCACGGTGATGGCCGGTAATTCATCCATTTCTGTCCGCAGGAAAGGCAGCCCCATCAACAGGGCAGTAAGGAACTGGCTCGATACGTTGCCCCTTATCGTTATCTCTCCAGGATGGATCTGCCCGGGTTTGATCTGGAGCGGCGGGAAACCTTCCTTCCCGAGATAGGTAATATTCGCGCCTACTTGACGTAGGGCGTTGACCAGATCGCCAATGGGACGCTCATGCATTCGCGGCACGCCGGACAGGCGGTAGTGCCCTTGAGCAAGCGCCAGCACGGCTGTCAATGGACGGAAAACGGTACCTGCATTCCCTAAAAACAGATCCGCTGCCGTTATAGGAAAACGAAGGGGAAACTGGCTCCCCACCCCCTGCACGCGATAATGGTCTTTACCAATCTGAAGGATGGACACACCCAGAGTGGAGAGCGCGTCAAGCATGCGGGCAGTATCATCGGAAGCCAGCAGGTCGCATATATCGGTTACCCCCTCCGACAGCGCGGCAAGTAACAAAATTCGATTGGAAATGCTCTTAGAGCCAGGCAAGCGAACGATACCCTGAGCACGCCCGACTACCGGCAGGTCAATAAATTTCACACGCTGCCTTCACACGCGGCCTTAAGATTGTCTTCATCGATAAACAGCCAGTCCGGCGATAAAACCCGCTATTATAATCGACCTCCAATTCCGAATAAATAATAAGCACAATTACCTGCGGGAAGCAAATCACGCTCGAATCTCCAGTATCTCCCGGACAATCCGTGTATGGAAGGACGCATTGAAAATGGTGCACTGGTTCAAAGATAATTCCCAGACCACCGGGCGCACGCCACTGGTCCGGCTTAATCGCATCACGGATGGCGCCCCGGCAACGGTACTGGCCAAGATCGAAGGCCGTAATCCCGCTTATTCTGTAAAATGCCGTATCGGCGCAGCAATGATCGAAGACGCGGAGCATTGCGGACTGCTTTGTGCCGGAATAGAACTGGTGGAACCTACCAGCGGCAATACGGGCATCGCCCTTGCTTCTGTTGCAGCTGCGCGCGGCATACCACTGACATTGACCATGCCCGAAACCATGGGTCTTGAGCGTCGCAAGCTGCTTCTCGCTTACGGCGCCAACCTGGTTCTGACCGAAGGCGGCCGGGGCATGAAAGGCGCGGTGGCGAAAGCCGAGGAAATCGTTGCTTCCGAGCCAGGCCGATACCTCCTGCTTCAGCAATTTTCCAACCCGGCCAACCCTGCCGTTCACGAGCGCACCACGGGGCCGGAGATCTGGAACGATACCGGCGGGGCAGTTGATATTTTTGTTGCCGGCGTGGGCACGGGAGGCACCATTACCGGTGTTTCGCGATATATAAAGGGGACGCAGAAAAAATCCATCATCTCGGTCGCTGTTGAGCCCGCCGCCAGTCCGGTGATCACGCAGCATCGGGCTGGCGAACCACTGAAACCCGGACCTCACCGAATTCCGGGAATTGGCGCAGGGTTCATTCCTGCAAATCTGGACCTCTCCCTCGTGGATGATGTACAGCAGATCAGCAATGAAGACGCGATTCACTATGCACGTCGTCTTGCGCGCGAAGAAGGCATTATTTCTGGGATTTCCTGCGGCGCAGCGGTTGCAGCTGCGTTAAATCATGCGAAGCGAACGGAAAATGCCGGAAAAACTATTGTTGTCGTTCTGCCGGATTCAGGAGAACGCTATCTGAGTTCCAACCTTTTTGAGGACGTTTAGGAGACACGCTTAGGAGGCTCAGGAATAGCCGGAACTTGATAATAATAAATGGAGGAGTATTTTTCATTGAAACGAACAGCGCTGGAAATTGGCGACGTGGTGTCCGAATTGCGCGCACTGCGGCTCAAATCGCTGGAAAACCGGCAGAGACGCGACACGCCACCCAAGCTTCCTTCCCGCAAGGTGCTGGTCGGCATTGCGGATGGACTGAGAGCCGTGCTGTTTCCCAACCGTCTAGGAATGCCCGATCTCACCAATGAAAGCGTCGATTATTATGTGGGCCACACGCTCGATGTAACACTGCGGGAATTGATGGTGCAGGTGCGCCGTGAGCTGCGCTTTGCTGGCGATGCGGATGCGCCAGGCAATTCTGAAAGAGAGCGGGCAGCGGGAATTACGCAAGCCTTTGCCCAAAGGCTGCCGCATATACGCAGTTTGCTTGAAAGCGACATTCAGGCAGCCTATGAAGGAGACCCGGCTGCACGAAGCGTAGATGAGATTCTGGTATGCTATCCCGGAATTACCGCCATTACCTATTACAGGCTCGCGCGTGAGTTGCATCGACTGGGCGCGCCATTGATCGCCAGAATGATTTCTGAAATTGCTCATTCTTCCACCGGCATCGAAATCCATCCCGGTGCGCAAATTGGCGGATTCTTCTTCATAGATCATGGCACGGGTGTGGTCATCGGCGAGACTGCCATCATCGGCGAACATGTGCGCCTGTACCAGGCTGTCACCCTTGGTGCCAAGCGCTTTCCCGTGGATGAGCATGGAGCTTTGGTAAAAGGCAATTTGCGTCATCCCGTCGTCGAGGATGATGTCGTCATCTACGCTGGCGCGACGATCCTGGGACGCATCATCATTGGCCGAGGCTCGACCATTGGCGGGAATGTATGGCTCACCCGCAGCGTGCCTCCTGGCAGCGTCATTTCCCAGGCGCAGACACGTAATGAAGTGTTCGATGGCGGCGCGGGCATCTAGTCCCGCCTGCGGGCTACGCAAATCTGCTCGCAAAACACCTCGTCATCATCCCGCGATGCGTGAAATTCCGGACCCAAGCTTCATTGCGGAAGCTGTCGGACTGCAAGTGCTAAAGCACTTCGGTCTTGCCCGGCTTTCCTGTCCCGGAAAAACAACTCCGCGGAGTCAGCTCCACGATACCACGGTTTCAGTGGTTGACGCTCGCACAGGCAATATTTAGACTTGTGGAAAAAAAACAGGTACAAACACCGCAATGAGTTCCTCAAGCACCTCAAGCAGGACAGCCACCCTACCCGATATCATGTGCCCAAAATGCATCAAGTGCGGGAGCGAAAGAACGCATCATTCGCGCGTGCGGCCTGGCGAGCGAACATTGGGTATGCTGTTCCTTCGACCCGTACGTTGCCGGCAATGCAAGGAGCGCTTCTGGGTGAAAAATCCGAATGCCTTTCTTGCATTGGGAGGAATGCTGTTCATCGGCGCATTGCTGATTACAACAGTCTGGCTGATCATAGAGCACAACATGGCTGATCCCTATGCGGGACCCGTCGCGGAAACTGGAACCAAGGATCCTGTTGATCCTGTTGCCCCCGCGGCCAGCAAACCGCAGAACGGTCAGGAAGCGCTCCTCGGCCCGGCACCGGGCACGCGCAAAACTCATGACATCACCCAGTCGTCCGGAAGCATCACTCCTTCCGCTCCTGCGCGAACTCCCATGGAGGATCATCGTTTTACCGTTCGGCTATATCAGGAGACGGCGATTAACGGAGACGCAGATTCCCAGTACAAGCTCGGGCTGCTGTATCTGACGGGGAACGGCGCACTCCAGGACTTTGCCGAAGCTGCAAAATGGCTCCAACTGGCCGCAGAGCAAGGCTACGGGCCTGCGCAATATGAGTTGGGCCTCATCTACCGCAATGGATACGGCCTCCCTACGGACCATGTGCAAAGCTACGTATGGTTGAATCTTGCGGCCGCCGCCGGCGTCCAGCAGGCCATGGCAGCCAGGGATGAAGTCATGCGCGCGCTCGGCAGCAAGCAACTGGCGCAGGCACAGAAGATTTCCCGCGAGTGGCTGGCGGCACGGACCGGACCGGAAAGCGGAAAAGAGGCTGACCGGGTTGAATCAGCACACCACCGGCGTAAACAATAACTGCTAAACAACCCGCCGCTGAATAACACGTCCTTCCCTTCAAATGATTCTCGCAGTTCAATTGCCAAGTCAAGGAGGAGCACTTCATTTCATATAAATTCGTCCAACATTTCTGATGAAGAGGAAATCCTCGTGAGTGAAACTTTCGACGTTATTATCATCGGCGCCGGCACTGCAGGATTGGCCGCTCTCAGGGAAGTAAAGAAGCGAACTGACAATTTCGCCATTATCAATGATGGTCCCTGGGGGACAGTCTGCGCGCGTGTCGGGTGCATGCCTTCCAAGGCACTGATCGAGGCCGCAAAGGCGTTCCATCGCCGTACCTCCTTTGAGGAATTCGGCATCCATGGAGCAGATTGCCTCACGCCGGATATTGCAGCTGTCCTGCGACGTGTGCGCCGACTGCGGGATGACTTTGTCGCCAGCACGCTGAAGGCGACGGAAGTGCTGGGAGAGCGAGCTATTTCCGGGCGTGCGCGTCTTCTTGAAACAGGAAGGCTCGAGGTAAACGGGCGGGAATTGCGCGCTCGGAACATTATCATTGCCACTGGCTCTCGACCGTTTGTACCTTCTCCCTGGCTTGCACTCGACAGGCAGATCCTGACGACTGACACGTTATTCGAACAGAAAACCCTTCCCGATCGTGTAGCAGCCATAGGCCTGGGGGCGGTGGGCATGGAAATGGCTCAAGCACTCGCGCGGCTGGGAATCGAGGTAACGGCATTCAGTAAAAGCGACACCGTCGCCGGTTTGAGCGATCCGAGAGTCAATGCAGTTGCGGCGGAGCTTCTTGCAGACGAGTTCAGGGTACATCTGGGCAAGCAGGCAGAGCTCCGGGTAGCTGATGGAGATATGCGGGTGTGTGCCGGAACACAGGAAATCGCGGTTGATGCTGTTCTTGCCAGTCTGGGCCGCAGACCTAATATCGAGAATCTGGGACTGGAGGCGCTAGGCATCCAGTTGAATGAAAAGGGTCTGCCTCCTGTTGATCCCCATACCATGCAGATAGCAGACCTGCCGGTTTTCATGGCAGGGGATGTGAGCGGCATGAGACCTCTATTGCACGAGGCAGCGGACGAGGGCCACATTGCAGGAATCAATGCCACCCACCCCGCTCCCATTCGCTTTGAGCGTCGCACGCCGCTTACGATCGTGTTTACCGATCCTGGCATAGCCATCGTCGGTAAAAAACATGCCTCTCTCGCTAGCGGAACATTGGCAGGAGAGGTGCGTTTCGAACGCCAGAGCCGGGCGCGCATGGCGCAACGTAACGACGGCATTCTGCGCATTTACGCCGAGCCGGTCAGCGGCAGGCTGCTTGGAGCTGAAATGTGCAGCCCCGATGCGGAGCACATGGCGCACCTGCTGGCCCTGGCGATCGGCCGCTCACTCACCGTGCATGACATGCTTCGCATGCCCTTTTATCATCCCGTCCTGGAAGAAGGTCTGCGAACGGCGTTGCGCGATCTCTCGAGACAACTTCCCCAATGTCGCGAATCCGACCTTGCAGGCTGTGAGGCGTTCGGTGCACAGGCGCTGGATTGATGCAACACGGACGTTACGCCGCAGATTTCGATACTTCATCAGCATATTGCCGGAACTCCGGCATGAGTTCGAGGATACCAAAAGGGATATCGAAAGCGTACAAATGCAGTCAGTGCCAGAACTTAATATTTACACAGGAAGTCTTAGCTCGGGAATAGCGGAAGGGAAAGCCTGATGAATGAATTTGCATTTGCCAGAGTGCTGCATGTCCTGGGAGTTGTGCTGTGGATCGGGGGTGTCGCCATGGTGACGGCGGTGCTGTTTCCCATTATGGCGAAAATGAAATCCGCAACCGAGCGGACGGAATTTTTCAGTCACATCGAAAACCGTTTTGCTCCCCAGGCGCGCTGGACAACACTGATAGTGGGTCTGAGTGGCTTCTACATGGTACATGTTCTCGACGCCTGGCACCGTTTTACTGAGCTCCGCTTCTGGTGGATGCACGCCATGGTTGCTGTGTGGCTGATCTTCACCTTGATGCTGTTTATAGTGGAACCCCTGGTATTTCGCAGGCAGAAGGCAAAAATGTCTCGACGCGATCCCGCGAAGGCTTTCGCACGGGCGCAGCGGATGCACTGGATATTGCTGAGTTTAAGTCTCGTTACCGTTGCCGGGGCAGTCGCCGGCAGCCACGGCTGGATGCTGCAGGGAGGATAGGCATGAGTTATGCAGCAATAAAAATGATCCATGTCGGCAGCGTTATAATAAGCTATCTTTTGTTTTCATTGCGCAGCATCTGGATGATCCAGGGATCTGCTGGCTTGAAACGGCGCTGGGTAAAAATTACACCGCATATAGTGGATACAGTACTGCTGGCGAGTGCTGTTGCGCTGGCTATCCGTATTCAACAGGATCCGATACATGACTCCTGGCTCAGCGCCAAGGTCGTCGGGCTGCTGCTGTATATCGGCCTGGGCATGACGGCGCTAAGATTTGGAAAAACGCGCAAGGCAAAAATATCCGCATGTGTCGCAGCCCAATTCGTATTTATTTACATCGTACTGGTCGCCCTGACAAAAAATCCCGCAGTTTTTTCCCCCATCTCGTAAGAAACTGGATCGCGGGCCTTGCATTTTCCGAAAAATCTTTCAAAATGCCCTGCCAATGCTCTCCGAGCGATTGCTGTGTCTTACATAAAACGTAGTGTTATTTTTATAGAGCGCTCATGCTTGTCTTAACCTTCCTCTGCAAGAACCTACTCACATGCTAGCGCGGTGGCGGTGGTGGGCTTATCCTTTGGCCGCGCTTTTTGCATTGGGTGTCATCGGGGCTCTGGTTTTCGGTTTCGCAGCATTGGTAACCATCCGTGCCTTACCCTCGCTCGATGCTTTGACAGACTATCGGCCCAAGGTACCGTTACGCGTATATAGCGCGGAGGGCATCCTGATCGGCGAGTTTGGAGAAGAACGACGCCAGGTTGTCAAAATCAATTCAGTTCCGCTGCGACTGAAGCAGGCAATTCTGGCTGCTGAAGACGACCGGTTTTATCAGCATGGCGGGGTAGACTACACTGGCATATTGCGTGCTGCTTATTCCAATTTCACCTCCGGCGGCCTGCGTCAGGGTGCCAGCACCATTACGATGCAGGTAGCGCGAAATTTTTTCCTGACAAAGGAAAAAACACTGAACCGTAAATTCAGCGAAGCTCTGCTTGCATTCAAGATCGAACACAGTTTAAGCAAGGACCAGATTCTCGAGCTCTACTTCAACCAGATTTATCTCGGTCAGCGTTCGTACGGTTTTGCCGCTGCTGCGCAGGTTTACTTCGGTAAAAGCCTGAACAGAATCAATCTGGCGGAAGCCGCCATGCTCGCTGGACTCCCCAAAGCGCCTTCGCGCTTTAATCCGGTCGTCAATCCACAACGTGCGAGGGCGCGGCAGGTATATGTGCTCCGGCGCATGCGTGACCTGGGCTACATCCCGAACGAGGAGTTCGAACAAGCGGAAAAACAACCGCTGCAAATCAAGCGGGAATCCCAGGAATACGCTCTGCGGGCGGATTACGTCGCAGAAATGGCGCGCCAGGCCATGTATCAGCGCCACCACGAGGATGCGTACACGAGAGGTTACAAGGTCTATACCACTATCCGTTTTCTCGACCAGGAAGCCGCTTATAATGCGGTACGCCAAGGCGTGCTGGACTATGACGACCGGCACGGTTATCGCGGTCCGGAAGCGGTCATAAAGCTGCCGGCGGGGGACTTGAAGCGGGAAGAAATACTCGAGGAAGCCTTGCAGGAAGTGACTGACAGCGATGGCATTCTTGCCGCGGTGGCGCTGGAGGCCAACCCGAAGCGGGTCAAGGCGTACCTCAAAGGCGGCGAGATCATCGAAATCAAGGGCGATGGGCTCAAATTCGCGCAGCAATTTCTGACTGCCAAACCTGCTGCCAACCAGCAGGTTATTCGGCCCGGCTCCCTGATCCGTGTCCACAAAAACGAAAAGGGCACCTGGGAGATTATACAACTACCGCAGGTGGAGGCCTCGCTGGTCGCCATTAATCCCCACGATGGGGCGATCCGCGCCATGGTGGGAGGTTTTGATTTCAACCGCAACCAGTTCAATCATGTTACTCAGGCATGGCGCCAGCCTGGCTCCAGCTTCAAGCCATTCATTTATTCCGCGTCTCTGGAAAAAGGCTTCACACCGGCCACTGTCATCAATGATGCTCCGCTTTCGTTTACGGCCGAAGAAACCGGGAGCGATCAGTGGGATCCTCGAAATTTCGGAGACAGGTATGAGGGGCCATTGCGCATGCGTGAAGCGCTGGCGAGATCAAAGAATCTGGTATCCATTCGCATTCTGCAGGCAATCGACGTGCAGTACGCGCAGGATTACGTGACGCGCTTCGGTTTTGATCCCAAGCAGCACCCCGCCTACCTTGCGATGGCGCTCGGCGCCGGTTCAGTCACCCCGATGCAGATGGCGGTAGGTTACGCTGCATTCGCCAATGGCGGATTTCTGATATCCCCCTATCTCATACAACGCGTAGAGGATGTCAACGGCAATATCGTGGAGCAACCGAAGCCCCTGCTGGCGGGTGAAAATGCCAAGCAGATTATCGATCCACGCAATGCCTTTCTCATGTCCAGCATGATGCGGGATGTGGTGCAGCGCGGAACCGCAACCAGAGCGAAACAGTTGGGCCGTAACGATCTGGCTGGTAAAACCGGTACTACCAGTAATTATGTTGACGCCTGGTTCTGCGGATATCAGCCCGATCTGGTCGCCATTGCCTGGATCGGTTTCGATAACCCGAAATCGATGGGAGACAATGAAACCGGCGGTCGAGCGGCACTCCCCATCTGGATGAATTATATGGACAAGGCGTTGAAAGGTGTACCGGTCGCCTCCTATTCCCCTCCGAGTGGTATCACAACCGCCAGGATCAATCCGGAAACCGGGCTGAGGGGCAATGGCGCGACCCTGGAGGAATACTTCATGGAGGAGCAGCTTCCTCCCGAAGAGGAGGATCCGATAGATATCACAATCAGGTCGGTGGAGGACATCATAAACGACTTTCTGTCGAATTAGAATTCATGCGATGCTTCCTGCCTGTTCGTCCTGTTTCAGTCCTCCTCCAGCCCTTATCCCGGTTCAGCGCTGCCTCAGCCATTCAGCCACTTCCATGGCATAATAGGTCAGAATGCCATCGGCGCCTGCGCGCTTGCAGGCAAGCAGCGCTTCAAGCACACAGGCCTTCTCATCCAGCCAGCCGTTTTGCCCGGCCGCTTTCAGCATCGCATACTCGCCGCTCACCTGATAAACGAAGGTGGGCGCTCCAAAGCGCTCCTTGATGCGGCGGACGATGTCGAGGTAAGGTAGTCCTGGCTTGATCATGACCATATCCGCACCTTCCTCCAGATCCAGTCCCACTTCCCATAATGCTTCATCCGAGTTGGCAGGGTCCATCTGATAGGTGTATTTGTTTCCAGTACCCAGATTGGCGGCCGAACCCACCGCATCGCGAAAGGGGCCATAAAAACTGGAGGCATATTTTGCGGAATAAGCAAGGATACGGGTATGAATGAAGCCCTGGTTCTCCAACGCAGTGCGAATTGCGCCTATGCGCCCATCCATCATATCCGACGGCGCAACCACGTCAGCGCCCGCCTGTGCATGTGCCAGAGCCTGTTGAGTCAAAACAGCCACCGTTTCCTCGTTCATCACATAACCGCTGTCATCGATCAATCCGTCCTGTCCATGACTCGTGTATGGATCGAGGGCGATGTCGGTAATGATACCCAGTTCGGGAAAGCGTGCTTTCAACGCGCTTACTACCCGCGGTACCAGACCCGAGGGATTGAGCGCTTCAGAGGCGGTTTCATTTTTCAGTCCCCCGTCAATGACCGGAAAGATAGCCAGCGCCGGGATTCCCAGTTCCAGGCATTTTTCGGCACGGGATAGCAGAACGTCCAGGCTTTGCCGCATAACGCCGGGCATGGAGAGGATTTTTTCCTCACGTTTTTCACCATCCAGCACGAATACCGGATAGATCAGGTCATCCGCATGTAACTGATTCTCACGCATCAGGCGGCGGGAAAATTTATCGCGGCGCATGCGCCGCATTCTTTTTTGGGGAAATTGACTAATGGCTGACATGATAATTCTGCAAAAAAAGAAAAAATCTGATAAAAAATCAAAAATCCGGGAACTTGCGGTTGGATTTTATATCTTACTAGCAGACGTTGTTTATTTGTCTCCCGCTTTTCCTCCCTGAGCGGGTACCTTAATCCCTAATTAAGGTAGTTTGCCCCCGGTTTTATTCCCCTTTAACCGGGGGTTTTTTATTTCTGGCGTTCGGTGTTTCCCGGCATATTTCCCTTATTGCTTCCCGGCACGCCAGCTTCCCCGATCACCTCGGTCTCCGGGTCGATCCCTGATCCGAACCATGTATCAAGCAGGGCAGACGCCTCCTCAACACCTTCTCTGTTTGTGCTGGAAAACAATTGTACGCTGCATTGTGGATAAGATTCATGTAAAAAACCTAGCACGGTTTTGAGAACTTTCTGCCCCTGTTGCCTCGTAAGCTTGTCCGATTTGGTAAGCAGCACATGCACCGCTTTCTTCGTTGGCGCAAACCAGGTAAGCATTTGCCGATCCAGCGGTGTTAAAGGATGCCGTGCATCCATGATAAGAACCATGCCATGAAGCGATTGCCTCGTCTGAAGATAAGTGCCGAGGAGGCGCTCCCAATGCTGACGGACTTCCGCTGGCACTTTGGCATAACCGTAGCCAGGCAGATCCACCAGAAACCTGTTGTTACCCAACTGGAAAAAATTCAAATGCTGGGTTCGTCCCGGCGTTTTACTGACAAAAGCCAGACGATTACGGTTTGCCAGGGTATTAATGGCACTGGACTTGCCCGCATTCGAGCGCCCGGCAAAGGCTACCTCGACTCCAACAGGGGGAGGCAGGTTGCGTAGCTCGCTGACGGTAGTATAAAAGGTTGCGTTCTGAAAAACGGACATATCCAATCTACGTCCGTAGGACGCAAAAGCTGATCAATTTCCGATGGAATCTTCCGAGGAAGCCGAAGCTCCTCCCGAAGCTGTTTCTGAAGTCTCCCGAGCAATGGCCAGCAGGCCTTGCAAAACGAGATTATCCATCACTTTCACATTCACGTTAAGCTGGGGCTGCAACTGCTGCGCTGCACCGCCGCTGAGAATGCACTCAGGCATGCGACCCAGGGTACCGGCAAGCAAGGCCGCCATGCGTTCGATTGCGCCCGCCATCGCGTGCACCGCACCGCTATAGAGCGCATCGGCGGTACTGTCAGGATAATCGCAAAATTTTCCGTCCCCCAATTCCAGTGATCCAAGGTCCTCCACCAGTATCTTCTGCATCAGATCGATCCCGGGGGTAATGATTCCTCCGAGAAATTCACCTGTGTCGGAAAGGGCATCTACCGTCATGGCGGTTCCCGCATCGACTACCAGACATCCTTGTCGTTCCAGCGCCCACGCTGCCACGAGCGCTACCCAGCGGTCGCTGCCAAGCTGCGCAGGGTTGGAGTAATAGTTGCGGACACCGCATTGATAGGGAACGGCAGTAATCCATTGCGGCTCTGCTTTCCACCGCGCCAATAGCTCCGACAGACCGGTCTTAATCCCGACGTTGGCGACATTGGATATCACTACACGTGAAGGTTCACGCAGATCTCTCCATTCCCGCTCGAGCTGCGCTGTGTCGCCCTGGGCCGCGACCCCTTGTATGAGCCAGTTGCGGCCATCATGCAGTCCCCATTTCACCCGCGTGTTGCCGGAATCCACCGCCAGCAGAAGGGGTTTCATTTATGCTGTCCTGCGCAGCGATATCTCGCCGCCGCTGAAACTGCGAAGACCCAGTGACGTTTGCAGCAACAACGACCCGCTATCCGATACCCCGTGCACCATCCCCTCCTGGCCCGACCCGTCAGGCAGCTTGAGGGTGACAGCTTTGCCTTCACATACATGACGATCAACCCATTCCTCCTTGAACGGCGTAAAACCCGATTGCTCAAATTCTCTCAATACTCGAGCAATATTCAGCAACAATTCAGCCAGCAATTTATTGCGATCCGGCATTTCTCCACTGATGGAAAAAATATCCGTTGCACCCTGGTCTATCCGCGCCTGAACGCTGTCGGACAATTTCAGGTTCATGCCTACGCCGATCACAGCGACAGTGGGACCGAGCATATCGCCATGCAACTCTATCAGTATGCCTGCCAGTTTACAGAAATTGAACATGATATCGTTTGGCCATTTAAGTACGGCTCCCTGTATCCCCGAAGATTCGAGCGCGCGTACTATTGCAACTCCTATGGCGAGGCTCAAACCCGAAAGGAAGCTTGCGCTTTGCTGAAACCGCCATAGCACGGAAAATGCGAGGCCGACACCCAGGCCAGAGTGCCATTGCCGTCCTCTTCGTCCACGTCCCTTCGTTTGCAGCTCGGCCGCTACCACATGAATGAGCCCGTCATTCGGATTCAACCGGTTGTCCGCCTCATGCAACAAAAGGCTGTTTGTGGAATCGATCGTATCGAGTATTTCCAGATTGAACTTGTCTGCCCGATCGCCGAGATGCTCAAGAATGGTATTTCGTTCCAGCCATTGAACCCGGTCGAGCAAGCGGTAGCCGCGCCCCTTGATTTTATGAATAGTCAATCCGGCTTCATCCACGTCACGGAGTGCGTTCGATACGCTGGCGCGGGAAACTCCCAGGGCTCCGGCAATAGCCGGACCTGAATGAAATTCATTATCGCTCAGCAGCCGGAGAATGGAAAAGGCGAGTGGATTCATGTAATCAGTGTAGTGCAAATAAATGGAAATGGAACTTTGCTACACGCATTCTCGCTCACAGCAGAAGAAATACAGGAAGAAAGTCAGCAGGGATACCTGATCGAATTTGGCTCGATACGTTATTCAACTATAATAAGCAGCCGGGCAAGTACAAACGAACGGGAGAGAGCAGAATCGGCGTTCCCGTTTGCCCATGAATTCCCGGAAAAGACGAGCAGGAATTCCCTTTCAAGAGGTCCAGTTTGAACGAAAAAGCTACACCTGGCGATGCAACATCGTTCGCGTCCAATTTCATACGCAATATCATCGAAGAAGACAATCTTACCGGCAAGTGGGATGGACGGGTTGAAACACGCTTTCCGCCCGAACCCAACGGCTATCTGCACATCGGTCATGCCAAAAGCATTTGTCTCAATTTCGGCCTGGCGCGGGACTATAACGGAATATGTCATCTGCGCTTCGATGACACCAACCCTGAAAAAGAAGAGCAGGAGTATGTCGATTCAATAATGGAGGCGGTAAGATGGCTCGGCTTCGAATGGGGCGAGCACCTGCACTATGCGTCGGACTATTTTGACAAGCTCTACGAGTTTGCCGAACACCTCATCAAGCAGGGTAAAGCCTACGTGGACAGCCTTACTGCCGAGGAAATCCGGGCGCTCCGTGGCACGCTTACAGAGGCGGGTGAAAACAGTCCTTATCGTGACCGCTCCATCGAGGAAAATCTTGACCTGTTCCGCCGCATGAAGGCGGGTGAGTTTCCTGACGGCGCTCACGTCCTGCGCGCCAGAATCGATATGACTTCCCCCAATATCAATCTGCGCGATCCCGTGATTTACCGGATTCGCCATATCCGCCATCATCGGACGGATGACAAATGGTGTATTTATCCAATGTATGACTACACCCACTGCCTATCCGATGCGCTGGAAAGGATCACGCACTCGCTGTGCACGTTGGAATTCGAGGATCACCGTCCCCTCTATGACTGGGTACTGGATCAATTGGCAGACGTTGTTCCATCCCATCCGCAACAGATCGAATTTGCGCGTTTGAATCTCACCTACACCGTCATGAGCAAGCGCAAGCTGATCGAACTGGTTACCGGAGGTTTTGTGGATGGATGGGATGACCCGCGCATGAATACGCTTGCCGGAGTAAGACGACGCGGCTATACACCGGAATCCATCCGTCTGTTTGCAGAACGCATCGGCGTCAGCAAGGCCGATTCATGGATAGACATGGGCATCCTGGAAGACTGTCTGCGCGAAGATATGAATGAGCGCGCGCAGCGGCGCCTGGCTATCCTTGACCCGCTCAAGGTCGTTATCGATAACTATCCGGAGAATGCCGAGGAAGAGTGCCTTGCCCCCAATCATCCGCAAAAGCCGGAATGGGGAAGCCGCACCATACCCCTGACGAAAACGATCTACATCGAGCGCAGCGACTTCATGGAGAATCCTTCCAAGGGCTATTTCCGCCTGTCGCCCGGCGGCGAAGTACGGTTGCGGTACGCCTACATCGTAAAATGCGTGGATGTTGTGAAAGGCGCCAGTGGGGAAATCATGGAAATCCATTGCACCTATGACCCGGACAGCAAGAGCGGCACGCCCGGAGCCGATAAGCGCAAGGTCAAGGGCAACATTCACTGGCTTTCAGCCGCCCATGCGCAACCAGCCGAAGTACGGCTTTATGATCGCTTGTTCAGCCAGGCTCACCCTGACGCGGGCGGCCAGGACTACAAAGCGCTCCTGAATCCGGATTCAAAGAAGGTCCTTACAGCGCATGTCGAGTCCGCACTCATGACAGCACAACCGGAAGAACGTTTTCAATTCGAGCGTCATGGCTATTTTGTCGCAGACCTGAAAGAAGCAAAACCGGGAAGACCCGTATTCAATCGCGCGGTCACACTGCGTGATTCGTGGGGAAAACCGGGTTGATTTCTGATAAGTATGCTGGCCCCGCTGCGAGCAGGGCAGTGTCAATCTGTACGATTTTGCTCCCGCCACCAGTTGAATGGACTGCTTGTATCGAGATTCCCTTAAAATGGTACTTCCCTTTCTCGTTTTTTTTCGCTAGGATACTGAAAAATGACAGAGTGCCGAAAATTGCTAACCTACGAAGCAACAAAAATATAATTCCTGATATTCTTGTATCTGTCCCTGCCACTTCTGATATCAATGTGGCAAGTATCATTAATATACCCCTGCCCTTGCAGAATTAACTGGACGTCAGTTCGTACATATTTCATTTGAGCGATTTGGAAAAGCACATGAGTCATACCCACCATATTTCTGACGGAAATTTTGAGACCGAAGTATTGCAATCGACCGTACCTGTGCTGGTTGACTATTGGGCAGAATGGTGTGGACCATGCAAGATGATAGCGCCCATCCTGGACGAGGTGGCCAAAGAATATGGTGACCGCCTCAAGGTTGCCAAGCTCAATATTGACGAAAACCAGGCTACGCCGCCCAAATATGGTATTCGCGGTATCCCTACCCTCATGCTCTTCAAAAACGGAAATATCGAAGCCACCAAAGTGGGCGCGTTATCGAAATCCCAGCTCACTGCTTTTATTGACAGTCACATCTAAAACTGTTAAGGTATAATTAGCGCATTCCGCAAACTCTCCGGTTAGTTTTCGGTTCGATTACGTTCGCCGCTTCGAATTCTCGTTCGGCTCCATCGGTTTTCCCAACGCTTCCTGACGCTTTTTTTACGTCCCTCTTCTTCACCCACGGATTCCGTTCATGCATCTATCCGACCTCAAAAACTTCCACGTCACCGAACTGGTGGAGATGGCAATTGCCAATGAAATTGACGGTGCCAACCGGCTACGGAAACAGGATCTGATTTTCGCGTTATTGAAGAATCAGGCACGGAAAGGCGAAAGCATTTTCGGCGAAGGCACTCTGGAAGTGCTGCAGGATGGTTTCGGCTTCTTGCGTTCTCCCGATACCTCATATCTCGCCGGTCCGGATGACATTTATGTCTCACCCAGCCAGATACGACGCTTCAACCTTCATACGGGGGATTCGATAGAGGGTGAAATAAGGACACCCAAGGATGGGGAGCGTTATTTTGCGCTGGTCAAGGTCGATAAGGTCAATGGAGAACCTCCTGAAAACTCCAAGCACAAAATACTGTTTGAAAATCTCACCCCGCTCTTTCCCACGGAGCGGCTGCAGCTCGAACGCGAGATCAAAGCCGAAGAAAACGTTACCAGCCGCATTATCGATCTGATTGCACCCATCGGCAAAGGACAGCGGGGTCTCCTGGTAGCCAGTCCCAAATCGGGTAAGACCGTCATGCTTCAGCACATTGCCCACGCTATCGCCGCCAATTACCCGGATGTGATGCTGATGGTGCTGCTGATAGACGAGCGGCCCGAAGAAGTCACCGAGATGATCCGGTCGGTAAGAGGCGAAGTGATTTCTTCCACTTTCGATGAGCCGGCTGTACGTCATGTGCAGGTGGCGGATATGGTCATCGAAAAAGCCAAACGGCTGGTGGAACACAAGAAGGATGTGGTAATCCTGCTGGATTCGATCACCCGGCTTGCGCGTGCCTATAACACCGTGGTACCTGCTTCAGGCAAAGTGCTGACGGGGGGTGTGGATGCCAACGCGCTGCAGCGGCCGAAGCGGTTTTTTGGCGCGGCGCGCAATATCGAGGAGGGTGGCTCTCTCACCATTATTGCCACCGCTCTGGTCGACACCGGCTCGCGCATGGACGACGTGATTTATGAGGAATTCAAGGGCACCGGCAACATGGAAATCCATCTTGACCGGCGCATGGCGGAAAAGCGCATTTATCCCGCCATCAACGTCAACCGTTCCGGCACCCGCCGGGAAGAACTCCTCATCAAGCCCGATGTGTTGCAGAAAATCTGGGTACTGCGCAAGCTGCTCTACCCGATGGATGACATGGAAGCAATGGAATTTCTGCTCGACAAGATCAAGGCAACGAAGAACAACGCGGATTTCTTCGATTCAATGCGGCGGGTCTAAAATTATTCAGCCCTAAACATCAGGCACCCCCGCCTTTCGGAATGCCTTGTTGCATCCCGTTTCCGACTGGAGGATAATACGCGGCTTTCCCCGAAATCAGGCAGGCATCGTGCGGGGAGCATTTGCAAGCTGAGGATCATTTCATGAAACCAGACATTCATCCAGATTATCAGGAAATAACCGTGACCTGCAGTTGCGGTAGCACTTTTCAAACCCGTTCCACCATGGGCAAACCCCTGCATATCGAGGTTTGCTCGGCTTGTCATCCGTTCTATACAGGTAAACAAAAAATCGTCGATACTGCCGGGCGTGTCGAGAAGTTCCGTCAGAAATACGGCAAGAAAGTAGAAAAGCAACCGGCAGCTTGAGAACCGGTTACTGGACTTTGAAAAAGGCAGCCCCGTGGCTGCCTTTTTTACTTTCAGTGAAAAACGGTACTTCCAGAGATAGCGCCACCTTTTTCACTACGTCGATCGTCGCCCACTTTTAAGGGCAATAGACTGCGGGATGATCTTTTAGCCGCGCCTTCCATATTCCCTCTCCTGACTGTTTAGTCTCGCTTCGGCCGGTTTTGTTTATTGGCAACCTCACCTCGACAAAATCGATCTTTTGATACTTTAAGCTGTGTTAAGTGCATTTGTGCTAAAGCGAACAGAATTAGGTGGGTGACAAGTAATAAAATTAATGTAGAGTTGAAAATTATCCACTATGTGCCAGATATTATTACTCTTTTAACGGGTTTCACTATGGCCGTTTACCAGGACAGCAGTTTTCTTATTCGCTCCGACCATTTTGACTTCAACGTTAGGCGTGCACCTGGTACCAGCGCATCGGTAAGTGGTATCTATCGGTGCGTAGGCTGCGGCCAGGAAATTGTTGCAAAGAAAGGACAGTTACTGCCGGAGTACGAAGAACATATCCACGGTTTCGAACTCGGACCGCCACGCTGGCAGCTTATCGTCTTCATCCTCTAGCTGTTTAGTCCCGCTGTATGCTGGTGTAGAGTATTGCCAGCTACAGAGGGAGGAATTATGGGACAGGTATTACATGGCTGCGCCACAACGACGGAGGCGGTGCGTCGAGCGATACAACATAGTCAAGAGAGCCTGATGGTTCTGGCTGCCCGCTACGGGATCAATCCGAAGACGGTGGCAAAGTGGCGCAAAAGAGCGCATGTGACAGATGCTCGCATGGGTCCGAAGGAAGTGCGGTCAACCGTTCTGTCAGTGGAAGAAGAAGCGGCTGTAGTTGCCTTCCGCAGGCATACCCTGTTGCCCCTGGATGATTGCCTCTATGCCTTGCAGGCAAGCATTCCGCATCTGACACGCTCAAGCCTGCATCGCTGCCTGCAACGTCATGGCATCTCCAGGCTGCCCCAGCTCGAAGAAGGCAAGACACGAAGCAAGTTCAAGCAATATCCGATCGGCTATTTCCATATCGATATTGCCGAGGTACAGACGGAAGAAGGCAAGCTCTATCTCTTTGTTGCGATTGACCGTACCAGCAAGTTCGCCTATGCCGAGCTGCAAACACAATCGGACCGAACAGTGGCCACGGCATTCCTGTGCAGCCTGATCAAAGCTACTCCTTACAAAATACACACCATCCTGACCGACAATGGGGTGCAGTTCTGTCATCCGCCACGTTATCGCAACGTCCCAACAGCCAGATACATCACCCACATGTTCGATCTATGTTGCCGTGAGCATGGCATCGAGCACCGCATGACAAAGGTCAACCATCCCTGGACGAACGGCCAGGTCGAACGCATGAACCGGACAATCAAGGAAGCTACCGTCAAGCGCTATCACTACAGTTCACATGACGAGCTCAAGGCGCATATGCAAACCTTCCTGATGGCCTATAACTTCGCCAGGCGGCTAAAGACCTTGAAGGGCCTCACACCCTTTGAGTACGTCTGCAAAATATGGTCTGAAGACCCGGACAGGTTTATTATTAACCCGCACCACCACACTGTGGGGCTAAACATCTAGCCCGCGCTTTTCCGGTCCCTTTCGAAGAGTCTTCATGGAGAACCGTGGGATAAGCTGAACCCGTACATCCGGCTGTGAATTCCTATGCTATCGAAGTTTACGTCTCAATTCCTTTTTTTCGCAGCTCCGCCTCTGCATCCTGGCTCTTCTCCAGATCCAGTTCCATGTATTTCAGCACTGCGGGGGTTTTCGTAAACTGTATATCGCGATACTCGACTACCTGAATGCGATTACCCCAGGGATCGAGGAAGTCGAGGAAACCACCTTCGAGCATTGTCGCTCCCGCCGCTTCAGCGAGTTCGCGCACATTTGAGCGGTCATCGACCACAAGACCGAAATGCCTGTCATCGTCCGGGCTTTGCGATCGCCCTTCCATCAGTGCAATGAACTGGTCTCCCATATCGATAAAGGCAGCACCCTGCCCTCGTCCTCGTCCTCGTAATTTAAAGGTGAAGATGCGGCCATAAAAAGCCAGTGCTTCTTCGATATCGCCGAGCTCCAGTGCAACATGGTTCATGCCGACCATGTGGGGTTTTGGCTTCTCGCCCATCTGTTTCCTCCGAATGAATGCCATATCCTGTTGCTGACACCTTTACTTATCTGTTTCAGGTTTTTCCCTTGTTACTTTCTCATATCCGGAACT
>Ga0134128_10001708_pt1 | contig 27857 bp, 28 predicted proteins | sample KB31754_FD_96462 | JGI IMG/M metagenome (GOLD analysis project Ga0134128, IMG submission 96462) | Terrestrial soil microbial communities with excess Nitrogen fertilizer from Kellogg Biological Station, Michigan, USA - KB3-175-4 | ecosystem: Environmental > Terrestrial > Soil > Unclassified ... | reverse complement strand
GCCGTGCTGCAGGCGATGCGTTCGCCGGCGGCCGACCTCACCGGCGCCCTCACGCTCTCGGGGCTCGCGGCGCTCCTCGCGCGTGCGAGCCTGGTGATCTCGAACGACACGGGGGCGCTCCATCTCGCGCAGGCGCTCGGCACGCCGACCGTGGGGATTTTCGGGCTCGCGAGCCTCATCGCGTCCGCGCCGCTCGCGTGGGAGGGAAAGGGCATGGCGGTGGCGCTCGATCCGGCGTGCCCGATCTGCGGGCAGCCGAACCTGGTCGAGCGATGCGCGCACGAGGTCTCGTTCGTCGCGGGCGTTTCGAGCGAGAAGGTGATCGGCCTCGCGCTGGAGCTTTTCACGCCGCGCGCGCAGCGCACCAGCGCAAAGGCGGGCGCGCGCGCGCCGGAGGCTCCGCGACGCGAGTTCCGTCCGGATCCCCGGCGGCCGGACGAAGCCCTGCATTGAGCCGCCCGATCCATGCGCGCAAGGCCGCGACAGGACTCTTGCCGGCGGCAACGCGAAATTGCGCGCGATTGCGTTGCTCCAAAGACGAGCGCGAACGACCGCGTTCGTGCAAGATGGCTCGATCCGGCGACGTGCCGGCCCACGAAAGGAACCGTTGAATGTCGAAACCGAACTACGCGTTCGCGAAAAGGCAGCGGGAGCTCGCCAAGAAGGCCAAGAAGGAAGCAAAGCGCCAGGAGCGCACCGCGCGCCATGAGGCGCAGGGGAACGAGGCCGAGGGCGCGGCCGCCGTGCCCCCTCCCGACGACACCTCCAAGTAGCGGAACGCGCGGTCCGGCGGCGCGGTCGATCCGGGAGACCGGACCTTCCGCCGAGGCCTCCATGAGAGCCATGACCGTCCCCCGCCGATTGCTCGCCGCCCTGGCCGCCTCCCTCGCCCTGTGCGGGTGCGCGAGCGGCCCCTACCCCGCGTATGCGTCCACCGCGGAATACCCGCGCAGCGACGATGTTTTCGCCAATATCCGGGCCGGCATGACGCGCGACGAGGTCGCAGGCCGCATCGGGCCGCCGGACGAAACCATGCAGTTCGCGCGCAGCCGCACGGATGCCTGGTCGTACTACTACACCGACACCTGGGGTTATCCCTCGGAGTTCTCGGTCACCTTCGCGGGCGACCGCGCGGTGAGCAAGTTCTCGCGCCGGCTCGACCGGAACGAGATCCTGTAGCCCCACGGCGGCCGCCCCCGGCCCAAGGGAGGTTCCATGAACGAACCGCGGTTCCTGAAGAACGCCCTCGCGGCGATCGCCGCGCTTTGCATCGTCGCGTCGTGCGGCACGATGCCCCCGCCGCGCAGCGACACGGTGTTCGCGGCGATCCCCACCGGCGCCACGATGGACGGCGTGCGGCAGCAGCTCGGCAAGCCCGACGAGGAGATGGCGTTCCCCGCGACCCGCACCGTCTCGTGGACGTATTTCTACTACGACACGTGGGGCTTCTACGCCGAAGAGGACCTCACCTTCGACACCTCCGGGCTCCTGGTGGGCAAGTTCTCCAAGCGCGTGGGCTACGGCGGCTCCGGCAAGACCTAGGCGTGCCGGAAACGCTCCTTCTCGTCTAGAATGGAGCCTTGCTCAACCCACTCGAAAGGAGTGATCCGTGAGATCTCGAACCCGTCAGTACGCTCTTGCGATCGGGGTGGTTCTCGCCGCGGTCACTACGGTGGTCTACGCGGCTTGCCCTCTCTGCCTGTAAGGGCACAAGGGTTTGCGGAAAGGCCGGCGAAAGCCGGCCTTTCCATTTGCGGCATCGTTGCGGACGGCCTTCAGCCGCCGAGGAAGAGGCGCCCGACGTCGGGATTCGCGAGGAGCTCGCGTCCCGCGCCCGCGAGCGCCGCCTGGCCGGAGACGAGCACGTAGCCCACGTCGGCGAACTCCAGGCCCTTCCTCGCGTTCTGCTCGACCATCACGATGGTCTTGCCGTCCTCGCGCTGCAGGCGCTCGAGGATCTCGAACACCATGTCGATGAAGCGCGGCTCCAGGCCGATGGAGGGTTCGTCGACGAGGAGGATGTCGGGCTCCATCACCAGCGCGCGCGAGATCTCGAGCAGCCGCCGCTCGCCGCCCGAGAGCACCTTCGCCGGGTGCTTGCGCCGGTTCGCGAGCCGCTCGTTGCGCGCGAAAACGCGCTCGGCCGCCTCCTTCGCCTTCGTGCGCGAGCGCAGGAGGAAGCCGCCCATCAGCAGGTTCTCCTCCACCGTCATGTCGGGGAAGACCGACTTGTCCTGCAGGATGTAGGCGATGCGCGCCTCGCGAAGCTTGCGCTCCGGCGTGAGGCGCGTGATGTCGCGCCGCGCATCTCGCGACCCGACGGCCACCTCGCCCTGGAACACGCGCGCGAAGCCGTAGATCGAGTGCAGCACCGTCGACTTGCCCGCGCCGTTCGGCCCGATGAGGCAGACGGATTGGCCGCGCGCGACGTGGAGCGTGAGCCCGTGCAGGATCTCCATGTTGCCGTAGCCGGCATGGAGGCCGCGCACCGAGAGGAAGGGATCGTTGCCGGCGAGCGCGAGCAGGCGCTCCTCGGGGATCTCGGTGCGCAGCGACTCCGCCTCGCGCGCGACCTCGTCCACCGAGAGGACGACGTCGACCTCGCCCTCGTGGTATCCCTCCGCGCGGCGCTCGGGCGAATCCGGAAGCTGCGAGGGATCGGCGCTCACGCCGCCGCCCCCAGGTACGCGTCGATCACGCGCGGATCGTCCTTCACATCGGCCGGTGCGCCCGAGGCAAGCACCTTGCCGAACGCCATGCAGTAGATGTGCTGCGCGAGGTTCATCACCACGCGCATGTTGTGCTCGATCACGAAGAGCGTGATGCCGTAGTCGCGATTGGCGCGCTTGAGACGGTCGATGAGGCCGTTGATGAGCGTGGGATTGATGCCGGCGGTGGGCTCGTCGAGGAGCAGCGCCTTGGGCTCGTTCATGAGCGCCATGGCGAATTCCAGCAGCTTCTGCTGGCCGAAGGAGAGCGATCCGGCCGCGAGGCGCCGCTTCGAGTAGAGGCCGACGAACTCCAGCAGGTGCTCGGCTTTCTCGACCAGCTCCGGCGGATAGGGCCTGAACATCTCCAGCCATCCGCTCTCGCGGTGCGGCAGCGACACGAGCATGTTCTCGACGCAATCCATCTTGCCGAACACGCGCGTCTGCTGGAAGGTGCGCAGCATGCCCAGGCGCGCGATCTTCTGCACGCCCATGCGCGAGATCTCGCGGCCCTCGAAGCGGATCGAGCCCGAGTCGATGGGATGCTGGCCGACGATGGAGTTGAAGAGCGTGGTCTTGCCCGATCCGTTGGGGCCGATGAGGCCCGTGATCGAGCCTCTTTCCACGGCGAGCGAGACGTCGCGATTGGCGACCACGCCCCCGAAGGCCTTGGTGACGCCGGCGACCTCGATGATCGGGTCGCTCATGCGTTCGCCGCCTTCCGCGTAGTCACCGGCCGCGCCGCCTCGCGCCGTGGCTTCTCCTCCTCCTCCACTTTCACTCCGAACCACTCCGGCCGCTTGCTCTTCACCCAGCCGAGGATCCCCTGCTGGAAAAACACGACGTTCACGATGATGAGGACGCCCAGCGCGATGTACTGCCAGCCGAGCAGGTACGTCCAGGTGATCTCACGCATCGCGTAGAACACCGTCGCGCCGATGATCGGCCCCCAGAGCGTGCCCTTGCCGCCGAGGAGCGTCATCGCGATCATGAAGATGCCGAAGGTGAGCGTGGGATACGCCGTCTCGAGCGGCTCGACGAAGCCCGTCATGTTGCCGAAGAGCGCGCCGGCGATGCCGAGGAAGAAGGCCGCGGCCGACCATGCGACCGTCTTGTAACGCGTAGTGTGCAGTCCCAGCGCGTCGGCCTTGTCCTCGTCGTCGCGGATGGCGTTCACGGCGAGGCAGAAGCGCGTGCGGTAGAGCCAGCGGAAGAAGAGATAGCACAGGATCGCCGCGACGAAGCATGCGAAGTAGAAGAAGCGCTCGCGCATGCCCGGGCCTCCGGGGAAGACCGGCATCGCGATGCCCTGGCCGCCTCCCACCCAGTTCCAGGTGCTGGTGAGCTCCGCCGCCGCGATCGCGACGCCGAGCGTGCCGATCGCGTAGTACGGGCCGCGGATCCCGAGCAGCACCCAGGAGAGGATCGCGGCGACGATCGTCGCGCCGATCGCCGCGAGCACGAGCCCGAGCGTGAGCCCCTGGAAATACTGCACCGGCGTGAAGTGGACGTTGATCGCGCCATTCGCGGCCGTGTACTCGCCGACGTTGTAGACCACGCCGATCTGCGTGATCGCGCAGATGTACATGCCGAGGCCGAAGAACGTGATGTTGCCGAGCGAGTTGTAGCCCATCTGCCCGCCCATCGCGTCCCAGGTGAGCGCGAAGAGCACCATGATCCAGAAGACCGCGAACTGGACCGAGTGGGCCGGAAAGACGAACGGCGCGGCGATGCCCGCGGCGAGGATCGCGACGTGCAGCGCGGCCGAGCGGCGCCGGGTGAAGATCATTGCAGCGACCTCCGTTGCTGGAGCAGCGCGAGCCGGCGGATGATGAGGATCACGAGGAGCAGCGAGACGATCGTCGCCTGCTGGAACTGCGCGCCGAACACGAACCCGCTGTACTGCTCGACCACGCCGAGGACGAGCGCCATCACGATGACGCCGGCGAGGTTGCCGAGCCCCGCGGCGGTGACGATCACGAACGCACGCACGGAGTAGCCGATGCCGTAGAAAGGCGCGATCACCCACACCATCGCGACGAGGACCCCGGCCGCGCCGCAGATCGCCGCGTTGAGCGAGAACGTGAGCGCGTAGACCGTGTCGGTGTCGATGCCGAGGACGCGCGCGGCACGCGGATCCTGTGCGGTGGCGCGGATCGCCTGCCCCATGCGGCTGTAGCGCAGGAACGCCACCATCGCGATGGCGAGCACGATGCACAGCCCGATCGCGATGATGCGGATCTGCGTGATGTCCACCGAGCCGTCGAAGAAGCTGAAGTTGCCGAACCCCGACTTGAGCGTCCGCACGTCCGGTCCGAAGATGAGGTTCAGCGACTGCTGGATGGTGATCGCCATCCCGAAGGTGGCGAGGAGCGACGTGAAGAGGTCGAGCTCGATCACGCGGCGGATGATGATGCGGTAGACGATCCAGCCCAGCACGAACATGATCGCGGCGACCGGGACGATCGCGACGATCGGATGCACGCCGTGCTTCCCCAGCTCGTAGGCGAGGTAGCCGCCGGTCATCACCATGTCGCCCTGCGAGAGGTTCTTCACGCTGGTGACGCCCCACACGAGCCCGAGCCCGTAGGCGATGAGCGCGAAGATGGCGGCGACGGAGATGCCGTTCAGCAGGAGCTGAATGTTGAAGACCGGCGCCCCAGTGAGGATCTGGACGTTCTCGAGCATGGCTTGCGGGGGCGCCGGCGCGCGGCCGGCGCCCCGCCGGCGCTACTTCGAAGCGACCCTCGGGTACACCACTTTCTCCGCGGCGTACTTCGTCGGCGCGACGACCACGTACTTGTCGTTCTGCACCTGCCGCAGCACCATCGGCTTGGCGATGTTCCTGCCGTCCGGCGCGAACTTGATCGGCCCGTAGAAGGTCTCGAGGTTGGTCTTCGCGAGCGCATCACGCAGCTTCTGCGGATCCATCGAGCCCGCGCGCTTGAACGCGTCGGCCCAGATCTCCACGGCGGCCGAAGCCTCCGCCACCTGGTACGGCACTTCCTTGTACTCCGGGTGCGCCTTGAGGAACTTGTTGTTGTAGTCCATGGCGGTGCCGAAGATCGGGTCCTGGTACTTCAGCGTCTCGGCCCACTGCGTCGGGCAGAGGATGCCCTCGGCGGCCTTGCCGAACTTGTCCGTGAGGTCGGCGGACTCGCAGTGCGTCATCGCGACGATCGGCGCGGAGACGCCCATCTCGGACATCTGCCGCGTCGCCGTGGTCGCGCCCTTCGTGTGGCCGGAGAAGAGCAGGATGTCGGGCTTCACCGCCTTCACCTTGGTGAGCGTGGCCGAGATGTCGGAGAGATCGCGCGGCATCTTGTCGTCCACCACGACCTTCATGTGGTAGTGCTTGATGCGGTCCATCACGCCGTCGCGCACGTCGAGCGAGAACGGGTCGTTCTCGAACGCCATGCCGACCTTGAGCTTCGACGGATCCTTGCCGTTTTGCTGCGCGAGCTCGGCGGCGAGGTCGATCACCGGCGAGAGGTACTGCTCCGAGGTGGAGAGCGCGGCGAACGTGTACTTGTAGCCCTGGCTGAAGAGCGAGCGCGAGGCGCCTTCCGCCTCGACCATCGGGATCTTGTATTTCTCGACCACGGGAGCGGCGGCCTTGGTGGGTCCGGAGCCGTAGGGCCCGAGGACGTACTTGATGCCGTCCTGGTTGATCAGGCGCTCGAGGAGCTGCGCCGTGCGGGCCGGCGTGGACTCGTCGTCGTAGAACTTCACCTCCATCTTGTACTTCTTGCCGCCGACGGTGACGCCGCCGGCGTCGTTGATGGCCTTCACCGCGAAGTTGTAACCGTCGCTGGCGTTCTTGCCTTCCTGGGAGTACTTGCCCGTGATCGAGATCGCCGAGCCCAGAACGATCGTGTCCTGCGCGTACGCCATCGACGGCAGAAACGCGGCGGCCGCGAGCGCCGACACCGCGCCCGCGCCGTACATCAGTGCGCCAAACTTCGTCCTCATCTCCATTCTCCTCGTGATCGCCGCGTTCATTGCGCGGCCGATTTGCCGATACCGCGCCGGGAAGCCCGCGCGGCGCCCTAGACGGGAAACGGATCTAGCCCTTGCGGAGCCACCCCACGGTATGCCGCCAGCGGACGGGGCTGGGGCTGGAATCGGCGAGGGTCACCCCGGACGGGCGGCACGCCGAGCGTGCAGCCGTGACGGCGTCGAACCGCGGGGTCTGAACCAGGGAAGCGGGCATGGCCCTCTCGCCGATGGGAATTTCGGTCCATCGTAGCACGATATATGCATGCGGGCGGCGATTGCCCCGGGCCGGGCGCCCGGAATATCCAAGCCGCTGGCGCTGTTCCGACCCCGCTCGGAAGTCGCACGCCGAGGTACTTGCCGGATCCTGCCGCCGATCCGAGCGGGGCCTCCTGATGCAGCGCGCTCGCTAAGCCGCCCGCGCGATCGCCTCGACCTCGAGCAGGAAGTCCTCAAACGCCGGGGCGGCTATGGGTCGATCGCTCGATGCGAGGGATGATCGCAATGCCCAGGGCCGCGAAGGTATCCGCACGAATCGACGTCGCGCTCGTCGACCTCCAACACGCTTTCCTTCAGCGGCACACCGTCCAGCTTCTCGATCGTGTCCATCGTCGCGGCACGTGGCGAGTGGACCATCCGCCCGCTGCCGCAATCGTAGGTGTAGAAGCAATAGACCTTCCTGGTTCCGGTCCCCATGATGGGAGTGTAGGAAATGCCATCGCTGCGATCATTCGGAGTGGCCCGCAAACGCAGGTCACCGACTTCCGAGGCTGCCGTACGCATTCCGCTCGCGCATCGTAGGACTCGACCTACAGACCACTCACCCCCGGCTCCGACAGACTTATCGTTGCAATTACACGAGGATATGGGCCGGTGCAGCAGAAGGATGAAGCCGTATGTCGGCCAAGCCGTGCTCGCGACTCGTGGGCCACAGAATGAGGACGCCTACGTGGCAGGAGCGGCTCGACATCTGCCGCACCGAGCGCGAGATCGTGGAAGTGTCGCGCAACTACCTCGCGTCGTTCGATCACTTCGAGATTTCGCGGCTCCCCGATCCGTGCAAGCCGACCCGGCTGGTCTGCGGCGTGGACGTGAGCCACTACGCGCTCGCCCTCGCCACCCAGGCGAGCGATGAAACGGATCGCAACGCCGAGCTGATTCATCGGCTCGCCGCGTTCTTCATCCAGGCGCACATGAAGCTCGCGCGCCTCGGCGAAACGACGAACGACGGCGAGGACAGGAAGCAGAGCGCGTAGTCGGCACCCGGGCATGCAGGCTCCACACACCACGCGCACCGGCAGCGAATCGGCCTCGAGCATCCGCTACGCGGATTGGCGCGGCCGGATCCAACTCGCGACGGACATCGATCAGCTCGTGCGGATCGTGCGCGAATATCTCGCCGCCTGGACCGCGGCCGAGCTCGCAGCCATCCCGCTGGAGGTCGGTGCCAGCGCCCTCTCCGATTCCAGCGATCTCAGCGCACGGGCCGTTCTCGCGGCTCAGGCGGAGCTCAGCTGGAAGGACGACGAAGCCGGCGGACGACTGATGCGCGAGATGGCCCTCACGTTGTCTGCCGCCGCCTCGCGCCTGCGCTTCCTTACGGCGATGCGAAGCCGGGAAGCAACGAGCGGGGGACGGTCGTCGGATTCGTAGACGCCGCGCAGCGGCGACGCCGACACACCTGTACGAACCGAGATTGGCGGAGAGGGCGGGATTCGAACCCGCGTTGGGCTGTTAACCCAAACACGCTTTCCAGGCGTGCGACTTAAACCACTCATCCACCTCTCCGCGGTGGCACAACTCAGCGAACTGAACGAGCGCCGCTGACGTTTCGCAGCGCAAGCTTCCCATTGCGGGAAGCCCGAAATTATACCTCGGCCAACCCGCGAAACCGACCCCCGCGGCGCGGCAAATCCAGGCTGCGGAGCGGCGAATCCAGGCTCACGAGAGCAACGCCCGCCAGTGCAGCCCGCGCGTCTGCCTCAGGAAGAGGATCACGACGAACGCGAGCATCGTGAGATGCACCGGCCACAGTCCCAGCCACGTGGGAATGCGCCCCGCCGAGGTCCACGCCTGGAAGATCGAGAGCGTGTTGTTGTAGAGGACGTAGATCAGCACGGCGAAGATGAGGTTCCACGAGCGGCCGGAGCGCGGGTTCACGAACGAGAGCGGCACGGCGAAGAGCCCCATGATGATCACCGCGAGCGGCAGCGCGATGCGCCAGTGGAGCTCCGCCATGTCCTCGGGCTTGCCGCTCGTGAAGAGCTGGATCAGGTTCATCGCCTTCGAGGAGGGCGCCTGCGCGCGCGCCTCGTGCGGCTCGATGCGCACCGCGTAGCGCTGGAAGTCCACCACGCGGTACTCGAGCGTCCCGGGCGTGCCCTCGTAGCGCCGCCCGTTCAGCAGCACGACGAAGCGGTCGCCGTTCTTCGCGGTCTCGATGTAGCCCTTCTGGGCGACGATCACGCCGAGCTTCCCGCGCTCGGTGGACTGCACGAAGATGTCGTTCACCGAGTCGTCGCGCTCGGAGAGCTTGTCCACGAAGAACACGCGGTCGGAGTTCCTCGACTCGCGGAAGACGCCCGGCGTCACGCTCGAGACCTCGTCGCGGCTCGCGAGGAGCCGCTGGTACTCCACGCTTTCGGCCTGCGCCCACGGCGAGACCCACACCGAGAGCAGCGCGCACACCAGAGCCACCGGGATCGCGAACTGCAGCACCGGCTTGATCCACGCGGCGATCGAGAGCCCGGAGGTGAACCACACCGTCATCTCGCTATCCCGGTAGCTCCTCGTGAGCGCGAGCAGCACCGCGACGAAGACCGCGATGCCGAGCAGCACCGGCAGGTAGTTCACGATGCCGAACGCGATCAAGCCGAGCACCGCCTCCGGGTCGATCTCGCCCACCGAGGCCTTGCCGAGCAGCAGGATCAGCAGCCGCGTGAGGATGATGGCGAGCAGCACGCCGACCACGGAAAGCGCGATCAGGCTGAACTCGCGGATGAGGCTGCGCTGGAAGATCACGGGAGGCGGATGGCCGGGCTCTCCGGAGTTGCGGGCGTTATAATTGCTGGCTTCGCCACCACTTCCTCCCGGGGATACCAATGGAATTTAGCACAAAGGGCGGCAATCCCGAGAAGCAGCGCGCCGGATGCGTCGTGGTGGGCGTTTTCGAGGGCGGGAAGCTCACCGAGGCGGCCCAGGCGCTCGACTCGGCCTCCGGCCGCTACCTCTCTTCCGTCCTCGGCCACGGCGACCTCGAGGCCCGCGCCGGCGCCACCCTCCTCCTGCACAAGGTTCCCAAGGTCTCCGCGGAGCGCGTCCTGCTGGTGAGCCTCGGCAAGGAAAAGGATTTCCAGGAAGGCCCGTACCGCAACGCGCTCGCGGGCGCGGTGAAGGCACTGCGCGCGACCGGTGCCGCCGATGCGCTCGTGTGCCTGGTCGAGCTGCCCCTGAAGCGCCGCGATGCCGCGTGGAAGGCGGAGCAGGTGGTGCTCGCGGTGACGGACGGCCTGTATCGCTTCGATCGCATGAAGAGCAAGCCGGCCGGCCCCCGCAGCCCGCTCGGGAAGGTCGCGCTGCACGTGGCCAATCGCCGCGACGCGGGCGAGGTGGATGCCGCGATCCAGCGCGCGCAAGCGATCGCGGAAGGCGTCGCGCTCGCGAAGGACCTCGGCAACCTCCCGGGCAACGTCTGCACGCCGAGCTACCTGGGCGAGCAGGCCGAGGCGCTCGGCAAGGAATGCGGCTTCAAGGTGCAGGTGATGGGGCGCAACCAGATCGAGAAGCTCGGCATGGGCGCGTTCCTCGCGGTGGCGCAGGGCAGCCGCGAGCCGCCGCGCTTCATCGTGATGGAGCGCATGGCGGGCAAGAAGGGCGACCGTCCCGTGGCCCTCGTCGGCAAGGGCATCACCTTCGACACCGGCGGCATCTCCATCAAGCCCTCCGCGGACATGGACGAGATGAAGTTCGACATGTGCGGCGCGGCGAGCGTGTTCGGCACGATGAAGGCCATCTCGAAGATGGACCTGGCGCTCAACGTCGTCGGCGTCGTGCCCACCACCGAGAACATGCCGGGCGGCAACGCCATCAAGCCGGGCGACATCGTGAAGACCATGTCCGGGCAGACGGTGGAGATCCTCAATACCGACGCCGAAGGCCGCTTGATCCTGTGCGACGCGCTCACCTACGTCGAGAAGTACAAGCCCGCGGCGGTGGTGGATGTCGCGACGCTCACCGGCGCCATGGTGATCGCGCTCGGCCACGTCACCACCGGCCTCTTCGCGAACAGCGATCCCCTCGCGCGCGAGCTGGTGCAGGCGGGCGACGGCGCGTGGGACCGCGCATGGCACCTGCCGATGTTCGACGACTACCAGGAGCAATTGAAGTCGAACTTCGCCGACTTCCCGAACATCGGCTCGCGCGCCGGCGGCTCGATCACCGCGGCCTGCTTCCTCTCGCGCTTCACCAAGTCCTATCCCTGGGCGCACCTCGACATCGCCGGCACCGCGTGGAAGAGCGGCGCGGAGAAAGGCGCGACGGGACGTCCGGTGGCGCTCCTCACGCACTTCCTCGCGCGCCGCGCGGCCGCCGCGTGACGCGCATCGACTTCTACCACTACGCCGACGACAAGCTGCGCTTCGCCTGCCGGCTCGCCGCGAAGGCCTACGACCAATCGAGCCGCATCGTCGTGTGGTCCGACGATGCGCAGCTGCTCGGCCGCTTCGACCGCGACCTCTGGACGTTCCAGTCCACGCGCTTCGTGCCGCACTGCTGGGCGGGCTCCGGCCTCGCGCCCGAGACGCCGGTGATCCTCGCCACCGACGGCGAGCACCTGCCGCACCGCGACGTGCTGCTCAACCTCGGCGCCGAATGGCCGCCGTTCTTCTCCACGTTCGAGCGCCTGCTCGAGATCGTCGCCACCGACGAGGACGACAAGGCCCGCGCAAGGAGCCGCTACGCGTTCTACAAGAAGCGCGGCTACGATATCAACGTGAACGCGATCGCCTCCGCGGAGAAGACTGGTGGCTGAGGACAAGGACGTCTTCAGCCGCGCGGAAGCGCTCCTGCGCAGGAACTCCGTGGGCGCGCCGGGCACGGGCTCCGACACCGGCGGCGTCCCGGTGCTCACCGATCTCGTCGGCGAGCCGCCGGAGGCGCAGCTCACCACCGACATCGCCCGGGACGTCTTCGCGCGCGTCCTCGCGCAGGTGGAGGGAAAGCTCGCGAACGAGCTCGAGCGCCGCGTCGCCGAGCAGCTCGTGGGCCAGGTGCATTCGGCGATCGTGGGCGCCATCGCCGACATGCGCCAGGAGCTTGCCAACGTCATCGCCGAGGCGGTCGCCGATGCCCTGCAACGGCGCAACGTGAAATGACCGAGCTCGCGAAAGCCTTCGACCCGCACGCGATCGAATCGCGCTGGTATCCGCTGTGGGAATCGCGCGGCTACTTCAAGGCCGGCTTCGATCCCAAACGCCCTTCCTTTTCGATCCAGCTTCCGCCGCCGAACGTGACGGGGACGCTGCACATGGGCCACGCGTTCCAGCAGACGCTGATGGATGTGCTCACGCGCTGGCATCGCATGAAGGGCGAGAACGTGCTCTGGCAGCCGGGCACGGACCACGCCGGGATCGCGACCCAGATGGTGGTGGAGCGCCAGCTCGAGGCGCAGGGCGAATCGCGCCGCGCGCTGGGACGCGCCGAGTTCGTGAAGCGCGTGTGGGCCTGGAAGGAGCAATCGGGCTCCACCATCACGCGCCAGATGCGGCGCCTGGGCGCCTCGTGCGATTGGTCGCGCGAGTACTTCACGATGGACGAGCCGCGCTCGCGCGCGGTGACGGAAGTCTTCGTGCGCCTGTACGACGAAGGCCTCGTGTATCGCGGCAAGCGCCTCGTGAACTGGGACCCGGTGCTGCAGACGGCGGTCTCCGACCTCGAGGTGGAATCGAGGGAGGAGGCGGGCAAGCTCTGGGAGCTGCGCTATCCGCTCGAGGATGGCAGCGGCTTCCTCGTGGTCGCGACGACGCGCCCCGAGACGATGCTGGGCGACACGGCGGTCGCGGTGCATCCCGACGACGACCGCTATCGGCATCTCGTCGGCAGGAACGTGCGCCTGCCGCTCGCCGATCGGCTGATTCCGGTGGTCGCCGACGAATACGTCGACCGCGCCTTCGGCACCGGCTGCGTGAAGATCACGCCCGCGCACGACTTCAACGACTACCAGGTCGGGCAGCGGCATGGACTGCCGATGATCTCGATCTTCACGCTCGAAGCGCGCGTGAACGAGAATGCGCCCCTCCCCTACCGGGGCCTCGACCGCTTCGAGGCGCGCGAGAAGGTGCTGAAGGACCTCGCGGCGATGGACCTCGTCGCGAGCGTGAAGCCGCACAAGCTGATGCAGCCGCGCTCGCAGCGCTCGGACGCGGTGGTGGAGCCCATGCTCTCCGACCAATGGTTCGTGAGCATGGCCTCGATGGCCAAGGCGGGATTGGAGGCGGTGGCCGAGGGCCGCACGCGCTTCGTCCCCGAGGAGTGGTCGAAGATCTACAACCAGTGGCTGGAGAACATCCAGGACTGGTGCATCTCGCGCCAGCTCTGGTGGGGCCACCAGGTGCCGGCATGGTACGCGGAAGACGGCACGCCCTTCGTCGGCCGCACGTTCGAGGAGGCGCGCACGCGGGCGACCAAAGCCGGAAAGACGATCACGCCCGACTCGCGCGATCCGGACGTGCTCGATACGTGGTTCTCCTCCGCGTTCGTGCCCTTCTCCACGCTCGGCTGGCCGGACGAGAGGAAGCTCGAGGAGGAGCGGCGCTTCTATCTCCCCTCCTCGGTGCTCGTCACCGGCTTCGACATCATCTTCTTCTGGGTCGCGCGCATGATCATGACGACCCTGCATTTCACCGGCGAGGTGCCGTTCCGCGACGTCTACATCAACGCCATCGTGCGCGACGCCGAGGGGCAGAAGATGTCGAAGTCGAAGGGCAACACCATCGACCCGCTCGACGTGATCGACGGCATCGAGTTCGAGCCGCTGCTGGAGAAGTCGACGCAGGGACTCCTGCTCGCCGCGCACAAGGATGCCGCGGCGAAGCGCATCCGGCGTGAATTCCCCGAGGGGATCCCGTCGTACGGCGCCGACGCGCTGCGCTTCACCTTCGCCGCGCTCTCCACGCTCGGGCGCACGTTGAACTTCGACCTCAAGCGCTGCGAGGGCTACCGCAGCTTCTGCAACAAGCTCTGGAACGCCGCGCGCTTCGTGCTGATGAACTGCGAGGGCAAGGACACGGGGCTCGACGAGGCGGCGCCGGTCGAGCTCTCGCACGTGGACCGCTGGATCGTGAGCCGGCTGCAGCGCACGGAGCGGGCCGTCGCCGAGGCGCTGGAGGGCTATCGCTTCGACGTCGCCGCGCGCGCCATCTACGAGCTCGTCTGGGACGAGTATTGCGACTGGTACGTGGAGCTCGCCAAGGTGCAGCTCGCGAACGGCAACGACGCGCAGCAGCGCGCCACGCGCCGGACGCTGATCCGGGTCCTCGAGATGATCCTTCGCCTCGCGCATCCGATCATCCCCTTCATCACCGAGGAGCTGTGGCAGAAGGTGGCGCCGCTCGCCGGCCGCACCGGCGAGACCGTCATGCTCGCGCCCTACCCGATCCACGACATCGGCAAGGTCGCTCCCAACTCCGAGCGCGAGGTGGAGGTCGTGAAGGAGGTCGTGAACGCGGCGCGCAACCTGCGCTCCACGATGGGGATCGCGCCTTCCGCGCGCGTGCCGATGTACCTGGCCGACTTCGATGCGGCGCTGAAGAACCACGTCGCGGGCATTTCGGCGCTCGCGCGGCTCTCCGAGATCCGCTTCGTGGAAAAGCTTCCGCCGGAGGATGCGCCGGTCGCGATCACGACGGTCGCCAAGCTCATGCTGCACGTGGAGGTCGATCGCGACGCCGAGCGCGCACGCCTCGCGAAGGAGATCGAGAAGCTCGAGTCGGACCTCGCGAGGACGCGCGCGCAGCTCGGTAACGCCTCGTTCGTCGAGCGCGCCCCGGCGGCGGTGGTGGACGAAGCGAAGAAGCGCCTCACCGACTTCGAGGCGCGGCACGCGGACCTGCGCACTCAGCTCGCCAAGCTCGGCTGACGGCCCTTGGCGTTTCCCCACAGCATCCGGGCGCTCGAGTCGCCCAACTTCCGCCGCTACTACATCGGGCAGGCGGTCTCGATGATCGGGACCTGGGTGCAGTCGGTGGCCCTCATGTGGCTCGCCTACCGCCTGTCGGGGTCGACCTGGTTCACCGGGGTCATCGGGTTCCTGAACAGCGCGCCGCACCTCTTCCTCGCCACCTTCGCGGGCGTGCTGGGCGACCGCGTGAGCCGCCGCAAGATGCTGATGGTGGTGCTCTCGCTCCTCGCGCTCCAGGCGACGATCCTCGCCGTGCTCTCGGGGATGCACATCATCACCGAGGGCGAGCTCGCGGCGCTCGCGCTCTTCGCGGGCGTGTGCAACTCGTTCGAGACGCCCACGCGCCAGTCGATCTTCTCGCAGCTCCTCGAGCGGCGCGAGGACCTGCCGAACGCGATCGCGATGAACTCGATCCTCATGAACGGCACGCGCCTCATCGGCCCCTCGCTCGGCGGCTTCATCATCGCGGCGTGGGGCGAGACCGTCTGCTTCGGGCTGAACGCGGTGAGCTACGCCGCGGTCCTCATCGCGCTCTTCGGCGTGCGGATCGTGCACCCGCGGCCCAGGCGCGAGAGGAAGCATCCGCTGCAGGACCTCGCCGAGGGCTGGAAGTACGCGATGGGCCTCGTGCCGGTGCGGCGCATGCTCTTCGCGCTCGCCGCGGTGAGCTTCTCGATCAGCCCCTACTCGACGTTGATGCCCGCGATGGCCGTGCAGACCTACCACGCCGGCGCGGAGCTCGTGGGACTCTTCATCGGCGCGGTGGGACTGGGCGCGGTGATCTCGGCGATCTCGCTCGCACGGCGTCCCAGCGTGCGCGGCCTCGGGAAGTGGATCGCCATCGCGGCGATCGTGGCCGGGCTCGGATCGCTCGGTTTCGGCCTTTCGCGCAACGTCTACGTCTCGTCGGTCCTCATGATGATGACCGGCTTCGGCATGTTCCTCACCGGCGCCACCTGCAACACGATCCTGCAGACGATGGTGGACGAGGAGAAGAGGAGCCGCGTGATGAGCTACTACACCATGTTCTTCATCGGCGTGGCGCCGCTCGGCCACTACACCGAGGGCTGGCTCGCCTCGCACATCGGAGCGCCCGCGACCTTCGTGGTGGGCGGCTCGCTCTCGCTCGTCGCGGGGCTCGTCTTCGCCTTGCAGCTGCAGTCGTTCCGTTCGCACCTGCGGCTCGTGTACGTGAGCCGCGGTATCATCCCGGCGAGCGAGAACACGACGCTCGGCAATCCATGAGAACGCTCGCGGGCAAGCGCATCTTCATCACCGGCGGCTCGCGCGGCATCGGGCGCGCCATCGCGCTGCGCGCGGCCCGCGACGGCGCGCGCATCGCGATCGCCGCGAAGACCTCGGACCCGCACCCGAAGCTCGCCGGGACGATCCACACGGTCGCGAAGGAGATCGAGGCCGAGGGCGGCACGGCGCTCGCGATCCGGCTCGACGTGCGCGACGAATCGGCGACCCACGCCGCGATGGAGCAGGCGGCGAAGGCCTTCGGCGGCCTCGACATCCTCGTGAACAACGCGAGCGCCATCAGCCTCACCTCGACGCTCGACACGCCCGCGAAACGCTTCGACCTGATGATGACGGTGAACGCCCGGGCGACCTTCCTCTGCTCGCAGGCCGCGATCCCGTGGCTGCGCAAGGGCGTGAACCCGCACATCCTCAACCTCTCGCCGCCGCTCAACATGCAGCCGCGCTGGTTCGCGGGGCACGTGGCCTATACGCTCTCCAAGTACGGGATGAGCATGTGCACGCTCGGCATGGCGAAGGAGCTCGAGCGCGACGGCATCGCGGTGAATTCGCTCTGGCCGCGGACCACGATCGCGACCGCGGCCGTGGAGGTGCACTTCCCCGAGGCGATCCTCAGGGCGAGCCGCCAGCCCGCGATCATGGCGGATGCGGCCCACATCATCCTCGCCAGCGATTCGCGCGCCGCGACGGGCCGCTTCTACATCGACGAGGAAGTGCTGCGCGAGGCGGGCGTGAAGGACTTCGACGCCTACGCCGTCGCCCCCGGCACGCCGCTCTACCAGGATCTCTTCGTCGACTAGGAAATCGGGGACGTACCCCGTTTTCTCTTTGGCGGAACGGGCGTTCCCTCTTACGGAAAACGGGGTACGTCCCCGATTACCGCTTCTTCATGAAGAAGGTGAACTCGGGACCGGCGGAATGCGAGAGGAGCTCGTTGCCCGTCTGCTTGCAGAAGGCTTCGAAGTCCTTCACGGAGCCGGGATCGGTCGCGACCACCTTGAGGACCTGTCCGGTGGTGAGGTCGCCCAGCGCCTTCTTGGCCCTCAGGATCGGCAGCGGGCAGTTGAGCCCGCGCACGTCGAGCTCCCGGTCGAATGTCGTCGCGTTCATGGCAGGAATTCCCTTTCAGCCGAAAAGTCTAGCATGCAGGACCGCGCATCCCGCGCGCCGCCGCTCAGGACGCGACGTAGCGTCCCGACTTCCCGCCGCGCTTCTCGAGGAGGCGGATCGCCTCCATCGTCATGCCGCGGTCGACCGCCTTGCACATGTCGTAGATGGTGAGGAGCCCGACCTGCACCGCGGTGAGCGCCTCCATCTCCACGCCGGTCCGCGCGGTGCATTCGACGGTCGCGCGGCACTCGATCGCGTTGGCGGCGCGGTCGATCGAGAACTCCACGGCGACCGAGGTGAGCGGCACGGGATGGCACAGCGGAACGAGCTCCGAGGTCCGCTTGGCGGCCTGGATCGCCGCTACGCGCGCCACGCCGAGCACGTCGCCCTTCTTCGCGCCGCCCGATTCCACCAGGGCGAGCGTCGCGGGCAGCATGCGGATCCGTCCCCCGGCGATCGCCACCCGGTGGGTCTCGGCCTTGCCCGCCACGTCAACCATGCGGGCCGCGCCGCGTTCGTCAAAATGGGTGAGTTTTTCCGTCATAATGGCCATCCATAAGCCCGTGAAGCCCTCCGGGCATCGGCCCATGGTAGCAGCTAGGCCCAGGCCCTCTCGCCGAGTGAAATTCCGCGCCCTCATCGCCGCCTTCCTCATCGCCTTCCAGGCCGGATTCGCCTGCGCGCAGGGCCTGCCGGACCTGGGCGACGTCTCCTCCACCTCGCTCTCGGACCAGCAGGAGACGGTGATCGGCAACCGCGTGATGCGCGACGTGCGCGCCGATCCGGACTACATCGACGACCCGGAAATCTCCGACTACATCAACTCGCTCGGCCAGCGCCTGGTCGCGGCGGCGGACGGCCCCCATCGCGACTTCGATTTCTTCGTGGTGCGCGACGACGCCATCAACGCCTTCGCGCTCCCCGGCGGCCACGTGGGCGTGTACAGCACGCTGGTGCTCCTCACGGACAACGAGTCGGAGCTCGCGGGCGTGGTCGGCCACGAGATCGGCCACATCCTCCAGCACCATGCGGCACGCTCGATCTACGGGCAGCGCGGCGCCACGCTCGCTTCGCTCGCCGCGCTCGCCCTCGCCATCGCCGCCTCGCGCGCCGGCGACCAGGGCGCGCAGGTGACCGAGGCCGCGGTCGCCTCCGCCGGCGCGATGCAGATGCAGAACCAGCTCAACTACACCCGCGAGCACGAGCGCGAGGCCGACCGCGTCGGGCTCACGCTCATGGACCACGCCGGCTTCGCGCCGCGCGCCATGGTGACCTTCTTCCAGCGCCTGCTGCGCTCCAATCGCCTGAACGAGCTGAAGGGCGCGCCCTCCTACCTGCGCGACCACCCGCTCACCACGGAGCGCATCGCGGACATGGAGGACCGCGTGCAGAACCTGCCGTCGCGCCTCGTCGGCGACACGTTCGAGTACCGCATCGTGAAGGCGAAGCTGCGCGTGATGATGGCGGGCTCACCGAGCGACGCCGTCACGCTTTTCAAGACCCGGCTCGCCGACCAGACCGTCGTGCGTCCACGCGACGACGTCTACGGCCTCGCGCTCGCCGAGCGCCGCGCGCGCAATTTCGAGGCCGCGTGGAACACGCTCCAGCCGATCCGCAGCGGCGATTCCCATCCTGCCTTCGAGCTCCTCGCGGGCGAGCTGCAGACGGACCTCGGCCATCCAGAGCAGGCACTCGCCATCTACCGCGCGGCGCTGCAGGACCATCCGAACTATCGCGCCATGGTGTACGCGCACCTCGAGCTGCTCGAGCAGATGGGCCGTGCGCGCGAGGTCCTCGCGGACGTCGAGAAGCGCCTGCGCGCATCGCCGCAGGATCCGCGCCTCTACGAGATCCAGGCGCATGCCTATGAAGCGGTCGGCAACATCACCGCGCAGCACCGTGCCGAGGGCGAGGCGCAGTACCGTCGCGACAACCTGCCCGCCGCCGTCGACCAGCTGGAGCTCGCGGTGAAGACCAAGGGCGGCAGCTTCTACGACCTCTCGAGCGCGGAGTCGCGCCTGCGCGAGATGCGCATCCTGCTCGAGAACCAACGCGCCGCCGAGAAGGCGCTCAAGATCAGTTGATGCGCGGCGCCGCGCTCGCCGTCGCCGCCCTCGCCTTCGCCGCCGCATCGGCCGCGCGGGCCGAGGCGCTCACCGGCGCCCAGATCTTCCTGCGCCCCGACAAGGGCAACTGCGCCGCGTGCCACCAGGTTTCGGACCCGGCCGCGCCGAAGACGCGCTCGGACCTGGGACCTCGCCTGGAAGGCGCGCGCATGCGCTCGATCGGGCGCGAGCGCCTGCGCGCCCTCCTCACCGATCCGATGGCCGGCAATCCGGAGACGCTGATGCCGCCCTACGGCCGACATCGCATCCTCGACGCGTCGCAGATCGATCGCGTCCTCGATTACCTCGATGCGCTGCCCTGACATCCACCGCGCCGTGCTCGCCGCTTGCGCGCTCGCCGGCACCTGCGCGCTCGCCGCCGCCTCGGCGCTCGCTTCGCCCGCCGAGGTGAAAGGCGAGGTCGATGCGCGCCTGCATGCGCAGCTTCCGTCGATCGAGACGCGCGACTACGCGCTCGGCTCGGCGGCCTTCGACGAGGAGCTGCGTGCGCAGGAGGACGCCCATGCGGATGCCGCGAAGCCGGTGCTCGCGAAGGGCGCGGCGCTGTGGAAGCGCAGGTTCAAGGACGGCCACACGCTCTCGGCGTGCTTCCCGAACGGCGGCCGGCGCGTCGCGGTCGCCTATCCGCAGTACCACCCGCGGCTCAAGCTCGTCTTCACGCTCGAGATGGCGATCAACCAATGCCTCAAGGCCCACCACGAGGCGCTGCTCGACTACGACGGCGCCGAAATGGCCGCGATCACCGCGTACGTGAGGAGCCTTTCCGACGGCTATCGCGTCGCGGTGCGCGTGCCGGGCGCCGCGCAGGCGCACTTCGAGAACGGGCGCCGCATGTACTTCTCGCGATTGGGCCAGCGCAACTTCGCGTGCGCCTCGTGCCACATCGTGGCCGCGGGCAAGCGCTACGCCGACGTGCCGCTCTCCCCGGTGGTCGGCCAGGCGGCGCGCTGGCCCTTCCTGCGGGGCGAGGAGGTGCTCACGCTCCAGGCGCAGATCCGCGCATGCCTCGAGCGCATGGGCGCCGCGCCCTTCCCCGCGGGCTCCGAGGAGCTGAACGACCTCGAGTACTTCCTCACGTACCTCTCGAACGGGCTGCCGATCCGCGCGAACGCCTGGCGTCCCTGAGCTTCGCCTAGCGGCAGCGCGCGGCCGCGCGCGCGGCTTGCGGCGAGGAGAGGATCGATCCGAGATAGCGCATCTCGGTGCGCCACTGTCCCGGCCGCAACCATGCGCCGCGGGACTCGGTCAGCAGCTTGTTCGCCGTGTCGTCTTCGCCCTTGCACACGAGGCCGGTAGCGGCGGCGAAGAGGGCATACTCCATGCCTTCGCTCCTCGCCTTGGATGTGGAGAGGATCGCCGAGCCCACGCTCGCCATGGCCGATGCATCACGGCGGCCCACCGCGTCGAAAAGCTGCACCCAGCGCCGCTTGCCCGCGTCGAGGCCCGCCATGCAACGCGATTGCAGCAGGCGGTTCCAGATCCGCGAGTCCTCGGCCGCGGGCAGCTGCGGATTGGCGACCATTGCGACGCGCAGCATCGCCGAGAACACCTGCGCGAAGTCGAAATCCGCGCTGCACTGCGTCGTCCACAGCCCGAGCAGGCGGGCGTTCTCGTTCGGCGGCTGCCGGGGCGGCTCGCCGACGATACCGCGGTACATGCTCCAGGCCGTCTCCCCCGCGAGATCGGATGCGATCACCGGCTGCGATTGCGCCGGGTACGTCGATGGGCTGAATGCGCCGTCGAGCATCTCCAACATCGGCCACGCAGACTCCTCGAGGTTGCTGAAGTCCTCGACCCGCGCGCGGGTGAAACGCGTCTTCGACGCGCGATGGTCCACGATGGGAAAGAAATCGGAGTTCGGCGTGCCGTTGTAGCTTCCGAAGAACGGGCGCATCGTCGAGGCGGTCGCGATCAAATGGCGCGCGAAGAATTCCGGATCGTTCAGGCGGAGCCGCGTGAGCTCCGGCTGCAGGCGCGGCAATTTCAGCACCGACGGATCGAAGCGCCCGGGAGCGCCGCCCTTGCGCGCGATGATCACCACGTCGCCGTCGTTCGGCTGGTAGATCACGAAGTCGGGGAACGTTTTCTCGATGGCGGCGACGATCGAGGCGAACGTCTCCGAATCCATCTCGTACACGTGCATCCACTGCGAGAGCACGCCGCCGTCGTTCAGGTAGAGCGCGAGGCGGCGGTAGAACTCCTCGGTGAAGAGCGACGAGACGCCCGTCACCCACGGATTCGACGGCTCGGAGACGATGATGTCGTAGCGCTTGTGGCCGCGCGCGAAGTACGACTTCGCGTCGTCGATCACGATGTGGCTGCGGGGATCGTCGTACGCCGCGTCCACGGTCGGGCGGAATTGGCGCGCGCCCTCCACGATAGCCGGCTCGATCTCCACGGTATCCACGCGCGCGAGATTCGGCGAGGCGAGGAGCAGCGCGGTTGAAGTGCCCGAGCCGAAGCCGATCACCGCCGCGGTGCGCGCGTCCGGCCGGTAGCCGAGCGGGAGCACCGCGAGCATCGCCATCGTGTTTTCGTCGGGGGTTGGTGCCGTGTGCCCGATCGTGACCGCGGCGTCGGTCTTGCCGTTGGTGCGAATCGCGCGGAACGACTTGTTTCCCAGCACGTCGACGGTCGCAGTCTTGCCGTCGCGATGGAAGAGGATCTGGTCGGCCGACGAGACCCGCGCGGCTCCGCTCCGGAACACTCCGGACGCGGTCCGCGCGGGGTCGAGGGAAAACATGCCCCACACCGCGACGAACACCAGCAAGCCGCCCACCGCCACCACGGGAATGCGCGGCAGGCCGCGCGCGCCGCGCTTCGCGAGCAGCGCGACGCCGAGGAGGACGTCGATCGCCCCTCCGGTCGCGAGGGTCGCGCCGACCCCGAACGTCGGCATCAGCAAGTGCACCGCGACGAAGACCCCGGCGATCGAGCCGAACGTGTTCGCCGCGTACACCGCACCCAGCGCGCGCTCGCCTTCCGAGGAGCGCAGCAGCCGGTAGGTGATGAGCGGCAACGTCATGCCGGCGCAGAACGTCGCGGGCAGCATCACCATCAGCGAGATGAAGGTGGAGGACACGTTGAAGAGCACGAAGCCGCCGTCGGTGCGCGCGAGCGCCGTGAGCAGCCAGGCCATGAAATCGAACGCGGCGTTGTAGAGCGGCACGGTCGCCACGGCGAAGATGCCCATGAGCAATTGCACGTGGGCGAGCAACCGGACGGAGCCCGCGCCCGCGTCGGCGCGGCTGCGCACCCACAGGCCGCCGAGCGCGAGCCCGAGGATGAAGCTCGCGAGCATCAGCTCGAAAGAATGCGTGGACGCGCCGAGCACCAGGCTCAGCATGCGGATCCACGAGATCTCGTAGACGAAGGACGAGAGCCCGGTGAGCGCCGCCGTCGCGAGGAGCACCCGCACGATCCACTGCTCGCTGCGCGCATCCGCATCCGGCTCGGCCACGCGCGGCACGGCGAGCGCCGGCGGCACCTCTCTCGAGATCGAGTAGGCGCCGAGCGCGATCGCGAGGTTCGCGATCCCGGCCGTGATGAGCGTGCCGGGAAGCCCGACCCTCGGAATGAGCACGAAGGCGGAGGCGAGGACGCCCAGCACGCCACCGAGGCTATTGAGGAAATACAGCGAGGCGATGTTGTAGCCCGGATTCTCGGACGTCATGCGGATCACCGCCGAGCTCACGAGCGGGAACGTCATGCCGAGCAGAACCGATTGCGGGGCGAGCAGCAGCGCCGAGAGAAGCCACTGGCTCGCGCAGAACGTGGATGAGGGCTCGCACGTCGCGGGAAGCAGCCACGCGTAGGCCCAGTCCACCGCGTGCACGAACACCGTGTGGAAGACGAGCGCGAGGAGGCCGATGGCGCCCTCGATGAGCGCGTAGGCGCGCAGGGGATTGCGGATCGACGAGGCGCGGCGCGCGCAGATCCAGGAGCCGATCGCGAGCCCACCGATGAACACGATCAGCACCAGCGCCTGGCCGTAGGCCGCGTGGCCCAGGAAGAGCTGCACGTAATGCGACCAGACCGACTCGTAGATGAGCCCGCTGAAGCCGGATACGAAGAAGATGGCGAGCACCAGCTCGGCACGGCGGCCCATCGGTTGCCCCCTCAGTATTTCCACGGTCGCGCGTCCATGAGGCCGAGGTAGCGGCCGTCGCGGGAATCGATCAGTGCGGTGAGGTCCCTCGCTCCCGCGCGCACTGGGAGGAAGCAGGTATCGGCGTCGGCGTGGCCGAATTCGCGCAGCGAGCGGTCGATCGCCATTCCGAGCGACGGATTGAGCTCGCGCAGGCGCGCCATCGGCCGGCACTTCGAACGGGCCTCCGAGCGGACCTCTTCATAGGAGAGGTAGTACCGGGGGAAGTCCTGTACATCCTTGCCGGCGATGCCGGAAAGCATCATATCCATAGCAGCCTTCGGGTCCTTCGGAAGACGGGCGGCGGCGATGCGCGGCCCGCCGAGCGGCAGGTCGCGGTACGGGGAGCGCGCCTTTGCGAGGTCGCCAGAGTCGATCTCCTCGGCGCGCACCAACTCGAAACGGTCCTTCACGAAGGTCACGTATACCGGCCGCGACTTGAAGAGCACGTGCGAACCGTAGGCGAGCGCGCTCACCTGCAACGTCGCGATCACGGCGAGGTCGAAGCGCAGGCCCCATTTGCCCGGGACGAACACGACTAGCGTAAGCAGCGGGCCGAGGGTCACGTCCACGCCGGCGATCAACGCGAAGAGCTTGACGCCGCCCGCGCCGGTGAACAACGGGCCGGGATACCAGAAGAAACGGATGAGGGTGAAAGTGGTGGCGGCGACGACGAGGCTCAACGCGAAATGGATCGCCCCGGCCTCGAAGCGGTTCATGGGCTTGATGCGCATGGTTTGCGGGAATGGATGCGCTTCGGGAGCTGCAACGAAACGGGCCGCTCATGGCGGCCCGTTTCGCGGACGGCTAGCTGATTAGCGGCAGCTCGCCGGCAGGTACTTCGGCAGGATGGTCGACTTGGCCTTGCAGTCCCAGCCGGTGATCGCCGGGCCGTTGCACGTCCCGCCCGAGCAGCCAGCCAGCAGGCCGTAGACATCGCCCGTCGACTTGATCTGGTTGTCGAGGCCGCCCGCAGCCGTTACCAGGATCGTATCGGCGCTGAACGTCGGAGCCGTGGCGTTCGCCGTGCCCGTGTCGGAGCAGCCCGCGACCGTCTCGTTGGTGGGCATCGCGCCCTTGGTCTGGTAGTACTCCGCAACCGTCGTCTTGCAAACGCCCGCCGCATTCACCAGTTCCGTCACCTTCGCACGGATGGTGTAGTCCTGGTACGCCGGAATCGCGATGGCCGCCAGGATGCCGATGATCGCGACGACGATCATCAGCTCGATGAGCGTGAAGCCTTGCTGGACTTTCTTCATGAAGGAAACTCCTTTGTGGGATGGAAATCGCCACACAACCGCTGTGTGCGACTGCTCTGATGCAACCGTCATGCCAGACGTATCCTACGGCCGACGTCGCTTTCCAGCTACAACGGAGCTGCTGGCGTTGACTATAAGCCTTGTTTTTCATGTACTTGCAGTATGCCCGCGCGCGGCTCGGATGGCAAGCCTCCGGCAGCGGCGTGGCTGAATTTCAACCGTCGCCGGACTGCCCCGCCCGCGTCACCAAAGTGACGCGCTTCGTCACCCCAACGGCCGGTACCCGGGGATGCGCGACTCGTCCACCTCGTCGATCTGCTCGGGATCGAGGAACTCGCGCGCGTAGCGCAGGTAGACCTTTTCGCGCACGAAGATCTCGAACAGGTCCGGGTCGATGTGGCCGTTCTCCTTGAAGCGGCCGAGGATCGCGAGCGATTCGGAGAGCGTCTTGCCGCTCTTGTACGGCCGGTCCCGGGCCGTGAGCGCCTCGAAGATGTCCGCGATGCCCATGACGCGCGCGGGAACGCTCATCTGCTCGCGCGTGAGCCCCTTCGGATAGCCCTTGCCGTCCATGCGCTCGTGGTGGCCGCCGGCGTATTCGGGCACCTTCGCGAGGTGCCGCGGCCAGGGCAGCGCCTCGAGCATCTTGATCGTGGTCACGATGTGGCGATTGATGACCTCGCGCTCCTCGGTGTTGAGCGTGCCGTAGGCGATGTTGAGGTTCTCCTCTTCCTCGCGCGTGAGGAAGCGATCCGGCTCGCCGCGCGCGCCGTGCATCGCATAGCGCGCGATGCGCGAGACGCGGGCCTGGTCCTCCGGGCGCATGCGCTCGCTGCCCATGTTGGTGCGGCGCAGGAACTCGCGATCGTCGTCGAGCTGGCGGACGCGCGCGTGGAACGCCTCCTCCGCTCGCTTCGCGCTCGCCTCGTCGTGCGCCTCCCAGGCCTTGAGCTTCGCGCGCAGCATCTCGACCTCGGCCTCGCGCTTGAGCACCTCGAAGCGTGTGGCGACCAGCTCGATGCGGTCGAAGATGGTCTGCAGCTTGGTCGCCTTGTCCACCACGTGCACCGGCGTGGTGATCTTGCCGCAGTCGTGGAGCAGGCCCGCGATCTTGAGCTCGTAGCGGTCCTTCTCCGTCATGCGGAAGGCGGCGAGCGGGCCCTCCGACGCCTCGTGCGCCGCCTCCGCGAGCATCATCGTGAGCACCGGCACGCGCTTGCAGTGGCCGCCGGTATAGGGGCTCTTGTCGTCGATCGCGGTGTTGATGAGCTCGATCAGCGACTCGAAGAGCGTCTCCAGCTGCTGGATGAGGAGCCGGTTGCTGAGCGCGATCGCCGCCTGCGAGGCGAGCGACTCGGCGAGGCGCTGGTCCTCCTCGTCGAAAGTGGTCACCAGCCCCGAGGCGGGATCGATCGCGTTGAGGAGCTGCAGCACGCCGATGATCTCGCCCTCGTGGTTCTTCATCGGCACGGTGAGGAACGAGGTCGAGCGATAGCCGGTGCGCTTGTCGAAGTTGCGCGTGCCCGAGAAGTCGAAGCCTTCCGCGGTGTAGGCGTCGGCGATGTTCACGGTCTTGTGCGTGAGCGCCGCGTAGGCCGCGATCATGGTGTAGTTGGGCTTGCCATCCTTGTCGGCGAGCGGAATCGGGTAGAACGGCACCGGGTTTCCGGAGCTTCCGCCCATCGCGATCGAGAGGCTGTCGGTGCGCACGATCTCGAACTGGAGCTTGCCGTTCACCAGCCGGTAGAGCGTGCCGCCGTCGGCGCGCGTGAGGTTCTTCGCGGCGACGAGGATCGTTTCGAGGAGCCGGTTGGTGTCTCGCTCCTGCGAGAGCGCGATGCCGATCGAGTTGAGGTACTCGAGCTTGGAGAGGAAGCGCGTCTCGAGGGACTGGACCACCGTGCGCGCGACGCGCGGAGAGTGGACCCCCGAGGGCTCGGGGATGACCGCGCTATCGGTTGTCTGACGCGCGGTCACTTGATGCAGACTGCCCGCACCTGCGCCATGTCGGTGATGCCCTGGAGGACCTTCTCCATGCCGTCCATCTTCAGGGTGAGCATGCCCTCGGCGAGCGCCGTGGCGAGGATCTCGGCCACGCGGGCGTGCTCCTGGATGAGCTTCTTCACCGGGTCGGTGCCCACCAGCATCTCGTGCAGGCCGACGCGCCCCTTGTAGCCGGTGCCGCCGCACGCATCGCAGCCCTTGGGCTTGTACAGGCGGAACTCGGGCTTGCCGAAGCCGTAATCGCGCTGGAAGCGCTCGAACACCTTCTTGTAGCCGGCATTCGCGTCGGCCTTGAACTCCGGCGTGGAGAGCAGCTCCTGGCAGTACTCGGTGAGGAAGTGCTTCACCTCCGCCTGCTCCGGCGTGTACGCCTCCTTGCACTTGCACAGGCGCTTGGCGAGGCGCTGCGCGAGGATGCCCAGCAGCGCGTCGGCGAAGTTGAACGGGTCCATGCCCATGTCGAGCAGGCGGATGATCGATTCCGGCGCCGAGTTCGTGTGCAGCGTGGCGAACACGAGGTGGCCCGTGAGCGAGGCCTCGATGCCGATGGCGGTGGTCTCCTTGTCGCGCATCTCTCCCACCATGATGATGTCCGGGTCGGCGCGCAGGAACGACTTCATCGCGGTGGCGAAGGTGAATCCCGCCTTCGGGTTCACCTGGCACTGGCGCAGGCCCTTCTGCGTGATCTCGACCGGGTCTTCCGCGGTCCAGATCTTGGTGTCCACGGTATTGAGGTTTCCGAGCACCGAGTGGAGCGTCGTGGTCTTGCCCGATCCCGTCGGGCCGCACACGAAGAAAAGGCCGTAGGGCTTGCTGATGCACGAGCGCAGCCGCTCCATGTTGGCGGGCAGCACGCCGAGCTTCTGCAGCGGGATCGGCTCGCCGGCGGCGAGGATGCGCATCACCACGTCCTCCACGCCGCCCGCGGTGGGGATGGTCGCCACGCGCAGCTCGATGTCGAGCGGGCCGAACTTCTTGAACTTGATCTTGCCGTCCTGCGGCTTCCTCTTCTCCGAGATGTCGAGGTCGCACATGATCTTCAGGCGCGTCACGAGCGGCTGGCGGTAG
>Ga0134128_10001706_pt1 | contig 27864 bp, 28 predicted proteins | sample KB31754_FD_96462 | JGI IMG/M metagenome (GOLD analysis project Ga0134128, IMG submission 96462) | Terrestrial soil microbial communities with excess Nitrogen fertilizer from Kellogg Biological Station, Michigan, USA - KB3-175-4 | ecosystem: Environmental > Terrestrial > Soil > Unclassified ... | reverse complement strand
TGATCGCTATGTTCGGATCGGTGCTGCCCGTAACTTGCGCGGCCACCGTGCTGCTGGCCGTCACATTGGAATAGCCCGTGTAATTGATAATGTTGCCGCTGCCGTCCACTGCCGCGAAATTGGTTCCCGTAAGCAGCGTGTGACCCGAATCGGTGAAAGTCGTCGGCGCATTTGCATCGCCGCCGATCAACGCGTAACCGCCCAGAATGCCGTTAACATTGGGTGAAGTCGTCGTCACATGGCCGCCGCCGGAAGCTTCCGGCGTGACAAACGTAATCGTGCCGCCCGGGCTGTGGCTCAACGCACCCAAGCCCAAATTCACCGTGCCGCCGGAGCGGTTCGTGGCCACAATGGCCGACCCGCCGAACGTCGCGAAGGCTCCGCTGAAATTTTGCACATCGGCGGCCGCGCCGCCGGACATGATCAATTGCGCCACGTTTTCCACGCCGCCAACCGCATTGCCGCCGCCGAGTTCCAGCGATGAACTGGAATTGATGATGCCGCTGGCCGGAGAAGTCGGCTGCGAGAAATCCAGGACCAGCGTGCCAATGGCGTTGGTCGTTACGCCCGTATAAGTGTTCGCTCCCGACAACGACAGCGTGCCATAGCCGCTCTTCGTCAGGCCGCCGGCGGTGCCATTGTTGGCCATCACGCCGCCGTAACTCAGCGTCAATCCCGTCGGCACATTAACGCCGCCCCATCCCGGTCCCACGGCGATACCACGACCGGCGCTCAATGCGAAGCTCGCCGTTGCGGACAACGTGCCGTTGTTCAATACCAGGTTCCCTCCGCCCAGATTTGTGTCGGCGCCCACGACCACCGTGCTCGAATTATTCACCGTCAGATTGCCCGTAAACGGATTCGCGCCATTTAAATTCACCGTGCCGCCGCCCGTGACCGTCAGGCCATTCGCCCCAGAAATCGTGCCGTTCAGCGTCAAGACACCGTTCGGCACCACGCGCACCGTCGGCGTCGTGTTCAACAACAGCGGCAGGGAAATCGTCTGCAGCGTCACCACTTGGTTGTTGGTGATGTTTCCGCCCAGCGCCACCTCATTGCCCGCGACAAAGAAAAATCCCGCCGGACTGTTAAATGTCAGATTTTTGAAGGTCGTATCCGCCGCGAAATTATTCGTGGCCGAAGTATTTCTCGTTCCGCCAAAAAACAGCGAATCGCCCGCGCTCGGCGCTGTTCCGCCGACCCAGTTGGCCGGCGTTTTCCAGAAGCGATCCTGTCCGCCGCCGCTCCAGGTGTCGTCCGCCGCCATGGCTTGCGCCGCGGCTCCAAGAAGAAGGCCGACAGATGCGGCCGTGAGAGTGAGGTGGCGGAGATGTTTTCTCCGAAATGAGTTGGGGTTGGTGTTCATCGTTGTAGGGAGTTATGATTTCTCATTTGAACGGATTTGATCGAAAGCTGATTTCGGGAAATTGCCTCGGGCTGGTGTCAATCGCTCCGCATTCCAAATTCGCTCCCGTCAGGATTATTTCGAAGAGAGCGGCTGGACCACTCACCGGGAGAACACAAGCCGCTCGCATCGGCTTGTTTTCGTTTCTCGACACACTGGCGCGATTGGTATTTTGTTTGAGCATGCCGGGGCAATGGCCTTCTCAATAACAGTTAGGGTTTATCAGTATGAAATTGCTTTACGATTCCATCATTCGCCGGAGGAAGTGTCCGGCCGAACGAGCTTCCGAATGGGTTTGCTCACTGGGAACTTCAAAACAACTCAATTATGCAGGAACAAAAAAAGAATAAAATAGAACGTACGTTCTAAAAATTTTTTGTCATAAAAATCCCGGTGCCATTTCGAAGGCCGCGAAGCGTTTGCCGCTCGCTTAACTCTCCTCCTCGTCTTCGCTCTCGCTCTCGCTCTCGTTCTCGTCCTCGTAATTCGAGAACGAGGACGAACGGCGAATTGCTCCCGTCCTATCCCGCCCGCTTCAGCGCCCCGGCCTGATCCCGATATTGCTTCGGCGACATCCCCGTCGCCTGCTTGAACGCGATGCAAAAACTGTTCGCGCTCTGGTAGCCGCACATGTTCGAGAGCACTTCCAGTTTGTAACCCGATTCCCGCAACAACCGTTTCGCGCGCTCGATGCGCACGCGCTGCAATTCCTGCCCCGGCGTCCGGCCCAGGTGCTCCATGAAGGCCTTGTGCAATCCGCGGCGCGACATCGCCGCCACGCCTACCAAATCCTCCACGCCAATCATTTCATGGCAATGCTCCCAGATGAATCGCAGGCTGTTCGCCACGCCTTTGTGATTCACCGCCAGCAAATCGCTGCTCTTCCGCACAATCATCCCCAGCGCCGGCACGCGAATCGCCTCCGGCGGCACCCGTTTGCCATTCATCATTTCATCCAGCAACGCCGCTCCGCGATAACCCAGCGTCTCGAGGTTCGTGTCCACGCTCGAAATTGGCGTCTGCATCGCATCCGGCGCGAGCAAATAATTTTCCGCGCCCACAATCGCCACCTGCTCCGGCACCTGCAAGGCCGCGCTCTCGCACGCCTCCAGCACGTGCAACGCATGCTCGTCGTTCGCGGCAAAAATCCCCAGCGGCTTCGGCGCCTGTTTGATCTGCGCCGCCAGCCATTTCCGGCGCTGCCGCCATTGCTCATTGTCCGTGCGGAACGCGGAGGATTTATGCCAGCGCAACCACGTGCACTCGTGCTCCGTCCGCGCCAGCGCCTTCACAAAACCAGCGCCACGCTCCTCGTACGACCAATTGTCCGACTCGCTGTAAAAAATAAAATGATTCAGCCCGCGCGACAGAAAATGCTCCGCCACCAACTCCGCCGCATGCGCGTGGTCCTCCAGCACGCGTGGAAACTGCAGATACGGCCGGCGAAAACTAAAATCCACCGTCGGCCTTTCCGTGCGCCGCACAAATTCCGCCAAATCGTCGCCCGCGCCGAGCCACGCCAGGATGCCATCCCCCTCCCATCCCCACGGAATCACCTTCTCGCGCGCCAGGTTCGCCGAGAGGTTCCACTCATGCTCCAGCGCGTAACGCTCGATGCCCCGATGCAGACGGTAATCATACCATCCGAGCGCCACCAACACGCGCTTTTGACGCTTTTTCATTGGCCAACCAAAGTCACGCGCTCCGGATGTTTCAGGCAATACGCCGAATTCTCCACGTATTTTTGCGCCCACGCCTTCAGCCCGGCCCGTTCCTCGCGCGTCAACGCCCGCACAATCTTCGCCGGCGCACCGAGCACCAGCGAACCCGGCGGCACCGCCATGCCCTGCTTCACCAGCGCCTTCGCGCCGATGATGCTTTGCTTCCCGATCACCGCGCCATCCAGAATCACCGAACCCATGCCCACCAGCACCTCATCTCCCACCGTGCAGGCATGCACCACCGCCGAGTGGCCGATGGTGACCCAATTTCCCACGACGCACGCAAAATCATCCGCCAAATGCAGCACCGCGTTGTCCTGGATGTTCGTGTGATGCCCGACCACGATGCGGTTGATATCGCCGCGCAGGACCGCGTTGTACCAGACGCTGGAATAATTTCCCAAAGTCACATCCCCCAGCACCGCCGCGCCGCGCGCGATATAAACTCCCTTCCCGAGCTTCGGCTTTTTCGAGAGGAACCGGTCCAGTTGCTTTTCCAGTTTGCTCACCCTCCCAGCTTGCCGCTCGCAGCGCCGAAAGGAAAATAAAAAAACTATCTGAACTGTAGGAGACGACGTGAGGAGTCTCTCGAAAATCCGCAGCCAGAAGCCCGCATCCTCCTCCTCGTCCTCGTTCTCGAATTACCGCGAAAATCGAATTACGAGGACGAGGTCGATGGACGAGCGTTCCTGGTTTGACGCGCGCGGGCATTCGAGAGTGTCCTCACGTAATCTCGCGCTTTCCAAAACAAAAAACCCGCCGGCTTGCACCAGCGGGTGGGTTACCCCGGTCCCTCCAGACCTCACCAACATCCATGGCGATAAAGGCGATGCAAATGAAGACCCAAACCGAACCGCACCACCGGAACAGGCGCGTAGACCACGGGCGGCGCGACCACCACCCGAGGCGCCACCACGATCGGCGCCGCATAAACCGGCGGAGCCACGAGCACCGGCGCGGGCCGCACATAAACCACCGGCGGCGGCGCGTAATAAACCGGCGCGCGAACCGCAATCACCGGCGCCGGGATGCCAATGGAAAACCGAACACCCGCATGCGCCGTCGAAGCGCCCAACGCCGCCATTCCCAATACCGCCAAAGCCAAAATCATCTTTTTCATAAGTTGCCTTTCGTATTCGTGGCTCCTTCCGAGCCTCAATTGTCCGACGCGCCAACCTCATTTTTATTCAATGCGGCACGTAGCGCAGCCGTCCCGGCCGCGAGTGTCGGCAGCGTCTCGCTGCCAGACATTAAGGCAGGAACACACCGCAGTTGACCATTTTCCCGCTATCGGCGAACGTTTGCCGTCGATTTCAAGGTGCTGGGCGCGAAACCGATGGAACCGTAACGAGCAACTATGCCTAAAAAACCGCCGATGACCCGCCAGCGGCTGCCGCGGTCGTTCAAGGAACTGACACCCGCCAGGCATTTCAATCCGCGCACGTTTTTTCACGAGATGGTCTGGAAAACGTTGCTCACCCGCCGCACCGGCCAGTATCGCAAACCCGTTTTTCCCAAATTGAAACACGGCGAAGTCGCCATCACCTGGATCGGCCACGCCTCGTTTCTTATTCAGTTCACCGACCTGAACGTTCTCATCGATCCGAATTTCGCGAACTGGCTTTTTCTGCTCAAACGCATCAAACGTTCCGGCCTGAAAATCCACGACCTGCCGCCGATCGATCTCGTCCTGCTCACACACGCCCACTTCGATCATTTTCACAAACCCACCCTGCGCCGATTGCCGCATCCGAAAATCGGCGTGATGCCCTGGGGCGTGGGCGAGCTCGCGTTGGACCTCGGTTTCGAGCGCATCATCGAGCTGGAATGGTGGGAAAGTTTCTCCAACAACAACTGGCAGGTCACGCTGACGCCCAGCAAGCATTGGGGCGCGCGCACGTTGCGCGACCAGCATCGCGGTTACGGCGGCTTCATTCTCAAGCACCAGGGCCGTTGCATCTATCACGCCGGCGACAGCGCGTATTTCCATGGCTTCAAGGAAATCGGGCGCCGCATCGCGCCCGAAATCGCCCTGCTGCCCATCGGCGCGTATTACCCCAAATCCTTCCGCAAAGTCCACATGGGTCCCGACCAGGCGATGAAAGCCTTCAAGGATTTGCGCGCCAAACAATTTGTGCCCATGCACTACGGCACCTTCAAATTGTCCTTCGAAGAAATGGACGAACCCCCGCGCTGGCTGTTGGAAATCGCGCAGAAGGAAAATTTGACGAACTGCGTGAGGATTTTGGATGAAGGGCTGCCGGTGGTGTTTTGAGTCCGGTAGCGGCGGCTCGAAAGAGCGCCGCAATCTTTTTTTCGGCTCAACCGGCAAATAGGTCAGGGGAATGAAAAGGCTTCTATAATCGGGGCCATGCCCAACCATTTCCTCACGCTCGCCTGCCTGTTGATTCTGTCGTTGGATGCGCGCGCACAAATTGCCACTGGCATCACCAACTCCGCCGTGCACTCGACGAACAAATTCGTCATGCACTTTACCGAGCCCGCCCCGCTCGATTTCAATGATCACGAGGGCTACCAATCGCTCTTCGATGGCGTGAGTCTCAAGGGCTGGGACGGGAACCCGAAATTCTGGCGCGTGGAAGACGGCGCCATCGTCGGCGAATCCACCAAACAAAATCCCAGCGGCAATTCCTATATCGTCTATCGCGACATGAAGGCGAAGGATTTCACGTTGAAATTCGAAATCAAAGTCCTCGGCAACGGCGGCAGCGGCTTTCTATATCGCAGCCAGACCGGCATCCCCTGGCTCGCGCCCATCAGCCCCGTCGTCACCTCCAACGTCGACCCCGTGAACCTCAATTGGATGCTGACCGGTCCGCAGGCCGATTTCTGGCCGAGCAAAATTTACACCGGCCAATTTTATTCCGAGAACACGCCCATGCGCATCATCGCCTGGCGCGGACAGGTGGTGGAAAATTTTGGCGCGCAGAAAAAACGTCTCATGGGCACCATCGGCGACCGCGCCGCGCTCGGCAATTTCGTCAAGACGAACGATTGGAACCAATACACCGTCATCGCCCGCGGCGGCACCTGCCTGCACATCGTCAACGGCCAGCTCATGGCCGTCCTCGTCGACGACGACCCGAACTCCTCCAACAATCAACCCGGCTACTTCGGCATCGAAATCGAAGCCATCACTAAAGTCTTCGTGCGGAATATTTGGGTTAAAAAACTGGATTGAACGCATAGTGGCACGGGCGTCTCGCCCGTGTGAACAGAACCTCTCGGGCAAGACGCCCGTGCCACTAAACCGCAGTCATGGTCGATGACGAAACCGAACACCTGCAACAGCTCTATAGAATTGTTACCCATTCAGTTACTTACTCTTGACTACTATTCTTGGTATGGTACAAATTTCCTGACCACTATCTGTGGGATTATGCGTTGCCCCAAATGCGGTTGTCAGGATGACAAAGTGATTGATTCCCGCGCTTCACGCGAAGGGGCCACCATTCGCCGCCGCCGCCAATGCATCGGCTGCGGCCATCGCTTCACCACGTACGAGGAAATTGAGCATCAAGGACTTATGGTCCTCAAACGCGATGGACGCCACGAGGAATTCTCCAAGGACAAGTTGCTGTCCGGCATCAAGAAAGCGTGCCAGAAACGGCCCGTCAGCCCCAAGGTCATGGAGGATCTCGTGGAAAAAATCGTGGACGAAATCGGCAGCAAATATGAACGCGAGGTCCCGGGCGACGTGATCGGCAAGCTCGTCATGGATGGTTTGCGCGAAATTGATGAAGTCGCCTATGTCCGGTTCGCCAGCGTGTATCGGCGATTCCAGGAAGCGACGGATTTCGTGCAGGAAGTCAAAAAACTGGAGGCCAAACAATGATTGCACTCGCATCCGATTGCCTGCTGTTCGAAACGAGCAGCGGCGAAAGCATTCCGTTCTCCGCCGAAATGATTTCCGTGGAGCTGACCAGCGACGGCATCGGCGCGTTCGATCCGGAATTTCTCAAGCACGCGGCCAGCGCGGTTTTTCATTATTTCAAACATGACCTGGGCCGGATCACGGTCACGGTCGGCGAATTTGCCGGTGCGCTGGAGAAGGTCCTGCGCGGCTTCGGGTTGCAAGCCGAGCCGCCGGGGCCTGCCGACGAAGTGGAAATGGACAGCCTGGATCGGCGCATCGTGAATTCCGATTTACGCCAGCTCGCCTGCGAATCGGGCAAGGGGTTTGAATTGTTTTTCTTCCCGCGGCTGCGCGATGAGTTGCGCCAGCAGTTGTTGCTGGGGCCGGAGGTGCTGCTTTTCCGCGGGTTGCGGAGTTGCGTGAAGCAACTCACGGGGGCGCGTCGCTGGAGCGCGCGCTGCCGGAGTTTGGAGGAGCAGATTGTGGAATTCCTGCGCAATTGTTTCACGACGGAGGCGAACCAGGCGGATTGCGCGCTGTTGGTGGAATAAATTTCGGGCTAGGCTTGCTCGGAGCCGTCATTTGCTATGAGTATAGCAATCGAAAAATTCCCGACGATGCCGGGCCGACCTTGTCGGTTCTGTCTTTGCTTGCAGGGAGGTAGTGTATTTGCCGACTTTGATATAGATGCTGTTGGCAGTGTCTTCCTTGTTAGGATTTCGTTCGACGGCTTCGGCTGTTGCAATGTTGGAGAGCCCATCACAAAGATGAGCGCAGGCGACTCACGTTTCCTTCTTGATTCAATTGCTCATGGCGAACTGGGAGGCATTCAAATCGAAGAGACGTTGCGAAAATACTTTCGGGAGAACAAAGGTGTGATTTGGAGCGACGCTCTTGCGGAGCATGATTTACTTTGACTGCCACTCGCGGGTCTCATTGAATGATCTAACAAGGCATTGCGCGCCTCGACGCGCGAGGCCACGTTGACTCGAAACAACAAAGGATGAATATGACTTTATTCGAAAAAATCATTGCTCGCGAGATTCCGGCTAAAATCGTTTACGAGGATGACAAGGTGATCGCGTTTCATGACGTCAAACCGCAGGCGCCGGTGCACGTGCTCATCATTCCGAAAAAGCCGATTCCGCGCATCGCTGAGGCGCATCCGGACGATCACCAGGTGTTGGGGCATTTGCTCATCAAAGCGGCCGAGGTGGCAAAACAACTCGGGCTCACCAAGGACGGATTTCGCCTTGTGATCAATAACGGTCCGAATGCGGGCGAAGCCGTGCCTCATTTGCATTGCCATATCATCGGCGGGAGGAAGATGGACTGGCCGCCGGGATGATGCATTGTAGCCGCCGAGGTGACGAGGCGGACTCTTCTGAACTATACCAACGTCCGCCTCCTCACGTCGGCGGCTACGTCATACTCGCGGAGTGAATTCCGCGCTCCGGACGGTTTCCAAAAATCTCTCGATGGCGGTTTCAAAGCCCGGTGCTTCCCAGGCGGCATCGTTGTGATCGCCGCGCAGTTCGAAGAAAAACTTCGGCGCGTTGGCGGCGGCGAAGTTTTGCTCGCTGTGGCGGAAATGGATTAAATGGTCTTCGCGGCTGTGCATGATGAGCACGGGGATTGTTAAGCGCGGCAATTTGCTGCGCGTGTCGTAACGAATGCTGCCCACGAGCCGCACCGGGAGCCAGGGATACAATTCCGCGCCGATGTCCGGCAGGCTCGTGAACGTGCTTTGCAAAATCAGGCCGCCGGTCTTTTCGCGCAGGCACAATTCACTCGCGATGCCGCCGCCGAGTGATTCGCCATAGACGATGATGTTTTTGGCGGCAAAACCTTTTCGCCGTAGCCAGTGATACGCCGCTTGCGCATCGCGATACGTTCCTTCCTCGCTCGCACGGCCGTGGCTTCGCCCGTAACCGCGATAATCGATGGTGAAAACGTTCGCGCCGAGGTCGAGCAAGGCGCCGTAAAGGCCGAGGCGATGGCTGATGTTCCCGCCGTTGCCGTGACAGTTCAGAAAGACGAACGAGCTGTTCGGTGAATTGCTTTGCGCGACAAAAAACCAGCCGTTGAGTTCGATGCCGTCGCTGGTTTTGAAAAAGACATCTTCGAATGGCCGGCCGAGGTCCGCGCCGCTTGCCTCCATTCGGCGCGAAGGATGATAAACGCGGCCGTGTTCAAACCAGCGAAATAACATTGCTGAGAAAATGCCACATTTTCGCCCGGATGGCGAGAAAGTCTGTAACGCGTGAAACGTGAATTTTGGAATGCGCCGGCTGTTTTCGCGATGGCTTTTCTTGATTCACGCCACTGGCCAGCTCAAAATCCGCGCCATGGCCAACGAAAATAGCTCGGACGCGTGTCCTTTATCGCAAGGGCAATCGAGTGAGGAAACATCCGGTGAACACTGGCGCTGGTGCCCGCGTTGCGGTCATGAATTGCACAATGAAAAATGCAAGCTGCGGTGCCCGAGGTGCCATTATTTCATGAGCTGCTCGGATTTTGACTCGTAACACGTGAAACGTAATGCGTGAAACGTGAAAAAAACGAAATTTTAAGCCGTCGGTAATTCCAAAATTCACGTTTCACGCTTTACGTTTCACGAATCAGCCCCAACCTCCTTCTTCTCCCTTAACTTCGCCAACGCCGCCAGCGCCGCTTCACTTTCCGCGGCTTTTTTGCTTTTGCCGCGGCCGCGGGCGAGTTCCACGCCGCCATGAGCGACGGTGCATTCGAAGATGCGGTCATGATCCGGGCCGGTGGCGGAAACGACGTTGTATTGCGGCGCTTCGGAGGACACCGCCTGAAGCATTTCCTGCAATTCGCCCTTGGGATTTTCCATGATCGGAATCACCGTGAGGCCGCCAAGTTCATGGCTGAATTCTCGCAGAATGAATTCGCGCGCCGCCTCAAAACCGCCGTCGAGGAAGAGCGCGCCAACCACCGATTCGTAGGCATCGGCCAGCGCGGAGGGGCGTTGGCGGCCGCCGTGCGTTTCCTCGCCGCGGCTGAGAATCAGATGCGCGCCGAGATTCAACGCCGCGCCGTGCTCGGCCAGCGTCTGGCGATTCACCAGCTTGGCGCGCGCCTTGGTCAAAGGGCCTTCGTCGAAGGCAGGAAATTTTTCGTAAAGCTCGCGCGTGAGGACCAGTTGCAGGACGGCATCGCCGAGGAATTCAAGGCGTTGATTGGTCTGCGTCGCCGTGCCCTGCTCGTGCGCGACGGATGGGTGCGTCAATGCGAGCCTGAGCAGGTTCAGGTCGGCAAACGTATATCCCAGGTTGAGTTCCTCAATTCCGGGCACGGCTTAAAATTATTCTGCTTTGGTTTCGACCGCGGCTTCCACCGGTTCTGACGCTGCGCCGGCTTCAGTGGTTTCAGCGGTCGGCGCTGCGGGGGCGTCTGGCGCCGGAGTGGGCGGGTTCAATCCATGTTCCAACAACGCAGCGACATCGCGCTGGACGACTTCGAGTTGATCGAGCCGCAGGTTTGGATCCGCGATGGTGAAAACGTCGCCTGTTTTGGGATGTTCATAGATGAAGATGCGCTGGCCATCGCGCACGACCTGTTCCTTCACTTTCAAAATGCGTTTGCGCTCGAGCATGACGGCCAGGATGTAGCCGGCGGGGGCGTGTTGGGGGTCGTTTTGCTCGATGAGTTTCCGCAGGAGGGTTTCGGCGGTCTCTTTCTGGATGGCTTCTGTGACCGGCGGCGGGGCCTGGTAAACGCCCTGCCAATGAGAAATGTAGCCGCCCTGGCTTTGGGCATCAGCCAGCTTGGCCTGCCAGCAGCCAGCGCAGACATCGGAGCGGCGGAACCCCGATTTGTCGTCAAACAACAGCGTGTGATACGGTTCCTTGTCCGCGAACGTTTTGCCGCACACTTCGCAGCCATGGCTGCGCGATTGAATGTTCCACTCGGTAATCAAGCGTAGCAAATGTAACGCCTTTATCCTCAAAACTGCAATCTCATTTGGTTCGAAGAGAAGCTCCAAGTACCAAGCGTCCAAGCTCCAGAGAACATCCAAGCACCAAACACCAATTCGCGCGCGAGCCCATTTGGATGTTCGAATTTGGAGCTTCCCTGGAGCTTGGACGCTTGGACGCTTGGAGCTTTTTTAGCCTATTTAGCCATTTAACTCATTTAGCCGATTGCACTATATTGGTCACGACATGCGCATTGGCTCGCTCACATTGCCCTCGAATTTGTTTCTCTCGCCGCTCGCGGGATATACGAATCTGCCGTTCCGCCTCGTGGTGCGGGAGCTCGGCGGCGTGGGGCTTTGCACGACGGACCTCGTCAATGCGCGCTCGCTGCTCGAAAAACGCGAGAAGGCGTTCAAGCTCATCGAGACCCGTCCGGAAGATTCGCCGCTGGCGGTGCAGCTCTTCGGTTCGGTGCCGGAAGAGATGCGCGATGCGGCGGCGTTTTTGGAATCGAGGGGAATTGCGTCGATCGATATCAACATGGGTTGTCCGGTGCGGAAGGTCGTGAATGTGGGCGGCGGTTCGGCGATGATGACGGACCTGGCCCGGACGGCGGCACTGGTCAAAGGCATGGTGGACGCGGTGAAAATTCCCGTGACGGCCAAAATGCGGCTGGGATGGGATGACGAGAACATCACGGCGCCCGATTTGGCGCGCGCGCTGGAAGATGTGGGTGTAACGGCGATTTTTATTCACGGCCGGACGCGGCAACAGGGTTTCGCCGGGTCGGTGAACCTGGCCGGCATTCGTTCGGTGGTGCAGGCGGTGAAAACCATTCCCGTGATTGGGAACGGCGACATCATCACGCCGCAAGCGGCGAAGAAGATGTTTGATGAAACGGGCTGCGCCGGAGTGAGTATTGGGCGGGGCGCGTTTTATGATCCGTGGATTTTCCGCAGGACGCTGGAGCATCTTCGTTCCTGTAGGAGCCGGCGTGAGGAGGCTCTAACCTTTTCCGCGCCGAAAAATAATGAGCCTCCTTACGTCGGCTCCTACGATGAAGCCTTGCCGCCGGAGCCGCCTTTTGCCGAGCGAGTGCGCGTGCTGTGCCGGCATTTGGATTTGATGGTGGAAGTTTTTGGCGAGGAATTGGGTTGTCGCATGTTTCGCAAAGTGGCGCCGTGGTATGCCAAAAGGTTCGGGCCGGCGGCGGAATTTAACCGGCATGTGGTGCGGATTTCCTCGCGGGCGGAGTTTCAGAATGTGCTGGAAAACTATCTGCGCTGGCGCGCGCAGTTCCTCGACGAGAACGGCGAGTTGAAGCCGAAATTCCAGCCGCCGCCAATGGTGGCTTCATTCATGCTTGAACCGGAGGTTGCCACGCGTCAGCAAATTCCCGTGCCGAAGGGGCCGGTCGAAGTGTGGTGAAACAAGACAGGAAAGCGGCGCAGTAGAGATGTTTCAGACAGAGCAGACGAAACCGATAGAGCAGCGCAAAGAAACTTCAAACGGAATTCTTTGGGTGGAAGCGACGGCTTTTTCGTTACTGATAATCCTCTCGTGGCTGACGGAACTATTTCGCTTTCCGCACCTGGTTTTCGGCGAGCCTTTCACGCCCAATTGGACTCGCGCGACGCTGCGCACGATAGTGATATTGTTCATCTGGCTGTGGGTTTTCCTCGGTACGCGAAAATTGCTGAGGCGGCTGCATTATCTCGAGGAATTTGTGCGCGTATGCAGTTGGTGCCGGAAGGTGAGCCACGAGGATGAATGGCTGGAAATGGAAAGCTATTTCAATTCCAAATTCGACACGAAGACCTCGCACGGAATGTGTCCGGATTGTTTGCAGAAGCATCGGGAAGAAATTGAGGCGGCGGTCAGGGCTTGAGAAATTTGGGGACACCGAGCCTCAAAAGCTTCCGTCTCACTTTCGCCGGTTACGCTGAAGCGGGCTGAAGCCGGCGCTCCTCTGTGGCCATGATGCTCTTTTTGTCCTTCGCCAAGCGGCCTTCTGGATGTATCTTTCTAGCAAGTAATGGCTTCTGAACCGACCGACAGCGTAAGCGTGAAGATTTTTTCCTCGCGCGACGCCGCCGAAGTCGCCGCGTCCCTGCTCGAAGCGAACGGCATTGCCTGCTGGATTTTTGCCGATGATTGCGGCGGATTTTATCCCAATTTAGCCATGGCGGAAGGTGTTCGGCTGGTCGTTTCTGCCGCTGATCTTGAGGCCGCCTGCGAACTCCTTGAGGTACCACGCCCTTCACAGCGTGCGGTTGAACGATCGGCGCCACCGAAGTCTTCTCCGCTGTTATACCCTATCGCCATGATTCTCATCGGAGCCGCGCTGGGCGCCTCCCTCGTTTTGAGCTATCGGGTTGCCACCAGTCCGCGTCCGTTGGCCGCTCCGCTCCGTCAAACGCATGATGCTTACTCTTCTGACGGTAGAATCCACGACCGCTGGGTATACCGTGAAGGCCAACTGGTTGAACACCTCGAGGATCGCAATTCCGACGGTTCATGGGATTACTGGCTTAATTACGAGGATGGATGGGTATCACGTGTGGAGTACGACAACAATTTCGATGGCCGTCCGGATGAGACGTTGTACTACAAAAATGGCCGCCTTGTTTCGTTTGAAAAAGATACAGATTTCAACGGTATCCCCGATGAGTTCGGCACCTGTAAAGACAATCTCGTTCAGGAGCTGGACATCCGACCGAACGGGTCGAAGTTCACGATTACACGAGAAATCTATTCGAACGGAGTGCCAACTGAAATCCAGCGGGGCGGTGACGCCAACGGTCACTTCAAAGAAACTGTGAAGTACGACGCTTTCTATAATCCGATTAGCACCGACCAAACAGCCACAACCTACCCGTTGCTGCCGGTGCATTGATTTCTTCCGCGCGGGCGCGCTCGGCTCGCGGCAAACATGGCGAAGGAACAAAGAGCCCAGGCGGCGGGAGCGAAACGTTCCTTGATGACCATCGCCGTCCCGCCAAAGAACGATAGCATGTTCGCCACCACGTAGCCGGCCCAAACGTTGCCGATCCTGGGTTGCGGATTTTTCAACATCTCCACGAAGCCCGGAATTGCCGCGACGCACACCGCGAGCGTGGACGAGACAGTCGCGGTCACATCGCCGCCCAATTTCCACGCGATTACGCACGCGATCACCAGCGCCAGAACGCCGGTTTCGAACCAAGTCCATTTTAGTTTTCCTTTGTTCATCAGGAGAATGGCGATCGCGACATCGCCTATGGCAAAACCGAGTGGCAGCCAGAAATTGCCGCCGGATTTAGTGAGGCTAATGGTCAGGATGGTGTCGAGGACGCCCCACAGGAACCACATGGCGCAGCTTTGGCCTTCTGCCCCTTCCTTCAAAATGCTCAAGATCATCGGAATGAACAGGAGCAGGGCGGGCAGGCCGCCGGCGATCTTCAGGATTTGGTGGTAGTCCATGGGGTTAAATCCGAAACCCGAAACCCGAAATCCGAAAGAAGCCCGAATGCCAAAACACGAACCAGCCTCGGATTTCGGATTTCTTTCGGATTTCGGATTTCGGCATTCGGGTTTGTTTCTTGCAGCAAGCGCGCTCAAACAATTTCCACCGGGCACTTCTGCACCGCGGCCAGAAACGCCTGACCGTATTGTTTGGCAAGAACGCGATTGTCCAACACCACGATGATTCCCGTGTCGGTCTTCGTGCGGATCAGTCGGCCGACGCCCTGGCGGAATTTCAGAATCGCCTCCGGCAATGAAAATTCGCCGAAGGAATTGCCGCCGCGCGCTTCGATGGCCTCGATGCGCGCTTCAATCAAGGGATGGTCCGGCACCGCAAACGGCAGGCGCGTGATGATGACATTGCTCAACGCTTCGCCCGGCACATCCACGCCCTGCCAAAAGCTGTCCGTGCCGAACAGCACTGAGTCCACGTCTTCCTTGAATTTCTCGAGCATCGTCGAGCGCGGCGTGCCGGTGCCTTGCACAAAACAAGCGATGCCCAGGCGATCGAAAAACGGCTGCATCAATTCCGCGACTTCCTGCATCAGCTTGTAGCTGGTGAACAGCACGAAGGCCTTGCCGTGCGTAACGCGGATGAAATGCTCGATCCAGTGGACGAGCGCGTCGCGATAGCCGCTCTCGCGCGGGTCGGGCATTTTGCGCGCGACGAACAATTTCATCTGGCGCTCGTAATCGAACGGCGTGCCGACCTGAAGCTGGATGGCGGATTCGGCACCGACGCGTTTGATGAAGTAATTTAAGCCGGAGATGTTGCGCGGGGAGGTGTTGCGTATTCCGTGTTGCGTGGTTTCGGTGTTGGCGCCGCGGGCCAAGGTCGAGGTCGTGGAAAGCGTGGCGCTGGTCATCACAACGGAGGTGTCGCTTTGAAATAATCTACGCCGCAGGTATTCGGCCACGTCTATCGGTGCGGCGTTCAGGGCGAGGTTGCGCTGGGTTTTGCCGGAGCGCTCGACCCAATAGACGTAATCCTCCGCGCTCTGGCCGAGGAACATCGCCACTTCTTCGCGCAACTCGGACAAGCGGCGGTTGCACTCCAGCAATTCCTGGCCGATGTCTTTGTCCTCGCTGGTTTTGATGAGGTCGCTGACCGATTCGCGCAGGCGCTGGATGGGCAGGGTGACATTGTCCGCGACGAGTTCGGCGCGGCGGATGCGCAGTTCGGTCCAATCGCGTCGCCGTTCGCCGCTGCCGTAGCTGCGTTGTTTGGCGGTTTTCTGGATTTCCTCGCAGGCTAATTCCACGTTCACGAAAAACTCATCGGACTGTTTCAACAAATCTGACACGAGTTTGACCGCCGCGCCTTGACGCAACGTGGCAAGCAGGCCTTTTTCCGTGCGCGGATTCCAGAGGCGGTTCAAGGCGTAACGCAGTTGCCCGCTCGAAACGCTCAGGCCAATGTGCTTCGACGCCACGCTTTCCATCTGGTGCGCTTCGTCGAAGATGACGAAATCGTTTTTGAACAGGATGCCGCCTTCCTGTTCTTCGTTCATGCCGCCGAGCAGGGTGAAAAACAGCGTGTGATTCAACACCAGCACGTCCGAGGACAGAATCCGGTTGCGCGCGCGCTGAAAATAACAGACCGCGTGGTCCTTGCTGAAATCGGATTGATAGCCGCAAATTTTCGGCGAACACAAGCCGCGCTCGGAGCAAACTTGCGCCCAGACTTTCGGATCGGGCTCGATATCGAAATCGGACAGGCTGCCGTCCTTCGTTTCCTTGGACCATTCGTAAATGCGCTGCAATTCCTCGGCCTCGGACGAGGTGAAGAGATTGCCGGATTGCTGCATGGCCTTTTGCAGGCGGCGCGTGCAGAGATAGTTCGCGCGGCCTTTGAGCATGGTGAACTGGAATTGCACCGGCTGAGGCAAAGCGCCGAGCACACCGGAAAGCATTGGGAGATCTTTTTCCGTGAGCTGTTCCTGCAAATTGATCGTGTGCGTGGAGACGACGGTTTTTTTCTTGTTCTGCACCGCGAAAAGAATCGCCGGGATCAGATACGCAAGGCTCTTGCCCACGCCGGTGCCGGCCTCGACGGCGAGATGCTCGCGATGTTCCAGCGCGCGCGCCACGGCCACGGCCATTTCCTGCTGTTGCGGCCGATACTCGAAATTTTTCGCGCGCGACAGGATGCCCTGCTCGGAAAAAATTTCGGCGACCTGTTTGACGAGGTCGTTGTGGCCACCCGCGGGCTGCGATTCGATGATGCTGATCATTGCCGGGGGTGAAATTAGCAGTGGCTCTGCGGCAAAGGAAGCCCGGCATCACGTGTTCGCGCGATCTGGAGATCGGCGCTCCGATTTTTACCGGGTTTTGCGGGACTTGAATCTTGCCGTACCAACCACAACTGATAATGCAACTACCCGCATCGTCCCTATTTCGATGCGGGTAGTTGCGATTTTACTTTGAGAACTCTTTTTGTCGAGCGAAAAGTCACTTTTCTCGCGCGCATCTTTTCGAGAGGGTGTAAGTTGTGGAGATTGAGAAGAATTATGATTCGCAGACTCAAATCAGGCGGTTACCGATTGTATTCACGGAAGAAAAACCCGAAGACGAACAGGCGACGAAATCTGGGCACGTTCAAATCGCTCTCCGCGGCGAAGAAACACGAGCGGGAGGTGCAGTATTTTAAGAGGCATTAAACACGGCGCACCACGACTTCCAGCTCGTTTTTATTCTTCACAATCATGTTCGCCGGCAAAATGCCGCGCCAGTTCGTGCCGGGATATACCACCGAGTTCCGGCCGATGATGCTGCCGGGGTTCAGGACGGAGTTGCAGCCGATTTCGGCCAGGTCGCCGAGCAAAGCACCGAATTTGCGCAGGCCGGTATCGAACGGTTTGCCCTCCAACTCCACCTTGATGTTGCCGGGCAGGGATTTGAAATTCGAGAGAACCACGCCGGCGCCAATGTGCGCTTTGTAGCCGAGGATGGAGTCGCCGATGTAATTGAAATGCGGCGCTACGGCGTTGTTGAACAGGAGCGCATTTTTTAATTCGGTCGAATTTCCAATCGTGCAGTTGTCACCGATGATGACGTTGCCGCGGATGTAGGCGTTGTGGCGGATTTCGCAATTCCGGCCGATAATGGCCGGACCTTTGATCATGGCCCCGTCCTCGACCACCGTGCCCTCGCCGATGAACACATTTTTGCCGATGAACGCCACGCCTTCGCAGCGGTTTTTCAAGGCTGGCTTGAGGTTGGCCGCGAGGTAATCCTTGATTTTCTTGAGCGCTTCCCAGGCGAATTCGCAGCCGTCAAAAATCGCGGCGTGTTCGGTCTGTTTGAGGTCAAACAAATCGGCTGGATTGAACATGGGGGAAATATGAAGTTCCAAGTTCCAAGTTCCAAGTTCCAAGTTTTCGCGTTTTGCGTTAAATTGGCGGCGTGAAGGAACAATACATCGCGGCGAAGGAGCGTTGGGCGCAAAAGATGGCCGGGAAGGCCAAGCCCCTCGTGCGCTCGCATGATCGATTGCCGCCGGGGCAGCGGCGGGTGCACAATTTTCCCGTGCTCGATCTCGGCGTGCGTCCGGATGTTCCGCTGGAAAAATGGGAGCTGAAGATTCATGGCAAGGTCGAGAACCCGGTCAGGTTGAACTGGAAGCAATTCATGGATTTGCCGCGGTTTAAGGACGTAAGCGATTTTCATTGCGTCACGACTTGGAGCCAGTTTGATATGGAATTCGAGGGCGTTGCGTTTTTCACCATCGCCAACTTGGTGAAACCAAAACCGGAGGCCTCGCATGTGTTTTTCAAGAGTTACGATGGCTATTCGACCAATAACCCGCTCGATGTCTGCATGGACGATGACGTAATGATCGCGCATTCGTGGAATGGCAAGCCGCTGACGCCGGATCATGGCGGGCCGGCGCGGGTGATTATTCCCAAGCGTTACGCTTGGAAAGGCGCGAAGTTCATCCGCGAAATCACTTTCCTGGACCGCGACATTTTGGGATTTTGGGAAGTGCGCGGTTATTCGAATACTGCCGATCCGTGGACGGAGGATCGGTTTGCCAAAAGTTCTCTCCCCTAATGCGCTCGATTTATTTTGATTACAATGCCACGACGCCGCTGGACGCGCAGGTGCGGGAGGCGATGCTGCCGTTTTTGGGCGATGTTTGGGGCAATCCCTCGTCGGTGCATCACATCGGGCGCAAGGCGCGGGCGTTTTTGGATGAATTTCGTGAGCGCACGGCCAAAGTGCTGCATTGCAAACCGAGCGAAGTGATTTTCACCAGTGGCGGCACCGAAAGCGCAAATCTCGCCATTTTCGGCGCCGCCCGGATGCTCAAGCCGAGAGGCCGACATGTCATCACTTCGGCCATTGAACATCACGCGGTTTTGCATGCCGTGGAATATCTCGCCAAACGCGATGGTTTCGAAATCACGATTCTGCCGGTCGATCGCGAAGGACTGATTTCGCCTGAGGATTTGCGCAACGCCATCCGCCCGGACACCGTGCTCGTGTCCTTGATGGCGGCGAATAACGAAATCGGAACGCTTCAACCAGTGGCTGAATTGGGAGCTATTTGCCGGAAACACGGCGTTTTGTTTCACACCGACGCGGTACAATGGTTCGGCAAAGAACCTTTTTCGAATATTCAGCAGTTCAACGCCGACTTCGTTTCGATTTGCGCGCATAAATTTCATGGCCCTAAAGGCGCTGGCGCGCTGTTTATCAAGTCGCCGCTTCATCCGGATCCGATTTTATTCGGTGGCAGCCATGAAAACGAGCGCCGCGCCGGGACCGAAAATCTCGCTGCGATAGCCGGTTTTGTTGAAGCTTTGGAGAGATTTGTGCCTACGCCGGTTTTTGACGCCCCTAAACTCTCGCTTCTCGCCTCTCGCTTGATTTCACTGCTCGACAGTCTGCCCGGCGTTCATTTCGTCGGGTCCATCGAACATCGTTTGGCTAACACGGTTTCATTCCTGGTGGAAGGCGCCGACAGCATTTCGTTATTGGCCAATTTGGACCTGGAAGGCATCTGCGCTTCGAGCGGCGCGGCTTGTTCCGCCGGCTCTATTGAACCTTCGCACGTGATCACCGCGCTTGGCTGTCAGCGTGAGTTGGCGAATTCTCTCGTTCGTTTCTCTCTCGGCCGCGATTCGTCCATCGCTGAAGTTGAGTGGGTGGAAAAAGTTTTGCCTGAAGTCGTGCGTCGCTCACAACGTACTGAAAAAGTCGGGAAAACTTTGTGAATGACTTGTCGATTTTGTGAACAAGCCGGACTTGGCCTCGTTGCTGGCGTTCCTTATCTTTTCTTTTCGCAGCCGTGAAGTGCGGAAACACTCGGCAGAACCTTGACACTCTGCGTTGTTTGCCTTATTCACAGCCCATATTACGAATAGATTTGTACAGATAAAAGATCATCTATTAAGGGTCGCATGAACTTAACCATATCCAAGGAGCAAATCATCAACGGCCTCAGGTCCGTTCAGAACGTCGTGAGCAATCGCACGACGCTGCCGATCCTTTCCAACGTTCTCCTTCGAGCCGAAGGCGACAAGCTCGAACTGACCGCCACGGATCTCGATGTAACGGTGGCTTGCAGTGTCGAGGCCAAAGTAAAAAAGCCGGGCGCATCCACCGTGCCGGTCAAAAAGCTTTTCGGCATCGTGAGTGAATTGGGCAATTCAGAAATCGATTTGGAAGTGGACGATAAAAACGTCTGCAGCATTCGCTCCGGAGCGTCCTTTTACAAAATCAACGGCTTGAGCGCGGAAGAATTTCCGCCGATGCCGAAATTTAAGGAGGACAAAAAAGTCGTGCTTCATCAGGAAACCGTCAAAGGCATGATGAAGAAAACGTCCTTTGCGATTTCAACAGATGAATCCCGATACGTACTCAACGGCATTTATTTGAGCCTGAAAGACCATAAAATGACCATGGTGGCCACGGATGGCCGGCGGTTGGCCATGGTGGATGAGGAAGTGGACGTTTCCGAGAAGAGCCAGGGCGAATTTATTGTGCCAGCCAAGGCCGTGAATGAATTGAATCGCTTGCTCCTGGACAAGGGCGACGTGGAGATACGTTACACGGACAATCAGGCGTCATTTACGTTGAAGGACGACAAAAATGGCTCCATTTTGCTCGTGACGAAGCTCATCGAAGGCAACTATCCGAATTATCGGCAGGTCATTCCCAACGAAGTGAAGGAGCGCATCACCCTGGTGCGCGAGGAATTTTTGCATGCCTTGAAGCGCGCGGAGATCATGACGAGCGATAAATCGAATTCCGTGAAATTGAGCTTTGGCAAAAACAACCTGGCCATTACGGCGAATTCACCGGAAGTCGGCGAAGCGCGCGAAAGCATCGCGATCAATTACAAAGGCAAGGAAATGGCGATCGCGTTCAACCCGAAATACATGATCGACCCGCTGAACGCGCTGGCCAACGACGAGATATTTATCGAATTGATCGATGAATTGAGCCCCGGCGTCATCAAGATCAATGGTCCGTTCCTCTACGTGGTGATGCCGATGAGGTTGAGTTAAGAAAAGGATAGGAAGCGCTTCGAAGGATTGCTTTGAAGCGGTTTTTCTGGAATAGTCAGAGTGTGAGCAACCGAGAAATGGTTATTGAGTTGGTCTCAAAGCTTCCGGAGGACACTCCGTTGGAGCAGATTGCTCGCGAAATTGAGTTGATTGCAGGCATTAATAAAGCCCGCGAACAGGCTCGAAGAGGAGAAGGAACTCCAGCCGAAGACGCTCGGAAACTCATTAATTCATGGGTCACTCGGTAATCCTCACGCCCCAGGCTCTGGAAGACCTAAAAAGCATCGTATCGTTTATCGCACGTGATAATCCCGACCGAGCTCGATCATTCGGAGATGAACTGATCGATAAGGCCCTTACCTTAACAAATCAGCCGTTGCGCGGGCGCATCGTGCCGGAATTGAAAGATCAGAACGTGAGGGAGATTATTCATGCTCCTTACAGGATCATTTATGAAACTCTCAATGAGACGCCGAAGGCTTACATCTGCTCCAAAGTTTCGATTCCAAGGGCGTTTAATCCTTGTTTCAGCACCTTTGAAGTCAGATCACAAAGCACCAGGCGGCTTTCGCGTGTAACCCTTTCGCTTTTCAGAACAGGGCAATGTTCGTAAAACGACGTGAATTTGCCGGCCAGTTCGTAAAGATAATTACACAAGAAATTCGGGCGATATTCCTCCGCGGCCGCTTCCAGCGTCTGACCGAAGTTCAGGAGATGTTTCGCCAGCGCGATTTCTTCGGGGGTGCTCAGTTCAATATGAATATCGAGTTTCGAGTTTCGAGTTTCGAGTTCGGCTTTCCGGAAAATGCTGCCAATGCGCGCGTAGGCGTAAAGCAAATAAGGCGCGGTGTTGCCCTGGAGGGCCAGCATTTTGTCCCAACTGAAAATGTAATCGCTTTGCCGGTTGGGCAGGAGATCCGCGTATTTCACGGCGCCAATGCCGACGACGCGCGCGATATCGCGCCGTTTTTCTTCCGGTAATTCCGGATTTTTCTCCGAAACGATCTTCAGCGCCCGTTCCTCGGCTTCATCGAGCAATTCATTAAGCTTCACCGTGTCGCCGGAGCGGGTTTTGAAAGGTTTTCCATCTTCGCCCATGATTTTGCCGAAACCGACGTGGACCAGCTTCACGCGCTTCGCCGCTTCCGGCTGCCACCGGACGAACGTCAGGAACAGCTTTTTGAAATGCATGGACTGCCGGTCGTCCACCACGTAAACGATTTCCTGCGGCGACCAGGTCTTGAAACGATGATTGATCGTGGCCAAATCAGTGGTCATGTAATTGAAACCACCATCGCTTTTGCGGATGAGCGCCGGGTCCGGGACCCACTCGCCATCGCGATTCACCAGGAAGGGATCTTCCTTCGGCGGCAACGAGCCGTCGCTGAACACAGCCACCGCGCCCTCGCTTTCGCGAGCAATGCCGCGCGCGAGCAGGTCCTTCACAATGTTGCCAAGATGCGGATTGTAAAAGCTTTCGCCGAGCGTGTGATCGAACTTCACGCCGAGGCGGCCATAAATTTCATCGAATTGCTTTTCCGACAGGCGAATCATCTCCTGCCAGATAGCGGTATTCTCCTTGTCGCCGGCCTGCAACTTCACCAATTCTTGCTTGGCTTCTTCGAGCCGGGCGGGATTGGCATCGCATTCGTTATTGATGACCTTGTAAAGCCGCTCAAGTTCCGCAATGGCATCCTTTTCCAACGCTTCGCGATCGAGAATTTGTTTCCATCCCAGAAGCAGCTTGCCGAATTGCGTGCCCCAATCACCGATGTGATTGTCACTGATGACGTGATGTCCCAGCAGACGCAACAGCCGTTGGAGCGCATCGCCAATGCCCGTGGAGCGGATATGGCCCACGTGCATGGGCTTGGCCACGTTCGGCGAACTGAAATCGACGATCACGGTTTTGGCCTGCGCGGCTTTGTCAAAAAACAAATGCTCTCCGCGCGCAGCGGACTCGAGAGTTAGCGCGAGCGCCGAAGGTTTTAGCCGGAGATTCAAAAAACCAGCGCCGGCGATCTCCACTTTTTCGCACCATTCCGAAACATCGAGCTTGGCCACAACGTCGGTAGCAAGCTGCCGCGGGTTTATCTTGCGCGTTTTAGCCAGACCCATGAGCGCGTTGCTCTGGTAATCGCCAAATTTCGGATCGGAGGAAGGGCGAACCAAGACGGTCGAAACATCGGCGTCGGGCAATACCGATTGCACAGCTTGCTGCAATCGTTTCTCTATTTGTTTATGCGGAAGCACGGAATCAGGTTAAATCCGAAGTCCGAAATTCGAAATCCGAAAGAAGTCCGAAGTTCGAATGAAAAAGGGGCTATCGAGAAGTCTTTTGCTTTTGAGAAATCGCAAAATCCGTTCGGATTTCGGATTTCGGATTTGGCCATCACTTCTTCCCATGCTCGCGAATGATCTTGAGCATGGATTCGGCGTCGGGGGCTTGTTCGAGGGCCTGGCGGAACTCCGCTTTGTGCAGGAGCTTGGCGATATTGGCCAAAGTGTGCAGGTGCTTCTGGAATTGACCCTGTGGCACGAGAAAAAGCATCACGAGATTCACCGGCTGATTATCGAGCGCGTCGAAATTCACGCCTTTGCGCGAGCGGCCCAGCGCGCCGACGACTTCGCTGATCAAATCCGTGCTGGCGTGCGGGATGCCAATGCCGAAGCCGATGCCCGTGCTCATGGAGGATTCGCGCTTTTTGACGACCGCCGCGATGGCATCGTGATGTTCGGCTTTGATTTTGCCGGTCGAAACCAGGTTATTGATCAGTTCGTCGATGGCCTGCCAACGGTCGCTCGCCTGCAAATCGGTGATGATTTGCTCTTTCGATAAAATATCGCCTAAATCCATAGATCAGAAAGAATCTGCCGGGGCATTTCGCCTGAAGCAGAGAGTCATATCAAGCTAGAATTACTAACACTTGGGACTGTGACAAACAAAAATAGGTCTCAAATCAATTGCCCGATTCGGTGAAAAACGCCGCCGGTGCATTCGAACCACCACCCCAGCGCCGTCCAAACCCCCACTTTTGCCGCCAATAATGGAATGCCCAACAGTAGCACACTAATGTTGCCGAGAAAAATCACCACGGCGGAGAAAAGATAGCCCTGGTCGGTGATGTCCGACTGGCGCGTTTTCAAAATGTGCGCCGTGAGCGTGAGGTGAAAGGCGTAAGCCGCGCCAAGAAATAGATCAAATAACGCGAAGTACTCGCGCCAGTTCCAGATGAGATGGCCCAGCGCGAACACCGCGACGACCAGCACGGCATACAGTGGAAAAAAATACGGCGCGAGCGCAATGAGGAAATTGGTTTTGGTGATGACCACATGCCCGCCGTTGGAAGTGACCTTGAGCCTTCTCACTTCGGCGCCGAACAACCACGCCCAGACGGCGTGCGTAAGTTCATGGCCAAGGACGTAGATCCACATCGGCTTGGGCAGCATCAGAAAAATCACAATCCAGCAGCCAGCGCCGGCGAGCAGCGGCACCCAGGTTGTGTCCGCCGAACCGCTGTGTTGCAGCACCATCCACAACGCCTGCGTCGCGCCGGCACAAAGCGGCAGCAGCGCGACGGCGATGATCATTTTGGCCCATTTGGGCATGAGAGGAGGATTTAGAATTTGGAATCTGGAAGCGAGGAGAAACAGTGAATCGTTAACTTCCCATCGGCGCGGCCGCGTGGCAGATTTGGGAAAAAACAAAATGGCCATGATCGAACATATCGTTCTGTTTCGCTGGACCGAGAACGCGAGCCAGGGAGCGAAAGAGCGCGTGATGACGGAATTGCGTGGACTGGCGAGCAAAATTCCGGGCATTGTGGACTTGTCCTGTGGCGCGAACTTCAGCGACCGCGCCGAAGGCTACACGCACGGGCTGGTCGTGCGATTCAAGGACCGCGCCGCGCTGGAAACTTATGGCCCGCACCCGGAACATCAGCGCGTCGTGCAGAATTTTATCACGCCGATTCGATCGGATATTCTGGCGATGGATTACGAGGTCTAAACCGTAATGACTTCAGAAAAGCTTAACGAAGGCGCAAAGATGCGAGGACGCAAAGGGTTCGAAATTCTCTGTCCGGCATAGGGTTCAGCACTTTTCATGGCCATTTTTGAGTTGGCGCTCTATGGATTTTGTCGGCGTTTACTTTGCGTCTTTGTTCCTTGGCGCCTTTGCGTTGAAATCTATGCGCGACTATGCAGGCAAAGAACTTGAAACTCGAAACTCGAAACCCGAAACTGCCTTAATGACCAAAGACGAAGTCCTGCAGGTGTTCCGGGATACGGGTGCATTGCTCGAAGGGCATTTCATTTTGCGCAGCGGATGGCACAGCCGGCAATTTTTCCAATGCGCCCTCGCGCTTCAGCAAATGCCCATCGTGGAAAAACTCGGCGGCGCGCTCGCGGCCAAGGTGCGGTCGCTCGGGGCCGTTACCGTGGTGTCGCCCGCCATGGGGGGGTTGGTCATCGGCCAGGAAGTGGCGCGGCAACTGGGCGTCAGGTTCATTTTCGTCGAAAAGGAAGAGGGAAAGCTGGTGCTGCGCCGCGGATTCAAAATCGCGCCAGGAGAAAAAAGCTTGGTGGTGGAAGACGTGGTGACCAAAGGCGGCCGGGTGCAGGAAACGATTGATATCGTGCGCGCGAACAAGGGCGTCGTGGCCGGGGTAGCGATGGTCGTGGACCGCTCCAACGGCACGGTAGACTTGGGCGTGCCGATGTTCAGTCTGTTGTCGTTGAAAGTGGAAGCGTTCGAGGCGGACAAATTGCCTCCGGATTTGGCAGCCACGCCGGCGGTGAAGCCGGGGAGTAAGTAGTCGCCACTTGTTGATTGTGCAATTTAATGGTGGCCCCAGCCACGGGGAAGCATATATGCCGTAAAAGCGGCAGGAAAAAGGAAGCCAGCGAATCCTACCGCTGATTCCACATCCAAAACGCGCTGCCGGAGTTCCAAACGAATGCGCCTGCCCAATCCAAAGAGACACAAAAGAATGCCTGCGCTGGTCAGTGCGGCTACGGTCCAGTAACCGACTGCTGGCGGATCAACCCGGAAGGAAGCAAGGACTTGGAACGGTATCGAAAAGATTCCTGCGGGCGCTAGGAAAAGTCCGAACCAAGCCGGCACTAGCAAAATCCGCAGCAATGCCCGGCATGAACCTCGAATGACTGGCCGTCGGTGAAACCTCTCGGAAACAGCATCAAATTGCTTAGCGAAATCTGAGTGGATACGTAAGAACATTTTCTAATTTTGAATGAGCGCAAGAAAGTGTGACAATCGGAACTGCTTTGTGCCAATTGAGAAGCAAAGGTCGAATTACCATTAGCTACAAAATGCTCAGATTTTCCGGCTGCGCGATACGGACGGGTGAAAGAGGAATATTTTGATCCAGAGTCACCAGTCTGCCCTGATTCCTGGCCGCTAAAGCCAACAGATAGATATCCGTCAAATGCGTGCCGTTCAGCATGCGTGCTGGATCGAAAATGCTGATATCTCGCAAGGAGATATCTTCCGCCCAAAACTGGTGGTTGGTGTGCGAGGCAAAATCGCGCAGATGGCTCAGGACTTCGGATACGCTCAACTTTTTTGGCCGCGGATACGAATGGTTGGTCATGATCCGTATGGCGCCGTTTTCGGAAAGTGGACAACTCGCCCATCCCAGCGGCCCATTTTTTTCCCACCATTCATGAACCTTCTCGTGGAAAACATGGTTTGCATCCAGCAAGGCAATAAGAACGCTGACATCCAGCAATGCGCGCATGCTCAAATACCTTCAAGATCCTTGATTTGCTGAATTTTATCCATCGTGACGATTTGACCGGTGGATGGAAACACGGGCACGCCGTTGCGAATCGTGGATTTTTTCGGGGATTCGCCCGTCAGACCTTTTCGAGCCAAATCGGACAACACTTCCCCGGCCGTCCGGCCTTCGTGTTTGGCTCGCTCTTTGGCGGCCACCAAGACATCGTCAGCGATATCCAAGGTTGTCCTCATGCATCTGATGCTACGGCATCAAATGCAAAAGTCAACATGTGACGTTCGGACTGTGCCATCGTCGCCGCGTGAGCGTCACAGTGGCACTATGTGGAAGCAAGCTCACTGACCGTTTTATGGCATAATATGCTATAAGTTAACACGTTATGATTCTAGCGATAGGCTGGCATCAGCCTTGCATAAGATTCTTCAGGAACCGTATCGAAAGAAGAAAGAGATTTTATGGCAAAAGTATTAGGAATCGATTTAGGCACGACGAACTCCTGTATGGCCGTGATGGAAGGCGGCGAGCCGCTCGTTCTGGAAAACTCCGAGGGCCGGCGCGTCACGCCGTCCGTCGTGGCATTTACCAAGACCGGTGAACGGCTCGTCGGCGACGCCGCCAAGCGCCAGGCCGTGACCAATTCGCGCAATACCGTTTACTCCATCAAACGCTTCATGGGCCGCAAGTTCGATGAAGTGCAGGAAGAACTCAAGCGCGTGCCTTACAAGGTCGTGCGCGCCTCCAATGGCGACGCCGCCGTGGAAATCGAAGCCGAAGGCAAAACGCAGCAATTCTCGCCGCCAGAAATTTCGGCGATGATCCTCGCCAAGCTCAAAGCCGACGCGGAGATGCGTCTCGGCGAGAAGATTACTCAGGCGGTAATCACGGTGCCGGCTTATTTCAACGATTCGCAGCGCCAGGCCACCAAGGACGCCGGCAAGATCGCCGGTCTGGAAGTGCTCCGCATCATTAACGAGCCTACCGCCGCCTCGCTCGCGTATGGTCTCGATAAGAAAAAGGATGAGAAGATCGCGGTGTACGATTTGGGCGGCGGCACGTTTGATATTTCAGTGCTGGAAATCGGCGATGGCGTTTTCGAAGTGAAAGCGACCAACGGCGACACGCACCTCGGCGGTGACGATTGG
>Ga0134128_10001704_pt1 | contig 27889 bp, 21 predicted proteins | sample KB31754_FD_96462 | JGI IMG/M metagenome (GOLD analysis project Ga0134128, IMG submission 96462) | Terrestrial soil microbial communities with excess Nitrogen fertilizer from Kellogg Biological Station, Michigan, USA - KB3-175-4 | ecosystem: Environmental > Terrestrial > Soil > Unclassified ... | reverse complement strand
GGGCTCGAGATCGAGCGCATCGCTCGTTTGCATCACGCGGTGTGACCAGCGAGAGCCGCCGCTCATGGTGTGCGCTCGCGCGCGGCTCATGCCCGTTTGGCCCCGGCCGGTTCGCCTGCCGTACGAGTGCGCGCACGTCCTGCGCGAGCGCCTCGGCTTTCGCCAGAGCGAGGTCGCTCACGTCCTTGTTCGCTCCGATGCTCCGGGCGCAAAATCGCTGGGACCTAGCCGGGCTTATTTGCCTGCGGAGGTGCCTCCATGCCGAGCGCTCTCGACCTGTGCTGCATGCCGCCGGACAAGCCCATCGTCGAGCGGATCGGCGAGCCGATGACCGAGCGAGTCGAGTACTGCATCCTCGAGGGCAATCCTTGCCTGCTTTTCGTCGACTGGGAGTACGCGGAAGACTGGTCCGGTAGGTTCGTGCGCGTCATTCCCCCGGACACGCTGACTGCCGCAGGCCGTGTAGACGTGACGGAGTTCTGGGCCGAGGTCCGCCGCATACAGCGGCTGGGCGACTCAACCGCCGAGGGCCGACTGAAAGCGAGCGTCTGATGCACGGCGCTGTCAGCGCCCCGAAGCGTCCGCGAGCTCGCGCGCGGCGAGTGCGCCCTCGCGGAATGCCCGCACCGCATCGAGCTCCGCGGCCGTCCGAGCGCCGCCTACGACTCGAACACGTATACCGCGGCGCTCGAGCGCGGCGCTGAATGGGTCGCGGCTTTCCTGTCCCGCCGCGACGACGATGGTCCGTGCCTCGATCAGCCGAGGCGCTCCCTCGCGCTCGCGAATCCAAATACCCTCAGGTGCGATGCGCTCGTACGAGATGCCTGTCAGGATCGCAACACCCCGCTCGCGCAGAGCGCGCAGCAACACCCAGCGCGTCGAGCGGCCGATGTGCTCGCCGACGACATTGCCGCGACACATGAGCGTCACACGCCGACCGTGATGGCTGTACAGGTGGGCCACATCGACACCGACGCCGCCCGCGCCGATGATCGCAATCGGATCCTCTACGGCATCGAGCACAGCGTCGGGATAGGCGCGCACGAGCGGCAGCTCGGCGCCGGGCAGCTGGATCGGCCGCGGCGCGACGCCGCTCGCGACGATCACGCCATCGAACGACTCGAGCATCGCCGCTGCGTCGTTCCCGATCCGACACTGCAGGCGGATATCGACTTCGAGCGCGTGCAGCTCGTGCTCGAAGTACTCGATCGTGCGGGCGAAGTCCTCCTTGCCGGGAATGCGGCACGCCAGGCGGAATTGTCCTCCGAGGCCCGACTCGGCTTCGTAGAGCACGACGCGATGGCCGAACGCCGCGAGGACGCGCGCAGCCTCGAGCCCCGCGGGTCCGCCGCCGATCACGGCGAATGCCCGGCGCGCGGCGCGCAGCGGTGGCTCGCGCAGCGGCGGCGCAGGACGGGGGTCCGACCGCAGCGGCGGCTCGCGTAGCTCCTCCTCGTATCCTGCGCGCGGATTGACCATGCACGAGACGCGCTGATCGCGCAGCGATCGATCGATGCACGCCTGATTGCATGCGATGCACGGGTTGATCGTCTCGGCCCAGCCGGCACGCGCTTTCGCGACGAGCTGGGGATCGGCGAGGAACGGGCGCGCGAGTGCGACGAAATCCGCCTGACCGCTCGCGAGGGCGTGCTCGGCGAGCTCGAGCGAGTGGATGCGCGTGCTTGCGATGACCGGTAGAGGCCCGACAGCCTCGCGGATGCGGCGGGCGTACGGCAGCCACGTACCGGGCGCGACGGTGTATTGAACGGTCGGCGTGGAGGACTCGTGCCAGCCGATCCCCAGGTCGAATGCGTCGACGCCGTGGGCGGCGAGCGCGCGTGCGAAGGCGACGCTCTCCTCGTCGCTCGTGCTTCCCGGCATTAAGTCCGTGCCCGACATCCGATAGATCACGGCGTAGTCGGACCCGACGGTCTCGCGGACGGCGCGCACGAGTGCGAGCGCAAAGCGGGTGCGGCGCTCGAAATCCCCACCCCATTCATCGTCTCGCTGATTCGTGAGCGGGGAGAGGAACTGATCGAGGAGATAGCCCTCCGAGCCCATGATCTCTACGGCGTCGAAGCCGAGCTCGCGGGCGCTGCGCGCACCCCGCGCAAAATCGGCCAGAGTCTCGGCGATGTCCGCCGCGGACATCGCGCGCGGAGCGGATTTCGAGAAGCGGCTCGGCACGGCCGAGGGTGCGAGCGGCTGCAGGCCGAAGTACTCGTGCGAGCCGTAGCGTCCCGCGTGGAACAGCTGCAGAGCGATACGGCCACCGGCTTCGTGGACGGCGCTCGCGATGCGGCGCAGCTTCGGGGTCTCGGGCGCCTCGTTCACGAAGCAGTAATGCCGCCCACCGGCACCCACGCGGTTCACGGCGGCGCCGCCCGTGACGATCAGCGCTGCGCCGCCCGCTGCGCGCTCGACATAGAAGGCGGCGAGCGCCGCGCCATCGGGCTCGGACTCGATGCCGAGATGCATCGAGCCCATGATGATACGGTGGGGAAGCTCGAGGGGGCCGATGCGTCCCGGGCGGAACGCATGTACGAGCGAGGCGGCCGTCATGTTCGGAAGGTCCCCGGCCGCGCGGTCGCCCAGCGGCGCGGCGTTTCAGCGCGGATTGCGAGCGGGCTCATCCGCCCGGATGCGGAGGTAGCGTGAGCGGCGCAGAGGCGTCGGCGTAAAACGGCGGTGCCGTGAGCGAGAGGCCGCCGTCCACCACGAGCGTCTGGCCCGTGATGTATTCGGACTCCGGCGAGAGCAGAAACGCCGCGACATCGGCCATCTCCTGCGCCGTCCCAGGTCGCCCCTTCGGAGTCTTGGCGAGCACCGTGTCGATCGGCGGCATGCCGGGCACCTTGCCGTAGAAATACTCGAGGGAGTCCGTCTGGATGAGACCGCCGCTCACGGCATTGACGTTGATTCCGTACGGTGCGAATTCGAGCGCCATGTAGCGCACCCACGCCTCGATCGCAGCCTTCGCGGCGCCGAGATTGGCGTACGTCGGGTAGGCTCGAGCGCTGCCATAGCTCGACATCACGGCGATGCGGCCGCCGCGGCGCATGAGGGGCACGGCGCGGATCGCGCCGAGGACGAACGCTCGCACATTGAGCGCAAAGGTGCGATCGAGGTTGCGAGCATTGAGATCGAGGATGCGTTTGAAAGCGCTGGCTGCGGCGTTCGAGACGAAGTAATCGAGCCGCCCATGGCGGCGCTTGACCTCCTCGAACAGACCATCGATCTGCGCAGGGTCCTCGAGATCGGCCTTGATGAGGCTCGCGCCCGCACCGACCGCCTCGATCGCGCCGAGCGTCTCCCGGGCGGCCGACTCGTTCTGCTTGTAATTGAGCACCAGGGTCGCGCCCTCGCGGGCGAGCGTCAGTGCGAGCGTTCTGCCGATCCCGCGGGTACCGCCGGTGATAAGTGCAATCTTGTCGGCGTGCTTCATTCGGGGCCTCGTGTTAGCCAGCTCCGTCGGCGCGCTTGGACGAGAATATCTCGCGCGCGATCACCGTTTTCTGGATCTCGTTGGTGCCTTCCTCGAAACGCTGTGCGCGCGCATCCCGATAGATGCGTTCGATGGGGTGCGGCTCCCAGTAGCCGATTCCCCCGTGAATCTGCAGCGCCTGATCGGTCACGCGCTGCAGCATGGAGGTGGCAAAGAGCTTGGCCATCGAGGAGAGCTTCTGCGCCTCGGGTCCGCCGCTCTCCCATTCGCGCGCCGCGTGCAGCGTGAGCTCGCGTGCCGCTTCGAGGTCGGTCGCCATCTCGGCGGTCATGAACGCAATCGCTTGCCGACGATAGAGTGGCTTGCCGAAAGTCTCGCGCGTGCGCGCGCGGTCGACGGCGAGCTCGAAGGCGCGCCGTGCGAGGCCCACGCAGCTCATGGCGACCGAGATGCGGCTCGGAGCGAGGAAGCCGCCGAGAGCCACATCGAGCCCCTGGCCTTCGGCCCCGAGGCGATTCGCCACGGGTACCGGTGCGCCATCGAAGCGCAGGCGCGCGTGATCGCTGCCCCGCACACCCATCGATTCGGGCATCCGCTCGACCGAGGCGTGCGCGACGTCTCTCGGCACCATCAGCGCAACCGTTCCGTCCGCGCCGCTCGTGCCGGCGAGGCGCGCAAACAGCAGCCAATAGTCGCAGATCGAGCCGAAAGTGATGAGATGCTTCTCACCGCTCAAATAGTACGTATCCCCGCGCCGCTCGACGGCGCAGCGCAGATCCGCGCCGGTTCCGGCCCCGGGCTCGGTGAGCGTGAAGGCCACTTTGATCCGGCCCGTGACAGTCGGCTTCACGAAGCGCTCGCGCTGCTCGGGAGTCGCATATCGGTCGAGCGCGCGCCAGATGCCGTTCACGACGTGCACGATCATCCGCACCGCCGCGTGCGACATTGCGACGATTTCCATGAGCTCGAGATAGCGGCCGAAAGGGATGCCCCGGCCGCCGAGCTCGCGGGGCGCCGCGAGATCGAGCAAGCCCCGCTCGCGCAGCTCGTCCCAGAGGGCAAGTGGCACTGCGTGCTCACGCTCGATGCGCTCGGCCCAACGCTCGCCGGGGCCGCGAATGTACCTCTCCACCTCGCCTTTGAGCGCGGCGAACTCCGCGGCACTCATCGATGCACTCGCGCTCATGCATCCGCTCCTTCGCGAACCTCGCACAGCAGCCGCGCGCGATCGCGCAGAACGTATTTCTGGATCTTGCCGGAGGCCGTTTTCGGCAGCTCCTCCAGCAGCTCCAGACGCTCGGGCCAGTATTGTTTCGCGACCCGGCGCTCGTCCAGGAAAATTCTGAGCGAGGTGAGATCGAGCGCGCAACCGGCGCGCGGCGCGATAAAGGCGCAGGCGCGCTCCCCGAGGCGCGGGTCCGGCATGGCGACGATCGCCGCCTCGCGCACCGCGGCGTGTTGATAGAGCAGCTGCTCGATATCCGCGACCGGGATCTTCTCGCCACCGCGGTTGATCACGTCCTTCACGCGACCCGTCACTCGCAGGTAGCCGGCTTCGTCTATGACCGCGAGATCGCCCGTACGGTACCAGCCGTCGGCGGTGTAGGCGTCAGCCGTTGCGCGGGGGTCGTCCAGGTATCCTGCGAACTGCGTCGGGGAGGCGATCTCGAAGTGTCCTTCGGCTCCGTGGGGAAGCTCGCGACCCGCCTCGTCGCGCACGCGGATCCGAATCGAGGGCAGCGCCCGACCGTCGCTCCCCCAGGCTTGCTCCGGCGGGTCCGCGGGCGAGGCGAGTGTCGCGAGGCATCCTTCGGTCGTGCCGAACGCGCCGCATACGGCGGTGCGCAGCGTCTGAACGGCGCGGCGCGCGAGCTCGCGCGGCACGGCCGCTCCGGTCGGGACGAAAATTCTAAGGCCTCGCGGCGGCTCGGCGCCGCTCTCCACGGCCTGCACGAGATCGTGCAGGAACGGCGTCGCGGCCTGAACGAACGAGGTCTTCCATTCGCGCATGCCCTCGAGCGCGCGGCGGGGCTCCCAATGCTCCTGCAGGACCTGCACCACACCGAGGGAGAGTGCGAGCCACATGCCGTAGAGAAAGCCCGTCTGATGCGCAAGCGGTGAGGGGACGTAGATACGGTCGCGGCTCGTGAGGCCGAGATGCTCGATCTCGAGCCGCACTGCGTGCATCAGCGTGTCCTGCCGGTGCAGCACGCCCTTCGGGGTACCGGAAGTACCCGAAGTGAAGAGCAGCTGTGCGAGTGCGTCGGGGGCGGGTCGGCACGCATCGAGCGTCCGTACATCGGTCACGAGCCTCTCGAGACGTTCCTCGAGCCGCTCGATGACGATCGTGTGCTCGAGGTGTTCGAGTCGGGGCGCGAGCGAGGCGACCTCCACGCTCGGGCGACGCCCGCGATGCTCCTCGAGCACGAACAGAACGCGCGCTCCGGAGCGGGCGAGCGCGAAAGCGAGCTCGCGCTCGCGAAAGATCGGCATGAGGGGACAGCAGATCGCTCCGATGCGCAGGGCACCGAGTGTGATCGCGACGAATTCTGCCCGGTTCGGGAGCTGGTAAGCGACTCGCTCGCCAGGCCGCACGCCGAGCGCGAGGAGCAGTGTCGCGATGCGTCCGGATTCGCGCCACAGCCTCTCCCAGGACCACACACCACCGGCGCCCGCAGGGGCGAGCGCGACGATCGCGGGCTCCTCCGGATGCTCGCGCGCGCACTCGGCGACGCAGTCGATGAGTCGCTCCTTCAATCGACGCACTCCATCGAAGCGCCGATGTGATTCATCGCGACGAGGAACTCCGGATAGGAAATGCGGTACGCGTGTGGATAAGTGAGGAGCGTATCCCCGCAGGCGCGGGTCGCGGCAACCGCGAGCGACATCAAAACACGATGATCGTTGTAGGAGGAAAGCATCGCGCCCTTCAGGGCCGAGACACCGCGGATCACCAGCCGGGAGCCCTCCACGCGAGCATCGGCTCCCATGCGATTCAATTGCAGCATCGCGGCGACGCGATCCGATTCCTTGAGCCGGACGTGATCGATGTTCTCGAAGACGCTCTCGCCCTCGGCAAACGAGGCGAGCGCCGAGAGGATCGGCAGAATATCCGGCGTGTCGCGGCAGTCGACGCGCACGGCGCGCAGCCGCATGCCGCCATGACTGATGCGCACGCCACCTGCAGCCTCGTCGTACGTGAGCGGCAATCCCATCTCGCGAATCACATCGAGAAAGGCGCCCTCGGGGTGATCGTTCGCGCCGTTCAGCTTGAGGCGGCGCAGCACGATGTCCGACGGATGGAGCGCGGCGATCGCGAGGCCAAAGGCCGCCGAGCCGATATCCGGCGGCAGCTCGATGCGAGCGGGACGTGCTTGCTGGTCCGGCGCAATGACGTAGCGGCGCCAGTCGGTCGAGGTCTCAACCTCCAGACCGAAGCGGCGCATCATCGAGACGGTAAGCTCGACGTACGGCCGCTCGTTGAGCTCGCCGTCGATTTCGATCACGGTCTCGCGCGATGCGAATGGCGCAATGAGCAGCAGACCCGAAAGCCATTGCGACAGCGTTCCCGGCAGACGCACTCGACCGCCCGACGGTCTGCCGCTCTCGATCCGAAGCGGGGGACAGCCGTCGTTCGAGGTAACGCGAATGCCCATCTGTGCGAGCGCATCGAGCAGCGGCTGCACCGGCCTATGCCGGAAATAGCGTTGACCCACGAGCGTCACGGGGCGGTCGGCGAGCGCCGCGAGGCCGGTCATGAAATAAAGCGTCGATCCGGAGCTGCCGACCGACAGCTCGGAGCGCGCCGGCCGGTAGGGCCCTCCATCGACGATAAACAAATCGCCGTCGGTGCGGATCGAGGTGCCGAGCGCTCGCAGCAGATCGAGGGTGTACTCGACGTGCTTCGCATGCGTGAGGCCGGCAATGACGCTGCGGCCCGGCGCGAGCGAGGCGAGGATGAGCGCGCGATGCGCGTGGTACTTCGAGCTCGGAATCGTGAGCTCTTTCACGAGCGGCCGGGTCGTCGGATGGATCAGGAGGCGCATATTATTTTTCGATGAGGTCTGCGGATGTCCGGCTTTGCGGCTCGGTCATCGGGAGAGCACGAGCGAGGCGTTCTGGCCCCCGAATCCGAAAGCATTGACGAGAAAGGCGTCATAGCGCGCGGCTCGCGGCGAATCGAGCACCACCTCGAAGCGCGCCTCGGGTTCGACGCGTCGCGTGCCGCGCGTCGGGGGCACGAGCCCATCGCGCATCCCGTAGAGTCCGGCGATGACCGACATGACGCCAGCGGCAGCCATCGAGTGCCCGAGCTGGCCGCGAAGGGACGTCACCAGCGGCTGCCTGTCCTCGAATACGCTGTTGATCGCACGCAGCTCCGCGATGTCGCCCACGACGGTGCCGGTCGCGTGCGCGAAGACCACCTCGACCAGGCAGCCGGTACCCGAGAGCGCCGCGCGCATCACCTCGGCCTCGTACTCGCCACTCGGCTCCGGTGAGGTGAGATGATGTGCCTCGCTCATCGAGGCGTAACCGCGGATGCGGGCGAGGATGCGCGCGCCTCGCGCTTCGGCATGCCTGACACTCTCGAGGAGGAGCATGCCGCCACCATCACCCATGGCAAAGCCATCGCGCTCCACGTCGAAAGGCCGCGCCGCACAGTGCGGATCCCGCGATTGCGAGAGAGCGCCCGCGCGCTCGAGACTCGCATATACGACCGGAGCGAGCAGCGTCTCCACACCTCCGGCGAGCGCGCACTCGACCTCGCCGCGCTCGATCCACTGTGCGGCAAGCCCGATCGCATCGAGCGAGGAAGCACACGCTGTGCTCACTGCGAGCTGCCGCCCGCGCAGACCCCACGCGACACAGACGCGCGCGGCGGCCATGTTCGGAATGACGAGCGCCATGAGCTTCGGCGTGACTCGACGGGGCTCCTCGATGAGCTGCATCTGTGTTTGGGCGAACAGCGGCAGACCGCCCATCGTGTTGCCGACGATCACTGCCGTCTCGCGCGGGGGCTTCGGCAGGCCGCCCATTGACAGCGCCTGTGCTGCCGCTGCGACGGCGTATTGGGTGAAACGGTCCGCGTTGCGCAGCCATTCGGCCGGCAGATCGAGGGCATCGAGGAGACTGTCGGGCACCGCCGCCCACATTCTGCTGCCGGGGAGATGCTCGCCGCCGGGAATTGCCGTGAACCCGTGCCTGCCGCCGAGTATGGCGTCCCAATATGCGTGCGCGCCCGAGCCGATGGGGCAGACGATACCCGCGCCGGTCACTGCAATTTCCATCGCGGCCCATCTGCTGATGAGTCTTTTAGTGTAGGGGGCAGCTCAGCAACGATCAACCTGCTGGCGTGAACGGCCGCGCCAGGCCGCGAAACCGGGCGTGTCGGGTCTGCGCAAGCTGCGTGCCCGTTACGGGCGCGTCCACGTCCGCGTGCGCGCCGCTGCCTCCGCGCTCGCATCGAGCGGCTCGCCCGCCATCGCGGCGCTCACCGCATCGAGGATGGGCCGTGGAATCGGCGAAGCGGCGAGACGATATGCGCCGCCGCTCGCGGCCGCGGCCTCGCTGCGTGTGAGTGTTTCGATCTGCCACGCGTCGTGATCGCGGCATGCGAGGCCGGCGATGGCCTCTCGCCCGGCGAGCGTGAAGGTTCGACAGTAATCGCCCGACTTCGACAGGAACGTGATGCCAATTGCGACCGGAGCGCCGGCCTTCGGGCGGCTCGCGAGCTCGTTCGTGAGCGCACGCGCGAGCGTTCCGCGCGCGATCAGACGGCCGTCCATCGATTCAACCGGCGTCCCATTCAATGACCGCAGAGCGAGCGCGCTCACGAGCGCACCGACGATGAGGCTTGCGGCAAGCGCACTCCACTCGCGCGCGGACCAGCGCGGCACGGCAGGCGCTCGGAAGGCGCGCAGCGGAATCACTTTCGCGCGTGCAGGGTCCACGTGCGACGTGCGCACGGCATCAATCAACTGCTCTGGGACCGGCTCCTCGAGGATCGGACCATAGGCTGCGCGCAGCTTCTCGCGGAGCGCCCGATGCCTCGCGATGCGCGCAGCAACCTCGGTGTCCGCCGCCATTGCGCGCTCGACCGCCGCGCGATTCTCGCCGTCGAGCTCGCCATCGAGGTACGCCATGAGCATCTCGTCCGAAACTATCATCGCGGTGCTCCGATGGGCTCTGCAAGGAAGCTCTGCAGCGCCTCGCGTCCGCGCGCGAGGCGGCTCGTCAGAGTTCCGATCGGCACGTTCATCGCTTCCGCCGCTTCTTTGTACGAGAGTCCTTCGATCAATACCAGTGCCACTGCCGTACGTTGCTCCTCGGGCAAGCGGGCCATCGCATCCTCAACGGCCAGGAAGTCCGCCTCAGTCCCGCTCGTTCGATCGGCCACGCTCTCTGCGAGCTCCTGCGGTGCGAGCACCCGCTCCCGCCGCCGCCGCGCGCGGACTTCGTCGATCCAGGCATGGCGCACGATGCCGAACAGCCAAGCGGCAGGCGCCGCGCCGGCACGCAGCTGATCGGCTCGCGCGAGTGCTCGCTCGACCGCAGTTTGCACGAGATCATCGGCATCCTGTGGGTTGCGTGCCAGCGTGCGCGCAAAGCGACGCAGACGCGGCAGCAAGTCCACGATCTCCTCACGAAGCGCATCGATTCGCGTGCCCATGCTCCGCCGTGACGGAATTACGATTCCGGCGACCATTTTCTTCCATACCGCGAGTCTTTCAACTAGGGTGGATGCATGACAAGGGAGCGGTACGTCTCAAAAGCGCTGAGTCTCGGCCTGCTGCTCGCGCTCGCCGCCGCCACGGCGCGAGCCCAGATCGCCCTGCCGCCGGCGCGCGTCCCGGGACTGCCCGGCACCGCTCTTCCAGGCACCGCTCTCCCCGGCACCGGTCTTACTGCCCCCGGCGCGCTCGGGGGCGGAATCGGCTTGGGCGGCGCGATCGGCACGCGCATCGAGAGGGCGGGAGCGGGCGTACGCGGCGCTGCAGATCCGGGGCAGCTCACGGGTTTGCGGCGAGAGCGAATCGCAGCGCTGATCCGGCGATATCCGCGGCTCATCGAGCGCGACCCGCGCGGTGATGCGATCGCACGCGGCGTGCTGGTCGCCTACGCGCCGAGTGACTCGGCGCTCGATCGGGCACGCGCTTTCGGCTTCGTCATCGTGGCCGATCGAACCCTCGATGGACTGGGTGCGCGGGTCGTCGTGCTGCGCGCGCCGGAGCGGCTCTCGACGCAGCGCGCGCTCGATGCGCTGCGCGCACTCGATCCGGCAGGCACCTACGACTTCAACCATCTGTACAGCGAGAGCGGCGAGCCGAGCTCGGTTGCCGAAACGGCGGAACGGCCGGCCCCGCCGGGCGCGGCGGTCGCGCAGCATGGCTCGTTTGAGACGCGCGTCGGCCTGATCGACAGCGGCGTCGATGCTCATCATCCGGTGTTTGCCGACGTGTCGGTTCATCTGCACGGGTGCATGGGGCGCTCGATACCGGCTGAGCACGGAACAGAGGTCGCCTCGCTCCTCGTCGGCCGATCGGCGCATTTCCACGGGGCGGCACCGGGCGCCGCGCTCTTCGGCGCGGACGTCTATTGCGGAGTCCCGACTGGCGGCACCGTCGAGTCGATTGCCGATGCCTTCGACTGGCTCGTGCACGAGCGCGTGCCGGTCATCAACGTAAGCCTGGTCGGCCCGCCGAACGCGCTGCTCGCCGCAGTCGTGCGCAGCGTTGTCGCGCGCGGCTATCTCATCGTCGCAGCGGTCGGCAACGACGGACCGGCTGCCCCGCCGCTCTATCCGGCAGCCTACCCCGGTGTGATCGGGGTAACCGGCGTCGATGCGCGCGGTCATATACTCGCGGAGGCCGAGCGCGGCGAGCAAGTGAAGTTCGCCGCGCCGGGAGCGGATATGTCCGCGGCCTTGCCACCGCGCGCGTATGCGGAAGTGCGCGGCACCTCGTTTGCCGCACCGATCGTCGCGGGATTGCTGGCCCGCTCGATTGCCGCACCCGATCCGCTCGCGGCCGCACGCGCGCTCGAGTCGCTCGAGCGGCGCGCGATCGATCTCGGCGCACCGGGAATCGATCACGTGTACGGTTACGGGCTAGTCGGGGGCGATCTGAGGCCCGAGCCTGCTCTCGCGCGCTCGCAGTAGCATAAGTCAAATAGCGACTGCACTTTCTCACGGATGGAAGAAACGGCCTCGCTCGGTCGTAACTCTCCTCGAAGGTCGCGGATCGGCCGCGGCATCGACGGGAGTACGACCATGCGAATCAATGCAGTTCTCACGGGCGCCGCCGCTGCTGCGGTGTTCGCTCTTTCCAATCCTGCCGCCGCAGGGATGCTCGGAGGCGGATTCGCCGGAGGTTTCGGCGGTGGACTCGGCGGCGCGTTCTCAGGAGGACGGAGCGGCATCGGCGGTGCTTTCAACGGCGGCGCCGGTGGGGCGATGGACGGGCGCTTTGCAAACCCCAGATTCGACCGATTCAATCAGGGTGTCTCGAGCGCTGCACACGGCGCTTCCCATGGCGCCGCACAGGGCACGACGCAAAATACGCGAAGCGCCGCCGGCGCTGCGCAGGTCGGCGGTAGGAGCGGTGCGCACGCGGCGCAGGACACCGGGGCATCGACCTCCGGCATCGCAAGAGGCGCCGCCGCGGCAGCTGGGTCAGAGAGTGCGCGCGGTGTGCAGGCTGCGCAGGCTGCGGAGATTGCGCAGGTTGCGCAGACACCGCGGAGCTCGCAGGGTGGCGCCAAGGCGGGCGGCGCGCTCGACGGCTCGATGGGCGGAAATGTCGGCGCGCGCCGCCCGCCACCGTCTGATACAAGCTCAGCGCAGCGGCCCAGCCGGACCTATGCCACAAACGCCGGGGCGGATGCCGCATACTCGGCGAATGCGGGCCGGCACCCGAGTGCGAGCGCCGATGCATCGGGCGGTGCGGCGGCCTCGAGGGATACGTCGTCCGCGCGATGATGCACGATGGAGCGCACGCTCCCAGGGAGCGGGGTTGCAGGGAGCGGGGTTGCAGGATCGGGCCGCAGGAGTGAGATGCTCCTGCGGTCCGACTCTTTTCGGCATGGACATTGCTGAGCAGGCATGCCGCTGCTTGCCGCTGAACCTTCCATGCATGAGCCTCAGCAACCGAATTTCAAAACCCTGGTGCAGTTGATCCGCGAGATCGAGATCGGGATGCTCACGACACTCGATAGCGAGCGCCGATTCCATACACGTCCCGTACAAACATTGCGCTGCGACGACGATGGCGCGTTATGGTTCTTCACGGATTTGACGAGCGCGAAGGCCGATGAGCTGCGGAGCGATGCGCGCGTGAGCATCGGCTACGCGCACATGGCCAAGGGCCTCTATGCAGCGGTCGAAGGCTGCGCGCGGGTCGGCCGCGATCCGCGCAAGGCTGCCGAGCTCTGGAGCCCTCTGCAGCGCGCGTGGTATCCCGAGGGTCTCGAGGACTCGAGGCTCGGTGTTCTCGAGGTGCGCATCGAGCGGGCGGAGTATTGGACCACTCCCGGCCGAGCCTCTTACGCGATCGCGGCCGCCCGAGCGACGCTCACGGGAGAGCCGGCGACCGTGGGTGAGGACGTGAAGCTTCCGCGGTAAGCGGAACCGGTTCGCGGCTTGAGCATTTCAGCAAAGGCGTTCGTGCGTGGGCGAAACTACCGCGCGGGAGATCCTCTGATGAGGGCGATACTCACTACTCTCGGCATTCTGTTCATCATTGCGTGGCTCGTGCTGTGGCTCGCGGTGAAGATCACCTTCGGCGCGATTCATTTGCTGGTCGTGATCGGCATCATTCTGATCATCGTCGCGATCGTGAAAGCGGCGACATAGCCCACCTCGCCACGAGGCAGCACGCGGCCGTCAGGCGTAGTGAAACAGGGCCTTGAAGCCGAAATCCATATGCTGCTGGATGTGGCAGTGGAAAAGCGTTGCGCCCGCCTGATCCGCGATCAGATCGACGGCGACCCGGCCGTAGACGGGTACGATGACCGTATCCTTCAGCACGCCGCTCGTCGGCTTGCCGTTCACGTCGACCAGCTCGAAGAAGTGCCGGTGCAAATGAACGGGATGGGCGTCGTCGGTGCGGTTGCGGAAATTGAGCCGGTAGCGCAGCCCCTTGTGCAGCACGAGCTCGCCTGAGTGCGGGTAAGGCTTGCCGTTGACGGTCCAAAGATTGAAAGGCCGAGCGCCGCCTGGGATTTTTCCGAAGACCAGATCGATCGTGTGATCGGGACGGGGCCGCGCCGGTGCGCGTGAGCTCGCGTGGCCGAACGCCGTGTAATCCCACTGCGCTCCGGGCTCGGATGCCCACTGCGGCACGCGATGCACGTTCGCGTATTCGATGATCACTCCCAGCCCGGCGTTGCGAATCGGATCGAACGTCGAGCCGAGAATCCACACGCCCGGCCGATTCATATCGACATAGGCGTCGACTCGCTCGCCGGGGCCGAGTGTCACGACCTTCGAGGCGCGCGGTGTCGGCACCGCATTGCCATCGAGTGCGAGCACGACGAACACGTGTCCGGGCAGAGCGATGGTGCGGTTCTCGAGTGCGCTCGCGTTGAGCATGTGAAACAGTACGCGGCTGCCCTGGCGGACCCGGATCGGCTCGCCGGCACCGAGTGCCTTGTCGTTGATCGAGAACAGCTGTGAGGCGACCTCGAGCCCATTCGGACGTGTGTCGAGCACTGCCGGCCTTTCGGGCTGCGGTCCGCGAGTATCCTGGTCGTCGGTGTCGATCGGCTGATCGGTATAGAAGGGCTCCCAGTCGCGCAGCGCGAGGAAGATTTCCTGGTCGTAGCGGCCGGGATCGCGCGCGGGCTCGACCATCGCGTATCCGTACTGGCCGGTGTAGGTGCCCCGGTGCAGATCACCCATCGCCATCGCGTGAGTGTGGTACCAGCGCGTGCCCGCCGGGCGCGGCGTGAATCGGTAGCGGGCGCGCCCGCCCGCGGGAATGAACGGCGTGCCTTCCTCTGCGGCGCCGTCGATCTCGGGCGGAAGAAAAAGACCATGCCAGTGAACGAGCTCGGCGGCATCGGTCTCGTTCACCACGTCGATCGTCACCGGGCGCCCTTCCTTCAGGCGCAGCAGCGGGCCCGGTGAGATGCCGTTGTAAGCAATTGTGCTCACGAAGTGGCTGGGCGCGATTTCGAGAGCCGCGGGCGCGATGCGCAGCGTATGATCGGCCGGCGCGCTCGGCTCGCCGGCTGCCGGCGCGGCACCCGCGGGGTCGAGCGCCGCCTCGCCCAAGGCTGCGCCCGTCCACATCACGAAATCCCGGCGTCTCATGTCCTCGCACGCTCCGAAAGGCTGGGGTGCCGATGGATAAGCTCGCGTGCCGGGGTTGCAGAGTCAATCGTCATCGGCTACTTACTCGAGCCGGCTGGCTCGATTTGCGGTGTCCGGTCGCCTTTGCGGAGGGCATGAGCGTGCGGTGGCGTGGCTGGCTTCGATCTTGGCGGATTCCGGTCTCCCTCGGCGCATTCGCAGTCAGCGCGCTTGCGGTCGCGGCCTTCGTGCCGCCGGGCGGTCCGCGCGCGTATGCGCAGGAACTTCGCTCGCTCCCCGATACCACCTCGGAGCCGAGCGACGGTAAGGCGGAGTTCTACTGGTCTCGCCTTCGATACACCTCGAGCGGGTACGGCCGCTCGGGCTACGGCTACGGAGGCGGATACGGCGGCGGCTCGGGTGGCTACCGGGGTTACGGGTTCGGATTCGGCTATTTCGGCTGGTCGCGCGACTACCCCAAGGCGGACCGCCAGATGCTGCTGGCGCTCAAGCGCCTGACGCGCATTCAAATGCGCCCGACCGAGCAGGTCGTCGATCTCGACAGCGACGACATCTTCAATTATCCGTGGGTCTACGCCGTGCAGGTCGCGAATTGGAGCTTCACGGACGCCGAGGCGAAGCGGCTGCGGGAATACCTGCTGAAGGGCGGTTTCCTGATGGTCGATGACTTCCACGGCACCGCCGACTGGGACCGTTTCATGGTGGGTATGCGCCAGGTGCTGCCGAACCGGCCGATCGAGGATCTGAGCGACAACGACGAGATCTTCCACGTTCTGTTCGATCTCGGCGTGCGCTTCCAAGTGCCGGGCGAGCAGTATGTCTGGACGGGGCGAACGTACGAGAAGGACGGCTATGTCCCCAAGTGGCGCGCGATCCGCGACGACAAGGGACGGATCATCGTCGCGATCTGCCACAACATGCATCTCGGGGATGCCTGGGAGTGGGCCGACACGCCCGAGTACCCCGAGCCTTTCGCGTCGTTGGCATTCCGAGTGGGGATGAACTACATCGTCTACGGCATGACCCACTGACACGGCGTGATCCCCTTCAGTGTTCGAGCTCCTGTTCAAATATCCGCCCGCGGCCTTCGCGCAGGGGCGGCTCGTGCTCCTCGGCAGCTGGCCCGCATGGGCGCTCGCGGCATCGATCGCTGCCGCAGCGGCGGTCCTCGCGCTCGCCATGGCGCTGCGGCTGCGCGCGGCGCCCGCATCGCTCGCCGTACGGCGCGCCGCCGTCCTGTGGCTCCTCGAGTCCGCACTCGCTGCGGTCGTGCTGATTCTGCTGTGGCAGCCGGCGCTCGCCGTCTCGCAGCTGCGGCCGAGGCAGAACATCGTCGCCGTTCTCGTCGATGACTCGCGCAGTATGAGTCTGCGCGACGGAGGCGCGCGTCGCGAGGATCGTGCAATCGATGCGCTGCGGTCGGGCTTGCTGCCCGGGCTCGAGCGGCGTTTCGAGACGCGGCTCTACCGATTCGATACGCGCGTGAGGCGCGCTTCGCTCGCCGATCTCGGTCCCGCCGAGGGTGCCGCCACACACATCGGCGAGAGTCTCCAGGAGCTCGCCACGGAGACTTCCGACCTGCCGCTCGGCGCCGTCGTGCTGCTCAGCGATGGCAGCGACACCGCAGGCGGGGTGGATCGAGCGGCGATCGATGCCCTGCGCAAGCGCCGCATTCCAGTGCACACGGTCGGGTTCGGTGCGCTCGCGCCGGGCAACGACGTGGAAGTCGAGGATGTTACGGTCGCGGCGCGTGCGCTCGCGGGCTCGCGAGTCAGTGCCGAAGTGAAGCTGCGGCAGAGTGGGTACGACGGACAACGCGCTCAGCTCACTGTCCGAGACGCCGGCCGGGTGCTCGCCGCGCGCGAGATTGCGTTCGGCTCGGGCGGCGGCATGCAAGTCGAGCCGATCATGTTCGACGTGGGTCCCGCGGGAGCGAAGTCGCTCGTCTTCTCCGTCGCACCGCTCGCCGAGGAGACGAACCGCGCGAACAATGCGCTCACCCGGCTCATCGATGTGGAGGCGCAGCCCCGGAGAATTCTTTATTTCGAGGGCGAGCCGCGCTGGGAATACAAGTTCATCCGGCGTGCTGCCGACGATGATCCGATGCTGCAGCTGGCCTCCGTCCTGCGCGTCTCGGAGAACAAGATCTATCGCCAGGGCATCAAGGACCCGACCGAGCTCGCCGAGGGCTTTCCGACGCGCCCGGAGGAGTTGAACGCCTATCAGGGGCTGATCATCGGGTCGGTCGATGCAGGCTATTTCACGCCGGCGCAGCAGGCGCTGATCCGCGATTTCGTCGATCGCCGCGGCGGAGGACTGCTGCTGCTCGGCGGCCGCGCCTCGCTCGCCGACGGCATCTGGAGCGGCTCTCTCGTGGCCGATGCGCTCCCCGTCGTGCTGCCCGACTCGCGCCACACCTTCCACCGCGAGCCGGCGACAGTGAGTTTGACTGCCGCCGGCGAGCAGAGCGTCATCACCCGTCTCGTCGATGATCCGGCCGCCAATGCGGAGCGCTGGCGAAAGCTCCCGTATCTCATGGATTACGAAGACCCGGGGACGCCCAAGCCGGGCGCCGTGGTGCTCGCGCAGATGCACTACCGTGGACGCACGATGCCTCTGCTCATCACACAGCATTACGGTCGGGGGCGGGTGGCGGTGCTCGCGACCGGAGGCACGTGGCGCTGGCAGATGAGCTTGCCGCTCGGAGACCCGACTCATCACGAGTTTTGGCAACAACTGCTCACGTGGCTGGTCGCAGATACGCGCGGACAGGTCGCCGCATCGGTTCCGAAGTCGACTCTGTTCGATGCGGGCCGCGTCCGCCTCGGCGCTGAGGTGCGCGATGCGCGCTATTCCCCTGCGGCCGACGTGACCGTCACGGCGCGCGTGATCGGACCGGGCAGTGCTCCGCGCTCGATCGATCTCGAGCCGGTGCGCGATGCCCCGGGGCGATTCGAGGCGGACTGGACCATGCAGGCGCCGGGCGAATACGTCGCCGAGGTCGAGGCGCACCGTGGCGCGGTCTCGCTCGGCCGCGACGTAGTGCCCTTTCAGCGCCTCGATGGAGTCGCGGAGAACTTCCACACCGAGCAGGACCAGGACCTCCTCGAGCGACTCGCCGCGAGCACCGGGGGGCACTACTGGCGCCCGGATCAGATGCGGGATCTCGCTCGCAGCATTCCGTATTCGCAGGCAGGACTCACCACGCACGAGCTCGCGCCCCTTTGGAACATGCCTGCGGCGTTTTTGCTCATCGTGTTGTTGAAAGCCGGCGAGTGGCTGCTGCGGCGCCATTGGGGGCTCGTTTGAGACGCGCGCGCGTGCGGCTCGGTCTTGCCTTTGCGCTCGGCTGCGCCGCAGCCGCGAGCATGTCGCCTGCTCTCTCGCAGGCGGATACGTATTTCGTGACGATCGCCGGACTCGGGGGCGAGCCCGATTACGAGCAGAGTTTCAGGAGGAGCGCATCGGAGCTCGATCATGCGCTCCAGGGCGCGGGGCATCGGGTCTACACCTTGACCGGTGCGCACGCGACGCGAGCTGAGCTCACCCGAACGCTGCGCGAGGTCGCAAAGCTCGCGCACCCGGATGACGATTTCGTGTTGACGCTGATCGGCCACGGCTCGTTCGACGGGTTCACGTACAAGATGAACCTCATCGGCCCCGACATCTCGGCGGCCGAGCTCGGGTCGCTCTGCGACCGGATCCGTGCCAAGCGCCAACTGATCGTCGACACGACCAGCGCGAGCGGCGGCGCGGTCGGCGTGCTCGAGCGGCGCGGGCGCGCCGTGATCTCTGCGACGAAGTCCGGGACCGAGCGTAACGCGACGGTGTTTGCACGCTACTGGGCCGATGCGCTCGAGGACCCGACGGCCGACCTCGACAAGAACGATGCGATCTCCGCGCTCGAGGCGTTTCGCTATGCGGCGGCGAAGACCGCCGCGTTCTACTCGACTCAGAAGCGACTCGCGACGGAGCACGCGGTCTTCGAGGACACCGGCCGAGCGATGCCTGTTCGCGAGGCATCGACCGAGGCTGGGGAAGGGCGCTTGATCGCGAATTTCACGCTCGTTCGGCTCGGACCGGCGGCAGCGGAGGAGGGCGCCGCGGGCGCCACGCAGAGCGGCTCGCCGGCGGCTGCCGCGAAACGCGCCCTGCTTGCACGCAAGGAGCGGCTCGAGCAGCGCATCGACGTGCTCAAGTATCAGCGGGCTGCGCTGCCGCCGGATGAGTACAAGCGGCAGATCACACAAGCGCTCGTCGAGCTCGCGAAGGTGCAGGAAGCGCTCGACAAAGGTGCAGGAGGCGCTCGATAGATGCGCCACCGCGCGTCCATGACCGTCTTCGCACTCGGCAGTCTGCTCATGTCGACCGTTGCTGCAGCAGCCGGTGCTACTGCGGCCGCCGATGCGCCAGGTGCCGCGCCGGAGCGCTGCGCGGCGCTTCGCAAGCACGGGCGACGAACCGAGGCTCACGCCTGCTACGAGAGACTCATCCGGCAGTCCGAGAGCGCACCTTCTGCGCTCGGCGCGTACCGGCGAGCTGAGGGGGAGTGGGGGCTCGGAGAGTACGAAACGGCGAATCGCGATTTTCGGGCAGCGGTCGCCGCGGCCGACGCCGGGCCGGCGCGGCAAGCGGCCGCCGGCAGCGAGCCCAGTCCGCGCGCCGTGTACCGCGTCCGCTGGGGATTGCTGCTGCACGAGCGGTTCAATGACTCCGATGCCGTGGACCTGTTCAACGAAGCGCTCGCGCGCGAGCCGAAATACGCCCCTGCCTATCTCGCGCTCGCGCGTGTGAGTGCGGACGGCTTCGACAATCGGGCGATCGAGTGGGTGCACAAAGCGCTCGAGATCGACCCGCAATTCACCGCGGCGCACGAGTTGCTCGCGAGCCTTGCGCTCGAGGACTCCGATCCTGCCCTCGCGGCTCGCGAGGCGGACGCCGCCATCGCGATCGCCCCGCAGGACGCGCTCGATGCGCTCGCGGTGCATGCGAGCATCGAGCTGCTCGCCGACCGCTCACCCGAGCGCTGGTTCGCGCGCATCCGGGCCTTGAATCCCTCTTATGGCGAGGGCTATGCGCTCGTCGCGCATCAGCTCATCCTCGCCATGCGCTACAACGACGGCGTTGCGTATTATCGCAAGGCGCTCGCGGCCGATCCCGAGCTGTGGTCCGCGCGCGCCGATCTCGGGATAAATCTGCTGCGGCTCGGCGATGATTCGGACGCCCGTGCCGAGCTCGTACGCTGCTACGAAGCAGGCTATCGCAGCCCCGAGACGGTCAATACGCTGCGCCTCATCGACACGCTGCGCGGCTTCGTCACGATTCGCGAGCCGGGAATCATTCTCAAGCTCGACAAAAAGGAGGCGGCGCTGCTTGCTCCGTACTTCCTCGAGCAAATGCGCCGGGACATCGCCGATTACGCGCGCAAGTACCACATGAAGCTCCCCGGTGCGGTGCAGGTCGAGGTCTATCCGAATCACGAGGACTTCGCCGTGCGTACGCTCGGCGTGCCGGGGCTCGGGGCCCTCGGGGTGACATTCGGTGAAGTGGTCGCCATGGACAGCCCGAGCGGGCGCAAGCCGGGCGATTTCCACTGGGCGAGCACGCTGCGGCACGAGATGAGCCACGTGTTCATTCTCACCGCGACCAATCATCGGGTGCCGCGCTGGTTCACGGAGGGGCTCGCGGTGCACGAGGAGACGCAAGCCTCGCCCGAGTGGGGCGATCCGATGACGCCGGTGATCGTCGCAGCGCTTCGCGACCACAAGCTTCTGCCCGTCGCCGACCTCGACCGCGGGTTCGTGCGGCCGACCTACCCCGCACAGGTCGAGGTGTCGTACTTCGAGGCCGGGCGCATCTGCGACTTCATCCAAAGCCGCTGGGGCGTCGAGAAGCTCAACGCGATGGTGCATGCCTTTGCGCTTCGCAAACCGACCCGCCAGGCAATCCTGGAGACGCTCGGCCTTGCGCCGGAGGCGTTCGATCAACAATTCCAGGCGTGGCTTTATGCGAGCGCGCGCACGACGATCGCGAGCTTTCCCGCCTGGCACGCGGCGCTCGCCGAGCTCGCACGGCTCGCCCAGGCGGGGCGCAAGGATGCGGTGATCCGCGAAGGCGATGGCGTCATCGGCATGTATCCCGATTACGTCTACGACGGAAACGCCTACGAGCTGCTGGCGGATGCCTACCTCGCGAGCAAGAACACCGCGGGGGCGCTGAAGACGCTGCGCCGGTACGAGCATGCGGGCGGGCGCAGCCCGCAGCTGCTCGAGGAGCTCGCGGGGCTCGAGGAGGGCGCGGGCGATTCCGATGCGGCGGCCGCAACGCTCGAGCGCATCAATCTCATCGATCCGGCCTACGATCAGACCGAGCACCGCAAGCTCGCGAACCTGCTGCTCGCTCGGAAAGACTTTCCGGGCGCGATCCGGGAGTTCGAGTCCGTGCTCGCCTTCCACCCGCTCGATCAAGCTTCCGCGCGATTCGACCTGGCGCGGGCGTACTTCGCCGCCGGCGAGCGCAACGAGGCCGAAGACAGTGTGGTCGCTGCGCTCGAGGCGGCCCCAGATTACCGTCCCGCACAGAAACTGCTGCTCGAGCTCCAAGGGTCAAAGCAATGAACACGGCAATCAATCTCGACACTCAATCAGCCGATCTCGAGCGGCGTCTCGCGCGCTTTCATGCCGCGCGCGAGGGCATTCTCGCCGAGGTGCGCAAGGTGATCGTGGGCCAGGAGGAGGTGCTCGAGCAGGTCCTCATCGCGCTCATGGTCGGCGGCCACTGCCTCATCACGGGGCTTCCGGGCACCGCGAAGACGCTGATGGTGCGGACGATTGCGAAGACGCTCGGGCTCGAGTTCCGCCGCATCCAATTCACCCCGGATCTCATGCCCGCAGACATCACCGGCACCGACATCATCGAGGAGGAAGCCGGGACCGGGAGGCGACGTTGGACGTTCGTGCCGGGGCCGATCTTCGGAAACATCGTGCTCGCCGATGAGATCAACCGCACCCCGCCGAAGACCCAATCGGCACTGCTGGAGGCGATGCAGGAGCTCTCCTGCACGGTGCGCGGCACGCACTACGATCTGCCGCGGCCCTTTCTCGTGCTCGCCACCCAAAATCCAATCGAGCTCGAGGGCACCTATCCCCTTCCGGAGGCGCAGCTCGATCGTTTTCTCTTCAACACGGTGCTCGGGTACTTGAGCGCCGCCGAGGAGCTCGAGGTGATCGATCGCACGACGACGGCGCGCAGCGCTCAGGTCGAGACGGTCACGAACGCGGATGAGCTCATCGACTTCCAGAGTCTGGTGCGACTCGTGCCGATCGGGGAGTCCGTCGCGCGTTACGCGGTCGATCTCGTGCGCGCCTCGCGCCGCGAGAGCGAGTCGGCCCCTGCCGTCGTGCAAAAATACGTGAGTTTCGGGGCAAGCGTGCGCGCTGCGCAGTTCATCGTCCTCGCGGCCAAGGCGCGGGCGCTCGGCGCGAAGCGCTACCACGTGAGCTTCGATGACGTCGCGGCGCTTGCAATCCCGGTTCTGCGGCACCGGATCCTCACGAATTTCCACGCCGAGTCGGACCGCATCACGCCCGATGAGATCCTGCGCCAGCTGATCGCGTGGGTGCCGCGGCCGGCGGAGCGCTGATGAGCTCGCGAGGCGCAGCGGCGCCGGGCGGCAGGGCGACATCGGACGCCGCAGCGGCACCGCGCGGCGCTTCGAGCGGCGGGGCGATGCGCTTTCTCGATCCCGCCGTGCTCGCGGCGATCTCCGGCCTCGATCTCGTCGCGCAGACGGTCGTCGAGGGATTCATCGCGGGGCTGCACCGCTCGGCGGATTTCGGATTCAGTCAGGAGTTCGCGGAGTACCGGGCCTATGTCCCGGGCGATGATCTGCGTCACGTCGATTGGAACGCCTTTGCCCGAACCGAGCGGCTTTATTTGAAGCGCTGGCGCGGCGAGACATCCAGCGTGCTCACCGTGCTGCTCGATGCGAGCAACTCCATGTCCTTCGCCTCGCACGCGGTGCGCAAAGCGGATTACGCGCGCTTTCTCGCAGCCTCGCTGTGCTATCTCGCGATCCGCAAGCAGCGCGATGCGGCGGGGCTCGTGGTGTTCGACGACGAGGTGCGGGATTACATCCGCCCCTCGACGCGGCAGGGCCAGCTCTTTCGCGTGCTCGCGGCGCTCGAGCAGGCCGAGCCTCGCGCGCGCACGCGGCTCGAGGCCCCGCTCAAACACGTCGAAGCGTTCGTTCGCAGACGCGGAATCATCGTCGTGCTGTCGGATTTCTACGAGCCCCCGGCGGCGGTCGTCCGCGCGATCGAGCCGCTGCGGCACCGGGGAAGCGAGGTCGTGCTGTTCCACGTGCTCGATCGTGAGGAGCTGCAGCTCGAGATCGGCGGCTCCTCGGTGCTGGTCGATCTCGAGAGCGGAGCGCGCTTTCCGGTGACTCAGGAATACGCTGCCCGTGATTACCGGGAGCGCATCACGGCCCATTGCAAGGAGCTCGAGGAGCGCGCAGGCGCCGCGGGGCTCGGCTACCGGCTGCTGCAAACCAGCCAGCCTCTCGATGCGGCGCTGCGCGAGTATCTCGCCGTGCGGCAGGGCAGGGACTGATGGGCTTTCTCGCGCCGGCATTTCTGCTCGGCATCCTGGGCGTAGGGCTGCCCCTTTACCTCCACCTGCTGCGCAGGCAAAGCGGGAACCAGCGCTTCTTCAGCTCTCTCATGTTCCTCGAGCCGCGCGAGGAGAGCGCCGTCCGCCGCAGGAGGCTGCGGTATTGGCTGCTCCTTGCCTTGAGGTGCGCGGTGCTGATCGTGGCGGCGCTCGCCTTCGCTGAGCCTTACATCGAGCGTCCGGGCGCGGCCGTCCCGCCGGACCGCCTGCTCGTGCTCGCCATCGATGATTCTTTCAGCATGCGCGCCGGTGGGCGGCTCGCAGAGGCAAAGCGCGAAGCGCTCGACTTGCTCGCCGCAAGGCGTTCGCGCGATCGCGCCGAGGTAATCGCGCTTTCCTCCGCGGTCAGCGCGCTCACGCCCGCAACGCGAGACGCGGCCGAGCTTCGCGCCGCGGTCGAGAGCATCGCGCCGGGCGACTCGCGTGGCAGCTTCGCCGCGCTCGCCTCGGCCATGCGCTCGCTTGCCGCGAGTGAGCGCACGCCGATCGAGCTGCACCTCTTCAGCGACATGCAGAGAACGGGAATGCCGCCGAGTTTCGCGGAGATGGCACTGCCCGCCTCGGTGCAGCTCGTACTGCATCCAGTCGCGCCGACTGCCGCGCCGAACTGGGCCGTCGAGAGCGTCTCGGCGCCGGGTGAGGTGTGGTCGCGAAGCGCGCGCGTGCAGGCGGTGATCGCAGGCTACGGAACCCCCGCTGCCATGCGCACCGTCTCCTTTCTCGTCGGCGGCCGGGTCGTCGCGACGCGGCAGGTATCGGTTCCGACCTCGGGACGCGCCGTGGTCACGGTCGATGCCCTCGATGTCCCGTATGGCCTCGATCGCTGCGCGGTGCGCCTCGATCCCACCGACGCATTGCCCGCAGACGACGAGTATGACTTCACGATCGAGCGCTCGGACCCACGGCGCGGATTGTTCGTGCATCAAGCCTCCGACGAGCGTTCACCCCTTTATTTCGAGACGGCGCTGCGGGCGACGGATGCCGCCGCTTTCACGCTGGACAAGATCGCAACCGATCGCGCCGCCTCCGTCGATCCCGCACCGTATGCGTTCGTCGTGCTCTCCGATGTAGCGACGCTCCCGGGCCCGTTTCTCGACCGCTTGAGCGAGTACGTGCGGCGCGGCGGCAGCGTGTTGATTGCCCTCGGCACGACCGCGCAGCAAAGCGGGCGCATACCGATTCTCGACGCAAAGCTCGGCGCCGCCCGCGACTATTCGCGGCAAGCGGAGCGCTTCGCATCGATCGGAACAGCCGATCCGGCCTATCCGGCAGTTGGCTCGCAGGGGCAGTGGGATGGCGTCAAGTTCTACTACGCGGCGGGACTCGACGCCGCGGGAGTCGCCGCGAAGAGCGCGCGAGTCCCGGTGCGCCTTGCGGACGGTGCGCCGCTCCTCGCCGAGCAACCGTTCGGGGAGGGTCGTGTCGTGCTGCTCGCCTCCGGGCTCGACAACGTGACGAACGACCTGCCTCTGCACCCGGTCTTCGTCGCGTTCATCGACCGGCTGATGCGCTACCTCGCCGGCATGGAGGCGCGAAGCAGCGCGCGGACGGTGGACGAGTTTGTCGAGCTGCGCACGGGGCGGGAGCACGCCGCAGGCGTGCAGGTCACCGATCCCCGTGGTGAGCGGCTTCTCTCGCTCGGCGCCGGGGCAGCGGCAGATCGATTGCAGCTCACGCGCGCGGGGTACTACGAGCTGCATCTCGCGAGCGGCCGTCGCGACGTGATCGCAGTGAATGCGGACCGCCGGGAATCGGACCTCGCGCCGATGCCCGCCGAGGTGCTCGCGCTGTGGCGCGGCACCGCGAGCTCGAGCGCGCCGGCAAGCGGCGCCTCGCATGCACCGGGAACGAACGGGGCCCCGACTGGATCGCAGACCGGAGCGACCGAGGCGCAAGCGGGGGCGGGCGCGGAGGGGGCGCCGCTTCAGCGGTCGCGGCGCGATTTGTGGTGGTACGCTATGGCACTGCTGCTTGCCGCGGTGCTCGCGGAGGCGGCGGCCGGCAGCCGGTATCTCGGCACGCGTCGGGAGGCCTCATGAGCGCGCGGGCGGAACTGCGTTCGTATCTCGAGCAGCTGGCACGCCGGCTGCGCACGAGCGCGCTGTTGAGAGGCGCGGCCGTTCTCACCGCCTCGGCCCTCATCGCCACCGTCGTACTCGTCGCGCTCGCGAATCGTTTCGGGTTCTCTCCGGCAAGCGTGTGGAGCGCGCGCGGTGTCCTCTCGCTCGCGATCATCGCAAGCGCCGCATTCGGGCTCGCGTTGCCTCTCTGGCGTCTCACCCGCCACCGCTCCGCGGAGCGTGCCGAGCAGGAGTTCCCCGAGTTCGGCCAGCGGCTACTCACCTTTGCCGAACGCGACCGCGAGGGCGAGCCGTTCCTCGAGCTGCTGGCGGCGGACACGTTGCGCCTCGCGCGGAGCGCGAGTCCCAAGCACATGGTGCCGGATGCGGTGCTCGCCCTGCTCGGCGGCGTCGCGATCGCCTCTCTCGCAGCGCTGATCTGGCTCGTGCGGGCAGGTCCCGGCTACTGGGGCTACGGTGCGGCCGCGCTCTGGACGGGTACGCCATCGGCCCCTCCTTATGCGATCCGGGTGGTCCCCGGCGATGCCGCCGTGCGACGCGGCGGGGATCAGCTCGTCGTCGCGGAGCCGCTCGGATTGCAGCCGTCGCAGGTGCGCCTGCATGCGCGCTTCGGTCACGCATCCCGGTGGGAGTCCGTCGCGATGGAGCCGCAGCCGCGGGGATCGGGATACGAGTTCCTGCTCGCCGGCATCCCGGCCGATGTCGAGTACTACGTCGATGCGGGACGGGTGACCTCGCGCCATTACCGACTGCGGGTCGCCGATGTTCCGGCGGTCAAGCGCATCCGCGTGCGCTTGCATTATCCGGCGTGGACGAAGCTCGCAGACGAGACGAGCGATCGGGGTGGCGATGTGCGGGCCGTCGCGGGCACTGAAGCATCGATCGACGTGACGACCGATCGTCCGCTCGCAAACGGTGCGCTGGTGCTCGACGACGGGCAGCAAATTGCGCTCACCGGCACGGCGGCGGTGCAGGGATCTACGCGTGACAGGCACTATCAAGGAACGATCCGGATCGCGCGCGACGGGGCCTATCACATCGCGGCGCGCATCGCCGGCAAGGCCGTGCGGATATCCGAGGACTATTTCATCGAGGCCTCCGAGGTCAAGCCGCCGCAGGTCGCGATCCTGCGTCCGGCGGGCGACTACCACGCGAGCCCGATCGAGGAGGTGACGGTCGGGACGACGGCATCGGATGCGTTCGGTCTCAACAGTTTGATCCTTCATTACTCGCTCAACGGTTCTGCCGAGCGCACCGTGTCGCTCCTGCCCGCCGCGGGCGCAAAGCAGGCGAGCGGGACGGCGGTGATCAGTCTCGAGGCGCTGAAGGCATCCCCCGGCGATGTGGTGAGTCTCTATGCCTCTGCCAAGGACGCGCGCACCGAGTCGCGAACGGACATTGCGTTCATTCAGGTCGACCCCTTCGAGCGGGAGTTCTCCCAGTCTCAACAGGCGGGCGGTGGCGGAGGCGGTTTCGGCAGCGGGCAGGCGCAGATCGCCGAGCGCGAGAAGGAGATCATCTCGGCCACGTGGAAGCAGTCGGGGCTCGAGAGTCCGCCGCCGCGCCAGGCGACGGAGCAGGCGAAGTTCCTCTCCGAGGCGCAGGGGACACTGCGCTCGCAGTCGCAGGCGCTCGCCGGGCGCGTGGAGCTGCGCGATCTGACCTCGGGCAACGAGGCGATTCAGCGGTTCCAGCAGGAAATGAGCGCGGCCGCGGAGGCGATGGAGCCCGCCGCGCGGCTGCTCGGGGGCGAGCATTGGCGGCATGCGCTGCAGCCCGAACAGAAGGCGCTCGAGCATCTGCTGCGTGCGGAGGCGACGTTCCGCCAGATTCAGGTGGCGTTCGGGAGTGTCGGGGCAGGCGGGGGAGGAGGTTCGGCGGGGAGGGATCTTGCGAGTTTGTTCGATCTCGAGCTCGATCGGCAGAAGAACTCGTACGAGACGCGCCAGGACGCACAGTCCCGCAGCGGACGCGCCGACCAGCTCGACGATGTGTTGCACCGGCTCGATGAGGTCGCGCGACGGCAGCAGGCGTTGGCTGCGGCCGGGAATGCCGCGAACACGGCAGAGCAGCGCTGGCAGGAGGAGATGCTGAGGCGCGAGGCGGATGAGCTGCGAAAACAAGTCGAGCAGCTCGCACGCAACGCGGCGGGCGCAAACGGTGCATCCGGCAGCCCTTCGGGCCAGGCGGCAAACGGAGCGAGTGGAGCGAGTGGGGCGAGTGGCGCGAATGGGGCGAATGGCGCGAATGCAGCGAGTGCGGCCGCGGCGGCTCAGCGTTTGCGCGAGGCCGAGGCCGACATGCGCCGCGCCGTGGACGAGCGCGACGCGGCCGGTGCGCGCAGCGCCGCGGAGCGGCTGCAGGAAGCGCTCGCCCAGC
>Ga0134128_10001703_pt1 | contig 27899 bp, 20 predicted proteins | sample KB31754_FD_96462 | JGI IMG/M metagenome (GOLD analysis project Ga0134128, IMG submission 96462) | Terrestrial soil microbial communities with excess Nitrogen fertilizer from Kellogg Biological Station, Michigan, USA - KB3-175-4 | ecosystem: Environmental > Terrestrial > Soil > Unclassified ... | reverse complement strand
TTCCGCGCGCGGCAACGTACCGTTCACGCGCCTCCGCGACGCACCGTCGGCATTCACGAGCTACAGCGGGTTGTCCGACTCCGCGCTGATGGTGGTGCGCGACAGCAGCGCGTGGCGCGACCTCTGGCAACGGGTCAATCGAGTATTCGTTCCCGCGCCACCGGCGCCGGTCGTGGACTTTCAGCAGGAGATGATCGTCGTCGCGGCGCTGGGGAGGCGGCCGACCGCGGGCCACGACATCATGATCGAAGGAGCAGAACAGGATTCGACGGGTATCGAGATCGTGGTACGCCGTTCGGAACCGGCGCCGGGATGTCCGGTCGCCGCGGCGGTCACGCAGCCGGTGGATATGGCGCGCATGCGCGCCGATCGGCGCGCCGTCCGCTTCCGAGAGCGGCAGGTCGTGGTCCCGTGCAGCCGGCCATGACGAGGGGGAGTACATTGCCCATTGTTGCACTGGGCTGCGGTGGAGACCTCGTACGATGCGCCATCATCTAGCACTCGCAACCCTGATTCTTTCCACGCTCGCCGGTCGAGCACACGCGCAGCGCTGTCGCGGCTGCGTTCCCGGCGTCGAGGACACGATCGTTCGTACGCACTTCGCTCCAGCGCTCGGGCTGCACTTCGGCAGTCCGCAAAAAGCCTCGGCCGCGTTGGGTGTCGTCCTCGGACAAACCTGGCAACGCAACGGCGCCGATCATTCGCGACTGTTGGCGCTGTACGCGGAGCCGGGGATGAGCGCCGGTCGCGCGTCGCTCGCTTTTCTCGACTACGGACACGGGAGCTTCGGCTCGGGCGTCGGCATCGCGGCCACCGCGCGGCGCACATACAACGACCCGTGGACAGCCAAGGAGAACATGACCTACGGCGGCGTGGAGATTCTGCTCTGGCCGATCGTCTTCGTCGGACCGCGCATCGGGATGTTCCGCGCCATCAGCGGGACGACGAGCAAACCATGGTTCATGAGTCTGGACTTCGGCATCGGGTTGTGAGCGGTGGGTTGGTTGGCTCTCTATCGGGACGCGCTGCTGAACTACTTGACGCAGAGAACGCAGAGGACGCAGAGGCGCAGAGGTCAAGGCGCTCCGCTCCTCTCACAACGAGCCCGGATTTTGGGGGGAAAAACCGCTCGGGAAGCCACTCGAAGCATCCCGAGCAGGAGTTCCCAAGAAGAGTTCGTCCGGGCTCGTTGCGCGAGGCGGCCCGAACGCCTGCGGCACTCCTCTGCGCCTCTGCGTCCTCTGCGTTCTCTGCGTTAAGCAGTTCAGCAGTGCGTCCCGATAGAGCGGCCAAACTCTCAACGAGTCTCCACCCTCTCGCATGACAAATCGCCTGTACTACACCGACTCGTATCGCACCGAGTTTTCCTCCGCGGTCACCGAACGGGCGAGCGACGGAACCCGAGTGTATCTCGACGAGACCGCGTTCTACCCGACTTCGGGCGGCCAGCCGCACGACATCGGCACCATCGGCGGCACGCGTGTCATCGACGTCGTGGACGAAGGCGAACGGATCGCGCACGTGCTGGCGGCGCCGCTCGCCGAGAACGACGACATGCGCGTGTCCGGGCGCGTCGACTGGGCGCGGCGCTTCGACCACATGCAGCAGCACACGGGCCAACACCTTGTCTCGGCGGTCTTCGAGGACCTCTTCGGCGCGAAGACGGTGTCGGTGCACTTTGGTCCCGAGTACTCGACGCTCGATCTCGATGCGGAGACGATCACTCGCGATCAAATGGTCGCCGCGGAAGCGCGAGCGAACGAGGTCGTCGCCGACGCGCGCCCGGTCAGCGTGACCTTCGAGGATTCCGAGAGCGCGATCGGATTGCGCAAGCCGTCGGATCGTCCCGGGCTGTTGCGCATCGTCTCGATCGCCGAGGTGGATCGCAGTGCCTGCGGCGGAACGCACGTGCGCTCGACCGCGGAGATCGGCGCGATTCTGCTGCGCTCCGTCGAGCGTGTACGGAAGACGTCGCGCGTCGAATTCGTCTGCGGACAGCGGGCGGTGCGGCGCGCGCGGCTCGACTTCGAGGCACTGACGCGAATCGCGTCGTCGCTATCGTCCGCGATCGACGACGCCGCGTCGGTCGTAGCGACGCAATCCGACCGGCTCAAGGATGCGGAGAACGCCCGCAAGAAATTGGAGAAGGAAGTCGCCGGCTCGCGGGCTCGGGACCGCTACGAGGCGACGGCGGCAAATTCGTCGGGCGTGCGAGTGATCGTCGTGCGAGACGCATCGTCGATCGACGAGCTGCGCACCTTTGCGCAGGCGGCGTTGTCGCTGCCGAAAGCGGTGGTCGTCGGCGCGTTGGCGTCGCCGCCGTCGGTGTTCGTCGCCGCGTCGGAGGATTCGGGGCTCGACGCTGGCAAGTTGATCAAGGAGCAACTGGCGGCGGTCGGCGGGCGTGGCGGCGGCTCGCCGCGGATCGCTCAGGGCAGCGTGCCCGACGCCGCGAGGGTCGATGACGCGCTTTCCAGTTTGCTCAAGTCGATCGGCTGACCGCCGCGGCGTCCCACACGACGTCCACGGCTCGGAGAACGCGGTCGACGCTCAGCGTGCGGAGGCTGCCCTCCGTGTGCTCGACGTTCTCGCCGGGCGTGTCGTACAGCCCCCATTGCTCTGCTTTCCCCCGGACGTATATCGCGACGGACGGTACTCGAAAGGCCGACGCCGCGTGGACGATGCTCGTGTCCGGAGTGAACACGAAGTCGGCGCCGCCGACGAGGGCGAAGGCATCGCGGATACTTGGCGTGTCGACGTACTCGCCGCCGCCGTTGTTGGCGACGTACTCGGCGCGTGCTCGCTCATTGGGCGCGCTGATGACGCGAAACACGGCGTCGTTCGCGCGCTCCCGGAGCCTACGCATGACCGCTACGTAGTTGTCGTCGGGCCAGACTCGCTCGGAAGTGCCGGCGGACACGTTGATCAGCATTCGCGCGCCGTCGGAACCCCAGATCGCCTCGGCGCGCGACGTCTCGCCGGCTGTCAGCGTGAGGCTCGGACGACGCTCGCTCGTCGCGAGGTCGACGTCGAACGCGCGCGCGAGCGCCGCGAGCAGGTCGACCATGTGCGCGTGCGGCTTCGTTTCGGCAGGCACCGTGATGTTGAACGCCGCGTCGTTCCCGCGGCCGGCGATCCCGACGCGGTACTTCGCGCCACTCGCGAGAATCAACAGCAGCGTCGTGACGGAGGGCGAGGTCACCATGCAATCGATCACCGCGTCGTAGCGGCCGCGTCGGAGACGGAGAAGCGTCGAGGGGTAGCTGGCCGTCGCCCGCTTGTCGAAGACGATGATGTCGTTGACGTAGTCGGCGTCCTGGATGATGGCCGCGTTCGCCGGTGATGCGAGCACATCCATTGTAATCGTGGGGTAGGACCGCGCGATGGCACGCATGACTCCGGTGGAAAGGATCATGTCGCCGGCGCGATCGTGCCGCAGAAAGAGGACGCGATACGGCCGCGACCCCCAATCAGGTCGCCCGCCGCCGGAGCGGCGCATCAACCGAACGAGAAGTGTGATCCACCGTCGTCGCCACCACAGCTCTACGGACTTGAGCGGCATCGTAAGGAATTTACCGCTCTCAGGGGCCCGCAACTTCCAATGCGGTCGCGGTGTCTGACGCTGTACCCGTTTCAATACCCATCCGTCGACCTCAATGCCATCACTCCGGCTCGCCAGTTGTATGAGACCATTCCTGCTTTCCGTGCTGGTCGCTCCCTGCCTGCTCGCCCAACAGCAACAGGCGCGACCCGCGACGTCGATCAGCATCCCGTTCGAGAAGTACACGCTGAACAACGGCCTCACCGTCGTTCTCTCCGAGGATCACACGACGCCGACCGTCGCCGTCGAAGTGATCTATCACGTCGGATCGAAGAACGAGGTCCTCGGACATACCGGATTCGCCCACATGTTCGAGCACGTGATGTTCACCGGCTCCGGACACGTGCCGTACGGAACGCACGACAAGTTCACCGAGGGGGTCGGCGGATCGAACAACGGCCAGACATACTTCGACTGGACGCGCTACTGGGAGACCGATCCATCGAACTATCTCGAGACCGCGCTCTGGCTCGAAGCTGACCGCATGGGCTTTCTGCTCGATTCGCTCGACGACGCGAAGTTTCGCGCGCAGCGCGACATCGTGAAGAACGAGCGGCGGCAGAGCTACGACAATCAGCCCTACGGCCGCGACCGAGAGCTCATCGGGCTCGCCATGTATCCGAACGGTCATCCTTACTCGTGGCCGACGATCGGCGCGATGTCCGATCTGTCCGCGGCGGGCGTGGAAGACGTGAAGCGCTTCTTCCGCCTCTACTATGCGCCGAACAACGCGACGCTCGTCGTCGTCGGGGACATCAATCGGGCGCGGACAAAGGCGTGGATTGCGAAGTACTTCGATGAGCTGCCGCGCGGGAAAGCGATCACGCGCCCCAACGTGGGAGCGGCGTCGCTGCGCGGTGAGAAGCGCCTCACCTTCGAGGACCGCGTCCAGGTCCCGCGGCTGTGGATCCAGTGGCCGACGGTCAACATGTTCAGCGCCGACGCCCCCGCGCTCGAGCTGCTCGGGGAGATCCTCGCCGGCTCGCGCACCGCGCGGATCACGAAGGCACTCGTTTACGACAAGCCGATCGCGGCGAGCGTGTCGGCCGGACAAACGAGCGCCGAAAACGTCGGCGAGTTCAGGATCATCGTCACGCCGCGCCCCGAACACACGCTGACGGAGGTCGAGACCCAGGTCGATTCGATCGTCGCTCGTCTCAAGCGCGACGGGCCGACGGCCGAAGAGCTGAAGCGTGTCAAAGCCGGCCAGGAACTGTCCTTTCTCGATGACCTCCAGTCGAACCTCGGCAAGGCGTTCCAGCTCGCCGAGGATCAGACTTTCCGCGACGACCCGAGCTACACCTTCCGCGTCGGCTACGCGAAGACGCAGGCCGTCACCGCCGCCGACATCAAGCGTGTCGCGAACAAATACCTCGGTTCGTCGCGCGTCGTTCTGAGCAACGTTCCCCTGGGAAAACGCGACCTCGCGTCGCACGCCGACCGGAGCACCATCGTCACCGATCCGCTCACCGAGAAGACCACGGAGATCAGGCCATGAACCGCCGCCCGTCGTTTGTAAGCGGCCTGGCCGCGGCCGTCGTCTTTGCCGCGCCGCTCGCCGCGCAACAGCCCAAGACACCGGCCAAGCAGCAGGCGGCCGCCAAGTCGAGCTTCGACCGTCGCATCGTTCCGACGCCCGGCAAAGTTCCCGATCTCACCGTTCCCTTTTGGGGGAAGGTCTCGCTGGCTAACGGTGCGCAGCTCGTCGTGTCGGAGAAGCGCGGGCTACCGCTCGTTTCGTTTCAGATCAGCTTCATCGGCGGCGCCAATCAGTACGAGCCGGAGGAGAAACCCGGGCTGGCGAACTTCGTCGCCAACATGCTGAGCGAAGGCACGACGCATCGCAACGGCGATCAGATCTCGAACGACTTGCAGCTCCTCGGAACGGAGGTGAACGCGTTCATCGGCGGCGAGTCCGGCCGCGTGTCGTTCGAGTCGACGCGAGACAAGTTCGCGGCGACGCTCGCCGTGCTCGCCGACCTGCTCGAGAACCCGACGTTCCCTCAGGACGCACTCGACCGGCTGCGGGCGCGCACGATCGTCTCGCTCACCGTGAATCGCGATCGCACGTCCGGTATCGCGAACGTCGTTTTCCCGAAGTCCGTGTTCGGCACGGCGCATCCGTACGGTCGCTCGATGAACGAGGCGTCGGTCAAGGCGATCACGCGCGACGATCTCGTTGCCTTCTACAAGAATTACTTCCGGCCGGGGCACGCCGTCATCTCCGTCGTCGGCGACATCTCGCAAGCCGAGGCCAAGCGCGCCGTCGAAAATGCGCTCAGCGGGTGGAAAGCGGGCGGCAGTGTGCCGGACTTCTCGTATCCCGCCGCGCCGTCGCCCAAGCCGACGACGATTTATCTCGTCGATAAGCCGGGCGCCGCGCAGTCGACGTTCGCGCTCGGCGAAGTCGGTCCCCCGCGCGCGACACCCGATTACTTCGCGCTCCGCGTGATGAACGAGATGCTCGGCGTGCTCTTTCAGTCGCGGCTCAATCACAACATCCGCGAAGTGAAGGGCTACAGCTACGGCGTCGGCTCGAGCTTCGGGTTCGGAAAGGGCCCGGGAGCATTCCGCGCCGGCGGCGATATCGTGACCGCGAAGACGGACAGCGCACTCATCGAGTTCATGAAAGAGCTGCGCGACATTCGCGGCCGACGGCCACCGTCGGACGACGAGCTTGCGCAGGCCAAAGCGAGCCTCGTGCAGAGCCTCCCGTCGACGTTCGCGTCGGTGACCGGCGTCAACAACAACATCGCGTCGATTTACACGCAGGGACTGGCGGAGGATTACTACCAGGCGTTCGCGCGAGCGGTGAACGCGGTGACGCGGGAAGACGTCGTCCGAGTCGCGCAGAAATACATCGACCCGGAACATCTGACGATCGTCATTGTCGGCGACCGTTCGAAGATCGAAGCGCCCCTCACCGCCACGAAAATCGCGCCGATTGTCGTGCTGGATGTGAATGGTGATCCGGTGAAGAAGGCCGTGACGCCGTAACGGCCGAGCAGCCGTTGCGAATCTTTTCGAATTCTATTACCATCCGCGTCCCGCGTTTCCGCGGGCACACTCTCTCGAGGTCAGTGCTGATGAAGAACACCGCAATCGTCGCCGTCCCGGCTACCCCGGTTACCTAGCACTGATCGCGCAAACGAGGCTCGTGTAGTCAGCGAGGGCGGCGCCGATCGGTGCCGCCCTTTTGATTTTCGTCATCACAGGCGCGCCGCCGCCCGCGCCGTCGACACTCAAGTCTCGAGGCTTCAAGTGAGTACATCGATGTCGGAGTCGGCGGCTGAGTCGTTACCACCCGGGTCTACCATCGCGCTGCCGCCCGATGCGGCCGGCGCGGACGGCGGGCTGTGGGATTCCGTTCTCGAAGGTCTGCGCGGATCGCATCGCGACTTCACGCAGGGGTCCGTGTCGCGCGCCATTCTCGTCCTCGCCATCCCGATGGTGCTCGAGATGCTGATGGAGAGCGTGTTCGCGGTGTGCGACGTGTTTTTCGTCTCGAAGCTCGGCGCCAGCGCCGTGGCGACGGTCGGTCTCACCGAGTCGTGGCTCACGCTCATCTACGCCATCGCGCTCGGCCTGGCGATCGCGGCGACGGCGACGGTCGCGCGGCGCATCGGCGAGCGCGATCGCGAAGGCGCGGCGCGCGCGGCAACGCAGGCCGTCGTGTTGTCGGCGGCGATCGCCGTTGTCATCGGTATCGCCGGCGCGTTCTTCGCGCCGCACGCGCTGTCGTTGATGGGCGCGTCGAGCGACGTGATCGCGACTGGGACCGGCTACGCGCGCATCATGCTCGGCGGGAACGTCACCATCGTCATGTTGTTCCTGATCAACGCGATCTTCCGCGGCGCGGGTGACGCGGCGATAGCGATGCGCGTGCTCTGGCTGGCGAACGCGATCAACATCGTGCTCGGTCCGTGCCTGATTTTTGGGCTCGGTCCGTTCCCGAAGCTGGGCGTCGCCGGCGCGGCGATCGCGACGAACATCGGCCGCGGCACTGGCGCGCTGTTCGCGTTCTCGCGACTGCTCAGGCCGGGGTCGCGCGTCGACATCCATCTGCGACATCTGCGCATCGAGCCGGAGATTCTCAAACGGCTCGCGCAGCTGGCGTGGTCGGCGGCCGGCCAGTTCCTGATCGGCATGGGAAGCTGGATCGCCTACGTGCGAATTCTGTCGTCGTTCGGAAGCACCGTCATCGCCGGCTATACGATCGGCGTGCGCGTGATCCTATTTGCGCTCTTGCCGGCCTCCGGATTGGCGAATGCCGCGGCGACCATGGTCGGCCAAGCACTCGGCGCCAAGAAGCCGGAGCGCGCCGAGCAGGCCGTGAAGCTCGCCGGGATGTACAACATGGGCGTGTTGTCGGTGATGGGCGCACTGCTCGCGATCTTCGCTCCACAGATCGCACGCGGATTCACCAGCGACGCGGGCGTGATCCCGTACGCGTCGTCGTTCCTGCGGACGGTGGCGTGCGGCTTCCCGTTCTATGGATGGGGGATGGTGCTTGGCCAGTCGTTCAACGGCGCGGGCGACACACGAACGCCGACGTGGATCAATTTCCTGGTTTTCTGGTGCTGGGAGATCCCGCTCGCCTATGTGATCGGGGTCGTGATGGGGTTCGGACCGCGCGGGATTTTCGTGGCGGTGACGATTGCGTTTTGCACGTACGCCCTCGTTGCGGCTTGGGCGTTTCGTAGGGGTTCGTGGAAGCTTCGAAGTGTCTGAAAGGGCGCAACGTCGCTGTCGGCTATGGTCGGCGGCGGCGGCTGACAGCTGGCTTGCGGCTCGCGGCGGTGCGCACGGCTGGCGGCTCTAATGCTGTCGGCTGCGGCTCGCGGCGGGGCGCTAGGGCAGGCTGGAGCGACGAAGGACCTACTGTCCCTGGCGAGCACTAACTGGTGACAGTAGGTCCTTCGCTTCGCTCAGGATGACAACGCCTTACGCCGACAGCCGGGCGCACCGCCGCGAGCCGCAGCTGTGAGCCAAAAAAGCCGCCAGCCGGGCGCACCGCCGCCGGCCGCGAGCCAGCTGCCAGCCGCCGCCGCCGACCATAGCCGACGGCGACGTTGCGCAGTTCGTCCTGGCTATGGTTTTTTTGGCGTCGGTGTACTCGGCGGCACCGCTCCGCCCGCCGTTCCACCACCCGTCGACGGCGCGGCCGCGCCCGGGACGTTGATATCGACCTTGGCGGTCGTGGTCTTGTGCAGCCCGCCGCCGAAAACGAACCAGGCGATCACGGCGAGCAGGACGAGGACGATGAGTCCCCACACCCAAGCGCCGCTCCCCGAGCCTGAACTGGGAGTCTGTGAGATCTGTACGTCGGCCATCGTTCCTCCATTCTGAATTGCCGCGCCCGGCAATCGGGCGGCGGAGAACTGGTCGGCGACACCCTCGCAGCGACGCCGAATGATCCAGCGTGCTAATGCGTGGCGCGTGCCAATCGTGGAGGAGGACGGCGGGTTTCGTTGAACGGCTGAACCCGCCGGACAGGGCCGACTAGAGGAGTCGCTTGCCCCGCTTGCGTCGGCGTGATTTCGCCGAGCGTTGGTAGGGCGGCCGGTCTTCCTCGAGGCGGATCGCCTCGATGGCGCGTTCGGCGGTTTGGCGCGACATGCTCCAGCGAACGTCGCCGCGCTTGCCGCGCTGAATGTCGCGCAGCCGCTTCGCGACGAGGTCGAGGTCCCTGGCGTCTCCCCCCGGCCCGCGGGCGTCGTCGCCGTCGTGTTTCATGGGGTGCTGTCCTCCCACCGGTCGCCGTCCGGGCGCATATTCACTGCGTTCGCCGCGCTTCGCAACCCTGCGTCTTCCCGTCTTATCGGCCTGTTTCATATGACCTCCAGTACACTCGACGCTCCGATCAACGCCACGGAAACACATCCGTCGCTCGAAGAATTGTGGATGCCGTTCACCGCGAACCGCGCCTTCAAGCGCGCGCCGCGCATGCTCGTCGCCGCGAAGGACATGCACTACACGACGGCCGACGGACGCCAGGTACTCGATGGCACGGCCGGCCTGTGGTGCGTGAACGCCGGACACTGCCGCGATTCGATCACCGCGGCGATCCGCGATCAGGCGAGCATCATGGACTACGCCCCGCCCTTCCAGATGGGCCACCCGCTCGCCTTCGAGCTGGCGCAGGAGCTCGCACGAATGCTCCCCGAGGGGATCGATCACGTCTTCTTCGGCAACTCCGGCTCCGAAGCGGTCGACACCGCGCTCAAGATCGCGCTCGCCTATTGGCAGTCGAAGGGCGAGCCGGAGCGCATTCGTTTCATCGGACGCGCGCGCGGTTATCACGGTGTCGGCTTTGGCGGCACGAGTGTCGGCGGCATCGAAGCCAACCGCAGGCAGTTCGCGGCGCAGCTGCTGCCCGCCGTCGATCACATGCCGCACACGCACGATCTTGCCCGCAACGCGTACTCACGCGGCCAGCCGACGCATGGCGCCGATTTCGCCGACTCGCTGGACGCCCTGATCGAGAAGCACGGCGCGCACACGATCGCCGCGGTGATCCTCGAACCGGTCGCCGGTTCGACGGGCGTCCTGATTCCACCGAAGGGGTATCTCGAGAAGATTCGCGCGACCTGCGACCGTCACGGCATCCTCCTCATCTACGACGAGGTCATCACCGGCTTCGGCCGGCTCGGCGCCGCGTTCGCCGCCGACAAGTTCAACGTGATCCCCGACATGATGACGGTCGCCAAGGGAATCACGAATGCCACGGTGCCGATGGGCGCCGTCTGCGCGCGCCACGAGATCTATGACCAGGTCGTGAACAACGCGCCCGCGGGCATCGAGCTGTTCCACGGCTACACCTACTCCGGCCACCCACTCGCCGCCGCCGCCGGTCTCGCCACGCTCGAGGTGTACCGGAGCGAACGCCTGTTCGAGCGCGCCGCCTCGCTCGAGAGCTATTGGGCCGACGCGGTGCACGCGCTGCGCGGCTCGCCGCACGTGATCGATTTGCGCAACATCGGCCTCGTCGCCGGCATCGAGCTCGAAGCTCGTCCGGACGCCGTCGGCAGTCGCGGCTTCGAGACCTTCCTCAAGTGCTTCGAGCTGGGTGTGATGGTGCGCTCTACCGCGGACACGATCGCGCTCTCGCCGCCACTCATCGTGGAAAAGGCGCAGATCGATCAGATGTTCGAGACCGTCTCTTCGGCGCTACGATCGGTGAGCTGAGTCGGCAGACCGTTGGCGGGTGGCTATGTGTAGCCGAGTTGGCCTCGTCTCTCGTTACAGTGCTAGAAGAGCTTTGAAACACAGAGAACACGGAGAACACAGAGAACGGCCTTGGCGGCGAAGCATCCCGGGGCCGTTCCCCAAAAAAATGATCGTCCGGGCTCGTAGTGAAGGAACTGTTTGCCCACGATGAAGGCTCTGTTTTTCTCTGTGTTCTCTGTGTTCTCTGTGTTTCAAAAGGCTTTCACCGAGCCAGCCCGATCGGGATTCCACCTCGCGTCGCGCGTTGCGCCCGCGCGTGCTTCGGGCGAGAATTTGTCCATGCTTCGTCCCACCTCAATCGCAGCACTTCTCCTGCTTTCCGCGTGCTCCCTCCAAGAAGCCTCGAATCGCACCGACTCGATCGCCCTCGAGGGGACGAAGCGTGGTGCGTCGAAGTCGTGGAATCCGAACACGTGGCAGCCGCCCGCCGTCGACAGCACACCGGATGATCCGTACGAGGCGGCGGTGTATCGTGGGTTGGCGATTCTCACGCATACGCACGACAGTCTGCCGTCGTACGCGCCAAGCTCGTTGAATTGCACGAGCTGTCATCTCGACGAAGGCCGCCGTCCCAACGCGGCGCCGCTGGCCGGCGTGATGGCGCGGTATCCGCGGTATATCGATCGGGTCAACGCCGTCATTCCGATCGAGGACCGCATCAACTACTGCTTCACGCGCAGCCTCTCCGGCTCCCGTCTTCCCCCTGACAGCCGCGAGATGCAGGATCTCGTCGCGTACTTCGCCTACATCTCCAAGGGCGTGCCGACGGGCGAGCATGTGCGCGGTGAAGGCATGGCGGCGATGCCGAGGCTCCCCGCGGATTCGTCGCGCGGAAGACCGCTGTTCGTGGAGAACTGCGCTCGCTGCCATGGTCCGGACGGCCGGGGCATGGGCACGATCCCGGCCCTCTGGGGCGGCCGGTCGTTCAGCATTGGCGCGTCGATGGCGCGTGTCGAGCGCGCGGCGTCGTTCATCCGGCACAACATGCCCTTCGACCGGCCCGGCTCGCTCACCGACCAGCAATCGTACGACATCGCCGCCTACGTCACGGCGATGACCCGTCCCGACTTGCCGGGAAAGGAGAACGATTGGCCGAGCGGCGGCGCACCGGCCGACGTACCGTACGACACGAAGGGCAAAAAATCCGCGCACCCCGTCAAGCCGATTCCCCGCCTCAACGCCGCCGGTGCCGTCGTCACGGCTCCGGTGTCGGTGCTTCGCAACCGATAATTTGAGATCTCGAATGGACGAGTCGTCGTCTCAGCCCTCCCCCCCGATCACGCGACGCACGCTGATCGCCGGAGCCGCCGTGGCCGGCGCCGGCGTCATCCTGTCGAACCTGCCGGTGGACGCGCAGCAGAAGGCCGCGCAGCAACCGGCGGCAGCTCCGCCGCCGCCGCCGACCGCGCCGGCCGATCCGACCAAGGCGCCCGGCGCGCCGACCACGGCCGTCGGCGAGCGATCGCCGTTCGTCCACCCGCAGCGAGCACCGGTCGGCGAGATCACCGGGACGTCGTTCACGCCGCACCAGGATCTCGAGGGCACGATCACGCCCGCCGATCTCCACTTCACGCGCATCCATGCCGGCGTGCCGACGATCGACCCGGCCAGACATACGCTGCTCATCCACGGGCTGGTCGATCGCCCTATCGAGTTTAGTGTCGCCGATCTCAAGCGATTCCCGTCGGTCACCCGCACGCATTTCGTCGAATGCTCGGGCAACGGGCGCTCCGCCTATCGCACGCCCAAGCCCGAGATGACGCCGCAGCAGGTCGACGGGATGATGAGCAACAGTGAGTGGACCGGCGTTCCCCTCGACACGCTGCTCCGCGAAACGGGCGTCAAGGCGGATGCGAAGTGGTTGCTCGCCGAGGGCGGCGACGCTTGCCTCCTCGCGCGAAGCGTGCCGATGTCCAAGGCGCGCGACGACGCGCTGGTCGTGTGGGGACAGAACGGCGAACCGCTGCGGCCCGAACAGGGCTTCCCGATTCGCCTGCTCCTTCCCGGCTACGAAGGCAACATGAACGTGAAGTGGCTGCGCCGCGTCAAGCTCGGCACCGAGCCGTTCATGACACGATGGGAGACGTCGAAGTACACCGATCCGCTCCCCGATGGAAAGGCGCGCATCTTCAGCTTCGAGATGGACGCGAAATCGCTCATCACGTCGCCGGCGTATCCGGAAAAGCTGAGCGGCCCGGGCTGGTGGCCGATTCGCGGGCTCGCCTGGAGCGGTCGCGGCCGCATCAGTCGCGTCGACGTGAGCAGCGACGGCGGCAAGACGTGGCTCGCCGCCGATTTGCTCTCGCCGCTCACCCCCAAGGCCGCCGTTCGTTTCGAGCGGATGTGGCGGTGGGACGGCAATGAGAGTTTGCTCATGAGCCGGGCAGTAGACGACGCTGGGTACGTTCAGCCGACGATGGCGCAGCTCAAAGCGGTGCGCGGCCCGGGGACCGACTACCACTTCAACGGCATCCGCGCCTGGCGCGTCGCTCGCGACGGAAGCGTGACCTTCGAGGCCAACACGTGAGCTCGCGCATCCGAAGCGTTTCCCTCGTCGCCTGCCTCGCGCTCGCGGCGTGCAAGTTGGACGCGCGCAACGACTACCTCGGTGACAAGTCGCCGAAGCAGTTCGGACTCGGCCACGCCGCGCCGGCGGCGGACATCGCCGCTCAGAACATCGATGTATCGCCGAACGGCGAAGGCTTACCTGCCGGTTCGGGAACGCCCGAGCAGGGCGCGCCCGTCTACGCCGCCGCTTGCGCCTCGTGCCATGGCGCGAACGGCGAAGGAAAGCCGCCCTATCCTCAGCTCATTGGTGGCCCGCGCGGGAACTTCAATTTCGCGAGCGACTTCAAGATCCCGAGGACGATCGGCAACTACTGGCCGTACGCGACCACGCTGTACGACTACATCCGCCGCGCGATGCCGCTCACGGCGCCGGGCACCCTCACCGCTGATCAGACGTACGCGGTCACGGCGTATCTGCTGAACCGAGAGGGCATCGTCCCCGCGGGGACGGCTCTCGATGCGAAGTCACTCGCGGCGATCGTGATGCCGGCGCGCGATCACTTCGTGCAGGACGATCGGCGCGGGTCGACCGGCGGAAAGAACGTTCGATAAACGGCGCAACGTCGCTGTCGGCTATGGACGACGGCGGCGGCTGACGGCTGGCTGGCTGCTGGCGGCGGTGCGCACAGCTGGCCGCCTTTAGGCTGACGGCTGCGGCTTGCGGTTCTGCACGCGGCCCTCGGCTTCAAACGGCCGTAAGCCGCAGCCGATCGCCTGGGCCGCACGCCGCAGCCGATAAGCCAACACGCCGCAAGCCGGGCGCACCGCTGCGGGCCGCAAGCCAGCCGAAAGCCGCCGCCGTCGTCCATAGCCGACAGCGCCGTTGCGCTGTTATGGCTTCAGGTTCCGCGCAAAGAATGCCCACGTCCTATTCCACGAGTCGATCTGCTCCGGTGAGTCTTCGCGCTCCAGCGTCTCCGGATTCACGCGACGACTGAACGTGTGCCCGCACCCCGCGCGGCCGGGTGGCGGATCTTTGTAGATCTTCGTTTCGGCAAGCGTCGGCTTGAGCGCGCGGAGCGTGTAGACCATCTGCTGGTCTTCGCGGAAGTACACGTCGCAGTCGTTCGTCGCGACGTGGACGAGCATCGGTACCTTCAGATTCTCGGCGTGAAACACCGGCGAGCGATCGAGGTAGATGTCGATGCAATCGCGATCGTGGTTCGGGCCGCAGCTCCGCTCGAACGGCAATCCCTGAATACCTTCCTCGGCCGCGTAGTCCCGCGCGTAGCCCGGACCGTGGTCGGAGAGACGGAACACGAGATTCGTCACCGGCACGATCGCCGCGCCGGCCTTGAACGGGTTTTCGTCGCGGAAGAGGATATGCGACGTGATGAAGCCGCCGTGGCTCCAGCCCATGATGCCGAGCTTGTTCATGTCGACGTAGGGCAGCGTCTTGAGATAGTCGACCGAGGACAGCACGTCGTCGACCTCCTTGCCGCCGTAATCGATCTTCTTCATCCACTCGTCGCCGTAGCCCGTGCTGCCTCGGTAGTCCGGCGCGAGGATGACGTAGCCCCTCTTCACTGCTTCGACGACGAAGGGGTAGAGGTCCGCGTTCCAGTCGCCGTGGACGCCACCGTGTACCCACACCAGCGCTGCGTGCTTCTTCGCCCCCTTGTTGACCGGCGTGAAGAGGTATGCGGGAATCTCCAGACCGTCCGGGCGGCTCTTGTACTTGATGCGCTGGAACTCGTAGTTGCCCGGCGCCTTCGCCGTGTAGATGCTGTCCGTTCTCTTCTTTCCGTCGAGTCCTCGCTGACAGACCGCGGGCTGGCACCCGCGCAGATCCTGTGGGTCTTTGCTCACGTAGAGTTGGCGAATGCGGGTGCTGTCCATCGGGCCCATCCATCCCTGTCCGCCGCCGCCCCCACCCCGGCCGCCGCGGCCGCGTCCAGTCGTCGAATCCTGCGCGAGCAATGGCGCCGCGACGACCAGCGCCAGCAGAGCAAGTCGCTTCATCCTCTCCTCGGTGACGTTGAGTAATTCGCGGCGAATGTATTGCCCCGCCGAGGATGACGCGAGATGTGTGGGATCTGTTATTGGACGTTGACGCCCGATTCCGACGGCGACGCCCATTTCGCGACGTTGACGTCGACCGGCAGCTTGATCGTCGCCACCGAGCGCGCCACGTCGATCACGCCCTGCCACACGCCGGCGAACGCGTAACCGACGTCCTGCGGCGCGCGGCCTTCGTCGAAGCCCTTCCCGCCCGCGACCCAAAAGCGCGGCATCTCCGTGCGGCCAGCGGCCTCGAACACCACGCTCACATCGTCGAACACCTGCTGCGCGTTGTGCTGGTGGGTGTAGATGCCGGGTAGGTACTGCCCGGTCGCCAGCATGCGCGCTGTCCACGCCTTGTAATAGTCGCGCATGGCCGCCGGAATGTTCTCCATACGTTCGATGTCGAGGAAGATCACCGAGCCCTTCGGAAAGCCCTCGGTGCTCGCAAGGCTCACCGCTTCGTCGGCCTCTCGCGTACCCTCGTCCGCGGAGATGAAATCGGTCGCGCAACTGGTCTTCTTTCGCAGCGCGGCGAGCGCCGAAGATGAGAGCGTGCGCGGCGATTTGCCCCACGTCTGTTGGCCGACGTAGACCGCGGCGAGACCCCAGCCCATCGCGATCAGCGTGTCGCGCTTGCCGACCCACGACGTGTTCGCATGGCAGGGCGACGGCAGATAGTAGCCGACCCATTGGTATGGCGAACCGGGCGTGTCCTTCCACGCCTTCATCACAGTCGTGCCGGGATAGGTGTGCGTGTCGAAGCCGACGTAGTGTCCCTTCTCGTACTCGTCGGCGAGTTTCGCGTCCTGCCCCGTCACAGCCGCGGCCGCCTGGGCGACCTTTGCCGCGACATCGGCGACTGCCGACTCGGCACCCGGCTCCGTCGGACCGCCGCCGCACGCGACCGCCGCCGTGATGAGCGCGGCGCTCACCCCAAGCAGAGATCGCACGATGATGCGCCTGTCGATCCGCCGATGCATGCCTTCTACAAATGCAATCGGCGTACGCCCACGACGCGTCCTAACGTCGTATTTATGGCACGCGAACTTCCACGGATCGACTTTCCACTCCCGTCCGGCTCACAGCGGTCACGACCACGCGCGTAGTCGCCGATTCAGCGAGTCGATGCGCGCGAAGCCACCCGGGAAGCACTTCGTTGACCCATCTGCCGTTCGCGTAGGACCTTACGGTCCAGAGCCAGACGCGCTCGCCTCCTCCCTGCGCCGGTGTGAGACGCATCACGAGATCGCCCGTCGCGGTGTCGTGGACGATCCGCGCGCTCGGCGCGCCCGGCGCTTTCGCGCCGAGCCATGGCGACGCGGGCACGAGCGCTGGGAACGCATAACGCGACAGCAAGCGCTCGTTCAGGCTGTCCGGCCCCTTCATCAGCGCCGTCATGTTGAAGTGGATGTGGCCAAGCGACGTATTTCGCGCGCGCATCGTGTCGATCTCGGCGACGATCTCCTGCGATGTAATGCGTCGCTGGCCCGTCTCGCTGATGCGATAGGTCGCCAGGCCCGGCCACATGTGACGGTGTTTAGTGTTCTGTGATAGCCACCAGTCGTACAACACCGGGAAGGCTTGGTCAGGCGGCGCGATCGGCCAATAGAGCTGCGGCACGAAATAGTCGGCCCACCCGTTCTGGAGCCACTTCTTCGAGTCGGCATAAATCTCAGCATAGGCGTCAAATCCTTTGATCTGCGCCGGATTTCCCGGTCGCCAGATGCCGAACGGACTGATGCCGACGCGCACCCACGGCTTCGCCGCGTGCACCCCCTTGTACATGGCTTCGATCAGCTTGTCCACGTTCGACCGGCGCCAGTCGTCCTTCGCGAGCTTTCCGCCCGAGGCGACGTACTTGTCGTAAGTCTCGGAGTCGGGAAAGTCGATCCGCTTGCCGGACGCGTCGTTCTCGGGATACGGATAGAAGTAGTCGTCGATGTGCACGCCATCGACGTCGTAGCGCTTGACGACGTCCACGATCGCGCGCAGCGACCGGCGACGCACTTCTGGGTCGCCCGGATCCATCCAGAGGAACCGGCCGTACTGCCGAACGAGCTTCGGATTGGTCTTCGCGATGTGCGTGCGCGCGATCGCCGTGTCGCGATTGTACGCTGCCCGGTAGGGATTGAACCACGCGTGCAGCTCGAGCCCACGCTTGTGCGCCTGCTCGACCGCGAACGCCAGCGGGTCCCACGGCGGCTCCGGCCCTCTGCCCTGCCGCCCCGTGATGTACTGCGACCACGGTTCGTACGGCGACGCATACAGCGCGTCCGCGCCGGGGCGGATGTGAAACACGACCGCGTTCATGTTGAGCGCGACCACTCGATCGAGGATCGCCAGCAGCTCCCGCTGCTGCTCCCAGGTCGACAGCCCCTGCTTCGACGGCCAATCAATATTCCCGACCGTCGCGACCCACACGGCCCTGAATTCCCGATCAACCGGCTGCGGCGCCTGGGCCGCTGCTATACGCGTCGCGAGCGCCGCAACGATCAGTGTCCGAATTTGCATGCGCCAAACTTAGCTCCCGAGGCTGGCTTTGCATTGACGCTCAGAGGCGTTTGCATTGACCGCTCCGAGGCGTCCCAGTGTCCTTCGGGCGGAGGGGCAGCTCGATTCGCGAGCACTCCGCGCACGGAGCTCGCGCCCTGAACTCGCGCACAGAGCTCAGCGCGCCAACGGCCGCGACAGGCCGGTAGATTTCGCGGCATGGCGAAATACGATCGATCACGTGCGTGGGCTGAGGCCCGCGAGCTTCTTCGCGAGCACCGCGGCTCGCTCTCCGTCGGCCTCGCGCTGATGGTGGTCAACCGGATGTCCGGCCTGGTGCTTCCATATACGTCGAAGTTCCTGATCGACGACGTTATCACCAAGCATCGCGCCGAACTGCTGCTCCCGCTCGCCGGCATCGCGATCGTCGCGACGATCATTCAGGCCGGCACCTCGTTCGCGCTGTCGCAGGTCGTGAGCATCGCCGCCCAGCGCGCGATCACTGAGATGCGGAAACGCGTTCAGGAACACGTGCTGCGGTTGCCCGTCTCCTACTTCGATTCGACGAAGACCGGCGTCGTGATCTCACGCGTCATGACCGACGCCGAAGGGGTGCGGAATCTCGTCGGGACTGGGCTCATCCAGCTGCTCGGAAGCAGTCTCACGGCGATCATGGCTGTCGGCGTGCTGCTCTATGTGAACTGGAAGCTGACGAGCGTGACGATCGTCGCGTTGCTCCTCTTCGGCGGCATGATGACGGTGGCGTTCAAGAGGCTGCGCCCACTCTTCCGCGAGCGGGGGGCGATCAATGCCGAAGTGACCGGACGACTGACGGAGACGATCGGCGGCGTGCGCCTCGTGAAGGTCTACACGGCCGAGCCACGCGAGCGGCTCGTCTTCGCGCGCGGTGTGCACAAGCTGTTTCGCAACGTCGCCAAGACGATCACCGGCACCTCCGCGGTCGGCGCGGGGACGGCCGTCGTCACCGGCATCATCGGCGTTTTTCTCATTCTCATCGGTGGACGTTCCGTCCTCGCCGGCACGATGACGCTCGGCGACATGTTCATGTACGTCTTCTTCATCGGCCTCCTCGCGCTGCCGCTCGTGCAGATCGCGTCGATCGGCACGCAGGTCAGCGAAGCGTTCGCGGGCCTCGACCGTATTCGCGAAATCCGCGACATGGCGACCGAGGACATCGCCGACGCGTCGAAGAGCTCGATCGACGACCTCGAGGGCCTGGTCGAATTCCAGGACGTCTCGTTCGAGTACGTGCCGGACGTGCCGGTTCTCAAGCACATCTCGTTCGCCGCCACTGCCGGCTCGACGACCGCGCTCGTCGGCGCGAGCGGCGGCGGCAAGAGCACGCTGATCGGGCTCGTGATGGCGTTCAATCATCCGAAGAGCGGGCGTGTTCTCGTCGACGGACGCGACGTCACGTCGCTGCGACTCCGCGACTATCGCTCGCACCTCGGCGTCGTCATGCAGGACAATTTTCTCTTCGACGGCAGCGTTCGCGAGAACATCGCCTTCAGCAAGCCGGGAGCGACGGAGGAGGAGATCCGCGCCGCGGCGCGCATCGCGCACTGCGACGAGTTCGTGAGCGGCTTCAAGGAAGGCTACGACACCATCGTCGGCGAGCGCGGCGTGAAGCTTTCCGGCGGCCAGCGACAGCGCGTCGCCATCGCCCGCGCCGTACTCGCCGATCCGCGCGTGCTCATTCTCGACGAAGCCACGTCGAGCCTCGATTCAGAGAGCGAAGCGCTGATCCGCGACGGTCTCCGCTCGTTGCGCCGCGGCCGAACGACGTTCGTCATCGCCCATCGTCTGTCGACGATCGAGAGCGCGGACCAGATCCTCGTGCTGGAACACGGCGAGATCATCGAGCGCGGAACGCATCGGGAGCTGATCGCGCTCAGTGGCCGCTATCGGCAGCTGTACGAGAAGCAGTACGGCGCCGAGAAGGACCAGTACATCAACCCGGGCGAGGACTTCATTACCGTCGGGCCGCGGGACGAAATCCGGAAGATTTGACCCCATCGCCCATCGCCCATCGCCCATCGCCCATCGCCCATCGCCCATCCTACGAGTCCGCGCGTAGCGCCTCCACGGCGTTAACCTTCCCCGCTCGGCGCGACGGCAAATACGCGGCAATGACGCACGCTCCGAATACGACGGCGGCGGCGATCACGTAGCCGCGAACGTCGTACGTGTTCACGCCCTGAAGAATGGCCGCGAAGCCGCGGGATGCGCCGAGCGCCAACGTCATGCCGATGGCGAATCCGATCATCGCGAGACGCAGGGCTTGGCGCAGCACGTGTGCAACCAGCCCCGTGGGGTGTGCGCCGAGGGCGATGCGAATCCCGAACTCGCGCCGGCGCTGCGCCACCGCATACCCGATCACGCCGTACACGCCCGTGATCGTGAGCCCGAGCGCCAAAATGCCGACGACGCCCGCCAACAAGTAGCCGGAGCGGAACGGGAAAGCCTGAAGGGCGAACGACGAGGCAAGGGTGTGAATCTCCTGCACCGATCCGGAATCGACTTGCGTCGCCGTGCGCTCGACCCGGTCACGCATCACCGTTGCATCCGTGGCGACACGCACGATGATCGCCGACGTCGCCGCGGCAAGGGGTTGCGGATAGTAGAGCACCGGAACGTCGGCGCTGATTCCGATCCACCCAGGCGCGGCGTCGGCGACGACGCCGATGACGCGCGCCGAACGGTACGCCCTGACGTTGCCACGCATCGACGCATCGTTCGACGGCACGATCGACTGGCCGATCGCGTCGCCGGCGGGCCAGAGGTACTTCGCCGCGCCGGCGTTCACGAGAACGGTTCCCGCGGCACCGCCGCCACGTGCCTCGCTCTCGGTGAAATTGCGTCCGCGTAGAATCGGCAATCCGATTGCCGAGAAGTAGCTCGGCGAAACGAGGTTATAAAGAACCCGAACGTTGGAGTCGGTCGCCGTGTTGATCTCGACGCGCGGGAACGCGCCGTCGAGCGGATAGCTGGAAGCGCTTGCCACGTCGCGGACCCCCGGCTCCATCCGCAGTGCTTCGATGATACGGGCTCGGGGTGGGTCCAGCACTTCCATCAACACGACTTCGCGCGCCTGGAAGCCGGGGTCGAGCTCCTGCGCGTCGCGCGCCGAGCGGAGGAGCACACCGGCGCAGGTCATCAACAAGACGCTCGTGCTGATCTGAGCGACGACCAATGCATTACGCAGCCGGGACGGACGGTACTGCGTGTCGAAGTCGCCGCGCGACGCACGCACGATGTCCGGACGCGTCGCTTGCAGCGCCGGAAGCGTGCCGAACATGACTGCCGCGGCGATCGCGGCGCCGAGAACGAAGAACAACACACGAACGTCCGGAGCGAGATCGATTGGACGAACGTACGGCGTGTACTCCGCCGGCAGCGTCGCGAGCATCGCTCGCGTTCCGAGGTCGATCGCGGCGCGAGAGATGACGAAAGCAACGAGCCCCGCCGGCAGCGCGAGCACCACGCTTTCGGTCAGCATTTGCCGGATGAGTCGCGATCGGCCGGCGCCGAGCGCGAGGCGAATGCCGACTTCGCGCTGACGGGCGATGCCGCGGGCCAGCATCATGTTCGCGACGTTGGCGCAGGCGATGAGCATGACGAGCCCAAACGCGATCACGATCGGGCTGAACGCCGCGATGAGCTCGGGGCTGATCGGCATCGACGTCGCGCGCGAGACCATCGACACCTGACTGACGCGCGACTCCGGCTTGCCGGCCGGCAAATCATTCTGCAGCCAAGCCGAGAGCCGCGCCGCCGCCTGATCGGGCGTGACGCCGGTGGCCAGTCGTCCGACCATGCGCGTGTCCTCAGGCGATTTCGCGAGGGTCCCGATCCGCTTCCATCCACTCAACGGCTCGGCCATGCTCAACGGTACCCAGAACTCGTACGGCCATTCGCTCAAGCCGCCGAACCCCTTGGGCGCCACGCCAATGATCGTGAGTTGAACGCCGTTCATGCGCATATGCCGGCCGACGACTCCGGAATCACCGCCGAATTGCACGAGCCAAGTGTCGTGGCTCAACACGATGACGGGACCGGCGCCGCGCGTGGCATCGTCGGCGGGCGTCATGACGCGGCCGAGCGCGGGCGGCACGCCGAGCATGTCGAAGTAGTTTCCGCTGACGAGCTGCCCGACCATCGCGCGCCCGTTGACGCGCGTGAACAGGTTGCGGTAGCCGAAGGTCTGCGAGAAGCCGACGTCGGCGCGTGTTATTCGCGCGTATTGGTCTTGTGTGAACGTATGGAACGCCCCGTTCCGCGCCCGCCAGCCGACGTCGTACAGCGCATAGGGATCGCGCACGGCGAGCGGCCGCAGGACGTACGCGTTGAACAGCGTGAAAGTCGTGACGAGCAGCCCGAGGCCGACGCCGATCGTGATCGCCACGGTCGCGACGAGCGACGGTGCTCGGCGGAACGATCGCGCGGCGTAGTGGACGTCCTGCCGCAGCTCCTCGAGCCAGCGCCAGCGCCAGGCGTCGCGCGCCTGTTCCGCGGCGACGGTGGGATTGCCGAACGATCGTCGCGCCGCGGCGGCGGCATCGGTCGTCGTCATCCCGCGCGCGACATTCCGTTCCGTGTCGCGCTCGAGATGATAGCGCATCTCTTCATCGAGCTCGGCGTTCATGCGTCGCCGGAACAGCAGCGCCTTCAGGCGCACCAGGAAGCCGGAGAGCACGATCAGTCCGCGCTGAGAATGAGACCGAGCGCGTTGGAGAAGCGCTCCCAGGCCGCGCGCTCGGTGTCCAGTTGCTTGCGGCCGGCGCTCGTCAATTCATAGAAGCGCGCTCGCCGATTGTTCTCCGACACCCCCCATTTCCCCTTGATCCATCCCTTCGCTTCGAGCCGCCGCAGCGCCGGATACAGTGACCCGTAGTTGACGTCGAGCACGCCCTTGGATACGACCTGGATCGACTGCGTGAGCTCCCAGCCATTCGCCGGTGTCGAGCGAAGCAGCTTGAGGACGATCAAATCCAGCGTGCCCTGCAACACCTCGATCCGGTCGGACATAGCTCCTCTAGACACTCAATAGGAGCTACGGTACGGTCAGTCCTGTAGAATGTCAATAGGAGATGGGCGGTGGGCGGTGGGCAGTGGGCGTGAGTCGAAGCCGTGAGTTGCTTCCATTGACAGTATAGCCATACTGGCTATAGGTTCGCGGGCAGACCCCACCCCTCGCCGCGACGATGATCCGCTGGTATCGCGCACTGCTGCATTTGTACCCCGGCTGGTTTCGCGACGAGTATCGCGACGAGCTATGCCGCGCCTTCGAGCAGCGCATGCGGGGCCGCTCGGCGCTCGTTGTCGCGGTTCTGGCCATCGCCGACGTTCTTCCGAACGCCGCCGCCGCACACTGGGACATCCTGCGTCGCGGCGCCGCGAGCGGGCTCACGCCGCCCGCCATTGCCGGCGACATTCGGTTCGCGCTCCGCCAGATGGCGCGCGCACGGCTCTTCTCCGCCGTCACCATCACCGTCATCGCGGTCGGCATCGGCGTCAACGCCGCTCTGATGACGACGCTCGACGTGTATGCGTGGAGTCCGGCGCCAGGGATCGACGGCGGCGCCCCGCTCGCCCGGTTGCTTCCCGTGGCGTCGTACAAGGGGAGCACGCGCATCGGCGGTGTTCGACTCTCCGAGGCGGAGTTCACGGCACTGCGTCAACAGCGCGCCGTCTTCGCCGACGTCGCCGGCTGGGAGGCGACGTCGCGCCCGGTCGATTTCGGGGCCGGAGCCGAGCCGGTGCTCACGTACTACACGACGAGCAACTACTTCCGCACGCTCGGATCCGTCGCGAGCATCGGCGCGACCTTCGCCGACGCGTCCGATCAATCGTCCGCGCCAATCGCCGTCATCTCGCACACCGTGTGGACGAACGACTTTGGCGGCGTTCCGGATGTCGTCGGGAAGACGATTCGTGTCATGAATCTGCCGTTCACCATCGTCGGCGTCGCCCCGCCGCGCTTCGTCGGGGTCGACGTGAAGCACCTGGGCAGCCCGGCGATCTGGATTCCGCTCGGCGCACGTCGCTTGATCGAGTCGGACACGCTCAGGCTGCAGGCAGTCGCGCGGCTGGCTCGAGGCGTTCATCCGGATGATGTCGCGCGGCGCATCGCTCCCGTCGCGGCGAGCCTCGCCCGCCTGTCGCCGGACACGCGCGCGCGATTCGCCGTTCGCGCCGAGCGCCTGACTGGAATGCCGAGCGAAGCGAGCGACACCCACGAGCTCGTCGCGGCCGTGTTCATCGTCGCCGCGCTCGTCATCGTCATCACCTGCACGAACGTGAGCACGCTGTTCCTCGGTCGCGCCGTCGCGCGACGCCGGGAGATGGGCATTCGTCTGTCGCTTGGCGCCACGCGAACTCGACTCATTCGGCAAGCGCTCACCGAGTCGCTCGTCTACTCGCTGGCAGGCGCGCTGGTCGGCATCGCGTTGTACGCCCTCGCCATGAAGATCGCCTACGCGTCGATCTCCGGCGTGGTCGAAGGGATCGAGCCGCGATTGGCGACGTTCGGCTATGCCGCCGCGTTCGCCGTGGCGACGACGATCGTCTTCGGTCTCGCCCCCGCGCTTCACGCCACGCGGACCGACATCGCGGCCGTGGTCAAGGACAGTGGATTCCAGGTGCGGCGGTCACGTCTCCATGCCACGTTCGTCGTCGCTCAGCTCGCGTGCAGTGTGCCGGCGCTCGTCGTCACGTCGCTCGTCATCGAGGATGCGCGGACGGCCATCGATGCAGCAGTCGCTCCCGCCTCCGTGCTCACGATGGTGGCCGATGTCGGTCGCCCGGTGCGAGGGTTCATCTTCGGCGGCGAGCGTGACTCCGCCGTCGCGACGCGCCTCGCGACGCTGGCCGGGATCCGCGACCGTGTCGCGCAAACGGCGGGTGTGCGGACCGTCACGCTCCTCGTGGACGGCGGCTCGGCGTCGTTCGCCTCCCCGGGCGCCGGCCATGTGCCGGTCGACATGCACCAGTGGCATGTCGCCGCCGATTATTTCTCGACGCTTGGCATTCCAGTGCGACGCGGACGCGCGATCGGCGACGACGAAGATCGGCCCGGCTCCCTCGCCGTGGTCGTGAACCGTCGTGCCGCCGATCTGCTGTGGCCGGGTCAAGATCCGATCGGGAAACGCATCGTGCGTCGATCGCGGAGCGAGCCCGACGCCTCGGTGACACAAGAGGTAATCGGTGTGGCGGGCGCACCGGCTTACGACGACGAGACCCCACCGCCTGCGGTGTATGCTCCATTGTCCGCCGCGCCGTCGGCCTGGTCCGCGCAATTGAGCGTTCGCGTTGCCGGTGACGGTCGCGTGTTCGCGTCGCGCATCCGCGCCGCCATCCGCGAAGTCGATCCCCTCGCCACGATCGGGAATGTCTCGACGCTCGCCGAACAGTACGCGGATCGGCATCGAGAGGCAGTGCAGTCGAATCTCGCGGCATTTGCCGTCGGCCTCGTCGTGCTACTGCTCGCGTCACTCGGTCTCTATGCGATCATCGCGTTCTCGGTCGCGCAACGCACGCGCGAGATCGGCATACGGTTGGCGATTGGGGCGACACCCGCGGGTGTCGTGCGGCATTTCTTCATGGGCGGCATAACCGTGTCGGCGATCGGGCTGGCGATCGGTTTGCCGGTGACCGTCGTCGCGATCCGCGTCGTGAAAGCGAGCGCGCTCGGCTTCACGCTCAAGCATTTGACGGCGGTCCTGCTCGTCATTCCCGCGCTGGTCGGCGTCGCGGCCGTCGCGAGTTGGCTTCCCGCCCGGCGCGCGGCGCGCGTCGATCCCCTGAGCGCGCTGCGAGCGGAATAGCGCGCACGAAGCGGCGTCGGCTTTAGAGAAGTCTGATGCCGAGCCTGTTCAAGTGAACGAACGTCTTACATGTCCCATGAGTTGATGCAACGACGGTGCATCACCATGGGAGGTCAACATGCACGTTGGTCACTCGTTCCGCGCGACGAGCGCGGCCTTTGTCGTCATCTCACTCTTCGCCGCGTGCTCCGATCAATCGAAATCGCCGACCGCGGCAGCACCAATCTCACCGGCGGCCGCTGATCGCTCGCCGCAAAAGGTTCAGTGCGCCGCCGACAATGCGGGCCTCACGCTCCCGGCCGGCTTCTGCGCGCTCGTCGTCGCCGATCTCACCGTGAATGGTTCTCCCGCCGCGGCCCGCCACCTCGTCGTGACGCCGGCCGGCGACATCTTCGTCGCCATCAACGCTCCGCGAAACGTTCAGCCCGCATTCGGCATCATTGGGCTTCGCGATCGCGACGGTGATGGACGTGCCGACGAGCAGTCGCAATTCAGTCCGAACTTGGGCGGTAGCGGTCTCGCCTGGGACGACAACCAGCTCTACTTCGGCGCGAACGATCGCGTTCTGCGCTTCCACGTCTCCGCCGGTCGCCTCACACCCGAGGGCGCCGCGGATATCGTCGTCTCCGGTCTTCCGAACACGGGCGATCACATCAGCAAGGATGTCGCCCTCGGTACGGGGAATCGGCTCTACGTGAATTTGGGTTCGGCCACGAACTCCTGTCAGGTGCAGAACCGTGTCGCCCAGTCACCGGGCATCTTCCCATGCCCGGAGCTGCCAGTACGCGCCGGCGTCTGGCTCTTCGACGCCCGCGGCAACAACCAAACGCAAGCGAGCGGCGAGCACTACGCCACGGGGTATCGCAACCTGGTCTCGATCACCGTCAACCCGCGCAACAACGACGTCTATGCCGTGCAGCAGGGGCGAGACATGTTGTTCGAGAACTGGTCGCAGTTTTTCACCGCGGTACAGGACTCGGCGCTTCCGGCCGAGGAGATGGTGCGCATCGCGCGCGGCAGCAACAACGGTTGGCCGTATTGCTTCTTCGATGCCGACTTCGAGCACAAGAAGGTTCTCGCGCCGGAATATGGCGGCAACGGTCACATCGTCGTCGGGCAGCAAGGCATCAACTGCGCGAGCTTCAACCAGCCCATCGCGACGTTCGGCGCGCATTGGTCGCCGGAGACGATGCTGTTCTATACGGGCAGGCAATTTCCAAATCATTATCGCAACGGCGCCTTCGTCGCGTTCCACGGCGGTTTTGACCGGGCGCCTTTCCCGAACGAAGGCTTCCAGGTGGACTTCGTTCCGTTTGGCGAGAATGGTCTGCCGTCGGGCGACGCCGAAACGTTCGCCAATGGGTTTGCCGGCGTGGGGTCGCCACTGCCCGCGGCCGCAATACATCGACCAGTCGGGCTCGCGGTCGGTCCCGACGGCTCGCTTTACGTGTCGGATGATCGGGGCGGGCGCATCTACAGAATCGTCTTCCGCGGCGGGAGCGACGAGTAATGCACATCGCGCTGCCAATGATCGGCGTTGGCTCGTGGAGATGACTCGTGTGAAAAAGCGAAACTGCTTGGATACGGGAAACACCGACTGGATTGAACGGTAGAACCACAGGATTAACTGCTTTTGAGGGGGTTTGGGCGGGAAAGACTCTCTCGCCGCGTCCCCTCAGAAGTGGTAAACCTGTAGCTGTTCCGTTCAATCCTGTTGCTGTGTCCCGTATCCAAAGCAGTTTCGCAGTTCTCGCGGGCACGGGAAATGATTGCTTACCGCTCGGATGCGCCCTCTACTTTGGATCGCCCTAGCCAGCCTCATCGGCTTAGCACCGCGCCACGAGCCTTCGCCGATACGCGTGCCGTTCAAGGTCGGCGAAAAGCTCGAGTACCAGGCCAAGGTCAACTTCGTCAACGCCGGCAAGGCGACGATGACCGTGGAGGACATCGTGCCCATCCGCGGACGGCCGACGTACCACACGGTATTCAACATCCGCGGCGGCGTTCTGTTCTTTCACGTCGACGACCACTACGAAAGCTGGTTCGACACCACCAACCTCGTCTCGCTGCGCCACGTTCAGCACATCGACGAGACGAAGTACAGCGCCGACAAGACCTACGATTTCTATCCTGACCGTCGCGTGTACGTGCGCAACGGA
>Ga0134128_10001701_pt1 | contig 27905 bp, 24 predicted proteins | sample KB31754_FD_96462 | JGI IMG/M metagenome (GOLD analysis project Ga0134128, IMG submission 96462) | Terrestrial soil microbial communities with excess Nitrogen fertilizer from Kellogg Biological Station, Michigan, USA - KB3-175-4 | ecosystem: Environmental > Terrestrial > Soil > Unclassified ... | reverse complement strand
GCGACTTACACACTCTTCACCGGAGGAAAGATCAACTACGCGCAACTCGTCGGGGATAGCTTCGGCAATGCCATCGGGGATGGCATCGTGGCGGCCCAGACCCCGCAGTACGGACTGACCAAGCAGCAACAGCAGAAGGAGTACAGCGATATCAATGCGATCGCCAATGGCGCGGTCGCGGCGGACGGGCAGCAGATTAGCAATCAGATCACCACCGCAAACGAGAGTGAGCTTGCGCAGACTGCGGCGGAGGATATGACGAGCGGCGGGTTCAACAATCAAGGATATCCGCTGTTGGCCGCAAACGACAATAGCCAATTTGCCGGCCTGGTACACAAAACACCGGCCGCCCCGGCCTCGTGGTATAGCGCGGTCAAGCAGTTCAACAGCAGCCTCCAAGGGGACACACTACCGGACGGGAGGACGATTTACGCTGGTGAAATCTTTCCGAATGGAAATGGATCTGGCTACGTCATTGCGAGCTCGGACGCGCAAATGCTGTCCAAGCAGTTCCAACAGGATGCCGACGCACTGACGATGGAAGTAAATAACCTACAATCCCAGTCCCTGGTAGCGCCGCTGGGACCGCCTCCGGCTGTGGGCCCAATATTTTCGGTGGGCGCCTCGGCGGAGATCATCCTGGACGACAAGAAATTTGGCATCAACTACAGTACCGACTCCGGATTCGAAGTGGATCTCGGCACGGAAAAGGTCGGCTTCTCGCTCGGTCAGGATGGCAATGTCGGAGTGAAGGTCCTCAACGTCGGCGCGACGACGGATGGTGGTCTGGACCTCGGCCCCGTCAGCATGAAGTCGAATGGCACAGTAAGCGTCACCGCGCCGATGGCAAGGGAAGTCGTCGACGGGAATGGTTACTCGGTGGGACCCAGCGGCGGAATCAATGTGGTTTCGGCGATTCAAAGTATTCCGGCTGTGGGCGCGATAGAGCAATATGCGACGGCGATCAACAGCACACTGAACAATGTTGCGACGATTCCGCCGCGAATTGACCAACTCAATCAGCAGATCGAACTATTGCAGAAGGCTGCCGCGTATTTCGGAAATCAAGACAACTTTCCTCAGCAGACGTACTATAAGGTGCTCCCGCCAGGAGCGTCTTGAGTGATCCGAGGTGCGACCGATGAGAAGATTAACGAGGAGGCGCGTGGGAACGATACTCGCGCGCGCGACGATTTTGCTACTTTGTCTCACACCGCTGACTGCGACGGAGGCGGCAGGTCAAAATACTCTGCGGCCGTGGCGGCAGTTCTATGAATCGCTGCGGGTGAGGACGGGACTATATTATGTAGTCAGTCCGGAAATCATCGGGAGTGCCACAGGTAGCACTCTGGAGGGGGACGTCACGAACATTGCAGGTGCGGTAAAGCAGCGAATGCTGAATGGCAAGTTCGTGATAGTGTACGGAGAGGATGAGGAAATTGGCAGACGAGCGGAGCTGGCGACTAAGAACATGGCGGTGATCCGGCACCATCTGCCGCCGTCGGTTACAAGCGCAGGAGCGATGACCGGGGAAGCATGGGGCGTCCCCGACATTAATATGTTGTTTACCGGAGTGTACTCGTCCTGTCATCTGAATTTTCTCAATGAAATCCCTCGTGGAATAGTCGTGTCGACTAGGGGACATAAGGTGAATCAGACGCAACTGTGCGTAGGATTCGGGATCGCCGCGGCGCTGGCAGGCTATGAAATCGTGCCACGAAATCACGGCCTTCAATTCCAGCGCGTCTTTGCTGTAAAGCAAGGGGCTATGATCGGAGGTCGCGCGCGGAGAAATCCGCACGCGCAAATCACGTAACCGTCCTCGAGCTTCTCGGTAGCGGCGTATTCCGTGGAAGGAGGACGCACAGGGGGTGGCGATTGCCCTAGGCGATCAGAGTTCCTTCGGTTGTAAGGCGCTGGCGGGCGCTGCATTGACGGCAGGGATCGGCGGAGGGACCGCGGGAGAAATCCGCCCCGTGGGCGGTGGTTTTACGGGGGCTCTAGAAAGTGCTGGAGAGGCGGCCCTCAACAATGCCGTCACCCAGGGAGTCAACGAGGCCCTGGAGTTACAGAAGGGGTACAACTGGGCAGCGGTGGCCGCCTCGGCCGGTGCGGCGGCCGCTCGCGCAGTAAGCCGGCCGCCAGTGTTACTGGAGCGACCGGCCAAGCGCTCGGCGCTGGAGGAGCGCAGATTGCCGGCAGTCTTACGCGTGCGGCGATTGATGAGACCACCTATGCCATCTTCACGGGCGGGAAGATCAATTACGCGCAGATCGTCGGCGATGCGTTCGGCAATGCCGTCGGTGATGGCGTCGTGAACGCGCAGATTGGCCTCACACCAGGGCAAGAGCAGGACATGAATGCGCAGATCGCGGCAGGCGCGAAGGCCTCGATGCAGAACGTCGACACGGAAGTCGAGCTCGACAACAGCACGCAGCTTCAAATGCAGCAGGTGTCAGGCCAAGTCGCCGCCGACAATCAAGCATACTTTACTCAGCAAGAGAGCGACTTCAATGCCTCTCAGGGCCTACGGGATCTGGCTATTGACGGGGAGTACTCAGTACAGACGAACCTAACTAAGTCGCTACAGAATTCTCTGGCGAATCTGCAGGCCCCACAGGTTAACCAGGCGCTCGTCGTTCCGGAGAACACCAGTCCTGACGGATGGCAGCTTACGCCCGACGAGGTCCAGAAAGGGATTGCCATGCAGGAGGCGCAGAACAACCCCACGCTGGCACAAATGCTCGGTGTGAGTGATGCCGAACTCGAGCACACCGAGGCAGAATATGCCTGGACCCAGTCTTCTACCATAACTGGGCTCGAATCGATGGCCAACTCGGGGGCATACGTCTTCGCCAGAGTTCTTGGTGGCGCCGTTCAGCCGCTTGCACAAACTGTGGACCTTGCGCAAGTGGCCTTCGCCGGCGTCTACAACCAATTCTCGAAAGAGCCTTACCAGCTCACCCCGTACAGTACCATTGGGGAAACCGGCAATTCGGGCGACGCGCTACGCCAAGGCTTGGCATACAACCCCCTTGGCGCCGTGGGGCTTGGAGCCTATGACCTAACCACGGGCACGATGAACGGCAATGGCAGCCAAGCCCTGTCAGGCGGGCTCTCATTGGCAGCGACCTTCGCAGGCGCAGGGATACTTCCCGGCGGAGAGGCGCCCGCGTTAAACGAAATTGAAGGGTTCCCGGCCGTTCCTCAACCGGGCGAACCGGGCTTCATTGGACCCCTTTCGCCTTCGCAGCTCGCTCAGGCAGCTCAAGGGTCACCACTATACCCTGGAGTAGATACCTGGAGTAATGTTACGCTTCCAAAGGGAACCTTGGTTATAGGGGCGGCCCCTGGTCAGACTCCGTTTTATGCGAGCCTGGACGCCCTTAACAATTCTGGAGGAACAGCTGAGGGTTATTACCAATCGCTGCAAATTAGGCCGAATACCAATCCGCTCTACCCAATGTACAGGTCTGGTGTGACAGTTTATAAAGTTAACAGCGACTTTACTCCGGCTGCTTCCGGAGCTGCCCTTGGGAATCCTACGTATGGATCAGGAGGCGAAGGGCAACTTTTCATTCCAGGGTACGAATCGCAATTGACCCCTCTCTACTCGATTCCGTTCGCGAGCAAATGACTGTGTTAGGTACTTTCGACATCAAAACTGGCGAAGTCTCTATCGGTCCGCTTTTATTGACCGCCGATATGAACCCTGGGGAATTAGCGGCGGCAGGTACGAAAATCGATAGGGTCATCGATATGAAAACCGGGTGGGTGATTCAGACTACGGGTCCTTATGCAGCTGCCGGAAGGCAGGTCTACGTCTCCTTGGAATTTGAGCGCGATCGTTTGAGGCGCATAGGCCTCTCCTTCTGCGATAGACCGGACCTTGACCTTACAGGCCTCTTTGATGAGCACTCAGCGTTCCTTCAGCAGGAATTAGGGTCTCCTGCCAAAAAAACGAACACAAGTGTCATCTACAACTTCGGGTGGGGAACGATCTCAGCCGAACTTGATTTGCGCGGAGGCTCTTCGCAAATCATGTGCGTCTACAGATAGGCGTTTCATATAAGCGGCACACGCATACCACGGACATATTCGGCAATGCCATCGGGGACAGCATCGTGCACCAGCAGATTGGCCTGACACCAGGTCAAGAGGAGGAGATGAATGCACAGATCGCGGCGGGCGCCAAGGCCTCAATGCAGAACGTCGACACACAAGTCGAACTTGACAACAGCACGCAGCTCCAAATGAAGCAGGTAGCCGGTCAAGTCGCTGCTGACAATCGAGCATACTTCGCTCAGCAAGACTGCCGAGGCGCTGAAATAGCCGGCGGTAGCCCCGATGGCGGTTGCGGGGCCGGTCGCCGCTCCGATCGTGCACAACGACGAGTGGTACGCTCAACGCGCGGCCGGGCAGCAGCGGGTACAATCGTTCATACGTTCCCATTCCCCGTGAGTTGCATACCTGTCTTTCTCGAAATGACTCAGGCAGCTATGGGCTAGTGCCCATTCGAACCTTCCCTGCTGATTGAGGTTGGCGATGTCCGCAATACACTGACAGCGGTGATTTTGAGAGACTGCCGGGATCTCGCCACTGGCTTGAACCTTCCAGGCCTTCTCGACCAGATCGAACGTGAACGGGTGCGCCAGGTGTAACCCGTGTGGTCTCCGCATTGCTTGCTGGTGAATGCTCGGAGGTTACTGACGCAGCGCAGGGACTTGGCCGGAATCAGGCTCGCTGCAGCATGAACAGGTACGTCTCGAATTTGCTGAACCGTTCTCGAACGTGTTTCGGGGAGATCGAGGCGAGCAGCTTGAAAAGCCACGCCCGCGGCATTTGTCGCTTGAGGCGTCGGCTCTCCAGCGTGATCTTCCGTACCGTGTGGGCGCGCCAACCGAACTGCTCGAAATAGGCGGGGCCTCCGGGCGCTCCGAAGCGCATCTGCACACTACCGGTCGCAAACGTCTTGAAATGGCTTTTCAGGAGCCACTCGAGCAGCTCGGGGGTGAGGACGTCCACGATCCATCGGCGAAAGTGCGGCATGGCGTGCAAGTCTTCCGCGAGCGCGGCGACGTCATACTGAGTGAGATAAATTAGCAACCCTTCGGTGATCACGAGTAGCTGATCGTTCTCTTCGTTCAGCCGGGCGAAGAGGCGTTGGCGGGCAGGGCGGTCGGTCAGGTCTAGCGCAATGCGCTCGAGGGCGCATCGCGGAGACGCGTCGGCGAGCCGGCTTTCCTTGTAGGCGATCATGTCCGGGAAATCGACCTCTACCCAACGGAGGCTCGACGGGAGCGAAAGGCGGTAGGGCCGGGTATCCAGGCCGGCGGCCAGGTTGAGGATTGCATCGGCGCCGTCCCGAACGGCATTCATGATCAGGTCGTCGAGGACCGCCGTTCTCGTGATGATCGACCAGGCGCTGCCCTGGCCGCGATCGAGCTGGCCGGCGATCGCCTTACCGCGCTCACCTGCGAGCCGCTCAGCGTAGGGATCGTGAAAGAGGGCGTCCTTTCTCTTCGATTCCGTCGCGCGGTGCACCGCAACCCAAAGGGCGGTATCGGATACGTGGGAGACCGGGCCGGGATGTCCGGTGCCGTCGATCGGTGCGCTCATGGGTGGAGTATACGTCACAGACTCCGTGCGACGGTGGCCAGGGTCTCGGCAACGTCCGTCACGAGGCAGTCGCCGTGAGATGTCGTGACGATCCGGATCTCCCGGCGCGCGGCAAGCGACTCGAGATATTTTTTTACCAAAGGTCGCTGCACGCGCAGGTCTCTTCTGACGAAGAAAATGACCCTGGGACGTCCCGTGGATCGCGTCAATCGGAGCACCAGGCCGTAGAAGCCAGGTTGGTGAGGAACATTGGTGATCAGGTCATTCATGATCACCGCCAGCTCGCCTCCGCCGAGCGGCGCCTCGAGAACCCCTTCGACCGGTTCGATGCCTGGAGGAACGTGGTAAGTGATTCCGTGGCGAGGGAAATACTCCTCACTGCTGTAATCCACATGTACACGCTTCCTGATGCGCTCGATGGATGCTCGCGGGCAGACGACTTCAATCTTGGGGTAGCGTCGCTTATATGCAGCGAGGTGCGCCCAATGATCCCAGTGAGGGATGACCATCACCGATGGCTCTCCGAGCGCCTCCAGCTCCTTCATCGCCCGCTCGTTGAGCGCGACGACGGAATGGAGCAGGAGCGAATCCTGCGCGTACCGGTACACCACCATGTTTCGGGGCAGCTTCGCCGCCGGGAACTCGCCCTGGACGACCCAGAGGTCTGGTGCGAGCTGACGGAGTGCCGTGTGCGGGAAGACTTCTCTGTCCCAGTAGCGATCCTCCGTTGAGTCGCAGGCGATTGCCTTCATTCGGTCGCTCGTCCGGCAGGCGTTGGAGTCGACCCATGATACGAATGACGGCCGCCGTCCATCTACTCGCATTCGGAGTGAGGAACGGCCGCGCGCAATGTACTCACGAATGCCGCGGTGAGGCTGTTCCAGATAGGAGGCCGCGCGCGGGCTCAGGGGGCCGGGCTCGCAGCAACAGCTCGCATTCGGGAGCGGTCATCTTGCGTTTATATAAGTGCGCGCTTATGATTATCGCATGGTCGAATCGCAGGTATTCCAGGCGCTGGCCGACCCCACGAGGCGGGCGGTTTTCGAGCGGCTCTCCCGGCGAGAGATGAGTGTGGCGGAGATCACGGCTGGGTTTTCGGTTTCGCAGCCTGCGATTTCGCAGCATCTGGCGGCGTTGCGGCGCGTGGGGCTGGTACTCGAGCGTCGGGAAGGGCGCAGGGCCTTCTACCGCTCGGACCCTTCGGGCCTCGAGCCGCTGGCGATGTGGATGGAGCGTTATCGGCAGTTCTGGCCGGAGCGCTTGCAGAAGTTGAAACGCATCCTGAAGGAGGTCAAATGACGAAGGCGACGCCGGAGTCCTCGGACTCCCTTGTTTTCGAGTGTGATCTCGAGGAGCCGCCGGAGAAGGTGTGGCGCGCACTGACCGAGCCTCAGCTGCTGGATGAATGGCTGACGACAGGTGATGCTCCGTGGGCGACCGCGGCCGACAAGCCGAACGCCGCGAACGGGGCGGGCAGACCGGCCGAGGCGGACATGCCAATCGGGACGGGCAGGGTAGATGAGGCGCAAGAGAGCCTCTCGTCGTCTGAGCCGCGGCGGTCGCGTCGGCGTGTGCGGGACTTGGATATCCTGACTGCGGAACCCCACCGACTGTTGCGCTACCGTTGGCGCGACCGGGAGAATGGAGTTGGCTACTCAGGCGCTCGAGAGGTCGATTCCGTGGTGACTTTCGAGCTTGCTCCGGATCCGAGCGGCGGAACTCATCTCCGCCTTACGCATGGGGAATTCAGGATCGTCTCTGCGGTGCTGCCCGTGACTCTCGCCCGAGTCAGGCCGATCGCGCTGCCTCTCGCACGCACGCGGCGACGGAAGAGCCCGATAATGGCTTTTGCTGCGCACTCTTCGTTGCGAAGGGCCGCGTAATGAGCGCGAACCTCGTGCCGATGGTGATCGAGCAATCTGCGCGCGGCGAACGCGCATTCGACATCTTCTCGCGGCTGCTTCGGGACCGGATCGTGTTCGTGAACGGACAGGTCGATGACGGCATGGCGGCGCTCGTGAATGCGCAGCTGCTGTTTCTCGAGGCGGAGAACCCTGAGAAGCCGGTGGCGATGTACATCAACTCGCCGGGCGGCATGGTGACGAGCGGCCTTGCGATCTATGACACCATGCAATGGATCAAGTGCCCCGTTGCCACCGTGTGCATGGGGACCGCATATTCCATGGGCTCCTTTCTGCTGATGGCGGGTGCGCCCGGGCAGCGGATCGCACTGCCCAACGCCAGTATCCTGGTGCATCAGCCTTCGGGCGGTTTTCAGGGTGTCGCGTCGGATATCGAGAGGCATGCACAGGACATCCTGAAGACCAAGCGGCGGCTCAACGAGATCTACGCGAAGCATTGCGGGCGTACTTACGAGGAGGTCGAGCGCACGCTGGACCGCGATCACTTCATGACTGCGGCCGAGGCCAGGGAATGGGGGCTGGTGGATCACGTCTATTCGTCGCGGGTTGCACTCGATCGGCCGGCTCTCGTGGCGTGACGTGCGAATCGGGCTGATCTCGGACACTCACGGGCTGCTTCGGCCCGAAGCGGTCCGGGCCCTCGCCGGAGTGGCGCAGATCATCCATGCCGGCGATGTAGGTGGACCTACCGTGCTCGAGGGTCTGCGCGCCATTGCGCCGGTCCACGCGGTACGCGGCAACAACGATACCGACGCGTGGTCGGACTCGTTGCCATTACGGCTGTCGCTGAATATCGCGGGCGTCCACATTCATGTGCTGCACGACCTGAAGGAGCTGCGATCCGAGGTTCAATCCGAGCGGCGATCCGAAACTGGGAGCGGCGGATATCGAGTCGTGGTTGCGGGCCACTCGCACAAACCGGCCGTGGTCGAGCGCGACGGCGTGCTGTACGTGAACCCGGGGAGCGCCGGCCCCCGCCGGTTCAAGCTGCCCATTACGATCGGCCATCTCACGATAGCGCAAGGCTCTGTGGCAGCCGAGATCCGGACGCTCTTGTGACGCGATGCACCTCGAGGCCGCATTCGCGTCAAGGCGGAGCGACCAAACGCTGCGACGAACAGAGGGTTTGAACAGCGGTTCGGCCGCCGCGCTCGGTTAGCATCGGACGACCAAGACGGGAGGACGCGGATGCAACCAGAATGGGTGATGGCAAAGGTGCGCGTTTTGGCGGGTGCGCTGCTCCCGGCAACGTTGCTGTCGGTTTTCCCGATGTTGGTGTCGGCAGGTGGCGTCGCGGCGGCGGCGAACAACACACGGGTAACGATGCTGGATTGCGCCGGGTTGCCGTGTGTCACCGTGCAGATCACCGCGGGTCATTCGGTCAAGCTGCTGTTTGACAGCGGGGATGCCGTATCCGTTCTGGATACCCGCCGCGCAAAGGCACTGCATTTGCGGCTGGTACCCTACAGGAGCCGCGCCGGCCAGCTCGTGCCGGGTATTTTTCTCGCGCAGGTGAGCGGTGTGAGGCTGGGAAGCATCGTACTGCCGCCGATGAGGTTCGCGGTAATGGATCTCGCGCAGGACGGCTCGCCGCCCTGTGACGGCATGCTTTCCTATGTGACCCTGAAGGACCGGGCTGTTACTCTCGATTACGCCCACCACCTGATCACCGTTTCCGATCCCGGGGCACAGGTCGCGCCGCCAGGCGATGCCGGCGTGCTGACGTACCCCACTTTCGGCAAGAAGGGGCCTCATATCGTCGCCACCACGGGGTTCGAGGTCAACGGTAAGCCGGTCACGGTGCAGGTGGATACCCTTTACTCGGGCACGCTGTTGATCTATCCGACGGCAGTGGCGAAGCTCGGCTTGGAGGCGCAGGCGGCATCCGTCCAGCGGCGCCGGTTTCCGTTCACCGATGGCGGCGTCGATATGATCGAGGGCAGGGCCAGGGGTGAGTCATTCGCCGCCAAAGAACTGTTGAGCAATGCGCCGCTCTATTTCGCCACGCCACGAGTCCATGTACCGGACGGCATGTTCGATGGCACGGTCGGCGCACAGCTGTTCACGGGTCACAGCGTGACCTTCGACTTTCACTCCAACCGCTTTTGGATCACTTAGCGCTGCGAACCTCGGGGTCGGTGCCCGTCCTTTGAGAGCCGTCGCTGCCCGGTGAGCCGGTGACCTTTCGCGCCCGATAGCCGTGATGTCCGCGTTGTCCACATCGCTCGCGGACTGTCCGCGGACAACTTGCCGCGCGTAACGGTAGATGAAAATTAAATAGAAACAGTGACTTAGCTGCCTGCTCGAGATGGCACGGGTCTTGCCTTTACTGCTCATGGCAAGCGTACGGCGAGCGACGGTCCTCTGGGTGGCTCTGAGTGCGGGGTCTCTGCTCCTGAGCCCCTTTGCGCGGGGTAACGACCTCCTCCGGCTTTATCAGCTCGCACGCAATCACGATGCGACGCTGATGACCTCTATGTTCTCGCGCGATGCCGCTGCCGAGCAGCGTCCGCTGGCGCTCGCGCAACTCCTGCCGCAGGTACACGTGGCCGCTTCGGCGGATCGGGAGCGAGTCGGATCGGCGAATTCCAATACGACGGTGAGCTCGGGGGGCACGGCCGTGAACTGCACGGCGGTATTACCGGGCAGCCTGCAGCACTGCATCGGCAATCAGCATGCGGTTACCCTGACGCTGTCGCAGACTCTCTGGAGCATGCAATCGTGGGAGCGCCTCAAGGAAGCGGACTTCCAGGTCGCGGGCGCGGACGAGAGCCTGCAGGGCGCCCGCGAGAGCCTGCTGCTACGCGTCGCGCAGGGCTACTTCGCCATCCTCTCCGCGCGCGATCAGCTTGCAACCTACCGCAGCGAGCGGGATGCCTTCGCGACATTGCTGCGCCAGGCGAAAATCCGGGCGCAGACCGGCATCGGTCCCCGCAGCGACGTCCAGCAGGCCGAGGCCTACTACGATCTGTCCGAGCAACCCGTGATCGATGCCGGCAATGCGTTGGATGACGCCGTGCTTGCGATGCGGGAGATTGCCGGTCCATATACCCGCGCGGTCACGGAGCTTGCGCCGCTGCGCGAGGACATTCCTCTGGCGGCGCCGGATCCTGCCTCGGCCGATGCCTGGGTCGAATTCGCACGCGCCAACAACCCGGTAGCTCAGGCCGCCAGTCTGGCGGCAAAGGCGGCGGGCCGTGAAGTACTGGCGCAGCGCGGAGCCATGATGCCTACGGTGTCTCTCTTCGGCACGAGCTCGCGCCTCTGGCAGAACCCGGCGATCAACGGCAATCAGACGGTCGACGAGATCGGCGTCGAGGTCAGCCTGCCGCTGTTTCAGGGCGGTGGCGGGATTTCAGCCGAGCGGCAGGCGCACGCGCTCTACCGGCAGAGCGAAGCCCAATATACCTCGGTGATCCGCGACATAGAGACGCAGACTCGTGCCGCCTACCGCAACGTCGTCAATGGCATACGCGACATCACCGCGGCGAAGCAGGCGTTGGAATCGGCCCGTACCGCCGTGGAGGCGAGCCGCCGGGCAGTGGAATACGGCACGGGAAGCGAGTTCGAGCTGTTGCAGTTCGAGGACAACTTCTACGTCGCCGAGCGCGCATACAATCAGGCACGCTACGACTACCTGACCAGCCTCCTCGTCCTGAAGCAGCAGGCGGGCGAGCTCACCGCGCGCGACCTGGAGAAAGTGGACGACCTGCTGGTGGAGCACACATCATGAGCGGACATACGGCGCCTCGGGCGGTCGCTACAATCAGATCCGATGGAACGGGCCAGGACCGGGTCCTGGAGCCGCGTTCCCCATGGCAGCGGCGGCGGACGCTCGTTGCCGCGGGACTCGGGATCGGCGCAGCGCTTGCACTGCTCGCTGCGCTCGCGATCAGATTCGCCGGCACGCAGGGCTCGTTCAGTCGCTCGACGCTCACCATCTCGACCGTAGAGCGCGGCGATTTCGTGAGCGACGTCGAAGCGGACGGACAGGTCGTGGCGACGATCAGCCCGACGCTCTATGCGCGGGCGCCCGGCATCGTGACTCTCAAGGTGCACGCCGGCGACCCGATTCACCGCGGACAGCTGCTGGCCGTCGTCGACGATCCCGATCTGACCTCCAGCCTGGAACAGGAGGAGGCCGTCGCCGAAAGCCTGCGGATCGCGTGGCAGCGCGCGAGACTTCACGCCGCCAGGCAGCTGACGGAGCTGCGCAACGACTATGAGCAGGCGAGGATCGACGTGAGCACCGCCCAGCGGGAGCTCGATCGCAGTCGTGAGGCTTATCGGCTCGGCGCGTATCCGCAATTGCAGATGCTGCGGGCTCAGGATGCGCTGGAGAAGGCGCAGTTCGCCCTGCAGGAAGCCAAGGTGCGCTACGACTCGCAGCCCGCCCAGAACCGCTTCGATGTAGGCAGCAGCAAGGCGCTCTTCGACCGCGAGGAGGAGCGTGTCGCGCTGCTTCGCCGGCAGGTCGAAGAGCTTTCGGTCCATTCGCCGGTCGACGGCCGGGTGGGCCAGGTGTCGATACTCGACCAGGCGGAGGTCGCGAAGGGTGCACCGCTGCTCACGGCCGTGGATCTCAATGCCCTCGAAGTTCAGGTACAGGTGCCGGAGAGCGAAGCCAACGAGCTTGCCACGGGAATGAAAGCCGACCTGGAAGGCGATGGCCAGCATTGGCCCGGATATGTCAGCGGCATCTCTCCGGAGGTGGTCGACGGCTCGGTGGTGGCCCGCCTCCGGTTCACCGGCTCGCAACCCAAAGGATTGCGCCAGAGCCAGCGGATCTTCGTGCGGGTTTTCCTGGCGCGCCTGAGCAACGTTCTCATGGTTGATCGCGGTACGTTTGCGCAGCAGGAAGGCGGCGGATACGTGTATGTGGTGCGGGGCGATGCGGCGCAGCGCACACCTATCCGCATCGGCGCCGTCAGCCTGCAGAAGGTGCAGATCCTGAGCGGCCTGACGGCCGGAGATCGCATCGTCACATCGGGTGCCGACGCATTCCACGACGTCAAGCGCGTCAGATTATCGAATTGAGAGGCCCAAATGCTCGAAATGAAGAACCTGTCCAAGGTCTACCGGACCGAGGTCATCGAGACCTACGCGCTGCGCGAGCTTTCGCTGCACGTTCGCGCGGGCGAGTTTGTCGCGGTGACGGGCCGCTCGGGCTCGGGAAAGACGACCTTCCTGACGATCGCGGGCCTCCTGGAGGAGGCCACATCCGGCGAGTACCGGCTGGATGGCGTCGAGGTTCAGGGGTTGAGCGATGCGAAGCGCTCCCGGCTGCGCAATGAGAAGATCGGCTTCATCTTTCAGGCGTTCAACCTGCTTCCCGAGCTCAACGTCGCCGCCAATGTGGAACTGCCGCTGCGCTACCGCGGGCTGCCCCGCGAGGAGCGCCGGCGGCTCGCCGGCGAGTCGCTGGAGCGGGTCGGGCTGTCCGCCCGGGCACGGCACTATCCCTCCGAGCTCTCCGGCGGCCAGCAACAGCGGGTCGCCATCGCGCGAGCGCTCGCCGGCTCACCGCGATTGCTGCTGGCCGATGAGCCGACGGGAAATCTCGACACCCAGATGGCGCGCGGGGTGATGACCCTCATCGAGGAGCTGCATCAGGAGGGCGCCACGATCGTCATGGTGACGCACGATCCGGCCATTGCCGCTCGCGCCCAGCGGGAGATACACATTCTCGATGGCCAGGTCGTCGACATAGTCGAGCCGACGAGCCTGATCGGGGCGACGGTCGACGCTCATGCACGTACCGCCCCATAAGTAGAGAGAAACAGCGCATGATGTTGGGATATTACTTCTCGCTCGCCCTCGCCGGCTTGAAGCGCAATGTCGGGCTCACCGCGCTGATGATCGCGGCGATAGCGGTGGGGATCGGCGCCTCGATGACGGCTCTGGTCGTCTATCGCGGCATGGCGGGGGATCCGATCCCCGGCAAGGCGCATCAGCTCTACGCCGTGCAGATCGACGCCTGGGGGCCGGACAGACACACGGCGGTCTATTCCGATCGCGATCGCCTTCCGGGCCAGCTGACCTACATCGATGCCATGGCACTGATGAGAGCGCGGGCCGCGAAGCATCAAGCGGCGATGCACGCCACCGACATGACGGTGATCCCCGCGAATCCGCAACTGAGTCCGTTCAAGACGAGCGCGCGGGCGACGTATACCGACTTCTTCACCATGTTCGACGTTCCGTTCGCCTATGGCGGACCTTGGAGCGCTGCAGACGACGAGGCGCACTCCAAAGTAGTGGTCATCAGCGGTACGCTGAACGAGGCCCTGTTCGACGGAAGTGACAGCGTCGGACAGTACATTCGGTTCGAGGACGGTGTCTACCGGGTCGTGGGTGTCCTGCGGGACTGGCGCCCGGTGCCGCGATTCTACGATCTCACGGACAACTTTTTCGGCGACACCGACCAGGTATTCGTCCCATTCTCCACGGCAACCGACGAGCAGCTGCCCCGGGACGAAGATACGGACTGCAACAAGGACATCCCGACGGGGGCGACGCTGCTTCGCTCCGACTGCGTCTGGATTCAGTTCTGGGTCGAGCTTCCGACCCGGCAGGATGCCAAAGCTTATGGTGAGTTCCTGAGGAATTACGCCCTGCAGCAGCAGCGGAGCGGGCGTTTTAATTGGCTTGCGGCTACCCGGCTGCGGGACGTGCCCGAATGGCTGAGCTACAACGGCGTCGTCTCGCAGCAGGTTAAGCTCATGGTATTCGTCTCCTTCGGATTCCTGCTGGTCTGCCTGGTCAATGCGGCGGGATTGATGCTGGCCAAGGTCATGGAGCAGGGCACCCGCATCGCGACCCGGCGCGCGGTCGGGGCCAGCCGCCCGGCGATTCTGATTCAGTATCTCACCGAGGCCGCGATGGTCGGTGCGGCGGGAGGCGCCGCGGGGCTGCTCGTGACGTATCTTGGACTCGCGGCAGCGCGCCGGATTTTCTCCGCCAACATATTCCAGCTCGTGGGCCTCGGCGCCTCGAATGCCTCGATAGAGGTGTCCTTGGCGGTGGTCGCGACATTGCTCGCGGCCCTGTATCCCACGTGGCGCGCGATGAGTGTCAATCCAGCCGCACAACTGAAGACCCGTTGAGGATGCCTTCATGAAACCCATGCCCACCCTGGACGAGCTTCGCCGCAATCGGGCGGGGGTGCTCTCGATCGCCGCGCAGATGACGCTCGCCCTCGCCATTCTGTGCAACGCTCTCTTCGTCATTCACGAGATGACGGCTTGGATGAATCGGCCGACAGGGATAGATGAGCCGGATATCTTCGTCATAGAGAGTACTGCGACGGGAGACCATCAGGCATGGGCGCCGCGCGAGAAGGCCGATCTCGCAGCGCTGCGCGCTCTCGATGGCGTGGTAGATGCCTATGCGACGAATTCCGTGCCGCTCAACAATGCGGGCAACAGCGTAGCTCTGAAGCTCACGTCCGACCAGGAGCAGCCGACGACGATGGCCGCGCTCTACTACACGGGGGCTGAAGGCCTGAAAACGCTGGGCCTGCAGCTGATTGCCGGACGGACATTCGCGCCCGACGAAGTCGGGTATCTGGATCCGGCGAATCCAGCCGCCATGCTCGCCGAGCCGGGAGTCGTCATCGTCACGAGCGCGCTGGCGCGGAAGCTTTATCCGCACGGCGGCGCTCTGGGGCGTCCGGTGTTCTTACAGGGAGATCCGGCTTCGATGCGAATCGTGGGCATCGTGAAGCGACTGCAGGTACCCTGGACCGCCGTTGCAGGTTGGGGGAGCACCTTCAGCGGGGATTCGCTGCTCATTCCGGGGCAACTGGTCCAGAAGTACGTGCTTTACGTCGTCCGGGTTCGGCCCGGCCGGTTGGCAGCGGTCGAAAAGGCGGCGGTGGGGACGTTACAAACGCTGGACCGGCTGCGGACCATCGGTGGGCCGTACACGATGGCACAGAAGCGTGAGAGGGCCTACCGTGACGATCGCGGTCTCTCGCTCTTTCTCGCCGTCATCACCTCGTGCCTCCTCGGGGTGACGGCAGCCGGCATAGTCGGGTTGACGAGCTACTGGGTGGCGAAGCGCAAGCGACAGATCGGGATTCGGCGGGCGCTGGGCGCGACGCGTGGCGGGATCATCTGGTACTTCCTCGGCGAGAATCTGCTGATCACCCTCGTCGGGGTGATCGCCGGGATATTCCTCGCGGTTGCCTTGAATCTATGGGTCATCAGCGCGTTCGCCTTGCCGCGCATACCGGTGGGATATCTCGCGGGCGGCGCCGTGGCGCTCATTGCCCTGGGACAGTTGGCGGCACTCTGGCCCGCCTGGCGGGCCGCCTCGATTCCGCCCGCCATCGCAACTCGCAGCGCATGAAGAGCGCCGGTGCGGGGCGGCAAGTAAGGTAGGATCGCGCGGCAATGCGAACCATACTCGTCATCGATGACAATCCAGGGGTCGCCTCGGCGCTCGAGGTCCTGTTCGGACTGCACGAGATCCGCACCGTGTCGGCGGCCTCGCCCGTGGAGGGACTGTCTCTGCTCGAGAGCGCGGACATCGACCTCGTCATCGCAGACATGAATTTTCAGGCCGACACGACTTCGGGGGAGGAGGGCGCGAGGCTGTTTCGCGACATCCGGGCCCGGCATCCGGACATGCCTGTCATCCTGCTGACCGCCTGGACGCACCTGGAAGCGGCAGTGGAGCTGGTCAAGGCGGGCGCGGCCGATTATCTCGCCAAGCCGTGGGACAACAATAAGCTCCTCGCCACGGTGGAGAATCTTCTCGAGCTTTCCCAGGCTGCGCGCGAGAGTGAGCGCTTGCGCCGCGAGCGGCGCCGCCGCAAGGAGGGCCTCGCCAGTCAGTACGATCTGCGCGGCACCGTCGTTCACTCCGAGCCGATGCTGGCAGTGGTGGAGCTCGTCTGCCGCGTGGCGCGCGCCCCGGTGCCCGTCCTCGTGACGGGACCCAGCGGCGCCGGCAAGGAGCGTATCGCCGAGATCATCCATGCCAATTCCGCTTCGCGCCGCGGGCCTCTGGTCATCGTCAACTGCGGCGCGCTGCCTTCCGAGCTCCTGGAGGCGGAGCTGTTCGGCGTCGAGGCCGGCGCCTACACCGGGGCGCAGCGGGCCCGTGCCGGGCGCTTCGAGCTTGCCGACGGCGGCACGCTGTTCCTCGATGAGATCGGCAATCTGCCCCCGTCGGGGCAGATGAAACTGTTGCGGGTGTTGGAAACGGGCCGCTACGAGTCTCTCGGGTCGAGCCGCACCCGCGAGGCGCACGTACGTATCGTGAGCGCGACGAACGCCGATCTGCGGGCCATGATTGCGACCGGCAACTTCCGCGAGGATCTCTACTACCGTCTCAACGTCATCGAGGTCGCCTTGCCGCCTCTCCTCGAGCGGCCGGATGACATCCTGCCGCTGGCGGAGCGCTTTCTCGGCAATGACGCGCGTCTCAGTGAGGAAGCGGGCGTGGCCCTGATGCATTACGACTGGCCGGGGAATGTGCGCGAGCTGCGCAACTGCATCGAGCGCGCGAAGCTTCTGGCGGAGGACCATGTGATCCGCGTGGCGCATCTCAACCTTCCCGCCGGAGCCGCCAGCCGTGTAAAGGCCGCCGGGCGCTCGCTCGATGACCCCAGCCGCGAGGTGATCGAAGCGGCGTTGCGCGAAACCGGCGGCAACGTCACTCGCGCCGCCGGGGCGCTCGGGCTCTCGCGCCAGGCGCTCTACCGCCGAATCGAGCGCTTCGGGATGCGTGCCGCGATCGCCGAGTAACGCATCGTGAAGATGGGCCTGCAGGCGAAACTGACCGTCCTGCTGACGGGAGTATTCCTGCTCGGGGTGGCTGCAGAAGCCGCGGCTGCGCGGCTGCCGGGCCGCGTGCCGCTCATACTGGCAGCCGCAATAGTCCTAGCCGTCGCGCTGGCCGTAGGCTCTTATCTGGCGGCCGCTGCGATCCGGCCGCTACGGCGCCTTCTGAGGTCGCTTGCCGCGGCCGTGTCGAGCTCCCGGGATGGAGATTTCTCCTTCTCGATGCCGAGCGACCGCTCGGATGAGATTGGCGAGTTGCTCGCGGCCCACAACGAGCTCGGCAATGCGCTGCGTGCGCAGCGCTCGGACCTGATCCAACGCGAACGGATGCTCGATACGGTGACCGAGAACTCTCCGGTCGCTCTGGTCCTCGTAGACAGCCATGGGCGGGTCGCGTTTGCGAATGCCGCGGCGCGCCATCTCCTCAGCGGCGGCCGCAGCTTTCTCGGCGAGGATTTCGCTGCGCTTCTCGAGCAGGCGCCCGAGCCGCTGCGTCGCGCCGCGGAGGCGGGCGGCGACAGTCTGTTCCAGGTCGAGATCGACGGCATCGAAGAGGTCTTCCGCCTGGCGCAGCGATCGTTTCTGCTTCAGGGCCGGGCCCATCGGCTGTATCTGCTCGAGCGCATCACGCGCGAGCTCTCCCGGCGCGAGGTCGGTATCTGGAAGAAGCTCATCCGGGTCGTGAGCCACGAGCTCAACAACTCCCTGGCGCCGATCGCCTCGCTCGCTCAGTCGGGCGCACAGCTGGTGCGCCGCGGGGATGCGACCCAGCTGACCGCCGCGTTTGCCCGAATCGGCGAGCGCGCCCAGCACCTCTACGAATTCATATCCGGCTATGCCACGGTAGCAAAGCTGCCGGCGCCGCTTCCGGCGGCCGTGGACTGGCGGACGCTGCTCGAGGACCTCGCCCAGCAACACCGCTTTCGCATCGTGGAGCCGCTGCCTGAAGAGCCGGGATGGTTCGACCGGGCGCAGGTCGAGCAGGTACTCATCAACCTGCTCAAGAACGCCCAGGAGTCCGGAAGCGCCGCGGGCGATATCGAGATCGCGGTGACGCAATTGCGCCTGCGTCAGCGCCTCGAGGTACGGGACCGGGGCACCGGGATGAGCGAGACGGTCATGGCGCAAGCCCTGCTGCCGTTTTATTCGACCAAGCGCAGCGGCACAGGCCTCGGGCTCGCGCTCGCGCGGGAGATAGCCGAGGCGCACGGCGGCAATGTGCGCCTGGCCAATCGCGACGGGGGAGGGTTGGCGGTCACGCTGGAACTGCCTCTTCGGCCCGATGGGACCCGCGGCAGGTAAGGTCAGCTCTTTTTCTTCGGGCGCGGCTTGTCGGTCTCTTCGTCGGCGTCTTCACCGCCGACGTCGAAATCCTCGAAGTCGCTGGTCAGCTCGGCCGTGCGCTTCTCTTCGAGCAGGCGCTCGAGACGACGCCAGGCAGGGTCACCGGCACGCTGGCCCCGCCGCTTGGCGAGGTCCAGGTCCTTGATGACCTGATCCAGGTCGACGTCGCCCTCCTCAATGACAGGCTCGTCGTCCTCTTCGTTTTCGAACTCGTCCGATTCGGATTTCTCGCTCATGCGGGACACCGGAGTCCTGCAGGGGGACGGAGCAAAAGTTAAATCAGATTCCGTGGCAACTGCAATCCCGGAATCAGTGAATCAGGTCATTCATCTGAAAGATGGGCAGCAGCATTGCAAAGACGATGCCCATCACGAAGAGCCCCATCACCACGATGAGGAGGGGCCCCAGGAGGCCCACCATGGCCGCCAGAATGCCATCGAGCTCCCGCTCCTGGCTGATGGCGGCCTGTTCCAGCATGGAATCCAGCTCGCCGCTCGACTCGCCACTGGAAATGAGGTGGACGGTCATCGGCGGGAAGAGCTTGCTCGTGGACAGCGACCGACCGATGGGGGCGCCTTCGCGCACCCGCGCCGCCGCGTCCATCACCGCATCCCGCATGGGCAGGTTCGTCACCACCTCGCCCGCTATGCGCATGGCTTCCAGCACCGGTACGGAGGCGGCGGAGAGGATGCTGAACGTGCGCGTGAAGCGCGCCGTGTTGAAGCCGCGCGCGAGCTTGCCGACGAGGGGCAGGCGAAGCTGAAGGCGATGGTACCGGCGGCGGGCATCGGGGTCGCGCAGCCAGCGCTGGAAGAGCAGCACGGCGATCACGGCGAGGACGAGCAGCCAGATGCCGTAGCTCTTGAGAAAACTGCTGGTGCCGATGAGCATCTGGGTCATGAGCGGCAACTGCGCCTTGCTCGCCTCGAAGACCGAAACGACCTTCGGTACCACGAAGACGAGCAGCGCCGATACGATGACGAAGCACATCACCGTGAGCACGATGGGATAGAGCATCGCCGCCAGGATCTTCTGGCGGATCTCCTCGCGGCTCTCCGTGTAGGTGGCGAGGCGTTCGAGCACGCTGTCGAGATGCCCGGCCTGCTCGCCGGCGGAGATGGTGGCGCGATAGATCTCCGGGAAGACCCGCGGGAACTCCGTGAGCCCATCGGCCAGCGTGTGTCCTTCCATCACCTTCGAGCGCACGCCGAGAATGATGCTCTGCACCCGCGGCTTCTCCGTCTGCTGCGATACCGCCAGCAGCGATTCCTCCAGCGGCAGGCCGGCGCGAACCAGGGTGGCCAGCTGGCGGGTGAAGAGGGAGAGATCGGCGGGGGCGACGCGACGGGTGAAGCTGAACGATTTCTGGCGATTGGCTTCTTTTTGCGCGACTTCGCTCACCGTCACCGGCAGCAGCTGGCGCTCGCGCAGCAGCTGGCGGATGTGGCGCGGAGTGTCGCCTTCGAGGACGCCCTTGCGTTCCTTACCGGCGTTGTCGAGCGCGATGTGTTCGAAAGCCCCCATGGCGCGGCGTCAGTACTTCAGTCCTCGCGCGTGACTCGCAGCACTTCCTCGATGGTCGTTTCGCCACGCAGGATTCTAGCGCGGCCGTCGTCGCGGATTGAGGGCGTCGTCAGCCGGGCGTGACGGTCGAGCTCCTGCTCGCTTGCGCCATCGTGGATCATCGTACGCATGGCGTCGTCGACGACGATCAGCTCGTAGACGCCGGAGCGTCCACGGTAACCCCCCATCGCATCGCGCCCGGGGCGGTAAAGCACCGGCGAGGGGTCATCGGGGCGGAGATTGAGGAGCCGCCGCTCGTAGTCGCCGGCCTGGAAGGGCTGCTTGGTCTCCGGGTTGAGCACCCGCACCAGGCGCTGCGCGAGCACGCCGATCAGGCTCGAGGAGAGCAGGAACGGCTCGATACCCATGTCCCGCAGGCGCGTGACGGCGCCCGCCGCCGTGTTGGTATGCAGAGTCGAGAGCACCAGGTGTCCGGTGAGGCTCGCCTGCACGGCGATCTGCGCCGTCTCGAGGTCGCGGATCTCACCGATCATGACGACGTCGGGGTCCTGGCGCAGGATGGCCCGAAGCCCGCGCGCGAAGGTCATCTCGACCTTGGTGTTGACCTGGGTCTGGCCGATGCCGTCGATGTAGTACTCGATCGGGTCCTCGACCGTCATGATGTTCTGCGTATTGTCGTTCAGCCGCTCGAGAGCGGCATAGAGCGTCGTCGTCTTGCCGGAGCCGGTCGGGCCGGTGACGAGGATGATTCCGTGGGGCTTGTGGATCAGCTCATCGATCAGTGCCTCGGTCTTCGGGTCCATGCCGAGGGCGTTCAGGTCCAGGCGTCCCGCCTGCTTGTCGAGGATACGCAGCACCACGCGCTCGCCATGACCCGAGGGGATCGTGGAGACGCGCACGTCGACCGCGCGGCCGGCGATCTTCAGGCTGATGCGGCCGTCCTGCGGCAGGCGCTTTTCGGCAATGTCGAGCTTCGACATGACCTTGATGCGCGAGACGACCAGCGGCGCCACGGCCCGCTTCGACTGCAGCACTTCGCGCAGCACGCCGTCCACGCGGAAGCGCACGACCAGGCGATTCTCGAAGGGCTCGACATGGATGTCGGAGGCGTTTTCCTTCACCGCCTGGGTGAGTACCGCATTGATCAGCCGGATGATGGGTGCATCGTCGTTGCTGTCGAGGAGGTCGGCCTGCTCCGGCAACTCCTGCGCCAGGTGCGCAAGGTCGGTGGTGTCGTCCAGACCCTCGACCGCCTGCATGGTGTCGGAGCCCGCCTCATAGACGGCCCGCAGCAGCAGGTCGAATTCGGTCTCCGGCACGCGCTCGAGCCGCAGCGGCCGGCCGACGAAGCGGCGGACCTCCGCCAGGGCCAGCGGCGAGACATGCTCGCGAGCGACGCATTCAGCTTCGCCGTCCGTGAGCTGTTTGATCAGGATGCCGTGGCGCTTAGCGAAGGCGAAGGCGAGCTTCCGCTGCGGGGCAGCTGCAGGGTGGAGATGTTGCGGCTCGTCCATTACTTCTGCGGCGTTCAAGGGTTGCCTCCATTCTGCGGTGCGGCGCTGTCCGTGGCTTTCGGTGGGGGGCTCGGCGTGGCTTGTGGCGCCGGCGCGGGCGCCGTCTGAACAGGCGCCGTCTGAGCAGGCGTCGTCTGAGCAGGCACTGCTCGTTCGCCCGCAGGTGGCGTCGTCTGGGCTTGCGGCTTCTTGGGCTGCGGCTTCGGGGCGAGCGGGCTCGGCGCCGCGAGAGTGCCGGGCGGAGGGGGCGGCGGCAGCGGCGTCAGCTGCGGCGCGAGCTCGCCCCGCAGCAGCCGCGGGAATTGCTCGGGCGGGATCGAGCCCTCCTGGCCCATCATGTAGTTGTAGGTTTCGCCCGTCTGCCGCGCGGCTTCCGACTGGTCGCGCAGGATCGTCGGCTTGATGAAGATCATGAGGTTGTCGCGCTTGCTCGAATCGTTGCGCGACTTGAAGAGGAGGCCGATGAGCGGGATGCTGCCGAGGAAGGGCACGCTGTCATGGGTTCGGTCCTGCTCGCGGTCGATCAGGCCGCCGAGCACGACGACGCCGCCGTTCTCGATCAGGACATTGGTGCTGATGCTGCGCTTGGCCGTGGTCGGGTTGGCGCTCGCCGCCGAAAGCGAGGTCGCGAGCACGCTCGAATTCTCCACGGAGAGCTTGAGCATCACGGCGTTGCCCTCCGCCGATATCGTCGGCGTCACCTTGAGAATGGTGCCGACCTCCTGCTGCTGGATGGTCTGGAAGGGGGTCACGGTGCCGTTGGTGATTCCCGCCTGGCTGGAGTATTGCCCGGTGACGAACGGCACCTCATCGACGACCTTGAGCGTCGCCTGCTGGTTGTCCATCGTCACGGCCGAAGGCGTGGACACGATGTTGGTGTCGCCCTGGCTTCTCAGCGCCCGGATCATGGCCGCGAACGACTCGCCGCCGCCCGTGGCGATGGTGCCGACACCGATGGTCGTGCCGGAACCGACCAGAGCCGGGAGTGAGCCGAGGCCGGAGGTGCCGCCCTGCGCGGCGCCGATGAGATCCACGATGCTCGTGCCGCCGACCGACGAGGAGAAGCCGCCGACCGGCACCTTGTTGCTCTGCGAGAACGCGGCCCAGTTGACACCCAGGTCGTCGGTCTTGTCGACGTCGACTTCGGCGATGATCGCCTGCACCAGCACCTCCGGCCGGCGGCGGTCGAGAGAGTTGACGATGTCGAGGATCGTCCGCATGACCTTGGGCGGCGCGGTGATGACGAGCGCGTTGTTTTCCTTGTCGGCCCAGACGAGCGCGTTCTTTTCCGCCTCCGCCTGTGGGTTCTTGCCGACTGCCCCGCCACCGCTCGACGACATCTGCGCCAGCTCCGCCATCTGCTCTTTCAACTTCGGAGCGAGCTTCGAGGCATCGGCATAGTGCAGATAGATGACCCGCGTATTGCCGCCCGACTGCAACGGCGTGTCGAGCTCCGCCACCAGCGCTTTGAGTCGCAGCCGCTGCGCCGGGTCGCCGCTGATCAGGATGCTGTTCGAGCGCTCGTCGGCCACCACCTTGAGCGCCCGGCCTTCCTGCATGTTCGCGCCTCCTTGATAGAGAGAGTCGACCGTGCGCACCACGTCCGCGGCGGAGGCATTCTGCAGCGGCATCACGTCGACGTCCTGATTGCCGATCTGGTCGATGCGCTCGATGATCTCGATCATCCGGTGTACGTTGCTCGCCCGGTCGGAAATGATGAGGATGTTGGACGGCGGGTAGGCGGCCAGATGTCCGTACTGCGGGATCATCGGGCGCAGGATGGGTACGAGCTCCGCGGCGCTGACGTTCTTGACGGCAATGACCTGCGTGACGATCTCATCCGAGCTCGAGCTCACGCGGGGCACCAGGGCCTCGCCCCCGTACCGCGCATCCGCATCCGGCACGATCTTCTCGATGTTGTTGCCCGCAGGCTGGGCAATGAAGCCGTAGACCTCGAGTATCGAGAGGAATGCCTGATAGAAGGCGGGCGGCGTCATCGGCGCCGAGGAATACATCGTCACCTGGGCGCGGACCCGCGGGTCGAGGATGAAGCTCTTCCCCGTCGCGGCGGCGACTGCCTGGACGATCTGAGTGATGTCCGCGTCCTTGAAATTGGGTGTGATGCTTGCGGCCTGCTGCACGGATCCCTGCGCCTGCGCCTGGCAGGCGAGCGGCGGCATCATCAGAGCCAAGCAGCATGCGAATGTGTGAAAGCCTTTCACTAACCTCAACCCCCGTTGGTGGGACCGCGGCCTACTGCACGCCTTGCGGCGGGGCGAACGGCATGGAGCGCGGCGGCGGCGGCGCGTGCACGCCGGACGGTCCATTCTGCGACCCTGCGACCGATTCCGCCTCCTGTTCGACAGCGGAAAGATCGAGAGTGAGATCCTGTTGCTGTCCGTTGCGTAGAATCGTGACGTGCGCCTCACTGGAGGTGCCGAGCGTACTCAGGATCTCCTCACTCCGCGCGGGGTCATCGAGCGGCGTGCCGTCGATGGCCGTCACCAGATCGCCTGGGCGCAAACCCAGGCGGACGAACGCATCCCGGAAGCGGCCGGGATAGACCCGGAAGCCCTGCTGCTTACCGCCCGCAAACACTGGCTCCGGGCGCATGATATCGGCGATGATGCCAGGGTCGCGGCTTACGAGCTCACGCATTCGCTGCATGGGCGCCTCAACCGGTGCGGCGGACATGGCTGGCGCCGGCGCGTTGCCCAGTAGCTGGCGTGGCAACGCCAGCGCTTCGATGGCTCCGTCGCGGTCAAGCAGCACGTGGTCCGAGTACACTGCATGCAGCCTTGCGCCGCCGGCGATGTTGTCTCCAACTGCATACACTTTCGTGGCTGCAACGCTTGGTCCGAGTATTGCGAGTCCGTCGCGCGGATCATTGGCGGCGATCACTCCCGTGAGGACCAGCGGCATGTTCGTCTGTGGTGCGTTGGCGTTACCTGGCCCCGCGGCTACGGGCGCAACCCCGAAAAGATGTGTATTGGTGATCGCAGCGATGTCCACGGGGGCGCGCTGCACCCGCGAAGCCGCGCTGATGGCTCCGGGCGTGGGCGCGCGGTCGACGCCGGCGAGATTGGTGAGGATCATCGCGGCCTGCACGCCCAAGGCGAGGGCCAGCAGCCAGGTCGCTATCCGCGGACCGCGGGTGAAAAACAGGGCACGCCATTGCTCGGAGCCCGGAATGGATTGGAGCCAGGAGACGGCGCTCATTGAGGTGGCAAAGTCATGGATTCACTGGCAAACACCCGATAGACCGCGACCGGCTCAATCCGTGCGGTGCCGTCGTCGCGCGGGCAATCATACGGCGCTCTCGGTTGCGCTCTCAAGCGATTGTTTCTCAAAGAGTAACGGCGAGCCATCATCACAGGCTTGTGTTGCAGATTCGCGACCCCTATAAAGACGTCATGCCCGACCCGCATCCGACCCGTCCCGATACCGGCATTCTCGTCGAGGAGGCGCGGCCCGAGGTCAAGCAGCCGCCGCTCTATCAGGTGGTGCTGCTCAATGACGATTACACCCCGATGGAGTTCGTCGTCGACGTCCTGGAGAAGTTCTTCAGCCTGGACCGACCGACGGCCACGGGCATCATGCTGGAAGTCCACACGAAGGGTAAGGGTGTGTGCGGGGTCTTTACCTTCGAGATCGCTGAAACTAAGGTGGCACAAGTGACCACGTATGCGCGGGACCACCAGCATCCGCTGATGTGCACCCTCGAAGAGGCTTGAAAGTGCTGTCCAACGAGCTTGAATACTGTCTCAACGATGCCTTCCACCAGGCCCGGGAAGCGCGTCACGAGTACCTGACCGTCGAGCATCTGCTGCTGGCTATCCTCGACACCCCCAGGATACGCGAGATCCTCCGGGCCTGCGGTGCCGATCTTGCCAAGCTCAAGCAAGAGCTGAAGGATCACATCGACCAATCCACCCCGCGTGTCGAAGAGGGCGAGGAGCGGGAAGTGCAGCCGACGCTCGGCTTCCAGCGCGTGCTGCAGCGCGCGGTGTTCCACGTGCAGTCGAGCGGCAAGAAGGAAGTGGGCGTCGCCAACGTGCTGGTCGCCATCTTCAGCGAAAAGCAGAGCCATGCCGTGTTCCTCCTGAACCGCCAGCACGTGACGCGGCTCGATGTCGTGAACTACATCTCCCACGGCCTTTCCAAGATCGCCGAGGAGAAGACCGACAAGGAGGAGACGCAGGCCGACGTCGAGCGTGACCCCGAGGGCGGCAGCGCCCTCGAGAAGTTCACCACCAACCTGAATCGTCTCGCTCAGGAAGGGCGTATCGATCCCCTCATCGGCCGCAAGCTCGAGGTCGAGCGCACCATCGAAATTCTCTGCCGCCGCCGCAAGAACAATCCCCTTTACGTGGGCGAGGCGGGCGTCGGCAAGACCGCGATCGCCGAGGGACTCGCCCGCCTCATCGTCGAAGGCAAAGTGCCCGAGGTGCTGGCGGACTGCACGATCTACGCGCTCGACATGGGCGCGCTCATCGCCGGCACCAAATACCGCGGCGACTTCGAGAAGCGTTTGAAGGGCGTCATCACGGAGCTCAAGAAGCAGCCCGGCGCCATCCTCTTCATCGACGAAATCCACACCGTGATCGGCGCCGGTGCCGCCTCGGGCGGCGTCATGGACGCCTCCAACCTCATCAAGCCGGTGCTCACCAACGGCGAGATCCGCTGCATCGGCTCGACGACCTATCAGGAATACCGCGGGATCTTCGAGAAGGATCACGCGCTCGCTCGCCGCTTTCAGAAGATCTACGTCACCGAACCGTCCGTCGCCGAGACAGTGGAGATCCTGATGGGTCTCAAGGCCCGCTTCGAGGAGCACCACGGCATCACCTACGCCGCCGACGCATTGAAGGCGGCCGCGGAGCTCGCCGCGCGGCACATCAACGAGCGTCACCTGCCCGACAAGGCGATCGACGTAGTCGATGAGGCCGGGGCGCGCCAGCGCCTGAAGCCGATCGCCGAACGAGAACCGGTCATCGAGGTGCGCCACGTCGAGGACGTCGTGGCCCGCATGGCCCGCATCCCGCCGAAGAGCGTCTCGACCTCCGACCGGGAGATCCTCAAGAACCTGGAGCGCAACCTCAAACTGGTGATTTTCGGCCAGGACCGCGCCATCGAGGCGCTGGCAGCCGCGATCAAGATGGCCCGCTCGGGCCTCGGCGATCAGCGCAAGCCGGTCGGCAACTTCCTATTCGCGGGTCCGACGGGCGTCGGCAAGACCGAAGTCACCCGTCAGCTCGCCATTGCGATGGGTGTCGAGTTCCTGCGTTTCGACATGTCGGAATACATGGAGCGGCACACGGTCTCGCGCCTCATCGGCGCGCCGCCGGGCTATGTCGGATTCGATCAGGGCGGTTTGTTGACGGAGGCGATCTCCAAACATCCGCACTGCGTGCTGCTGCTCGACGAGATCGAGAAGGCGCACCCGGACGTCTTCAACCTCCTGCTGCAGGTGATGGACCACGGCACGCTGACGGATAACAACGGCCGCAAGGCCGATTTCCGCCACATCATCATCGTCATGACGACCAACGCCGGTGCGCAGGAGATGGCCCGCCCCTCGATCGGCTTCACGCACGCCGACAACGCCAGCGACGGGCTGGAGGCGATCCGCCGCTCGTTCACGCCGGAGTTCCGCAACCGCCTGGATGCGGTGATCCAGTTTGCGAGCCTCGACCCGGTCACGATCGAGCGGGTGGTCGACAAGATGGTGGTGGAAGTCGAGATGCAGCTCGAGCAGAAGGGAGTCACCATCTCCCTCGACGATGCGGCGCGCCGCTGGATCGCCGAGAAGGGCTACGACCCGAAGATGGGCGCGCGGCCGATGGCCCGCACCATCCAGGAGCACATCAAGCGGCCCCTGGCGGAAGAGCTGCTATTCGGCAGGCTGGTGGGCGGTGGGCATGTGCGGGTGTCGGTGGCGGCGGATGGCTCCAAACTGGAGCTGGAATGCACCCCGAATACGACGCCCGAGCTCATTGGTTGATTGGCTGAAAGTCGCCCGCGGCGCTTACCTGCCGCGGTAGATGATGCGGCCCTTGGTCAGGTCATAGGGCGTCATTTCCACCGTGACCTGGTCGCCGGTGAGGATGCGGATGTAGTTTTTCCGCATCTTGCCGGAGATGTGCGCGGTAACCACGTGGCCGTTCTTCAGCTTCACGCGGAAGGTGGTG
>Ga0134128_10001700_pt1 | contig 27909 bp, 24 predicted proteins | sample KB31754_FD_96462 | JGI IMG/M metagenome (GOLD analysis project Ga0134128, IMG submission 96462) | Terrestrial soil microbial communities with excess Nitrogen fertilizer from Kellogg Biological Station, Michigan, USA - KB3-175-4 | ecosystem: Environmental > Terrestrial > Soil > Unclassified ... | reverse complement strand
CTGATCCTCCGGCGCGCTCGTGAGCGAGTCGATGGTCCAGGAGAGCGTTGCGAGCAGTCCTTCCGGTGGATTCACCGTGGCGCCGGGATGAAAGCCGGTGCCGAGCGAGATGACGCGCGTATCGGCCGGCGTGAAATCGTCGTACTCGAAAGCCTCGACGCACGCCTGGTACACGGGATTTCCGGTAACGCCGGTGCCCCCATCGAAGCACCACCCTACGAGCGATCCAGCGAGGGGCGGAACGTACCACGGCGCGAAATACGTGGGCGCCGCCGCGCTCGCCACCGCGCAATCGATTATGTGCAGCTTGCCCGTCGTCTTCGCGTTTCGCGGCCGGTCCTGAACGAAGTACCAAGGCTGCTGCCCCACCCCGCGCGCCGTCAGCAGGATGCGAATCGGCGAATCGTTGAGCGACCACTCCGCCGCGACGCCGAATTCGGACGCGAGCACCCGCGCGATATTGCGGGGATCGTAGGCCCATCCGCGCGTGAGGCGCAATCCCCAAGCCTCTGCAATGCCGTGGTTGAATATCTCGGGAGTGCGCTTCAGGTAGATGTCGAGGATGCGCGTCGCCGGAACACCGGCCGCCACAGCAGCGGCGATCAGCGCGCCCGTTGAAGTCCCCGCTACGAAGTCGAACGAATCGCGCGTGAGCTTGCCGGTTTGCTGTTCCAGTTCCATGAGCGCGCATGCCGGGAGGCATCCGCGGATTCCACCGCCGTCGATACTCAGTATTCTTTTCATGTTGTGGAGGTGCGCGGCGCACCGAAGCACGCCGCGCTGGTTGGTTAGGCAGCGGGAGCAGGAGCCGGGGGTTGCGGCAGAGTGGCCATCTGCGTAGTGATCGCATCGCGCAAGTCGCTGAGCGCCTTGAATGCGGCTTCGCCATCGGTTTCCGCCTGCGTCTGGTCGGTTGCCAGTTGAGCTTGCAGGGCAGCGATTTTGGTTTGGTCGTTGGTGACGGCAGTTTGGCTGTTACCGTAAGTGGCAAGAGCCGATTCCGCCGCGTTTGCGAGCGTCGATAGGTCCATGGTGTTTCTCCTTTGGGGTACTACTTCGAAAGTGATTTCTTCGCGCGTGAGCGCTGAAGTGCAGACTTCGCCAGCTTCGCCGCCCGCGCCTCCGCGCATGATTTGCAGCGAACCTGATTGCCCGCGCGCTTTGTAAATTCAGCCCCGCATGATGCGCCTCAGAACACCCCGCCCCGCAAGGCCGCCGTGCCCAAGCCAATCGTGATCTTCCCCGCCGCCTTGAAGTAATCGCCGGTTTTCATCGGATGCGGCATCACGTACTTGCGGGTCCACGCATGTCCGTCTGCCGCCATGCCGCCAATGCCTTGCACGAGTTCGGGAAAAGAGTCGGATGCTTTCGCTACGCGCCCAAGGGTGTAGCGCGTTGAACCCACCAGAGCGAGCGTTTGCGATTGCAGGCAGCCTGAGAATTCGTGACAATCCCACAGCCAGCGATTCGCGTATGCGATACGGTCTGGCAGGGCGGTGTACGTGGCCTCCAGCGCGGCCGTATTCACGAGCGTGGGTTTCAAATCCGCGCGAAATCCGGTCAACTGCGCGTCGCTGATCTGAAGACCTTGCCCTATGCGCCGATCCAGCATCCCGGCTGCGATCATGAGTGCGCCGCGGTAGGCGGATGATTCGCGCGTGAGATCGGAGCGAAATCCAGTCAGTTGCGCGTCAACGGTGGCGTGGAGGGCAGATATCCCGGAGACCGCCGCGTCTTCGCGGAGGCGTAGATCCTGTTCGATCTGCCGTGCGTGCCGATCCGCGAGCGCCTGCCACTGCACGTCGGCCCGCTCCGCTTTGCCGTTCTGCGCCTTGATGAACGCGCGACCATCGAGTGCGGCGAGCGTCAGGGAGCATCCGACCGCAAGAATAGCAACCGCTCCGGCCCACGATGCGGGGCCAGCGTTTCGTATTCCGTGTGTCATAAAACGTTGTTCTTTCAGGTACAGGGTTGGCCGAATGGTGGGTGCTTCACGGAACGATAAGGCTATTCGCTCTAAACTTCAGCCATGCGACTTGCGGCTGCTATTCTTCTGTCGTCGGTTCTGGCGATGGGCTCGACGCTCAACGTCGGCGATACCCTGGTGATGCACGTAACGCTGAGCGACACATGGACGCGGCTCGTGGGGCCTGCGTATCCCGATGAGGTGGTTCCGTACCTCGTTGGCGATTCCGCAAATATCGGAGACCGTTTCTCGCTCACTCTAACGAGCGGCATGTTTTCAGAAACGGTTCAAGGGGAGGCCGTGAACGCCTGGTTTGACGGCGAAGCGTACCACGGGCCAGCCATCGTCTTGCAGTCGCCGATACGTTCCCTGCCGGCGTCCATTTGGGCAACCGCAGTTGAGGTTGGCATTGCCGATCTTGACCGCCCGTACGTTGTCGATATGTTCATCCCTCCGCAACTGATGCTGGAGAACGACTCGCTAGGATGGGAAGTCGGAGATGGGCTAGCCTCGTGGAGCATCGTGCAGACCGGGGGAACAATCGGAGGGGAGCAGGTTCCTACGCCAGAGCCGTCCTCCTTTGTGCTGCTTACGGCACTACTGTTGTTTGCAGCGGTCCGGGTGCCGTCAATGCGGCGTTGTTCGTCCGATACCAGAGCACCCGCCCGCTAATGCCGGGAACTTTAATCGTGCAGCCGCTGGAGCAGGACATGCCGGTGTGCGTCTCGGTAGTAGCCCACAGGAATGGAGACGCTTGCGTCACGGTTGCTGATTGAGCTACGCAGTTTTCCTGCCTCGCCGTGCAATACAATTGCCCGCTCGCGGGTGTCCCGTTCTCGGCGTAGCCAAATTCCACCACTGCGTTTGACGCCACGCCAGCTTGGACCGTCACGTCTACGGGGACATAGGCCGCGCGGTTGATGCTGTCGATGTGCCGCACAGGGATTTTGAATAGGTGGAGTTGGGAATCCTCAAACATCGTGAAGCCCCAGGAGCCATCCGGCAACATTCTGGCGTTGTGGAAAATTGAGTCGAGTTTTGGCCAGAGGAACGCATTGGATAGAACTCGCGACCGGCTGCCGAGGGGGTCTGCAACCATGTCCTGCGTCTTGATTGCCTGGAAATCGGCCGTCAGTGGCGATATGCAAATATCCCTAATGGCATTTATACCGCCGCCGTCACCAATGTTCTGGCTCCAACTTTTATCGCAGGTTAATAAGGCGACGCTAGGAGCATTGAAGTAGATTTCTCCGACTGCCGATCCCGTGTAACACTCACCGGCAAACAGAACCACACACCACTGATAGGCGTTCGCATCCGTGAGAATCACCGATGGGCCGGAAAGCTCACTCATGGCGTGCCAGCCGCTCGTGCCGATCCAGGTCATCCATTTATAATCCGTAGCGACGACAGAGCCGGTAGCCGGGATCTTGTAGACCTGCGTGGCGCCGCTCGCCAATGTCGCCGCAAGCAGCGGAGTGGGCGGGTTGCCGAAAAACGGATGCACGTCGATGAGTTGGTTGAACGCGAAAGCCGTACCCGTCGTAACGCTGAGGTTCGGATGGCTTTCCAGTTGGTTGGCTGTATTTGCAAACTTGTAGGGCGCGGCCAGGCCGGACTGAAAGAAGATCGATGGCGTCGGGACACTGTTGGCAAACGGCACGTTCGTCAGTCGCGCGAATTCCCCACCGCCCTGCGCGTAATCCGCCCAGGTCCAACGGTTGTCTTTGGGGCAGTCTGATCCGGTGCATGAGATGGCGTTCTGTGCGGTGTTGTGAACTACCGGCTCGGGATCGATGTAAACGGTCTGCTGGTTGGTGACCAGCGGCCCGTTATTGAAGTCCCACCACATAGCGGCCAGTCCGGTGTTATTTGTGTCCGGATAAATAGCATCTGGCATCATGTCCATCGCAGTGCCGCTGGCGATTTCCATATGCCCGTTGGCCCCGAGTTGCGAACTGCCGTAACCGTAACTCCGCTGCAAGTACAGAGTGTGCCCATCCGGGTCTATATTCAAAATACGCATCGGTTCTTTTTGCGGGGAGGCCATTGAGGAGTTAGTGATAATCACGTCCCCTTCGTGTATTGTGATGTTGGCTGGGAACAAGGCCGATGATGTGCCGCTCCAAGTCGAACTGAGTCCGGTCACGGTAGCGTACGTGCACCCATCCGCCCAAGACGATGAAGTAGGCCAGTTCCGCAGATTGTTTCCCACGGGCTGCGTCATCGTGCATGGCCCCCAATCGCCGGTCGTGGGGTCACCAGAGGCGCTGTGGATCGCTGAGCTAAGCGTGACCTGATAGGCGTTGCCCAGCTTATTGCGGAGCGTGTTCGTCGAAATGTATATCGATCCGAAATTTGCAGTCGCGCGAAGGACGGCCAGTTGATGCAGCGTAGCAAACCGGAGCGGCGATTCCGCGCCACTTTGCAGAGTTCCCGTGACCGCGATGAAACAGCCGGTCTTCCCGGCGATGTTCGTTCCGCTCGCAACGGCGGGATTGTCGATGCACCCCGCCGCGCTACCGAGTTTGGTAGTCTGCTGTGCAGCCGTCCGGTTCACATCGAACACCGCAATCCAACCGGGGTCGTCCTGAGAAGTGAAACAGCGCAGCACAATAATGCCGTTGCCCGGAGTCTCGATCGCGCCGCCGTGATTGTCGCCCGTTAGCTGGCAAATATTTGCCATTGCCGGATTCAATTCTGCGATCAAAGTTTTGATGTCGCGTGTCCATGGTTCGAGCATGCACACCGACAAATCATTCGGATCAGCCCCGCAGGAGTTCGGGTTGGTCGGGCTTGACGCGAAATGCAGAGTGGTCGCCGGAGTGGTGGTGGACCAGTTGAGCCCCGTGTGGTCAGAGTCCTGTCCGGCGACCGAATGTCCGGTGTACGTGCCCTTGAAAAATACCCACGTTAAACCCGTGGTGTCCACGCTAGAGGATAGCTGTGTGTAGAAGGTATTCCCGCCAGCGGTGAAGTCCATAGGCGGCGCGAGCGCTCCAAAGTAGTGCCCTGCATATCCGATATCCGGCGGCCCGTACTGCGCCGTGAGGTAGGTAAGAAAGCGCGAATCGCCAGTCGCAGGGTTGACCCAATAGAGCCCCGATGAACTCGTGCCCGTCAGGAATTGGTGAACGCACTGGTACCCCGGCGTTCCGTCGTTGAGCGAAACCGTCTGCGGATAGCACATATCCGGCCAGCCCGAGGACCCCATATTGACGGTTCCTGCGGCGTTCGGATCGGTGGAGAGCGTGAACGGTTTGGTCAGTAAACCAGTGTGCGGCTCGATGACCCGATTCAGCGCGCTGGTGCGGGCTGTTAATCCGCCAGTGTCAATAAGCCACGTCGGGTACAGATACGTCCCATCGTGCGCCGGATTCACCACGGGCTGCTCGCCGAACGATGCGCCGTACGGGATCGTGGCCGTACGGAATGAAATTGTGGCGGTGGCCGTTCCGCACGTCACGGTAACATAGTGGATCGTATCGGCCTGAAGGGCACGGCTGTAGTTGTGCCCGTCGTTTCCCACTTGCACTGTCCGCGTACCCACCACGAAGGTGCGATGCTGTCCAGCCCGTAGCCGCGGAAACCGAGCATCGGAACTCGATGCGGTGAACAACGTTTCGTCTACGTCATGCACCACCGGCGTCATCGAGGCTGACTCGCTCACGGTCACCGCGCAGGAGCCGATGTAATCTACGGCGTCCCAGGACAGAATCGCCTGAGTGTTGGAAATCTGCACGGCAAGATTCGCGACACTCGCCGCACGCGCCGCGAACGCGCAGAACAGAATGAGAACCAGCCGCTTGGTTAGTTCCATGTACCGGCTCCCGCTCCATACCATACAGAATTAGTTGCGTCGTAATAGAACGATTGGAGGGCGCATTGTCCCGTTGTTCCACCAGCCGCCGTCGCGCCTTTAACTCCCGTCCAGGTGATGCTTGTTGTTGCGGTCGTACCACCGTTGCACAGCAATACTGTGGCTATCTGCTGCGCCTGCGAGGCTGCCGTGAAAGTGATCGCGCACGATGTCTGGTTATTCAGGTCTACGCGGTGGATCGTGTAATTCGTGGATAGCGATGCGGCGCCAGCAGTGCAAGTAACAGTGTCCAGGTTGCCGAAGGCGATGCGGAAATACGGGATCATATTCCCGCTTGCCGCGATAACGGCGACGCCCGAAACGCCACCTACCTTGATTGCGCCGCCCGCCCCGGTGACGATATCACCAGAGGAGTCCGTCTCAACCAGCGATGAGTTAGCGCCTATCTGAGTGACGGGCAAACCGCCGTTAAGGACCTTACCAGAAGTGTCAGCGAACTGCGGCACGTTGCCGGTAGTCGAAGACACCGGGCCGGTGACTGTGCCTCCAGAAGCATTGCCGGATTGACTTTGCATTTCCCAAGTTGAGCCGTCGTAAACCAAGGTGTACTCTGCGGGAGAGGCCAGGATATCGTTAGCGACGAGTGCCGCCGCTCCAGCCTGTTTGGTGATCGATGCGGCAGATGCGCCATTGACAGCGAGTGTTGCCGCTCCGGTGTTGGCCACGTCTGGCTGGAAGATAATGCGACTCCCCTTTACCGGCGTAAAGGTAGGAGAAGTTGAACACACGTACGCCGTACCGCTCGCGGATGCAGGCGCGCACGTTTCAAGCGCCGAGTTCGTGTTGCTGGTGGGAGAGTAAGTGACGGTCGTTCCTGTCGGAGTTTGAGAGGCGCTCATGGCCGGTCCGGTCGCCGAGACTACCTTGCTAATGTGGTACACCGAGCGCAGGTCTGTTCCACCAGCAGCGTCCCACTGGCCTGCCGTGGTGCTGGATACCCACTGCCACGTCGGAGCAATACCGGAATTCGAGAAGCTGGATATACTCGGCGCGCAGGTCGCGTTGACGCATGCCACGCCCGAGGAAGTGGAGTAGCCTACATTTACCGCTCCGGTGTTATCGACCCAGATGCGGGCCGTGGGGTTTCCGCTTGAGATGGTTGCCGTCGCGCTCGTGACGATCGATAATACGCTCGTCCCCGCCTGAACATTACAGGGCGTGGAGGTGGAGCAGTTCGCGCCGATGGTGAGGACCGTGGGGCTTGTGCGCGTCACCTGTAGCGTGTTCAACTGTGAGGCGGCAACAGCCCCGCCGCCCTGCAAACTCCATGTGCACGGAGTCCCCGTGGCGGTGCTGGCCCAGACGTTCGATCCGGCCGTCGCGTCGGACTGAAAATAGGTTTCTCCAACGAACGAACAGGCGTCTCTACCGACTGGCGAGCCCGTGCCCGTCCGGTGTGGTTGGGTCGCCGCAGCGCCAGAGTTGTTCACCCGGCCGCCGATTACCGTTGTGCTTCCGTTGGTCGTGGTCTGGGCGAAAGCCGCCGTTGCAATCAGAATCAGAATTACTGCTTTCATAAGTCTCCTCAGGGATGAATTACTACCCTCCCGCCAAAGGTGATGGACGGGATGGCAACGACAGTTCCTTCGTAGGCCCCTAGCGATCCAGAAACTATTGGGGCGCCGAGTATGTCCATGGGAAGCGATCCGGGGATGATCGCTCCTGTTAGCGCCGGGGAGGACGGCTGCAACCGCAGGTTGTATCCGGCGATGTTGTTGTACGCTCCGAGCGCGGTGAATTTCGGGTCGGACTTCGTGCAGTTAGTGGCCGATCCGATGTGCCCTCCGCTTACCGCCGCCGCGCACGAATAGGACTGGTATCCGCAGCAGCCGACCTGTAGTCCGTAGCCAACCACCTCCGCCGTCCCCGCAGTCTGGAAGTAAACCACCTGATTCAGCGTGTTTGTAGGGCCGGACTCAGGGGCGGTGGTTCCTCCTGTGAAGGTCCATGGAGGCGCAAAGCTCGCCAGCCCCTTCGACAGAATCACCATGTTCTGCCACGTATTGTTCGGGAACGAAGTAGCGAGGCATGTCGCGGTTGTGCAATCGGTCGGCTGTCTCCCGATCTGATAGAGCGGGTTGCCGGAAATATCCGCTCCGTTCACGTCCTGGCCGGTGTTGACCGCCGTGTTGTTCGAGAACAGGTTATTGAATTCGCTGAAGGCGCAAATCGCAAACAGATTGGGGCTCGCCCCGCATGTGCAGTTCTGATTCTGCGCCGCTCCGCAATTACTGGATGAGCCCACGCCGCCGAACTCGCTCCCGTCGTACGTGTTCATCGTGATGCCGAATGCCGATCCGAGAGACACGTTCCCGCGGATGAAGGAATCGTGCACGCCGTTCTCTAGGCAAATGTCGTCCCCACCATCCACGATGCCGTTTTGATATGCGTAGTTCTGCTCAATGTGCAGGTCCGAAACGCGGCCGTTGAACTGCACGCCGCAACGGGAATTCCGGTACAGCAAGTTCCTACGAACCGTAATGCTCGTGCTCGCCATCGCACGAGATCCGAGATAGATACCGTGGCTCCCGGTCATGTCGTGAAAGGAGCTGAATTCGATTAGCCCGTTCTGGAGACCGTTGAACATATACGGGCCGTTCAGCCAGTTTTTGCACTCCACATTACGGACGATGAAGTCATGCTGCGTCGAACTCGATTGCAGATCTCCAGTGCCGCCGACAATGCAGCCAGTGCCGCTTGTGCTGTCACCCTGTCCGTCAAATCTGAGTCCGTCGATTACCCAATACGCCTTGTCGATGACGGTCCAGTAATTCGGGTAAGCAGCGAACGTCGCCGACTCTCCGGGGTAAGCCAGATAGTAGACGGAAGCAGAGGAGGTGCCCTGCGCAATGGTGACGGGATATGAATACGTGCCGCTGCGGAACACAACCGCATCGCCCGCCGCAACCGAGCCCGAGAGCGCGGACCAATGCTGAAACGGCTTGCAGTCCGAGCCGCCACCAGCGCCCAAATTTGCGGGCGTGCAAGACGCACCCGTTCCGTCGTTGCCCGCTGCGGGATCGACGGTCCAGTAGCGAGTCGGATGGTAATTCCGCAACTGGAAGGTCGCGTCAATACTGCCGTATTTCGCGATGGCCTGTGCGGCAGTGTGGACCGTGGCGTCCTGGTCGTTGGCATCCGGCCCCAGGCACCCCGAGCCGGTTCCATATCCGTCGCCGTCTGCATCAATGCACGTAGACGTGGAGGCCCCTAGGCCGGGAATGGGCGCATCCAGATTCAGCACGAAGGCATTTTGGGTGGACGAATTCAGGCCGACAAAATAATTTCCATTCTTGACGTAACGCCATCTTCCGAAGACGCCGTTCAACCCGCCGGCGCCCGGACCATTGGGAAATGTCATGGGCACGCAAGTTTGCGTTACAACGGAGTACAAATAAACCGTATTCCCGCCGAGAAGGGGGAAGCCAACGAACATCCCGAGCGCATCATCGTACGCCCATCCTGGCGGCCCCTGATAGCCCAACGTGTTGCCGCGCAGCGCCGTGCAAGTGCCATTGGCGGCCGCAGTCCAGTTCTGCACGGTATAGGAAGGGTCGTTGCCCGAAATATCGACGGCCATTATGCGGAAATTTCCAAGTGCGACTGTCGGATCATTCGCAAACTGGGTCTCGACCGAAACGAACCAGCGACCGGCCGTGGAAGCCCCTAGCGGCGTACGCATTACGGGATCGATATCGCAACTCGGCTGGTAGGCGTTTAAACTTCCATCTGAAACCAGAGGGGTATAGGTGATTGTGGAGGTGCTGCTATTCCAGGTGAATGCCCATAGATTCCCCGCATAAGCCACCATCCCTCTGTTGCCTACAGAATCCCACGCAGTGCAAGCATACTCGCCAGCAGAAAGCGGGTTTGGCAGACCGGTTCCTGCAATGGTGGGCCGAATCCATGTCGGCGTAGCCGTGTTCGTATTGAGGATCCAGGTATCCGCCAAATGCGAGCCGCACGGCCATACCGATCCATTGAACTGGTACAAGTACCCGGTAGTTCCAATGTTCACCAGGCCGCTGTAGGTGTGGCGCGGCATCGGATTGCCGTCGAACTGAGCGGATTGAGGGCACCCCGTGCCGTCGGCAATTGGAACGGTCGGGTTCGTCAAGCGGGATAGTGATGGCGTGCCGGAAAGATTGACGGAATATATTTCGTTACCGTAGTAGTCGCCGTGGCCGCCTCCCCAAAACAGCAGCCTGTTGTGCACCGGATCTAAGACGCCGCCGCTCCAGTCGCCGTCGATAATGCCAGCGGCGTGTGAGGAGAACAGAACCGGGCCGCCTGGGCTGCCGCACTCTCCGGACACATCGGGAGGGCATACTGCTCCTCCAAATCCATCAGGCGGCGCAACGCCAGCCGTCGCGAAGGTCGTATTCGCGAGGTAGGTCCATCCCGGCTGGTAAGTGGCAGCCGAGACGGACGCGGCGCAGACGGACAGGAAAAGCAGCAGTCTCATTCGTGCACGACCAGACCCCCGCCGTACAGCGCGGAGGAAGATGCGGACGATAGAATCGGCGTCCAATCGTAGGTGCCCAAAGTGGTTTCGACAAAAGTGCTCGTGCCGGAGTTCCACTGCGAGCTGATGAGATCGATCTTGCGGTCAGCTGGACGGAAATTTAAGATGGTGAACGTGCCCCCGTTGAGCGCGGCGTTGAAGTTCTCCATCGCGATCACGGGGTTCGGGCCAGAGCCAGCCATGGTGTAGAAGCCCTGCAAATGCTCGTGCCCCGACATCATTGCGAGAATCCGAGGATTGGCCGATAAGTCAGTCCACATATCCACGCCGTCTTGCGCTCCGACAGCGTTGGTCGCAACGCAGAATTCCTCGCCGTACAGGCAGGTATGCGCCGCCACTGGATTATTTGAGGCGTCCCGCGTTGACACGAACATATGCGTCGTCAGAATGTACTGGCGGGTTGTGTCCGCATCCATCAATGCGCGCACGTCGGAAATATCTCCATGCGCGGCGTTCATGTTCACCGCGACCCCTGCAAGATGGATAGTTCCCGAGGCGGTCACAACATCCCAGGGGAAATAGACGTTGACGTTCTGCTCGTTCGCCGAAGCGAGACCGCCCGTGAAATGCGAACTGGAAACGTGCGATGCCCACGCGGCATTCAGGGGTGCGATATAGAAATTCCACTGCGAGGAGTCTGGGGCTGAAAAGAATGCCACGTCGTGGTTGCCTAGCGCGGTGACCACTGGAATTCCGGCATTGTGGATATCCGTCAGTAGCCCGACGACATCGGTCCAGTGGCCCGTCGCGCTCAGCGGGTCCGCGATTTCATCCCCCGCCGATAGGAAGCCCGTAATATTTCGCGCGGTCTTGTTGGCGACGATCCAATCGCGGATGTGCCCGCCCGCTACTGTATTGCCCGCTGAATCGGTGTGGATGTCATTCCATACGACGACGGTGAAGGTTGCCGGAGCTTGAGCGAACAGCGCGACGGATAGAGACGCGAGCAGCGCTAGCCTAACGAATCGTCGCATAAGAGCGCTGTCCTCCAGACCCGGCCGGCGGAGTGATGTCGGCGAATATCAGATTGAGCACTGGCCGCGTGGTCGTGTCATCGGTCCACGCCGTGGTATTTCCAGGGCAAGCTCCCGTGCATCCCGTGCGGCTCGTGTAGGCAAACCAGTCACCGCCGGGGAATGCCAGCCGGTCTTGGGCAGTCGGGAAGTTCAGAGCGCGAACGAAAAATGCTTCGCTGCCTCCGCCGGCTGGGGCTATCCCGATGCGGTAAGTAGTCCCGCAATTTAGCGTCGGCAGAGTGGTATCAGAGAAGTACCAAAGCTCCGCCGCAAAAGATCCCGGCGTGCGCACGTAATCGGAGTCGATAGCCGTAGTGGCCCCGACTACCGTAGTCCCGTTGTACACGGTGAGGTCCATCGTCTTGGCCGCAACCGCCGCCGTGCCCCAAAAGTGGATGCCGGCCACTTGGAAGGTAGAGCAGAAACCGGTTGGCAGATTGAGCAAGATGCCGGTTTCGGCTCCTTGGTTCGTGGTGGTTGACTGGATAGACTGGATCGGGACTCCGCGCGTCGTGGAGGCCGATGTCCGATACCCGTACACCGGTTGGCTCGTATTCTTGGTCCACGTCGTTCCATTCCACGTTTCGGAGTACGGTGACTGACCGACTGTCGCGCCAGAATTGATGCCAGTAACCACCGAGGTAAACGCCGTGAAGTCGCTTGCATCTGGAGTGGCCGCGCCAGAGCATGGAGCCGTGGAGTTTGGACACGGATCGATCACAAGCGCGTAGTATGTGCCGCGCGTGACGGCGATTCCGCTCGGCAGCGATGTACCAGAAGCATCGAAGAGTGTCGAGATGGTCTGGAACAGATTGTTGGCGCCGCTCCCCGCGGAGGTGTATGCGCCGGCCGCTAGGATGGTCCCGCTCGCGTTGCCGCTGGCATCCACGGTTTGCAGAGACACGCGGTACTGCGGTTGCGTGCCCGTCACGCTGGACTGGCGGATTAGGAACGAAGTAATCGTTTCACTCTTTGGAGCGGGGAAAACCCACGCCAGAAATGTGGTAGAGCTGTTCAGGCTTACGGCAGTTAAGGTGGGGCTAGAGTTGTCGGTACCGACCTCCACCGGCGATCCAAACCGGATGCGGTTCACATCGACGGCTAATAGCGTCAGCGCAACGAGAGAAAGAGACAGAAGTTTCTTCATGAAGCCTCCTTACTGGCACCAGATCTGGCCGACCACATGGGTTACCGTGCTGGCTGTCGCCACGTTGAACCCGAATACGTCACCGACGCTTACTGAGGTAGTCCAGCCCGTCAGCGAGCCGTTCTGATTCAACTGCGCGGAAGAAAGAGTCAGCGGTGCCGATGCGGAAATCTTGTTGGCCGATGTCGGGATCGCACCCGCCGCCTTCCAAATATCGATCGTGATTGAGCCCGCCTGATCCGCCGAGATGTCAATTCGGTTGATGGTGCAGGAGAATGCCGCCGTTGGGAAATCCTTCAGCGCGCCCGTTGTGATGGCCGAGCCGCCGCCGTCTATTACGAAGGGAATGGCGTGCTGTACTGTGGCTGTGACGCCGCTTCCAAACGGCTGCGTGAAGTAGTTTGTCCCATCCGAGACAACGAACGCCCCGGTGGGAGCAGACGCCGACCCCGCTGGCAACGTCAAGTTGGCCGCTGCGCCATTGATATTTTGCCCGTTTCTTGCGAGCGTGACAACGCCCGACCCGTAGTTCACGACCCAGACGCATTGGCCGTTGGATGGCTGAGAGCCACTCGCTACAAGCGTCACGGTAAAAGTCCCAGACGCTACTGAAATTACCTTGCAATTCGTGAAGTCGGCTGCTGTTGCAGTGTAGGTGGTAGTCTGGGGGTTGACCGGGAAGTTTGGTGGAGAACTGGTCCCGCCCGTTACGCTCTGACAACTGAAAGCATGGGTCGAAGTGTTGTACGCCAGTGCGTGGGAGCTATCCCCGCAATTCGGCATCGACGCCCACGCTCCGGTTGCCGATGCTGTAGTTCCAAGGAACTGATCCGCTACGGAATTCGTGGGGACACTCGTCCCGTTGACCTTTGCCACGGTTACGGAATTTGACCCGGATGTAGTCGCGTCCCCGCTCAACTCAGAGGCTGTCGGCGTAGTTCCGTCCCTCAAAATTCCCGTGCCGGGGCTCGCGGAATTCAGGCCGCCTTGCGCTCGCGGCAAGCCAGCAGAGAGGTGCGTCGATGTCACCTGATCAGAAGTGTTGATATCGGCTCCAGAGCCAACTACCTGCACCGCCGTCCCGCCGTTATTCGTCATCTTGAAGCGGTGCGCAGCGGAATCGCCGTAGATGATGTCGGAGCCGGATGTCGCCGTAGGAGCGCTGCCCTCGGGGGCACTTACGCCGTGCCAAGCGCTCGTTGGGACAGCCGAAGTTCCACCCTGATAGTTCGTGCCGTCGAACGTAAACGGTTGCTCTGTGCAATTGCTGGTACCCGCTGCCGGGTCAGGCTGCACGAAACCTTTCATCGCGCCGGCGAACGTGTACGTTCTGCCGCCAACACTGTCCTGACAGGAGCGCAGCCAATATGGCCCGCTGCCGTGCGGATTCGCAAACGCGAGCGTGGTGTTACCCGCGCCGAAGTCCACTTCACAGAGGTTCGATTGGCTCAGATCGCAAGTGGTGGTTGCTCCTCCGTTGAAGGTCGGTTTGTAGGCGGATGCCCACGTAACAGACTTCGTGGCGGTGTTTGTTCCGTCTCCATTTAGGGAGATATTCAGCGGAACTTGATAGTCAGTTCCGGCCACAGCCGGAGCCGTCGTATTCAGCGCCGTGCGCTTGATGATTCCATTGCTACCTGGGTCCGCGAGCCCGCCTCCCCCACCTCCTCCACTGATCGTCTGCCAGGCTGAACCGGAATATCGGCAGATGGCGGGAGTGCCCGATCCTCCGCCAGTCGTGCAATTTGGATTGGCGTCAATGGCGACCGCGAGCGTACCCGTGGATGGACTGGCCGGGAGACTCGTAACATTGAACGATCCGGCAAAGCCCGTCCCGCCTACTGCGGTACATTGCCCTGCTACCGCAGTCGCGCCGCCAAAGGTGATCGTTACGGAGTTCGTCCCATTGACGGCATTGCCCGCGTACGAATTCCCCGCGTTGTCGGTGCAATACACGGCGTAGCTCAGCGTGCCGAAGTTGTGTGTGATTGTGACGGATGTCGCGCCGATGCTGAAGTTTGCGGAGGCGATGCCGGATGCTCCCGAACCACCACCACCGCCGCTTCCGCTCACCTGCGTCCATGTATTGCTGCTTGTGCAGAGATAAAGGTTCGAGCCAGCAAGCGCCGTCGTATTGAAATAGATTTGCCCTACAGAGCAGGCGCCGGGATTCGAAGACCCTTGAGAATACGCTGCGCGGGTCCATGTATTCGTCGATGTGCAGGCGTAAACCTGAAGGCCTGTCGGTTGATCCGTGGCTTGGTATAGGGACGCGCCAGCCGCACAAGTCGCGGGAATCGCGGCGAGCGTGCCGGAGAGAAGGCCGGACGGACCGGTTGCTCCGGTAGGTCCGGTCGCTCCGGTAGGTCCGGTCGCTCCCGCTGGTCCGGTGGCACCGGTAGGCCCTGCTGGTCCAGTCTGGCCTGTCGGGCCCGTAGATCCAGTTGGACCAGTTGGACCGGCTGGTCCAGTCGGCCCTACCTGTCCAGTGGCCCAAGACATCGCTACCGTTCCGGAGAAGGACCCCCCCGCGACCACCATCTGCACAGAGAGGGAGTCGCCGGCCGCGTAACTGAAGTTGTGCGAGGTATCCGAACAGGATTGAGCCAACGCCGCTACCGTGCACGTCACGCTCTGGCCTGTGGGGCCATCGAACCAAGTGAATGCTGCGGTGACGCCGGCTCCAAGAGCAGGAACTACCGTAGCGGCAAAGTTGCTGATCGCGCCAGCGCCTCCCTGAACGGCCTGAACATTAGTGCGGGTGGAATTTGCCGCCAACCCGCCGCCCGGAGCGAAGTAGTATGTGCCCGCGGCGTACGAGGCCGAAGCTGTAGAGTATTGGCCACTGGCACCACCTCCAGCTCCAATCCCTACGGCTGTCCATGTATTGAGTGCCGTGCAGGCGTTCAGCCCGACGCTTCCCGTGGTCAGAAAGGCCAAGTCGCCAATGGCGCAAGTCGCAGGCAGCGCGGAAACATCCGCAACGGGCTGCGATATCGTGCCATCGGAATTCTGCGCGTAATACTTGTGCGCCTGCGCGTCGAACCATACGTTCCCGTATCCGGGGCTAGGCGGAGTGGCGGGAGCTTTACTTTCCTGGTACGTCTGCACGCCCCGAACAATCGTCGGAGGCTGCTGCGCAAGGACCGGCAGCGTGCACGCAGCGGTGATTACAAGAGATAGGATTCTTTTCATTTCTACAGGCCTTCCTTTTGCTCTTTAGCTGGGGCCTTGTCCTCTGAGGACGATAGCGGCTCTCGTATCACTGATCAGCCCAGCGGACGCGAGATAGTTCACTCCGAACTGTGTTGCGGGATCGGTGACGTCGATCGATTCAGAAACATCGAAGTTCTTTGTGATGGTGTTCAGTGTCGCCCGCTGATCGTCGGTGAGGGTTTGGTTACTGGCGTAGTTGTCGATTCCCATTAGCTCTGAAAGCGTGAACAGAGACCGGAACCCGAATTTAGAGAACACCGTTGGAAACGGCTGCGGAGCGGTAGAGTACGGCGATGCGAACACTCCTGCCGAGTACGTCCATCCCACTCCCGGTATCGGATTCAGGTTGTCAATTCGGACGGCCTGCGGAAAGCTCTGCGCCGCCACGTCCGGCTCCGCTGAGATGATATTCGCGACGCGCCCGCCCGTCACGATTGCAAAGGTCTGTTGAGCCATATTATTCCCACCACGTCACGATCACGACGCCACTGCCACCGTTTCCGCCTGTGTTGTACGTTGGGTTCGCTCCACCGCCGCCAGATCCGCTATTGGCGGTAGCGCCTGTTGGCGGTAATGTCCCGCTCGCCCCCGTTCCGCCTCCGCAACTTCCCGGGCCTGGGGTTCCACCACCGCCGCCACCGCCGCCGAATCCTTTCAGTCCAATCCCGCCGCCACCGGATATTGAGCCGAAGCCAGACCCAACTTGCGCGTTGCCGCCGGCGCCGCCCGCTCCGCCTCCGCCAGCGCCCGCAGCAGTGCTTCCAAAACCGCCACCGCTGCCGTCGCCGCAGTTTCCGCCGTTGCCGGAGGCGTCCCCGCCGCGCCCGCCCGTAACCGTGACGTATGGACCGAAGGAGGTCTGTCCGCCGGGATTGCCGGGCAGGCCATTGGCGCCGCCGGAGCCGCCGCCACCGATCGTAACGGCAACCGAGGACCCCGATACCTGAACCACGCGCTCAATGACTTGCCCGCCGCCGCCGCCACCACCGAAGTTGCCACCGCCACCACCGCCTCCGCCGGCCGCGAGAACGGTCACCCATCCTCCAGCCTGCTGCAGTAGAGCCGACAGCAAGAACGTGCCGCTGCCCGTGAAGACTTGCTGCTTTTGAATTCTGCCGCCGAGAAAGCTCATTTAGACCTCAGATGATGATCCAGTTCGCGCCGTCGAATTGCACCGTAATGGAGTCGGATTGCCGGAAAATAGTGATGCTCGGGAAGCCGTCGATACCTTGTGAGCCGGCACCGGCGATCGTCACGGAATTGATACTGCTGTCCATCTTTTTGACGTTCACCTTCAGGCCGGTATGCGCCGCTATCCCGGCGTACAGAGTGCGGGTGATGGCCCCGCCGCTCGCATCCACCTTCTCGGTGATCTCGGCAAATCCCGAGGTGACCGTGCCGCTGGAATTCACGGAAACGACCACGGCCGCGCTCTGTGGGATGATGGCCCCCGCCGCCGATATCCAGAGCATCGGCGCGACGGGAATGATCGTCCCGCCGGCGCGTACCTTGAAAACCTGGATACTCACCGAACTGGCGAATGGGCATACCGTGCCTGGCGCCTTTATATTCGTGGGCCACGCGAACGTCCGGCTTCCCGTGGCGTCCTGCGCAAAGACGAAGGTGAGCAGTTGCCCCGGACTCGTGCCCGTCAGGCTTGAGGCTGATACGTTACCCGTCAGGATCAGGTCAAAGCCTTCGGAGGCGGTTGCGTCGAAGGTGACTGACGTGGCGTACGCGATAGACAGAATCGACGAAGGGAAGTCAGCCGACGTCTTGACGTTCATCAGCGTAGCGGTGAGCGCGGACAAGCTCTCGTCGGAGATCGCGTATCCCTTCGTCGCCATCATCGCCCCGAAAGCCGCGCAGAACGTGGATATTTGATAGAAAAGCTTATTGCCGACCGGAGATCCGAAGATGGCACCCGTGGTCGCTCCGCCGGAGCGCAGCGTATCGGAGGCGTACGTGGAGTCCGGCTCCATGTTCGCGCCGGCCGGATTCCACTGCAGAATGTTAGAAGTTCCTGACATGAATTACCCTCACACAAAACGTCCGCCGTCAAACCCGGCGACAAATGAGTCGTCCCGGTCGAACCCGAGCATGGGCAGATCCGCGAGCGAGTAGTTATAAAGCACGCCCTGAGGGCGCGGGAGCATGTACCCGTTCAAGATGAGATCCTGAATGATGCTCGTGAACGCCCCGGACACGAAGATATCCACCGTCATATCCTGCTGGTGATCGTCAACAACGAGCGTGCCGCCGGGGAATAGAGCGCTCCAAATTGCCAACAGGCTCGCGATTTTCCCATCCCAGTGATTCTGGGCGATGCGCGCCTGCAACAACAGGCGGTAGGTGTCGTCATCCAGCACCGGGCTAACGCCGCCGCTCGGCTGAAACAGAACCGTACGGGATTGTCCGACAATGGCTCCCAAGATATCGAGCTGCGGCCCTACTGCGGTCGGCAGATCAAACGCGTCTTCGAATTCCGATAGGCACAGAAGAATGTCCTGGTAGAGTTCGAGATTCGCGCTCAGCCACGCCGTCATGTTGGGAGCGCTCATTTATACTCCGACGTCAAAAGGCCGAGATAATACGCCGATGTCTTCCAGCGTGGCGGAAGAGGCGGGGGCGGGATCATCCAGAAATCGCCTAAGGTGGAGGAGGAAACGCTCACCACGCCGTCGCCGGATACCGATTGAGAAGCATTTGCGGCAACTGACGCGAGAGCGGTGGCCGCCGCCGATCCGGCATAGGATTCGGTGCCGGTGGCGGAAACTGATGCGAGCGCTCGCGGGCCGCCACTTCCAGTGAACGCCTCAGTTCCCGAGCCTGAGATCTGGGCAGACGTCGCCACAGACCCAGAGGCGATATTATCGACCTTGATCCCCGAGCCGGATAGCGATGCCGACGAACTGAGGGCCGCAGTACTGGAGAACGTCTCCGTACCCGATGCCGACAGAGAGAATCTTGCCGATGGGTCGGCCCGCCCGATAAGGGATTGGGAACCTGTAGCGGAAAAAGACGATACCGATGTGACCGCGCCGGAGCCGGAAAGCGATTGGGTACCGGAGCCGGACAGAGAGCAGTTAGCCGAAACCGATCCGGTCCCGATAAACGATACCTGCCAGGTGAGGGTAACCGCGCCCGTTGCCCCGGCCCCGCCTGGATACCCCGGCCCGCCGATGTGGTCGAAGGCGCTGTATCCACCACCACCACCACCACCCGGAGTGGTGCCATCGCTGCCAAAGCCAGTGGTTCCGGTTGGACTCGCGGTAGGATCTCCAGGACCTCCACCGGTCCCGCCGTTGCCCCCGTTTCCACCGGCACCGGCTGCCCCAACGCTGGTGTCCTGTCCGGGTGAGCCCGCTACTACGACGTCGCCAGTGCCGGATCCGCCGGCGCCCCCGCTGACAAATCCGGTTCCAGATGAATCCGTTCCGGGAGAGCCTTTGCCGCCGATGCAAACTGTAGACGCGAAGGAAGAATCGACGAAGTTGCCGACGCCTCCTACGACTACGGTGTAATTGGTTCCAGGAGTTACAGCATACGATAAAACCTTGGCGTAACCGCCGCCGCCACCGCCGCCACCGCCCTGGAAATCCTCCCCGAGGCTTTGGTCCGACCCTTCTCCGCCGTCCGCACCCGGCCCCCAGCACTCAATCTGGACGCTGCTGACATTAGCAGGGCATGTCCAGGTAAAAGTGCCGGGAGTATTCCAGGTTTGGGTAGACATAGCGAATACGAAGTGGCCTTACGGAGCAGTGGCTTAGTTGCCGGCTTCGTTGAGGGTGAAGGTGAACGAGGATACTCCGACGGTCGCGCCGCTCGAAATCACGTTGGAATTCATGTTGATGTTGCAACCTGAAGTTCCTACGGTGCCGTCGAACACCACGCTTGTGCCGTCCGATTTGTAGCAGCGGAACCAGGTAGCGGTGCCGCTTGCGACCGCGGCGGCTGCGGTGATGGCGTTGGCCGTGGCCACACCAGCAACGGCATTCGCAAAAGCCGTCGCCGAGAGTGGCAGTGTGGCGAGAAGCGTTTGAGCACCGAGAGCCGTATTCGCGTTCACGGGCTGGCTGCCGGTGTATAGTTTGATGAATCCACCGTTGGCGAGCGCGCAGAGCGCGTTGCAGCCGGCGTTTGCCGCAGCGTCGGAGTTTTGAAGGTTCAGAGCCATAATCGATTTCCTTTAAACGAGAGTGATTTGAACGAATGTCGTAGAGCCGCTGGCAGCCTTGTTGAAGGCGACCGCCAAATCTGAAGTGCCAGTCGGGAAGAAAGATACCGCCACGCCGGTCGCGTTCGCCGTCGCGTTGGCGGATAGCGTGATGGTTGTTCCGCTGACTGCCGAAACGGTAGTGCCTGCCGGGATGTTCGCACCTACTGCAACCTGACCGGTGGCAATGCCGGTTGCGCTCGCAACCGTGATGGTCGGGCTGCTCGCGGTCGTAGTGGCGGTGGTCTGCGCCGCCGCTCCTCCGAATGCGATCGCGCGCACAGAGAAAAGCGGCTGGTCCGGGTTGGGGCGCGCGTTCAGCGCCGCACCGAAAAGCTCGCTGTAGACTACGCCCTCTCCGATTCCGAGACTGTTCAGGTAGGCTGCTACCGCCGCCTGAATTGCCGCGGTTGTGGCCGTGGTGTATCCCGTCAAAGCGTGCACGTTCAGCGCAACGAATACCGGCACGTACGCGAGCACGTCGAACGAAATCGGCATCGTAATTCCGGGGTTGGCCGGATCGGTGATCGTCACCGTTGTGGTGCCGTTCGTGTCGCAGCCGATGCCGCGGTTATCATAGATGGCCTGCGCGACGTCTGCCGCGGCGCCGCCCTCTACTACGCAGGTGATCGAATGGGGAGGCAGACCGTTGGAGTCCGTCGCGTTCGTCGGGTTCTCGTACGCTTGGCTTCGTGTCACACCAGAAACCGCCGCGATGGCCGCCGCCGTGCCTGGAAGCAGGCTCATGGATGGCTTCATTTGCGCTACAAGGAGCCGGGCCCGGTATTGCGAATCCGGCTCCACGGCGGACCCCGGGATCGCAGCAGCCAAGTTAACGACTCCGGTCCACCCAGCCGTAGGCGTCGCGATCGTGGTGATGTCGTTTGCGTTCGCGGTGATGTTCCCAAGCGTCGAAGCGGTCGCGGTAACCGCGATCGTTCCGCCGCTGCCGATCGTCACTGGCGAGGGCAGTTTCCACGAGTTGCCGTTCACGTCCTTTGCGAAGCCATTGGTGATGACCGTTCCCGCCGCACCGCTGAGCGTGAGGATGACGCTCGAATATGATGCCGATTTACGAGCCGTGCCGATGAGTCGCCCGCAGAGGTCCAGGCTTGTTCCCACGGCCGTCAATGGATTCATGGACAGGTAGACCGCCTGCAACGCTTGCGCTGTGTCATAGGCTTGCAGCGCGCGCACGGCGATGTCCTGGAAATCCGCAGAGTCCGCGCCTAGATAGGATGCGGCTCCGTAAATTGCCAAAAATTGACCGGTCAGCCAGTTCAGAATGTCGGCATAGGACGGCAGCGTCAGCCCTGTCAGGCCGATGGTCGGAGGGGTGTAGGGCATGGCTTTACTGGTTTGAGATGGAGACCGTACCGAACTGAGTCTGCACGTTCGCGGTGAAGGTGAAATTGCGGCCCGCCGCCGCGTATTCCACCGAAAGAGAATTGATTCCGGTCACGTACGGCGTGCCCAAGATGCGCTCGCGAAGCACCAGCGCCACGGCGCGCACGGTGGTGGAATGCCCGAGTAGTTTCTGAAACAACGGCAAACCCTCGCTCGTGTTCAGGAACCACTCGCCCTGCAGTAGAAGGAGGCGCGTGCGGATAATCTGCGCCACGGCGTCGATATCGGTGACGAAGTTCGCGAGACCGGCGCCACGCATCGGGTCGCCGTTCGCGTCCAGTTTTCTAACCTGAATGGTCGGCATCAGAACACCGGTCCGCTATTTGCTACTCCGCCCGCTACGCCAGAATGCTGGTGCGAGAAGAAATCGCGGGTCTTGGTGCCGTTCGATATGAGCACCTGGCTGTCGCCCTCGATTTTCACTGTCTCTGACGCGTCCACTGTCACGCTCTCGGCGTTCACGTTGACCGTGGGAGCGGTGATGGTGATCGTATCGGGAGCGAGATCGATCTTTACCGTTCCGTCATCGTTCCTGAGTTGCGCGGATTCGGTGGGGTATCCGGACAGCCCGCGGGGCTTCGATCGCAGGCCGAAAATGGCCACTCCATCGGAAAGGCTGTGGCGCCGCTGGCTCACGGGATAATTGTTCGCGCCGCCGCTTTCCAGCCAACTATCAAGCGAGGCATCCCCGAAAACGATCAGGCATTCGTCACCGGGCTGAATGGGAAACGTGAGGCTCCATCCGCCGGCGCTCGGAACCATCACCGGTACATCCTCGAGAACGGGAAGCTGCACGGCCCTGGTTTCAAGCGAGACGGTGGAATCGTCGCCAGAATCCTGCATAACGAATTCGTTTATCGCCACCACCACAGAAACAGTCGCGGGTGGGCCCGGCGAGAAGGATTGCACCACGGCCGGGATAGCGACGCGCATGGATTGCGAAATGGAATCGGCTAGCCGCTGCGCTGTCGCAATCGAAGGTGTGAGCCTCTGTTCGAGCGATACTCCGAAATTCGAGGACATTAGTTCTTTCCGAGCGGATTGCGCGCCTGCAAGAAATTGGCGAAGAAATCCATGGTCACGCCCTGAACCTCCGTGTACCAGTCGTCGCCGCGGCCGCGGCTGTCTCCTACGTGCTTCAGACCGGCCACCACGTACAGGCCATCCCGGCTCGGCACCGGCGGCAAAGACCCAATCTGGACTGGAAACAGGTTCACGATTGTGCCCGCCGCAAGTTGCACGATGTCGCCGATCTTTACCGAGGAATCCAGCAAAACGCGGAAGACTACTCCGTCCTGCGTCTGCTCGGGAGTGCCGATCAGCGTTTCCTTGATTGCCGTCTGCCGGTTTTGCTGCTGACTCGTGTCGAGATTGACCGGCGCATACGCGAAATTCGGGGCCGCTGGAGTGGTCTTTGGGTCAAACGATCGCACGTTCAGCCCATTCGGACTCACCCACGCAAGCAGATTGTTCTGCTTCGTCAGGTCTCGAAAGGTGCTGAACGGTCGCGAGTGGAAGGCCTGTCCGCGTGCAAACGCACTCGACTTCAGCGCATCGGTAGCCGCTTGGTCTATATGCTCTACCGGAATATTGGCATGCCCCGCTGCCTGCGTCACGGCATCGTAAGCCGTAGCCCCCTTGCTCAGCGAAAAACTGACGAAGTTGAGCGCGTCTTCGAGCAATCCGGTCACACACCGCAGCGTGAGGCGGTAATCCGTTACGTTCTCCCGCGTCCAGGCGGATTGCAGGATCTTCCCGGCGTAGAGAAGGTTTGCGCCAACGTCGAACGGTTGCGTGGAATTCGCCGCGCGATATCCGGCGCTCAAAGATAGAGAGTCGCCGGCTACCAGCGGTTGGTTGAAGGCCCAGAAGTCGTTGAGGTTCTGAATGCCGCGGACCTGGTTGCGAATCGACGCTTCCATGTTGTAGATCGCGACTTCAGCCTGCCAGTAAGCCAACAGCGCGTAATTCTCGATCTTGAACGTCACGCGCAACGGGTCTTCGCCGTCGGCTACGGTACTCTGAACGGAATACGTCTTGCCGTCCGCAGTATTCACCGCGACCTGCCACGCGCGCCCGAAAAACGGTAACGGCTGCGGAGTGGTGGACATCAGTTGTTATCCCAGAGCAAAATGAAGCCTGAGCCGAGATTTGTATCGTCCGGAAAGTCCGTAGCCGCGCCGTTTTGGTTGATCAGAAACGCGGAGCCGATCTGCATGTAATCGTAAGGTCCGAGGATGTTAGCCGCCGGCCAAATTCCAGTCAGCAGTGGCACGCAAGACAGGAGCGGCTGTCCATTCTGGTCCGCGACCGACATCACCCAAAACCCGCCCGAAGAGTTGTAGGAAATTTCGAGATTCAGCGTTACCGTGGCCCCATTGATGTTAAGCGCGACGCGCAGAGCTTGGTTTGGCGCCGAGGTGAGCGGTATTGTTTGGGCCATCGGATTCTATGGCTGAATCTGGCTAGCGCTGGTGCTGCTCCACGATCCAGCGCCCGGTATGGACGGAAGCGACTGGCCGGCAGTGCTGTTTTGCGCCTGCACCGACTGAGGCACGGCTTGCGCCTGTATCTGGCCTACGACCGTTTGATTCGTGGTCTGCGGCAGCGCCGAATCCGAACTGCTCGAATCCGCAGTAATCACGGTGGCCGTCAGGATCTCCTGAAACGTGACCGTTGCTTTCAACGCTGAGGCGGTTTCGTGATCTTCCTCGGCATGAACGCCGGTGATCATCATGTTGCTGTACGAGCGAAGCCGCGTAGAGACCTGAAGCGGCAATCGCTGCTTTTGCAGCGAAATCAGTTTCTGGTACGCCGAAACACTCTTTGATGGGCCGTCTGCCCACTGGCCCATCGTGAACGATTGCATCGCGTCGCTCATCGCGATCTCGAGAACGAGACTGGCCGGAATAGTATACGCATGATCGGAAATCGCCGCTCCGGTCTGGACTGGGTTCAGGGTGACCGCCGTCCGTTGTTCGTGCTCTGCGCGAATTACCGCATCGAACACGTACGCTGTCTGTGCTTTCGTCACCGGATCGGTAGCGGTAATGGCGATAGCGGGGATACCTCTGGCCCACTGGGGCGGGCGCCAGATTCCAGCGCTGTCTTCGAGGTCCTGGCTGGTGTTCACGGTGAACCGAATGCCGCTCAATATTGAGGCGAGGGATGCCATTGGTTAGTACGCTGGAGAAAGCTGCGTCAGATCAATCTGATTCTGGCGGTCAAGTTCTTTGCCAATGCCCGCGCGTACCGCACGTTCGATAGTCCGCTCGTCCGCGCCCGGATGCGTGATGTAGATATTAATGTCACCGATCTCCACGCTGTGATCATCGTGGTTCACGCTTGTGGACGGAGCTATCGGTCTCTGCATTTCCGAAATGGCGGGCGACCAGTCGCGCTGGAGTGCCGACGTCGACGGTCCGGGGTTGATCCATGCCGGCGAGTTATACCACGACGGCGGATTGCTGATCCAACGCGGCACGTCGTTGAACCATCCCGCGTTCTCTTGCATGCGGCCTGAAATGAGGCCGCGGAGCCCGCGCGATAGATCGGCCGGCAGGACCATCTCTTCAGGGTGCAGGATAGAAAGCAGAGAACTGACATTGGCGGGCACTTCCATTCCGCCGCGCGCGCTCGGCACCACCTGATTCAGGGGAACGTGCACATCTATTCCTAGCCACTTCCCGATGGTGTTGGCGTAAGACTCCGGATCATTCTCGTCTTTGGCGGGTGCGAATCCGGGGTAAACTTCCGGCTTTCCGCCAAAGAATTGCTCCAGGTTTAGGCCACGGCCAAAGACGTTCGTGCGGACCTGTTGCCGGAGGGCTTCCATGCCGGTCTCCCAATCGGGAAACTTCGCGTAGCCATTCACGACAGGATAGTTGCCCCACCAGCGGAGGTTTCCGGGGTTGTTGTTGCGCCGCGATACGGGATCGGCCTTGTCGCCAGCTTCGAATTTAGCGATAGCATTCGACAGAGCGTCTACCAGGGCAGCGCGGCTCATGAATGATGGACTGGAAGCCGGCGCACCGGCCGCAGGAGTGGCTGGACTCTCCATCGTGGGACTGGCGGCGGTAGGCGGCATCTCCGGAAGAGTAAAGGATTGAGATACAGTTGGGCTGGCCGCCTTCTCCTGCTGTGGAGGCGTAGACCCAAACCATTTATCTTCGAGTCGGTTCGTGTACTCCCGCAGTTTCTTATCCCCGAGCGGCTTCGTTAGGCCGTAACGGTGCGTAAAGCGTTCAAGCCAGTCCAGCGCGCCTATGGTCTTCTCTTCGATGGATTCTCTCCAGCCTGAAGGCCGAGGGTGAGACGTTACGTTGACGCCAGAGTTTAGCTCCGGCATTCGCGGTGCGCCGCTCAGATCATTTGCCGCTCCAGGAGCCTTCGGCGCGTCAAAGGAATGCTTACCTTTGTCGAACTCTTCAGACGCTCCGCTCCAATTTCCGCGCAATACCAAGGCCATTGCGGAGGCAAAGTGCCCCGCTGATACTTCAGCGTGCGCCAGCCACGTCTCGAATTTAACCAGCCAGTCTCCAACGTGCTGAATCGCGGTTGCGAGATTATCGAAGCTGAACTGCGTCCCTTGGATGGACGTGTCCCCAGAGATCGCGCCAATCAGGTTAGTGAATGCGATCGCTCCCGACTTCGCGACTTCGACGATACCCTCGATCATGGTCCACGTCTGCCGAAGTACCGGAATTGCCCGATCCGAGAGTTTATCCGCAATCTGCGGCAGCTTGTCGCCGAATTCTGTAACCCACGAATGCAGACGGTCCAGCTTCTCGTCAAGGTCGCGGCCGGGAAGCAACTTTTCAAAGAGTTTCGACGCGAAGTTCATGCCCAGGAACTTGGTTGCGATTTCCAGGCGTGAGAACTCGGCGCGGATATCGCGCACGCCGAGCATGCGCTTTTCGAAGTCCGGTCCGAGAGCGGTCGTCATGCGGTCGATATCGTCGCTCATTCCCACGGCGCGGCGGTGTAACTCCGGGTCCCAAATAATCGTCGGGAGATCCGCGCCGAGAGCCTTGGTGATCATGTCGAGCTTACGCGCGCTGTCGGTAGTCATCAGCATGCGCAGCCCCATCAGGCGGTATCCCTGATCGGCCATGGCGACTTTATCAACTGTCCCGAGGATCGCGGCAGAGATCGAAGTGAACGAGCCGACAATCGCGCTCTGCACTTCGAGTAACCGGCGCGTGATGCCACTTGCGTGAGTGGTTACGGCCTTGTCGGCGCGCGCAAGAATCCCCTGCATCTTGACGAGAGACGGTTCATCGTTCTCGTAGCCAAGCTTTACAAGGTACTCTTCGAGGATATTGCTCATCGTGGTTTGTTGCGCTGCGCTTCCTGCGCCGCGGCTTTGCGCGCGCGCCTCACATTCTCTTCATGGACGTCGAGAACGCGGTTCACTTCAACCAGATCGGCGAACGTGTATGTTCCGTCGCTGGTTTCGTGCTGGCGCCAGAGACCGGCGATAACCGGCCGCCATAGATAGCCGGATATATCTGGTGGGAGAGCTACTGGTCGGTAGCCAATCTCGCTGCTTCTTCCGCGGCTCTGATCTGCGCCAGTAGCTTCTTGAAAAAACCGCCGAAGTTGAACTCCATGGACGCCTCGAATATTTCTTTCACCGTTTCGGCGTCGTAATCCAGCTCAAGCTCCGGAATCAACCATTTTCCGTCCGCGTAGACGCGCCTTGGAATTACGGTTCCGTCGATGTCTTCGCATGAGGAGCAGAGGTTGAACAGGTGATTTTTTATTTTGGCGTAGACGTCAGGGTCGGACGTTTTGCGACCTTCGATCTGGAGCATTATCCAGACCCCAATATCAGATAGCACCCTTCCTACGCGGAACTTCCTTCCGTTGACGTCTACGTCCTTGAATCGTTCAATAGGCATGCGCGAGGCTCCCCTTACGTACTCGTAATATCAGCACACACCAAGGTCCAGGTGATCGTCTGGGCCTCAGCTTCATACGTCTTGTCGGGGATTTTCTTTGGCGCGACGCCGATCGCTATATGCTTAGATCCGTCCACGGCATTCCACACTACGACCTTAGCGCCGGCCCACACGGATACGTCGCCTTGGTCTCGCGCGGCCTTGCACTGGTTATACCAGGCGAGAAATTGCTGATGGAGGGTGCTGGTCTGCCACACCTCCACGTCGATCTCTCCCTGGTCTCCGGGTATGGCGCTGATAATTACAGCTCCGTCCCCGCCAACCTTCGTGCTGGTCTGGTCCTGCAGCATGCGGACGGTGATCTTATTGAGACCCAAGGCAGAGGTTCCCGCCACCTGTATGGGATCGATCAACGGATGCACCATAGACATACTGGTGTCTTTTGCTGAATAGGTTACGAGTATGTTTGACATTCTTTACAATCTCCTAGTGTTCAAATCGACCCCGCTTACTGCTGGACGTTAATGTTGACGCTGAGCGAATGGCCGCTCTGCGCCTCAATGACCGCAACCGTGATCGGCGGAAGAAGGCGTGCCGAGCGCTGCCCGCTCGAAAGCGTGGAAACCGGAGGAG
>Ga0134128_10001698_pt1 | contig 27919 bp, 20 predicted proteins | sample KB31754_FD_96462 | JGI IMG/M metagenome (GOLD analysis project Ga0134128, IMG submission 96462) | Terrestrial soil microbial communities with excess Nitrogen fertilizer from Kellogg Biological Station, Michigan, USA - KB3-175-4 | ecosystem: Environmental > Terrestrial > Soil > Unclassified ... | reverse complement strand
GCGCAAAGCCAACCTGCTGGACTATCTCACGCAGGCCCTCATCGCCCATCGCGCTGGTAGCTCCTTTCCGACGCTGCTCCCGTGAAGCACCCAAATGACAGAAAACTGACTGAACGGTTACTGGAACGTGTTCGGACTTGGGCATAGCGGTCGCGTAACCGCGTCCTTTGCCGTTTAGCCGCCCGGCTTGTCGGGCGCTTCTCCGATCGCAAATGCAGGAGAGCGCCCGATGAACCGGGCGGCTAAATTGAGTGGCGCGCGGGGCGCAGTGCGCACAAACGGGGCGCGCGACGTGATTTTGCTCCTCATCGCAACTCCCGCATCCTCAACCGGATACGATAGTACGTCACCGTACATGGAACAAAATGAGACAAAACGGGGCGCGCATTGACCGTTTTTCGCCTTCAAGAACGTGATATTCTTGCGATAAGAACTGCCCCCATAACGGCATACGGCGATGTCAATTTATTGCTACAAGCGATACGCGCGCCCCGCTCGACTGTCAAGTGATTTTACGTTCTCAGGCATCTAACCCCCCGCCGACCATCCACTTACGCCGGCGAGCGTTTCGGATGCCGTCTTTCGGGAAAAACACGCGCGCCCCGCGGTGAAAATTCAGGGTTACGCAAACTCCTTCGGCAATCCCTTCACAATCTTCACCGTCTCGACGCTCACCCGGATCACCTGCCCGACGAGGCGGACGATGTATTGGGGGTCGTCTTCGCGGTTGGGGTCGGAGGTGATGCCGCTGCGCTTGTCGGTGCAGACCTGGTACTGGTCGATGACCCATTCGAGGGCCGAGCGGTTTCCCAATCGGTATTCGAATGCCTCCGGCGGGATGCCGGCAAGCGTCAGCGATTTGTTGACGGTCAGACGGGTCTTCTCCTTGTTCAGCCGCATCTTGTCCTCGACCCGGTAGCTCAGCGGCTCGCCGGGCGTCTCGACGTACTCCAGGTCCCACGGCTTGATCTTCTCGTAATCCAGGTGCAGCGCCGCCAGAGCCCCGCCCGCCTCGGCGAACTTCCAGAAATCCGGCGCAAACGGAATGCGCGGCAGCTCCCGCTTGAGGTTGTCTGCGAACTTCTCCCGGTAGCCGGGGTGGTGAAGGATGCTGTAGACGTAGTGGAAGATCGCGTGCTTGTCGATCGTGTCGTCGTGGTAATGCTTGCGGAACTGATCGAGCGCCCAATCAGTGATGTTCTCACGGCGGTTGGTCCCGTCTTCGTCGTAGACGAAGCGGGGAAAGCATTGCGTGTCGCCCGCGAAATGGAAATCGGCTGTTTCGTCCGTCAGCAAGCAATGAAAGGGTTTAGTACCGCCCGGTCCTGGGAGGCATATGAGCGCGTTGTTGGCGGTGGGAGATGGCTTAAACCGAGGGAACTTACCCAACTCGTCAACGGCAAGGTCCGCGAAGTAAAGGAATAACTTCTCGAACGGCCGGTACATGGCGCGACGCAGACGCTCCTTGGAGAATTCTATCCGCTGTTGCGATCGTAGCGATCGTTTCAGATTTCGACTCCACTTCAGCTTCGCCGGATCCACAAACGCGTCGACGTCGATGACTGCGTTTTTCGACTTCCTACAGAAGCGATCGACTTCCGAGTTGTAATTCTCGCAGAACACCTCCATGCGAGACCCGAGGGCTTCCGCGACGAAGTCATAGACGACGCTATCTCGCGCCGTGTTAACGCCCGGCGAATACATGTGGAAGATGGTCCGTGCCTCGGCGGGCGAAGTTGCGCGCGCTTCTTTACTCGCGAGTGGGAGGAGTACTTCGAATTCGTCGGAGTTCTCAGAAGGCAACCAATGGTCGCGGCCCCGCATCTCCGGGGACAGCCAATCCACGTTCGAGGCCGCGCCTTTCGTAGCCAGCCACTGAAGCTTCTCTTCGCGCCGCCACGTCTCGGGGACGCGAAAATATTTGAGGCCGCGCGGACGGGACTGCCCGCCATGCCGTATCCGCGCAGCAAGCGTGATTCCCACTCCCACCTGAATTCCGAACACGTTGTGCGTTGTCCCGCTAAGCTTCGGATTTTTCCGAACGTCGCCGTGTAGGTCCACGTGCCATATCAGGTCGAAATCGTTCAACAGGTGCCGTCGCATGCTATCGAAGGCCCGCTGGTCTACAAAGCTGTTGTTCGAGACGTAACATACGATGCCGTCGCGGCCCTCCAAACGATCCGTTGCCCACCTGAAGAACTTTACGTAGGCGTCATATAACTTTGTGAGGAGCGTTGCGCGCGAGTCACTCGCGTAGGTGGCCCGGATGCGTCCGTCGACGACCGGATATTTACGGTTCTTATTATTGTCGTTCTCGTTCGCTTGGCCCATGTTGTAGGGCGGGTTGCCAATCACGACGGTGATGGGAGCGCTTCGTTGACGCTCAACGCGCTCACTGTTTTTCGCCGTCATGAATGAGAGTTCCGCTTGCGGGTGCTCGGCCAAATCGAGCGTATCAACGAAGCACAACCCCTCGAAGCCCTCATATCCCCCTATCTGCTCAGAGTACGCATGCTCAATGTTTAGCGCCGCGATATAATACGGAAGCAGCATGATCTCGTTAGCGAACAGGCGGTGCCGGTACACATCCTCTAATTTGGTCTTGGGAATTCGGCGAATCAGGTTGACAATGAAGTTCCCCGTACCCGTGCATGGGTCGATGATGTAGACATCGTCGCTCCAGAGCTTCTTGCCAAACTCCTTGTCCAGCACCTCGGCGACCGACGCGCACATGAAATTGACGATTTCCTGCGGCGTGTACACGATCCCCATCGTGTCGGCCAGCTTCACGCTGTAGCCCTGGAAGAACCGTTCATAGACCGTATTCAGGAAGTACTGCTTGTCGGACCAGTCGGTCATCGTCCGCGCGGCCACCTCGATAGCGATATAGAAGCGGTCGAGCTCCTTCAGGTAGGTGTTGCGGTCGAAGCTGGTGCTGGTCATCGCCAGCATCACTTTCTCGACCTCGGCGGCGATGACATTTCGGCGGACGAATTCGGGATTGTCGAAGATTTCGCGGATCAGCCGCTCGGTGAGGATGTGCTGGATCAGCATCTCATCGACGGCGGCCTGCGAGAGATTGGGATTCAAGCTGTCTCGGCACAATTCGAAGAAATCCGCGAACGCCCGCCTGAAGGCCGGGTTTTCAAGGTGCGCCTCCTCAATCTTTTCCTTAAGGCCCTCGGCCAGATCCGGAACCTTTTCCTTGAACTCATCGACGGCATGCTCGAACTCTTCGATCTGTGGCTCGACATGTCGGAAGAACTGGACGACAAGGTCCTCCAGCTTCCCCGGGTCTTTCATGTCAACCCGCATCACCTCGGAGCCGTTCTGGAACAGCACGGCGGTGAGATTGTCCTCGAAGATGGTGTTCCCCAGTGGATAGCTGGCTTTGCGTTTCTTGGCGATCTCGGCGTCGAGTTTATCGCCGGGGTCTTTTGCCTCCCAGTAGCCGCGGACGAGGTTCATCGCGTCTTTAAAGGTCCCGTCCGGCCGGATCGTTTTCCCGTTGGCCTTGCGCTCCAGTTCGGGAATCAGCGTCCAATGAAGCTCGCGCCCCGCGCCGGCCAGCAGATTGTGGAAGGCCGTGCGCGTGCCCATCTCGTACATGACGTTCTGGTGCGCCAATTCAGCCAGGTCGGCGTAATACTGGGCAATGAGTTTGGGCAGTTTGGATTTGGAGCGCGCTGGCTTGGCAGTCATTGGAGCCCAAAGATATCAGCCGCGCGCGCGGCCGCCAAGTTTGGCGGAAATGTAACAGCAGAAAGCGAACCAAGTGCGGTTTACGGCTCAAAAGCTCGTGACCGACGACTCCATTCGGCCGTGAATGCAGGGTCGGAGATTTTTCTGGACGCGTACGATAACACCGCGTTACAATTCGCGCTCTTCTCGGGCTCCCCTTTTGTACATCCAGTTCCCGCTTCCTGAAGCCGCGCGTTGACGCAGGCGAAACATCAGATATCGCCTTGGCATAGACCGATTCAGAAAACACGAAAACGGCGCTAACTTGGCCGCCGTGCTCCAAATGAAGAGGCTACGCAATGCCGCTCACTGACCCTTCTGAATTGTTCCAAGCGCGGATCGACGCGCTAAACAAAATGCGAGGGGAACTGGACGAGGAGGGACAAGCGCTCGCTGACGCCGCCGTCTCCGAGACGGTGAAAGCCGAACACGCTTTCGTGTCATTGTCTGAGTTTGCAGTGCGCGTATCTCGACAGTTGCAAGAAGACCAGAAAAGATCGTCGCCGAAGCTGCAAGAGAGTCTGGAGCAGCTGAGGCGGTTGCAGCTGAATACGGCGATGGTCCTCGCCAATCCGGAAGCGACCGAACAGCAAAAGACAGAAGTTGTGGGCTTCCTAAACGCAGCTACTGAATCGACCGAAAATTTGGCCCGCGCGGAAGGGGCGACCCAGCTACTTAAGGTCGAGACTTTCGTCACCGTGACGACTTTGTCGGTGGAAACATTGTCTCAGCAAATCCTTCGGCCGAATCAACATGAATTCAATGCGAAGACGGTTGAGACGCTGATTGACTTCGCTCTAGCTGTTGTCGCAGCCCGTAAACACGAGTTTGCAATTTGGGCCGCGCTGGTCAAAGCCATATTAAAACTTGTCGTGTTTAATCGTTCACATTCGGCCGACAGCCGCATCACCTACCTCCAAAACTACACTCGATCAATTAGGGCTTGGACCCACTCCGTGCAGAAAATCAGCAGGATGTTTTAACGTCATCGGAAATCGGAGCAGAAAGCGCATCTAGCCGAACGATTACTCGTGGATCGGGGACGGTTATGAAAACCTGCCCGATCTGTACTGGAACAGGCATTGCCGTTAGCTAAATTGTTGCCATGAGAAAGGCGAGCGGGGCAACGGGTAACGGCGCAGCATTTGTCCTCTGGGTGGTGGTGGTCCCGATGGCGCTGATGGCCGCGTCGGCGTACTTTTGGACGGCTGCCTTCCCCAGGGCGATTCCACTGCGGTCGGGCGCCACCCCTGAATCAGTTGATGTCGGCCAGAAGTTTGAAGTGTTGGGAGCGGTCTTTACGCTCGGTGGCTATGTCGCACTCCTGGCGACCCTGTGGTATCAGCGCCAGCAACTTGTCGATCAGCGGCAGCGCGCGGCTGAAGATCAGGTCCGCAGTGAATTCTTTCAACTTCTGGAGGCGTGGCAGGAAATCATTCATAACGCTGGATACCGTGGCGAAACAGGACGCGCGACCTTCGTTAAACTTTCCGAGCAGCTTGCATCGGTCGTTGAGATGAAGATCGGCGACAGGATCGGGGGCGAGCCAGGAAGCGATGAACGTAACCCAAATCCTTTGTACGAGTTGTTCTACAAGGGTGATGTAAAAGCATTGCTGGGCAACTACTTCAGGTTGTTTTATCACATCATTCGATACGTCGACCAATCCGATCTGAGCCAGAAGGATAAGGATGGCCTGGTGAGGATCGCGCGTGCCTATTTGTCCGAGCCCGAATTGCACCTGCTGTTTTGGAATGCAATCAGCCAGCATGGCAGCGAGAAGACGAAGCCGCTCGTTGAGAAGTACGACTTGCTGCAGAACTACGGCGGGTTTGATGATCAGCAATTCAAAGAGTTGTACGACTTTCGCGCGGCTAACAGGGGTGCAAAGGGAGAGTGTTTAAGCTAAGAGCTCGTCACCCCCTCTGGATTCGCAAAACGCAGCGCGAGATGCGCGCCGGGATCCGAGGCGACGTGGGTACGCTTGCCTCGGCGTGGACAGGAGGATCCCCGGCGTTGTTGCGCGTCTCGTGCGGACTACACGCGCAATTAGAATTCGATACGCTTCACTCGCTCATTGCCCGGCGGGCGCCGTGCTGGGAGTGCCACCACTCGGTTGCGTCGCGGGGGTCGGGGCGGCGGCGCCATTTCCGGTATCTGCGCCGCTGGGTTGCGTCGCGGGGGTCGGGGTGGCGCCGTTACCAGTTTCTGCTCCGCTGGGGGCGGTCGTGGGGCCTCCATTACCGCCGGCGGGCTCTTTTTCTTTGGGGGGCTGAATTTCGGCGGGCAGCAGGATGCTTATTTCCTGCTGTTCGCTGATGATGCCCTTGGCCTGCTCGAGAGCCTTGGCGGCGTTGTCGGCGTCGCCGATGGACTTGAGGAGAAGGGACTGAGCGTAGAGCTCGATGGCGCGGGTGACTTTGACGTTGCTTTGGAAGGTGCTGCCCGGTGCGCTGCGCGTTCCGCCGGTGCCATTGGTGGCGGCGCTCAGGTCGCCGTCGGCGGCGTTGAAGGCTTCGCGGGCCAGTTGCTTGGCCTGGGTCAGATCGCCTTCATAGGCTTTGTCAGGGTTTTCGGGCATGCCGGCGACGGTGATCTTGGCTTCACCGAGGGCGGCCCCGAGGTCCTTGATCATCGCCTGCTGGGCGGCAAGCGTGTACGCGGCACCCGATTGAAGCTGGGCGCGGCGAAGCTCGGCTTCGCCCTTGTCCAGCGAGGGCTGCGCGACATTGAAGATCATCGTCATCAACTGCCAGGCCGGTTGCTCGGCCGCCTGCGGGTGGGCGGTGAGATAGCCGCTGTATTGCTGCGAAATGGTTCGGCTGCCGGTCGCGGCCTGGGCGAATTCATTGATGGCGTTGGCCAGGTGTTTGTCGGCCTCGCCTCGGAGATCGGAAGCTTCTTTGACCAGATCGGTCAGGCGGGCAATACCCGCGGAGATGGTCGTGGGCATCTCAGTGATGCCGCTGGGTTCAGTCGTGGGAGCGGCTGCGCCGCCGGTCCCGGCAATCGCCTGGGAAATTTGCGTGTAGGCCTGCGCCTGTTTTTGAATGGTTTCCCAGCCGGCGTTGGCCTGCTTCACCGCTTCGTCGAGCCGGGTGAGGGCGCCGTTTAGTTCCTTCTGCTGCGCTTGCGCGACTTGAAGGTCCTGCTGCTCGAGCATGACTTTGGAGTCGGCATCTTCGATCTGGCCGCTAAGGTCGGCCGCTTTCTTGCGCTGGTCGGCGCCCTTGTTGTATAGGTCCAGCGCCTCTTTCCCGCTGGCGGCTTCCGATTGCTGGTTCAGTTTTTGCGCCTGTTGAAGAAGGTCAGTGCGCTGCTTTTCAAATTCGGCACGCTTGGATTGCTGATCTTTGATGCGCTGCTGAATGTCATCGATGTTCTTCTGCACGAGCGCCAGCGACGGCACCGGAGCCGGTTCACCGGCGATCCATGGATTGGTTCCATCGCCCTTGGCGGCGCCGGAGACTTTCGAAAGATTGTCGAGCGACTTGGTCGGCTGCAATTTTGCCAAGCCTGCGATCGCGAGGTTATTGGCCTTGATCTGCGATGAGAGGCTGCTGAGCCGATCGACGACCTGGCGAATCTGGAACTCGGTGGTTTCGAGCTTGCCGATGGCCTTGTCGGCCGCCGACATTTCGCTCATGCCCGTCTCGTCGTGCTTGAGAACCTGCTGAACGTCAGAAACGCTCGAAGCGGGTGACGCGCCGGGCATGGCCGCGCGCGACGTTTGCGCGAGGCCGAGGCCCAGCAGGACGGAAAGGATTGCGTTTGAGAGAAGGATGCGATTCTTTGGTGCGGAAATTCCAGGTGCGTGCATCTTGATGATCTCCGTAAGCCCTTCGACGAAGCTCAGGGCAGGCCTGCCTGCATTCATAGGATGCAAACCAGCGCCGCGGGGAGAGGAGCCGCGGATAATCGCGCAGCGTCCTCCCGAATCTAGGAGGCCAAATTCTGCCAATTTCGAATGATAAAGTCAAAAAAAGTGGAGATGGTGTCGATGCAGCGGTTTCTTGGACGTTCGAGCGTCCCCCCCGCCATTAAACGCCGGGTAGTCGCTTGCGCGTTCGCGGACGGTTCAGCGATCGAATTGAGCGCATCCGGTCGCGAAGGCGCAAGCGACGTGGGCGGCAGATCCGGCGAGGTTGCGTCCTCGGCGCTTATGGATGGGTTGTCGGTGCTTAGCGAACGAGCTCGATCTGCATCCCGCTGAGAAGGCGCGTGTAGTCGGACGCTAAAACGGTGAATGAGTCGACCGGTTGCAAGATTTGGGCAAACGGTTGCGCTTCGGAAGTAAATTCGGGAAGCTTCCCCGTCAACAAGACCGCGGCGATTCCAGCTAGCGGCGTGGCGCTGAAAAGTTCCGGAAAGCGACCAGCGAGAGAGGAAACGACTGGTTGCGAAATCCCTCCGCGCCGGATGGCGGCGGCTTCCATACGTCCGAGCCAGGTGCGGTTGGCGGAGCTCATAACATGTTGGCTTCCGAGCCAGCCGTGGCGCGGGGGACGAGTTCGCGGTCCCCAAGTGGTGATGATCTTTCCGCGCGGGCGGCCGCCCCGCTGCTGCATCGAGCGCGTGCTTTCGAGGATAAAAGTCGCGGCGCCGCAGCCGGCGGCGAATTGGCCGTGGGAATCGAAGACAGGGCCAGTCGCGCAGGGCGCGTGAAGTTTCCAGTGGGCGTAGGCTTGATTGACGAGCGCCGAGAACTCTTCGCCGGCGCTGACGATGGCGCGGTCCCATTCGCCTGAGGCGATGCGGGAGGCAGCGAGTCCCAGTGCATCGAGACCAGCGGTGCGCGTTCCGATCACCGTTTGGCATGCGCCCTTGATCGACATCATCAGGCTCAGATGCGCCGCCGCGGCATTGGGCACGCCCTCGGCAAACATGAGGGGATTGGCGGCATCGATGCCTTCGTTGACGATCTGCGCGTAATAGACTTCGCTGTAATTGGTCGAGCCGTGCGTGCTGCCGAGGATGGCAGAGCAGGATTGGAAAAAGTCGGGTGATTGCGCGACGCCCGCGTCCTGGCTCGCGAGCATCGTCGCCGCCAGGGAGAGTTTCACGTAGTCGCTCATCCGACGAATTCGGCGTGCGTTGAGCAGATGAATGTATTGCGATTCGGGAATGGCGCCGCTGTCGCAAACTTGACCATCGCCAGCCTTTGCTTCGAGTCGTTCAACAAAGGCTTCGTTCCCGACGCAGCCGGGAGTGATGATGCCGAATCCTGTGATCCAGACGTCTCCGGATAATTTGCCGAGGATTTCGTTTCGTGATGAGAGACGAATAGCCGGCGCGGATTGTCGAGTTTGTGATTCGAGCTTTGGCGGCAGCCCCAGGATCATGCAGGTATTCGCGCCGCCAAATCCGAGCGACGTGTTGAGCGTATGGCGAATCCTTGCAGGCCCGCGCGCCGTCGCGACCTTTAGGCCAGGAAATTCAATTTCGTCCTCGGTGACATTTGGGCATTTTGGAATGACCTGGTCACGCAGGGACATCGCAGAAAGTATGAGCTCAACTGCGCCTGCTCCGCCGAGCGTGTGGCCGAGGTGACTTTTGAATGCGACGACCGGTGGAACGCGGCCGTCGAAGACGCTCTTCATCGCCGCGAATTCGGCGGCGTCGTTGTCGGGCGTCGCGGTCGCGTGAGCGGCAACGAGATCGATTTCTTCTGCAGATAAATTGGCCGACTTCAGCGCGGCACGCATCGCACGGGCTGCACCTTCGCCGGTGGGATGAGGCTGCGTGAGATGATGAGCGTCGGCCGATTCTCCGTAGCCAAGAATCGTGGCGAGTGCAGGTTGATTTCGACGCGCCGCATCGGATGCACGTTCCATAACGACAACCGCATATCCTTCCGCGAGCTTCATCCCCTGCCGCTGGCGCGAAAAGGGCTTGAGCGGACCCTCGGCCACAAGCCGCAGGCTGTTGAAACCGCCGTAGACATATTCGCTGATGGTGTCGTAGCCGCCGGCGACGATCAGATCGAATTGGCCGGAGCGAAGCAACGACATCCCGAGGGCGATACTGCCCAGGCTTGATGAGCAGGCGGAGCAGATGGTGGCGCGCAGGCCGCTGATTAATTTTTCGTCGGCACTAGATTGGAGCGTAGCTCCGGCAAGGAAGTCTTTCAGCCGGCCGAAATTTCCGAGCCGTAGGTATCGCCCGGCGGCGCGGATGCCATGGAGGGTTGTTCCCAGAATGATGCCACAGCGATCCGGCGAATAGGGATTTTGTGTCGAGAGTCGCGCCTCTGAAATCGCTTGACGAACGGCATGATGAAGATATCGAACTTCGCGCGATGCTTCAGGAAGCTCGTCGGCAGGAAGATCGGGACATTGGCCGCCCTTTCGTCCCGGAGCCAGCGGCTGCTCCATCGCAGTCAGGGGCTGATCCAAACCGCACTGGCCGGCCTGGACCTGCTTCCACGTGCTTTCTTTATCAAGACCGAGCGGCGTGATCAGGGCTGCTGCGGTAATCAGGATGGAGTCAGAATTGGCTGGCAATGGCGTATGCGAACTTGAAGTCAGGGATCTATCGGCGCTCATGAATCATGCACATTCAGCGCGCCTCTTCAAGCTCGCATCGCCATTGCGCTAGGATGAATCGGCTGGCGAACTTTAGCGCCAATCATGGTCATCGCGGTCGTAATCATGGTGATCGTAGTGGTGATATTCGCGCCAGTGGTGGTCGCGATCCCCACGGTCTTCGTCGATTTCGCAGCCGGTCAGAAACGGCGCCGTCATCATCCCCAGAAGCACGAGAAGAACTGGCCATCGTCGTCGCATGACTGGGTCTCCTTTTTGAAAAATCCAGTTGATTCCGCTTTGCCACGGTGGCAGTTTCATTCCGGCGGATTCGCGGTATTCAATCGCAAGTGGAATGCCAGCATGAGCGACGACGACAATGTGCAGTCGCAGAAGAGTTTGCCGCCCAACCATTTCATTGACTCCCCTATAGGCTACCGCTATAGTCCCAAAACCCACCGAGACCCCGTTTTTTTCGGGCGATTTTTTCCTGGCGCTGCACGGAGCTGCGTTGCGGGGCCGGCGGGACAGCCGCCTCGGCTGATCAGCGCCGACGTTGCGAAATTGCCCATCAGTTGCATTTAAAATTCTCTCCACGAAAGAGTTCGGGGTGTCATGAGTCAGACCGCTTCTGCCGCCACCAGTGTTCCTCGTAAGCCCGGCGCAGGCCTTGAGGGCGTAGTCGCCGTTCAAAGCGAAATTTGTTTTATCGATGGGATCAACGGGCGGCTGGTTTACCGCGGCTACGACATCTCCGATCTGGTGGAAAATGCCAGCTTCGAGGAAGTGGCCTTTCTGTTGTGGGATGGAAAGCTCCCCAATCGCGCTGAACTGACGGCGCTGCAAAAGGATCTGGGTAAATCAGCGGCGCTGCCGGAGCATGTGCTGAATATTCTTCGAGCGCTTCCGCCGCAGACGCAACCGATGGATGCGCTGAGGACCGCGGTGAGCGCGCTGGCTTCTACCGATCCGGATCTTCAGCAGAATGATGCCGCCGCCGAGCGCCGCAAAGCGATTCGCCTGACGGCGCAGATCCCGACGATCATCACCGCATTCCATCGCCTTTGTAATAAGCAGCAGCCAGTTGCCCCCGATCCATCACTTTCGATCGCGGGCAATTTTCTTTACATGCTGACCGGGAAGAAGCCGCACGACACGCTGACGCGCGTTCTTGATGCGGCTCTGGTGCTGCATGCGGAACATGGCATGAATGCCAGCACGTTCACGGCGCGGGTGACGTCGGCAACCTTGGCCGATCTTCATGCGGCAATCACCGCCGCCACTGCGGCGCTGAAAGGTCCGCTGCATGGTGGCGCCAATCAGGACGTGATGAAGTTGCTCCTGGAATGCGGCGACGCGGACACCGCTGAGAAGCGCGTGAAGAAAATGCTCGATGAGGGGCAAAAGGTCGCGGGCTTTGGCCATCGCGTTTATCGCACGTTCGATCCTCGCGCCACGTTCCTTCGCAAAATGAGCAAGCAGCTTGGAGAGGCGGCGGGCAATCTGAAGTGGTATGAGATGTCGGAACGACTGATACCGCTTTTGAAGGATTCACTCAACTCCCAGGGGCAGCCACGAAACTTAAATCCGAACGTCGATTTCTTCTCGGCCAGCGCGTATTACACGATGGGCATTCCGGTGGATTTATTTACGCCGGTCTTTGCGATGGCGCGCGTAACCGGCTGGAGTGCTCATGTGATGGAACAACACAAGCACAATCGTATCATTCGGCCGACGGATGATTACACCGGAGCGTTTGATCTGAAGGTTAAGCCAATCGATGAGCGACCCTAGAACGAGCTGAAGCGATTTTTCAATTCAAAAACCCGCGAAGTTTCGCGGGTTTTTTGTTTTCACAATTTTGGTGCAGTTGACTGTGGCGCGGGGCATCCATCTTGCAAGACCATCTACAAGAGAAAGGATGTGCTCTGTGGCTAAGAAACCGACGGGCATGAAGCAAGCTCAAGATCGCAAACGGCGGGGTAGGACATCTATTTCCGGCAAGTTCGAGAAATCACCTACGAGGCCTGATGTTCCAATTTCCCGGCGCACAGAGTCGTCACGCCCCGTTACCGCCAGCGGAAACATGGGCAAGCATCGCGGCGATCGGCGCGATATGAGCAAGACCTACACGAATAACGCCGTTCATCGTTCGCGTGGCTCCGATCCGCGGCCCGATGTGAAGACCCGGAAACGATAACGAGTTTAAAACGGAATTATCACGGCAGGAGCGGGCTGGATGACAGGATCCAACCCGCTCCACTTTTTTGCGCGATCAAATCGCACTTCCAAAAAAGAAACGCAGAACCTGCAAATGCAGGCTCTGCGTCACTTCAGTCTCTTGCAATGGCCGCGCGCCAATCACGCATAATTCGACGCACCGGCCGCCACGCCTGTCGGCGACTGAATATTGATCGAGCTCTCTGCGATGCTCGACAGCTTCTTGTCTGCCGCGCCTTCTTCATCCAGCGTCTGCTGGAGAATTCTGGCAACGTCCGTCATTCCCAGTTGCTTGGCGAACGTGCGGACTGTGCCGTAGCCGGCCATTTCATAATGCTCAACCCGCTGTGCTGCGGCAATCAGGCCGGCGTCGCGCACCGTGTTGTCGCCCTTGGCGCGGATCATCTCTTCACCCTCGGCCAAAAGCCCCTTGATTGCCATGCAGGTTTCGCGCTTGGGCTCGCATCCGATGCGTTTGAATACGTCTTCGAGACGCGTCACGTGACGTTCTGTTTCCTGCAGATGGTCGTTGAAGGCGGTCTTCAAACTTTGGGATGAAGCTGCCTCAACCATTTTTGGAAGCGCTTCGGTGATGCGTTGTTCGGCATCGTAGAGGTCTTCCAACTGCTGCACGAATAGATCGTTGAGATTTTTAAATTCGTTTGCCATGAATGCCATGACCGTTCTCCTGTTAAGGCTGCTGGCGGCGCCCCTTCAGATTACTGCGACCACCTGGCCCGAATGCCCGGCGGCCTGCGGGCGCGATGCCCATCAAAGCAGTATTTGGCAACGTCCATACCATTGGCAGACAAAAGCGATTCGCAGTTTTTATCGGACCTCAAAATAGGTGATCGGGGCGCTTTGTCGCCGAGGCGAGGCAATCGTATATCCGGAGCGTGGAGGAGCGGTCTGAAGCAAGACCGCAACCGATATGGAAGAACTCGATCTGGAATTTGCGCAAGCCCCAAAGTCGCGTACGGCTTTTGTCGTCGTGCTGCTGGCGCTGGCGGCTTTTACCTTCAGCTATCTCGGCGCGTTCTGCGTTCCCGAAGCGCTCGCATCGCAGAACATCATCACCCGCTGGCAGCCGGGCCATGACCCGCGGCCGCATTGGATGGCCATCAGTTTTGTTGCGCTGACGGTGCTGTTCTGCGGTTCCGGTCTCACCGCTCGCATCATGAGCTGGCGCCAGCTTCGCCGGATCGACTCGATGGCGGACGAATGATCTAAGCCAGGCTTTTACTGACAACTTCCCGCATCATTTCCAAGCCCGCTTTGGCAACTTTCAGCGGGCTTTGTTTCCAATAATCACGATTGAAAAGTTCCAGCGACAGGTATCCGCGGAAGCCGATGTCGCGGAGCATAGGCAGAATCTCTTTAAACGGCGCGATGCCGTCGCCGGGATAGACACGATTGGCGTCGCTGACGTGCGCGCGATCCGGCTTGGCGGGGTAATCGTTCATGTGCAGGACGTGCAGCGAGCGGCCATTGATTTGCGAAAGGCTCGCGAAGTCGGTCCCGCCTTTATAGAGGTGATAAATATCCAGCAGCATGCTGGCGTCGGCCCGGCCGGTTTCGATCGTCACAAGCGCGACTTCGCCCAGTCGGCTCATCGTCTTTGAAAATCCCCACAGCTCCGCCAGCGGCAAGACGCCCATCTTCTGCCCAAGCTCGAGCAGCGCCCGGTATCGCTCGGCAGCGCGATGCGGATCGACCGCGCGGTCGGTCGCCCCGATTGGAGGCGCAGCAATGCGCTTGCCCCCGATCTGCGTCACTACATCCATGTCGCGCTTCATCGATTCAAGCCCCGCGGCCCGCTTTGCATCATCGTCGATCACCCAAGGGCTGAATGCGATGGCATCTTCCACGGTCAGTCCAAGATCGGCGATGCGCTTCTTCAAATCCCTCAACGACCCGCCCTTCTTCACGTAATCGTCGATCGTCCGCACCCAGGGCTCAACCGCGTGATAGCCGGCCTTGGCTGCTACTTCGAGTTCCTCGACGATGTTTAGGTTCGCGCCGCTGATCGTGCTCATGTTCAGGCAATAGCCGAACGGTTCTGCGGGCGATCGATCTGGCGCGTTAGATTCCGCGGCTCTCGCCTTTGACACCATGGCCGAAGCGACTGCCGCTCCCGCAATGCCCAATACTTTTCTGCGCGATGGATCGCTGCCCATTTTCTGAACTCCGCGTTAGATGATTGACCCGACGATATCACAGCCTATCGGTCTGGCTCAAGCATCCCACCAACACGCGAGATAAGCTGGGCGCTTCATCGTGATTTTCGGGCGCTCTCGTACTTACTGTTTTGCCGCGTTCTCGTCGCTCGCGTGCTCGGTCTTCTGCTGCAACGGCATGTAGCGGTAATAGACTTCTAAAGTGAGTGTGGCCATGGCGGTCGTGAAGACATGGCCGCCGCGGTCGCCCCAGCGCATGCCTTCCCAGTAACCGCCATCGCTGCCGACATGACGCTGCATGCGGATGAGCGTATCGCGAACCTGCGTGTTCCAATTCTTCCACGCATCGTTCTGCATCTGCATCATGCAGAGCGAGCCGTAGTACCAGTAGTAGATGTCGCTTTCGCCGCGGTTGGGCGGCTGGTTTTGCAGAAAGTCGCACACTTCATTCGCTTCATCTTCGGTGAACTGCTGCCCTAAGAGCATTCGGCAAAAGGCAATCTCCGCGGTCATCGGCGGCGTGGGGCCGTTGTGGGGCTGATAGCCGGCGAGCATTTCATGCTGCCCGCTGGATGCCATCTTGATGTAGCGCAGCATGCCGATTCGGCAATCGTTGGGAATCTCGAATCCAATCTGCTCGGCACTGTGCAGGGCCATGGTCTGCCAGCCGAAGACGCTGCTGTCGCCCTGCTCGCGCGGAATGTAGCGCCAGCCCCCGGTCTCCTCGTTCTGCGCTTCGACGATGAACTTCGCGCCAGCCAGGGCTGCCTGCGTGTACTTCGGATCGTGCGACATGATCGCAGCCTCAGCCAGGGCGAAAGTGGCGATGCCCTGGTCGTACATGTTTCCCATGTCTGCCCCCCCGCCGCGCATGGGGCCACGCAGGTCTCCATCGTCAAGCTGTTTTGAAATCAGGAAATCCAACGCCCGAGTGACATTATCCTGATATGGCCCCGCCTTGGCCGGCGAATGGCCTTGGGCCAAAAAGGCAAGTGTTGCGAGACCCGTGCAAGCCATGTCATGCGGATGATCGGCTGCCGCGCGACGATGGCGATTGGTCGTGATGTACCCCCACCGCCCTTCCGGCTCCTGGACCGACGCCAGCCAAACTAAAGCCCGATCGACAGCATTCTCCGACTCTTTGGTCCCGCCAAGCTCCTTAAGAATCGGCTTATGAACTTCGGGATCGCGCATGCGGAATGCCGACTGCGGAGCGGGCAGACTATTGAAGCTCAGCGCGGGGGGCTCGCCAGGGAAGGAAATCTGCGGTGCGACCTGTGCCGAGGGCAAAGCCGCCGGAGCCGGATGGCCCTCTAAATTGGTAATCGGAAAGTTTCCCTCGGCAATCTTTGCAACAGCGGGCGGAGCCGGGGTCGAAGCGGACGAGATTTCCCGCGGGCCGGTTTGATGATCGGCTGCAGTAACCGGTGATGAGGCCAGGATCACGGCATCTGGACTAACTGATTTTTCCTGAGAGGAGTTGCCGGAGCTCTTCTGGCCTGAGGCTGCAAGAGACTTTGGAAGCGATACCGCCGGGAAATCTTTTGACGTGCCAAAAGCTGCAGAGGCAAGGGGCGATGGTTGGATTGGATCGTGGATGGTGTGTGATCGCGGCGACGAAATTCCATTCAGCTCTAATGATTCGTGGCTGCCAGCCATGGCTTTGGCTGCGGAGGAAGCCGGCGCGCTGACGACTGTGGAATCAGCCGCCCCATGATTCATTGCTGTTGCGACGGATGGACCCGCGATGGGCTGCGTCGTGGGCGACACGACTTCGTGATCCTGGGGGCCTGCCTGCGAATCCGCGATACGGGGGCTGGCTGCCGGTGCGGGTTGCGCAATCGATGGCGCCACGATGTTCGACAGCGCGCTGCTTGCCGACGGCTGCGGCGCGCTGGAGGTCAACGCGTTGAACGGTACTGTAACGTTCGCTTCCGGTGCGGACGCGGCCAAGCTGCTTCGTGCCGAGGTAGATGTCGGATCAATTGCGGGAGCCGCGATTTGTGGGGCGCGCGCCTCAGCGCCAGCCCCTGTTGATTGCCGCTCGACTTTAGATGGCGGCCCGATGGTTGTCGGAGCATCACTTGCAGAGCTGGTCGAAAGCTTTGGCCCATTGGCGATTACGCTGGTGCCGATTCCACCCGGCGATGTCGGAACGGCAGCAGGCAGGACTCCCTGTGCATTTGCAGAACCGGTCAGAGTGGAGGAAGCCACCGGGCCCGTTGGCGCCAGCGATTCGGTCACGCTTGAGGCAATTTGAAGCTGTCGTGGCGGCGCGCTTACCGATTTTGCGATGCCATCCGTTTCCGCGCGGGTGTTCGGTTGAATGTTTACCTGGGCCGACTGCGGAACAACCGCATGAGCAGTGGGATCCGGCGTCATTTCCGACTGGCTGACGGTCTTCGATGCTGGAAGCTGCACATCAAGCGCGCCGGCGCCGGCTAAGTTTGCCGAGGCTTGCACGGCATTGGCGTGACTCGGTGCGGCCAGGAGCGAAGTGGGCAGATCGATCGCCATGTCGGTTGGCGATGGTGCGAATTTCGTCTGGCCAGCGTTGATCGAAACGGCTTGAGGGCGCTCAGCGATTTCGATCGATTGCGCCGCCGTCTTGGCGACCTCCACTGGCCCGGCACTTCCGACCTGAAGGTCAGATGAAGATTGCTGGCGAATCGCAAAGCCGATATCCGCATCGCGCGGAGCCGATAGCGCTACCACCACATCTCCGCCTGATCCTTCGTGGACGTAGTGATAGGCTTGTGCCGTCACCTTCATGAAGGTCAGAGCAAAGCAAATCGCCACGTGCACCAGCAGCGACAGAAGCAGGCAGCGCTGCAGCGTGCTGAGTCGGCTGTCTTCCCAGCCGCGCAGGAACATGAGCAGCGGGATCAGTGCGATGAGAGAAAGCAGCATCAGCCAGAAGCTCAGGCCAAGCGCCGGCCCGTGGCGCGACTGATGCAGCGGATAAACCTCGCGCGAGTCGGTAATCAAGAGATGATAGATGCCGTCGCCGCTGTCGCGATCGGAGCTGAAGAACATGCGATAGCCGTTGAGGGCCATCGAGGGATCGGTTTCGTTTTCGGCCGTGTTAATTTGCGGGCCGAGGTTTTCAACTGTGCCGAAAGTCCATGAGCCATCGGGATTGGTCGTTACTCGGCTGCGCCAGATATCAAATTTGCCGTGGCCACCAGGCCGATTCGAAGAGAAGTAAAGGAAATCGCTCGCGGGCGACATGCAGCTTGCGCCTTCGACATAAGGCGTGTTGATGCCGGGGATTTCCGCCGCGGGCTTGAAGACAAAAGGACCGGTTGGCTGCGTCGTCGGGGCCGACGGCTGCGTCAGCGCGCTGGAAACAATGTCGGCCATCCAGAGATCGTAATCGGCCGACATGGTCTGGCGGATGGTCGCCTGCCAGGCCTGCTTCTGCTGGAGATTGGCCGATTTGCGATTGGTGGCAAAGATCAGGTGCTTGCCATCAGGCGCGGGATCGGGGCTGAATTCATTGAATTCGCTGTTGACCTGCGGCCCCAGATTGAAAGGCGCGCCCCATCCCTTTTCCGTGCGACGGGCTCCCCAGATGTCGTACCCACCGAATCCGCCGGGCCGGTCGGAATAGAACAGCAGCGTGTTGCCATCGGGCGTCAGTCGCGGGCCAAGATCGTCATATAATCCATCCGCCTGACCGAAGATGACCGCATCGCTCCATTTGTTGTTTTTACGATAACTGACATAGATACGGGCCTTGTGGCCGGGCTTTCCGACGACGAAAAAGAATTCACTTCCATCGGGAGAAAGGCTTGGCTCGTAGCGCTGCGTATCGCCATCGAACGGCGCGCCCAATGCCTGCGGCGGCGTCCAGAGCACTTCGCGCAACTTCGCATCGCGATCGGCAACGCGAATGAAGCGGCTGTCGGTCCAGAATTTCGGCCCGACAAACCACCAGGCCGCGACGGCCAGCGCGATGAGCAACCCCAGGCCACCAAAAATGATCGGCCAACGATGACTGGTTGTACGTCCTTCCCGATCCATGCGGCACCTTCAATCCAATCCCCGAGCCTGCGCCACACGTCACTCTTCAAAATCAAAATCGCGTCAGTTCTCTTTGCCGTTCTCGTCGAGGTAAACGATTCTCGCCTCCTTGATTCCCGCCGATCGGCAGGTCCGCGCGACACCGGCAAAATATTTCATGATGCTCTGCTCGTCGGCCCGGACGATCACCGTCTGCTCCGGATTCGACTCGGCCGCCGACTTCACCACCGGCGACAGCCCATCCAGCGAATAATCCTTGCCCGCCACCGTGATCGTTCCGTCCTTGCGGATGTTGATGATCAACTGCTTGGGCGGAGCCGACAGCGGCGCGAAAGCGGATGTGGTCTTGGGAAGCTGAACCTTCAGATCCTTTTCAATCTGCACAAACGTCGTCGCGCAGAGGAAAAAGATCAGCAGGTTGAACACCATGTCGGTCAGCGGAACCAGATTGTAAGGTTCCTCGGCTTCAGTATGCGGATCGCGAATTCGCATGAGACATCCTGAGAAAGCACGTTACTTCGGTTTCTGATTCACTTCGCGTTTTTCGCGTTACTGCTGCGCCAAGACCGCCAAGAAGCCAAGAGCGCCAAGAAATCCGTTCCTTTATATTTTTGTTCTCTTGGCGTTCTTGGCTCCTTGGCGCTCTTGGCGCTTAAAAACTAAGTGGCAAGCTCGGGTTCTTCATGGAGCGCATATTCGTCCGAAAAATCGCTCAACGCGTCATTGAGCTCCGAGATGAATTTCTCGATTCGTCCGACGAAGAAGTAATAGAAAATCGTGACGACGATGGCGACGGCGAGGCCGCCGAAGGTGTTGACCATGGCTTCGTAGATGCCGGTCGAGAGCTTGTGGACATCGCCGGTGCCGGAGGCGGCGGCATTCTGGAATGCGAGGATCATTCCGGAAATCGTGCCGATCAGACCAAGCAGCGTGGCGACCGAGCCGATCGAATAGAGAAACCGCATATTGCGCCGAAGCTTGAGGGCTTCATTCGCGCCCGCATCTTCGATGCCCTTCTCCGCGGCAGTCCAGCCGCGCGGGAGCCGACGCAGGCCGGCGGCAATCATGCGGGCGATAGCCGAGTCATGTTTCTTGCAATATTCGATAGCCGCCTCGCGATCGTCGCGCGGGTCGCGAAGGACCTGCTTGAGTCCGTCCATGAACTTGGGTGGAATGACGACGCGCCGTCGCAACGCGACGAATCGCTCGATGATGAGTGCCACCGCCAGCACGCTGCAGGCGGTCAGCGGGATCATGAAGAAGCCGCCGGCTTTGTAGAGTTCCCATGCGTTCTTCTTGGTGTCCAGCGCTTCGGCCGCGGGACTCGAAATGGCGTTCGCCTGGGACGCATCGGCCGCGAGCGCGGCACGCACGAAGATCATCATTGACAGCGCGACGACGATAATCGCCGATTGAAGAAACAACTTGCGAATGGATCTCTTGTTATTCATGGGAGCAACTGGCCATTGGCCGATTGATAAACGACTCGCGGACATTCATTCATTTCTGGAAGGCGGCAGTCCCCTGCCGCCGTGAATTCGGCTTCATAAATCGCGCATCCGCTGCTGCGCGACTTCCGCTTCGGGGGCATTCTTGTATTTGTTGATGAGCTGCGTGTATTGCTGCTTGGCCCGGGCCGGCTGCTTGAGCTGCTCGAAGGCTCTTCCGGCTTCCAGCAATGCCCGAGCCGACCAGGTCGGGTAGGCATACACATCCTCCACCGCCAGCAGCGATGCGATGCCCTGCTCAAATTTCTGCTCGGCAAGATAGGTCTCGCCGATCTGGAACTGGGCGCGGGCGGCAGTCTGGCCGTTGGTCATCGCGAGCACTTTCTTATAGTCGTCGCGCGCGGGGCCAAATTGCTTGAGATTTTCCTCGGCCCAGCCGATGCCGAACTGGGCGAGATAGGCATATTCGCTCTTTGAGAATCGCTCGAGGAACTGGCGGTTGGTCCGCAGCGATGCATCAAACTCTTGTCGCTCGGCTTGTGCCTGGCCAAGCTTCAGCATCGCGACCGGCGCCTGGTCGCTATCACCATGCTTTTCCAGCATGCGCGAAAGCACCGACTCGGCTCGATCGAATTTTCCTTCCTCGCTGTAAGCGACGCCCGCCTCGACCAGCGCCGAGGCATCCAGCTTGGCGTCCTGCCCAAAATGATCAGAAAAATCGGTGAAGGTCGCGGCAGCTTTATCCCACTGCTTGAGCTTCTCCTGGCAGAACCCGAGCCGATATGTAGCGGGACCGGCCACCTTCGCATCGGCGGATTTGTCGTGAACCACCTGATCAAGCAGATCGGAAGCTTCGGAATATTTCTTGTCGTTGTAGAGCAGTTCCGCCAGCTCAGTTCGAGCGGCCGGCGCGAGTTTGCTGTCCGGATGCAGGCTCAGAAGCCGGCGATAGGTTTCCTGAGCCGCGGGGAGATTCTTGAGATTCCGCCGGGCCCAGGCCAGGTCGTAGAGCACACCATCGCTGGCCTTTGAATCACTGGATAGCTCTGCCAGGATCTTCTCCGCCTGTTCATGCTTGCCCTGGGCGGCGAGGATCGAAGCGGAAAGCTGACGAGCACTCGTATAATTCGGATGATCGCGATGCGCGGACGCAAAGGCATCGAGCGCTCCCAACGCTTCGTCATTTCGTTTTGCTTCTTTCAGCGCGACGCCACGCTGATAAGCCGCATCGATCGCCAGCGGCTCCTTGGAATATTGATCGATCAGCTTCTTCCACTGATCGGCGGCCTGCCCAAATCGCTTGGCGTCGAAATCGACCCAGCCTAGAAGGTAAAGTGCTGGTGCCGCGAGTTGAGCAGGCGGATTAGCGGATACGAGGCGACCCAGCATGGATGCCGCCTGATCGGGTTCCTTGGCTTTGTAGAGAAGCTGGCCATATTCGAGCAACCCGCGCTGCACCCAAGGTGATTCGGCCGAGCCTTGAGACAGTTGGGCGAGCGTCTTGCCCGCGCCTTTTGTATCGCCGGTGGCGATTTGTGCGTGGCCGAGTTTGAACTGCGCTTCGGATTGATCTGACTTCGCCCATGCGAGGTATTGCTCAAAAGCGGGGATCGCTTCCGCGTTCTTCCCTTGCTGGAGCAGTGCATCTGCATAGAGGAAGATGGCTGGCCGAAGCTCGTCCGATTGCTGGACGCTTGAATTGTCAGCCATTGGCTTAAGCGCCTCAGCGGCCGCCGCATAGTTGCCGGCAAGGTAATCGCATTGGCCGACTCGCAACGTGTAGCGCAGCTTCTTCGGTTGATCACTGTTTTCCTGCGCCAGCTTGCCAAAGGCCGACTTTGCGTCGGCATACTTGTTCAGCAGAAACAGATTCTCAGCGTCCAGCTCGGCAGCCGGCGCAGTGACTGGCGACTTGTTCATGCCCGCCAGGCGCTGGCACAGATCGTGACTTTTGGCGTAATCCTTGAGCTTGTGCAGGCAGAACGCCTGGCGATACATCGCCTCTGGAACCTGGGGCGATTGTGGATGAGCCGACTGGAGCGAATCCAGTTCGCCTGCCGCCTGCTCATATTTGCCCAGTTCCATCAGACAGACCGCGCGGTCGAGCAAAATCTGCGAAAGATTCGCGGGCGCGGGCTGGAGAAAGGCCAGCGTATCGAGCATCGCGCGGGCCGACTCGAACTTCTTCTGGGCCATGTCGCATTGTGCCAAGCCATAGCGGGCATCGGCCGCGCGAGCGGTGTCATCGCGAGCGACTGCTTCCAATGTCCGCCGGGCTTTATCGATCTGATGGTCGGCCAATTCCGCCAGCCCCTCTTCGAGTTTGGCCGGGGCCGCGTAATTGCTTTTAGGATAGTTGTCACAGACGTTGGACAATTCCCTCGCGGCTTCGTTGTATTTACCCGCCTTGTAGAGCGCGACGCCCAGGCTGTAATGGGCGTCAGGCCGGCGCGATTCGGGCGCGATTGACGCCATCTGGCGATATTTCTCGATGGCGGCATCCAGCTTCTGCATCGCCTCCAGGCTCTGGCCGGCCAGCAGCAGCGAATCGACCTTGTAGGGCGAATCCGCTTTTTCGCGATCGAGTTTGTCGAGCGTGGCCAGTACCTGCTCATGCTGATTCTGGGCGTGCTGCGACAGTGCCAGAAAATAGAGGGTCGTCGGGCGCTTATCGCTTGAAGCGTGATCGCGGAGGAAGCTGTCGGCATAGTTGGACGCATCGGCGAACTTTCCGCCGAGGTACAAGGCCTGCACGCGATAGCATTCTGCCGATTCGATCTGCTTGCTCTGCGGGAAGTGCGAAATCAATTCGCCAAAGGCGCTGTTGGCTTTGTCGTATTGCCGTGTCATGAGCTGGCAATAGCCCAGGACCGCTAACGCCTCATCGCGCTGGGCGAAGCCGCCCTCATGCGAGACCGGCTCGATCGCTTCGATCGCCTTGTCGTATTGCTCCAGACGAAGCCGGCAGACGCCCAGCGCGTATCGCGCGGCAGAGGCCTGCGCGTGATTCGGATTGATCTGGAGAAAATTAGCGTATTCGTCGGCGGCCAGCTTGAAAAGCCCGCGCTGGAACAAGCCATTGGCGGCCATGAGCTGCTTGGAAGCGGCATCCACTTCCTGCTTGGCATGATCGCCCGAATCCGCTTGAGCACGAACAAGACTTGGCGCGATTAGCAGCGAAGCGCAAACGCACGTCAGGCGCAGCGCCTGCCGCCAATCCCTTAGCGTCGAGTTCATCGACAACCTCCTGGATATCCAGCAGCGCCACACAGCGAACGTGTCATTCCCACAAGGCATGCGGCCAGCCGATACAGCTTCGAGCCCGGCGGCCAATCAGACCGGCCCCCTATGTCTAATGAATCGAGGGGCGCGGCGTCAAGTGGATCGCGCGGAAATTCTGCCATAGCCACCCCATCTGAGGACTTAAAGGGTTTTCCGCGGCGTTTGCGTAATAGTCCGGCGCTTCGCATTTAATATTGATTTGTTGTCTCAAATTTGAGACAATACGTTCGGTGAAGGCAGCTATTTTTCACGCGGCAGCATTGCAAACACTCAGGACCTTTCCGCGTGAAATTCGATTGGGATTGGCGAAGCGATCCTCGATCTTCAGAATGGCCAGTCTCTTGGAATGCCAATTTCGCGCCCGATGCCGACCGTGGCGCCAGGCGTCCAGGAGCTGCGTGTGCATGACAGAAGCGGCCATTATCGAGCGCTGTACCTGGTCAGGTCATCACAAGGTGTGCTGATATTTCATGTGTTTTCCAAAAAAACAGCGCAAACGTCCAATCACGAGATTCAGGTGGGACGCAAGCGACTAAAGGAGATGCTCAATGAAAACAATTAAATCTATTATAGCAAAGGATGCTGTCGAACTCGCCCGCGCTTTGGGCTTGGCAGAAGCGGATGCGGTCGAGATGGCGCTCCGGCGGCAACTGAACGATAAGATTATCGAGGCCACGAATCGCTCGGGACTTACTCATGCGCAGCTCGCAAAAATCGCCAAGACATCGCGCAGTCGATTAACGGCCATACTCAACCGCAATACATCCAAAGTTTCAACGGACCTCATGCTCAGGATTCTGGGGGCGCTCGGATATCGCGCGACGCTTCGCTTCGTGCGGAATCGTCCTGCAGCATGAAGTTTATGAACCCAGCGGGTATTCTCGCCCATCATGGAAATCAGGCCGGTGGGTCCGACGGAGGTGGATGCGCTGATCGAGATCGATGGGACGATCGAATCGTCGGAATATCTGCATGTCGAGCGAAGCGGCGAAGAGATGGCGATCCAGTGGAAGCTTGAGCCGCGAGCGTTGCGAACGCGACTTGCCGATCGCAACCGCCCTACCGATGAGCTTCAGTTTCTTTTGAAGCAGATTGCGAACGGGATCGAAGACGGAATTGCTCTGCTGGCCGAGCATGAAGGGGCGCGGGTTGCGCTGCTGCTGGCCCGACCGGATCTGGAATTCAAGACGCTTCGCATTATCGACGTGCGGGTTGATTCAGATTTTCGCAGGCAAGGCCTGGCAACGGCGATGCTATATGAAGCTATTGCCGAAGCGCGACGACGGGAATTGCGGGCTGTCTTTGCCGAAGCCCCTGCCCATAACATGCCGGCTAACAAGCTTTTTGCCAAACTCGCATTTGATTTGGCGGGACTCGATACGTTTCATCGATCCAATCACGACCTGGTGAAAGAAGTGGCGACGATCTTCTGGTATGCGGCGCTGGATTGAGGACGTCGCGTCCGGACGCTTCTGATCGCGCCAAGACCGCCAAGAAGCCAAGGACGCCAAGAAAAGAAAAAAATAAAAGTGAATTCCTTGGCGCTCTTGGCTTCTTGGCGTCCTTGGCGCAAAGTAAATTGAGAATTCGGTTATCACTTCGCAGCCGGTTCGATCTTCAGTTTCCCGAAGCAAATCCTTGTTCTCGCTCGACTCGCGGTGCCGCTGTCCCACGTGCAGAAATATTCGCCGGGGGAATGCTCGACGAGCGCGGGGTAACTGTTGTGGGTGCCGGAATCGTAGAAGGTGCGCTCGGGGCTCCAGGGCTGGCCGGGCGGCTGAAGTTTGTAACGCAAAGTCATTCGGGAGCGGGCAGGGCCGTCGTTGTAGACATAAACATGGGTTCCCATGGAGGAGCAGCCGAAGTAGCCCTTGGAAACGGAGTTCCAAAGCTCCGGTTCAGCAGCGCCCGGCGTCCAGGTTTTGCCATGATCGTGACTGATGCTGGAATAGGCGCGAGGCGGATCGAGGGCTTTGCCTTCCTTGATGTAGTCGCTGGTGCGCATAACGATTTTGAGCCCGCCGGGTGAGTCGCCTTGCGCGATCGAGCCTTCATGCATGAAGACCTTGCCGGTGGCGGGCTGCGGGATGTAGCCCTGCAAGCGCCATTCGAGAAGACTGGTGCTGGCCAGGACAAGCTGATCGCGCGAGCCGAGGGGATCGGAGCGAAGGGTGTTGCGATGAGCCGGCAGCAGATAGAGCGGATGGCCATCCTGCTGCACAGTTTCAATGCCGGCGACGATGATCAGGGGGCCGGTGTAATGCATCGCCAGTTCGACCGGCAGCCAGGATCTTCCGCCATCGGCTGAATACGCGGCACAAAGCTGCGAATCCTCGCTGTTCTGGTATCCCATCGGGCAGCGCATCGCGAAGCACCAGACCACATCCTGCCCCGGCGGATGAAACAGCACCGGGTTGGCATAGGCGAACTGCATCGCGCCAAAGCGCTGATGATGATCGAATACATATGCCGGCTCGCTCCAGGTCTTGCCGTCGTCGGTCGAGACGCAGGCGAGGATGTCGCCCATGTCGGTTTTGCCGGGGATTCCTGCGCCGAACGCGACGATCCATTGCCGGCCTTTCCAAGGGGCAATGTATGGCTCCCACAAGAGCGACGCGCCCGGCTGCTGCGCCACATCGCGGACGATCGTGACGTCTTTTACGTCGCCGGAGTAATCGTCCGCCAAAACAGCAGAAGTGCAAAGGATGCAAAGAAGAAGCGCCATCCCAAAAATGATTGTCAAAACATTACACTTCTTTTTCATGCCGTTTTTCCTTATCGTTTTTCGCTGGTTTGTCCACCAAGAGCAACACCCGGAGTCGCGACCATGGCTCATTTGCGACTGTTTTTGACGGCTTTCTTTTTTTCATTGTTGTCCGGCACTTGGTGCCTTGCGCAGAAGCCACCTTTTCCACCGGTGCCTCAGGAAGCCGGGGCCGATCCGGTTCCAGCGATTTCGCAGCAGCCATTACCTCCGGACGTGCGGGAGAAACTTTATCGCGCGGAACTGGGCGATCTCTTTCACCCGGCCGATCTTCCGCAATTGATGCACGGGCATGAATTGCTCGAGGATTATTTTGCCGCGACGAAATCGGCCGATCGGAAGGCGATCGTCAATTCGCTGGAACAGACGCATCTGCCGCCGGGCGTGCTGGGGCGACTGTCGCGCATTCGGCTGCATTGGCCGGCGCTGGCGGGCGGGGTCTATTACGTCAACGAGCGGCGCGGGCCGTATGAGGTTCAATATTTCCTGGGAATTCCCGACGGATATGACCGCAATCGGGCCTGGCCGCTGGTGATCAAGCTGGCGGAGCCGGGCGCGTTCATGACCAATCCGCCTCCGGATGCGCAGCGCGTGGTCGATCTGTACAACGCCTGGATCAAGGCAGACTTGGCCGCGCATCCCGATGCGATCGAAATCATGCCGCTGCTGAATATCGAGCTGTTTTACGGCCCATCGCAGGCGGGGATGAATCGCGTCATTCAGCCGATGTTGGATGCGGCCGACCGGGTCAACATCGATCCATCGCAGGTTTATCTGATCGGACACGGAGCCGCGGCATCGGCGGCGTGGAATTTGGTGCTGCAATACCCGACCTATTTCGCAGCTTTCGCGCCTTTGGCCGGCGAGGTGCCGTACGATTGGCAGCGCCTTCGCCTGATCGATCTGCGCAATGCGCTGCCGGTGGTCTGGAATGATGTGGATGACAAAGCCGTGCGCATCGAGATGGCACGATCGATGATCAACGCCCTTCGCGGGCAGAAGATTGATGTTGATTACCAGCAGACGCGCGGCAACGGCCATAATCCGACCGATGCGATCGTCGAAGAGCGATACCAGAAAATGCGGGCGACGAAACGAGTGCTTTATCCGAAGCGCGTATCGCTGCAATCAGATCGCCCCGAAACGCAATTCAATCGCAACGACTGGCTCCAGATCTGGCAGGAAGCCTCGCCCGGCACCGATCGCCGATTGCTGCTGCGTAATGGCGAAATCATGTGGCTGCACGAAACTCCCGCAAAGCTCGATGCAACGCTCGGGCAGAATCAGATTGACGCCACGGTTGAAAACGTCGCGTCCCTGCGTTTCTATCTCAACGACCAGATGGTGGACTTCAGTAAGCCGCTGACGATTGCGATCAATCGCAACAAAAAAGTTCAGGGCTTCGTGAAACAGAGCATCGATGAGATGCTCAAGGATCAGGTTCTTCTTGGCCGCGGCTGGAGATATTTCACCGCCGCCATCGATATCGACCTGATCCCGGCACCAACAACGCGCCCTGCTACACGCCCATCAACGACTCGCGCGACGACGCAGCCGCGCAAAGGCCGGATCATTGTCGGGCCGGGCGCTGCGGAGTGAGGAGCTATGCTCTGTGATCGGGGTAGGGAAGGCCGATTGGTTCGGCCTTCCCTCCCGCCAAACCGGACTGGCGGATTTCCCGCATCCGGCTTTCCAGTCAGTGGGCTGCCTGCACAGATCGGCACTCTCGCGCGTGGG
>Ga0134128_10001697_pt1 | contig 27921 bp, 26 predicted proteins | sample KB31754_FD_96462 | JGI IMG/M metagenome (GOLD analysis project Ga0134128, IMG submission 96462) | Terrestrial soil microbial communities with excess Nitrogen fertilizer from Kellogg Biological Station, Michigan, USA - KB3-175-4 | ecosystem: Environmental > Terrestrial > Soil > Unclassified ... | reverse complement strand
CTCCCCAATCCTGCTCAAAATCCTGGAACGAATAGCTCGCCGCTGGTTTCCACAATTGATACGCCTGTTGAAGATTGCCCGCCGTCAACGTGCCGAAAAACGTCTCGACGCTCTTTTCTTCCGCCTTGTACCTCACCGCGCGCCACACGAACAGCCCGATCAACAGCAGAACGAGCACACCGATGAACACGTAGCGCGGCGTCTTCGACGGTGGCGCTTGATTCGCTTCCAGTAAACTCAAGGTATCCTTCTCCAACAGTCCCGATCTTATATCTGCCTTTTGAACAGCGCAATGCTCCCCGTGATCATCAGCGCCGAAATTCCCATCAAAACTAACACGTCACGGTAGATGCCTTCAATGCCGCTGCCTCGGAGCAGCAGGTTCCTCAAGGCATGCACCGTATACGTAAAGGGATCAACCACCGAAATCCATTTCAGCCAGATGGGAAACCCTTGCGTCGGATAGATCGCGCCCGATGGGAAAAATAGCAGCGTATTCAACACGCCGAATATCGCGCGCGGCACAAGCGGATCATCCACTCGCACCATCACCAGGAACATGAAGCTGATCATCGTCAGCGATGCAATCGCGACCACGATGATCAGATAAAACAGCCGTACTGGATCCCACAACCGCGGAATTCCCGCAATCAATCCGCCGATAAACGTTAACACGAGCCCCGCCATCAGACCCTTCGCCGTGCCCGCCAGATTCAATCCCATCACCAATTCCGATTTCTGAATTGGTGTCACCAGATACCCTTCATGCAGTCCCCGCGCTTTATCGTCAATAAACGTGATTCCGCCGCCGATCATCGCCACGATGAAAATCGCCATCGCAATCGTGCCGGGAAGCAGATACTTGACGTAGGGAATGTAGGGATACACTTCGACGACGTCGAGCGCGACGTTGCTCGCGAGCCGCGGCGTAACACTGGGAGCGTTCATCTGGTTGACGAAGCTCTGCATTTGCGCCTCGAGCGAACTTGAAACGAACTGATCCGTGTTGTCCACGATCAGTGCCAGCCGCGGACGGTCGTTCGCGTACGCGCGGCGCGAAAAATTCTCCGGGATCTCGACCACCGCGCCGACCACCCCGGCGTGCAGATCATTCAGCGCTTCGGGCATCGTGTCATAGTGAAGGGCGTGAAACATCTTCGGGCCGGTTGCGATGCCGGCGAAGCCTTCGCGCACGCGCCACGATTCCGCCGTGTGATCCAGGTCTACGACTCCGACGTTCACATTCGTGATTTTTCCTCCGAAGGCATAGCCGAGCACGACCAGCTGCACCAGTGGGAAAATCATAGAGGCCATCATCAGCGCCGGGCTGCGGAAAAATTTCCGCAGGTCCCGCTCCACCAGCGCCCACATGCGATAAAATTTCATTGCCGAGATGCCATCCGTTTCTTAGCGATAGAGGTGACTGATGTCGTGCACCGCGCCTTCATTTGCCGCGTCTCTCAGCGCGCTCCCCGTGTAGTGCAGAAACACGTCATCAAGAGTCGTCCCTTGCACGCTCACTCGCTTCACCGTCACACCCTTCGCGCGCGCCAAATCCATCAGCGCGGCCACCGTTGCCGGGCCGTCATTTGACGCAATATGTACGGCGCCGTCCCGTCCGATCACGCTTGCCGCATGCGAAAGTTTCTGCAATTGTTCCGTCCAATTCGCAGGATCATTCGCAAATTCCGCTTCCACCGTGTCGGTCCCCGGCACGCTGTCTTTCAGTCGCGTCGGTGAATCCAACGCCACCAGCTTTCCGTGATCCACGATCGCGATCCGCTCGCACAGCTTGTCCGCCTCGTCCATGTAGTGCGTCGTCAGCAGAATCGTCAGATGAGATTGATCGCGCAGTCGCCGGATCATTTCCCACACATTTGTGCGCGAAACAGGATCCAATCCCGTCGTCGGCTCGTCGAGAAATAGAATTTTCGGAGAATGCACCAGCCCGCGGGCAATTTCCAGCCGCCGCCGCATCCCGCCCGAAAAAGTCCGCACCAGTTTCGATTTGAATTTCGCCAGATCCACGGTCTCCAGCAACCGATCAATCAGGGCCGCGCGTTGCTCTGATGGCACGCCGTAGAGCTTCGCGTGAATCAGCATATTTTCTTCCGCCGTTAGCTCGGGATCGGAAGTAAATGCCTGCGGAATCACGCCCAGCGTGTGTCGCACCGCATCTGCTTCACGCACCACGTCGTATCCTCCCACGCGCGCGGTTCCAGACGTCGGTGGCGTCAGCGTCGTCAGCATGCGGATCAGCGTGGTCTTGCCCGCGCCGTTTGGTCCCAGTAATCCAAAGATTTCGCCGTCTTCCACGGTAAAACTCACCGCATCCACGGCGGTCAATTCGCCGAACCGCTTGGTTAACTTATCCACTTCGATTGCATGCATTTGGATTCCTGGGCGTTCCGTTACAGTCTCTGCCACCAGTGCCGCGTTTCTGCTTCCGGCGTAAGCAGTACCGTTGCCGTCATCCCCGTAAAAAACCGGTGTTGCGGATTCGACAGCGAAACCTTAATGGCAAATGTCTTGATGTCCCGTTTTGTCCGGCTCACGTCGCGCTGTGTCGCGAAATCCCCTTCCACCCCCTTAAAAAATACTCTTCCGCTTACGATTTCGCCCGATGGAAGCTGGATTGGCAGCGACTGCCCGAATTGAATCGAGTTGATATAACTCTCCGGAGCGTCGGCGCGCACCCACAGATCGTCGACGTCCACAAGCACCACAATGGGACTTCCTTCCTGCACCACTTCTCCTTGTTTCGCCACGCGCACCGACACGATCCCGTTGATGGGCGCGAATATTTCCGTGTACCCGAGCTGCGTTTCATATTGACTTTTCGTTGCGACGGCTTGCTTGCGCTGCGCTACCGTGGACGCGATCTGACTCCGCAGCACGTTCACTTGTTTCCGATTCGCCAAAGCCATGCCGAGCGCCGCTTGCTGCGATTTCACTTGCGCGCCCAGCGAATTCACATTTGCCTGCGACGCCTTGTACGTCGCCACCGCCGCATCGCGGTCCTGCGCCGCCACGATTCCAGAGGAAAATAGGCTCACGCTTCGTTTCATGTTGACGGCGTTCAGTTGCAGCGTTGCTTGTGCTTGTGCCAATTGCGCCTCGCTCGACGCGAGATTGGCTTGGGCGGCGCGGAGCGCGGCGGCAGTCTGGCTGTCCACCATTCCCAAATTTGCCTGCCCTTGTACCACCTGTGCGCGGAGGCTCCCCACTGCTGCGGCTTGTGCTGCGACTTGGGCTTCGAGAGCTGCGCGGTCAAGTTCCGCGATCAAGTCACCTTTCTTGACTTGCGAACCCTCGTCAACCTTCAGCTTCACGATTCGCCCCGCCGTCTGCGGGCTGACGATCACCTCGTTTCCGTCCACGACTCCAATCAGCGGATAGGCATTGCCCTTCGGTGTCGTAATCAGATAGATGACGAGCACGACCAAAAACAGCGTTCCGAGTACGCCGAAAAATTTACGTCCGTTCATCGCAGCCTCTTAGGTTTACGGAACAATCCATACTCCAGCAGGTTGATTACTGCGCGCTTGTGCTCTTCGACCGCGCCTGCCTGCAGCGTGTTGCGCCGCAACAGCACGCTGTGCACAGGAGCGCCCGAAAAATAAAAAACGATCATCGCGATGATGTTGAGCATTGTGTGCTCGGCATTCAGGGGCTGGAATTCACCTTGCGCGATCCCCGTCTTAATGGTTCGCGTCATCCGTCGGAATCCTTGCTCAAAATATTCTCGTGCGACCCAGCGGAATTGCTTCGGATCTTCCATCATCATGTGTTGCATCAGCCGCGCGTAATTCGGATTCTCGATTCGGAATTTGAAATATCCTCCCACGAAAGCAAGAATTGCCTCGCGTGGCGAAGCTTGGGCCGGCATCTCCGCCTGAATCATTTTTCCCGCCCGCCCGAAAAGGTCCTCAAACACCGCGCGGTACAGCCGCTCCTTGCTCCCAAAGTAGTAATAGAGCATCGCTTTGTTCACCCGCGCCGCGCGCGCGATTTCGTCCGTGCGCGCCCCCGCCAGTCCGCGTGCCGCGAAGATTCGCTCCGCCGCGGCCAGAATGCGCCGCGCCGTTTCCGGATTCTCAATTTTCTTGCGTCCTCTTTGCATAATTCGCCCGTAAATGCCAGCCTGCTCTTACAAGCGTTTTCTTGCGTTCATTGTATTTAACTATCTAGTTAGTTTAATCGGAAGGCGGAGAATGTCAAGCCTTTGAATTGCGTTAGGGACGGGATACCAGATGCATGGGAAGGGAAGTCCTTAGCTTTCCAGTGCGCCGCTTGCTCCGGCGGGCAGCTCAATCGAATATTTCGTGCGCGCCTTTTCTCTGTGCTGCTCCAATGCAAGTTCGATTAGCCGGCTGATCAGCTCGCTGTAGGGAATCCCGCTCGCTTCCCACATTTTGGGATACATGCTGATGCTCGTGAAGCCGGGAATCGTATTCACTTCGTTTAAATAGATCTTTCCCGTTCCGCGTTCCAGAAAGAAATCCACGCGCGCCATTCCCATGCATTCGATTGAGCGAAATGCCCGCACCGCATATTCCTGGAATTGCGCCACTTGCTTTTTATTCAGCTTGGCTGGGATTTCCAGTCGAGTTCCTGTTTCTAGATATTTTGCCGCGTAATCATAGAATTCGCGATGCGGAATAATTTCGCCGGGGATAGAAGCTTTCGGCTCGTCATTGCCCAAAACGGAAACCTCGATCTCGCGCCCGCGAATCGCCCGCTCCACCACAATTTTCTGCGCAAACTCTGCCGCAATATCCATCGCCGCCGGCAATTCAGCCGCGTTGCTGACGCGCGTCATACCCACCGAAGACCCCAGCGTCGCCGGCTTGACGAACAGCGGAAACTTGAATTTCTTTTTCACGCTCACCAGCACTGCGCCGCGTTTCGCTTCCCATTCGTGGCGCGAAATCGCCAGCGCCGCAACCACCGGTATGCGCGCCTCGCGAAACAGCCGCTTCTGAAGATCCTTGTCCATGCCAACCGCGGAACCTAAAACGCCGGCGCCGACGTAAGGTACCCCCGCAAGTTCCAGCAAACCCTGCACGGTGCCGTCTTCGCCAAACGTCCCGTGCAGCACCGGAAAAATCACATCAACCTTCACGCTCGGTTGCGCCGACCCGCCCCCCAGCGACACGAGCGCCGACGAACTGGGATCCGGCGGCAGCACCACGCGCTCGCCCGTTTTCAGCACTTCCGGCAACAATTTCTGCGACGCGCTCGTTCCCACCAGCCAACGCCCGTCCTTCGTGATCCCGATGGGTACGGCCTCATATTTCTCCGTGTCCAACGCGCGTATCACCGAAGCTGCCGAAGCCAGCGAAACCTCATGCTCTCCTGAGCGTCCGCCAAACAAAACCCCGATTCGCAGTCTCTTATTATTTGCCATTGATATTGGTCAGAGCGTTTAAAATCACCTGTGTGCCATCCTGAGATTCGTCACAAAATCTTCTTCCCCAACCCCGACAGCGTCAATTCCACTCCCAGCGTCGCAGTTTTATTGTGCAAATCAATCACCGGATTGATTTCCACCAGCTCAAACGATACCAACGCGCGGCTGTCCGCAATCATTTCCAGGGCCAGATGAGCCTCGCGATATGTCACGCCACCTCGCACCGGAGTGCCCACGCCAGGTGCCTCCGACGGATCCAAAAAATCCATGTCCAAACTAACCGCTACGCCGTTCGTGTCGTCGCTCGCGAATCGCAAAGCCTCCGCCATCACATCGCGCATCCCGCGCTCGTCGATTTCGCGCATCGTGAAAACATGCACGCCGGATTCTTTCACTAGCTTGCGTTCCTTCGCATCCAGTTCGCGAATTCCCACCATTGCAATATTTCTCGGCTCCACTTTTGGCTTGAACCCGCAAATCTCCGTCAACTCCGGCGCGCCATATCCCATGATCGACGCCAGCGGCATTCCATGGACGTTCCCCGAGGGGCTCGTGTCCGGTGTGTTCATATCGCCGTGCGCGTCCAACCAGATGAAACCGATGCGTTTCGATTGTTTGCGGTAAAAGGATGAAACGCCCGCCACTGAGCCCGCCGCAATGGAGTGATCGCCGCCGAGCACCATCGGCAGCATTTCATCCGTCAGAGTTTTCTCCACCGTTTCGGCCAGACCCTGGCAAGTCTCCGCGATTTCCTTCAAATACTTCGCTCGCTTGTCTCCGTAGTGCTGCTCTTCCGGCTGCCTTACGGAAATGTTGCCGATATCCTCCACCTGATAGCCGAGCTGCTTCAAACGCGCTTGCAATCCTGCAACGCGGAGCGCCGAAGGCCCCATGTCCACACCACGACGGCTGGCTCCGAGGTCCATCGGCACACCGAGAATGCGAATTTTTTGAGCCATGCGATGCTTGTCCCCCTGAAGAAACAGGCAGTCGAAGCAGCCCTAAGGATAAACTCTGTATAACATGCGAGGGAATGGAATTACTTCGCGAATGTGCTCCGTTCCGCAAATCCATGCCACGGCGCGTTCCAGCCCCAACCCGAACCCGGCATGCGGCACGCTGCCATATCGCCGCAAGTCGAGATACCACTGGAACGATTCCTCCGGCAGATTGTTTTTCCGCAGCCGCTCGATCACCGTTTCGTAACTCGACAAGCGTTCGCCGCCGCCGATGATTTCGCCGTAGCCCTCCGGCGCGATCATGTCGAAGCTCAGCGACAGTTCCGGCCGCGCCTCATCCGTCGCCATGTAAAAGGCCTTCATCGCGGCGGGATAGCGGTGAATGATCACGGGCTTATCGAATTCCTTCGAAATAATTGTCTCTTCATCGCCGCCGAAATCGTCGCCCCATTTTGCTGGGTTCCCGTTTTTCTGGAGGACTTTTATTGCTTCGTCATACATGATCCGCGGAAACGGCGGTTTGATGTTTTCGAGTTTGCTCACGTCGCGCTTCAGCATCTCCAATTCACGCGCGCGATTCTTAACCACTGACTGCACCACTGCGCTCACCAATCCTTCGCCGAGCAACATCATGTCTTCCAAGTGCGCGTACGACGCCTCTGGCTCGAGCATCCAGAATTCCGTCAGATGCCTCCGCGTCTTCGATTTTTCCGCGCGAAATGTCGGCCCAAAGCAATAAACTTTCCCGAGTGCCGCCGCCGTTGCCTCCACGTAGAGCTGCCCCGACTGCGTCAAATACGCTTTCTGCTCGTCGATATAGTCCACTTCGAAGAGTGTCGTCGTGCCTTCACACGCCGCCGGCGTAAAAATCGGCGCGTCCGTCAACGTGTAGTCCTGGCTGTCCATGAAGTTGCGCGCCGCGCGCTCCGCTTCCGCGCGAATCCGTAGAATCGCCGCCTGCCGCGGCGTGCGAATCCACAAATGCCGCTGGTCCAGCAGGAAATCGACGCCGTGCTCCTTGAGCTGAATTGGATACGGCATCGACTCCGGCACGCGCTGCACGACCTCAACTCCGCTCACGTGCAACTCGAATCCCCCCGGCGCACGCTCCTCGGCTCGCACCGTGCCCGTCACAATTACGCTCGATTCCTGCGTCAGCCCTTTCGCTGCGTTGAACGCGTCCGCATGTTCCTTCTGCGAAATCACACCCTGAATAATTCCCGTGCCGTCGCGGAAAATCGGGAACAGCAGTTTCCCCGACTCGCGCAGATTGTAAAGCCATCCGCGAATCGTCACCTCCGCGCCGACGTGCTGCCCCACATGTTCGATACTCACCACCGCCATTAACACTCCTGCCTTTCTATTCTCTGCACAGATCGCTCAATTTGAGGGCTTTGGTCTCTATGTTTGCTCGTCACTGGCCATTGCGCGTTGGCCACTGCCTTTCATTTATGTGTTGCCGCCCGTTTCGCCGCGAACCCCTGTTCCAGTTTCTCAAACGCGGCGGTCGCATCGGCCAGCGACGGTGCGTTCGCTGATTGCTCGCGAAGTTCCAGCACCATCGGCAGCGGGCTCGGAGCGCCGGCCAAAATCCCCAACGCTGCGTCCCAATCAATCTTCCCGTTGTACGGAACCAGGTGCTCATCTTTTTCACCATGGTTGTCGTGGACATGCGCCTCCACGACTAAATCGTGCATCGCCTCGAAGCTGATCGCGATCCCGTCTTCCATGTGCGCGTGTCCGATGTCGAAGCAGAATTTCAAATCCAACCGCGTATCCTTGACGAAGTGCCGCAAGCTTGTAGGAGCGCCCAATTCTCCGGGCGTGTTTTCAAGCAGCATCGAAACGCCACGCTGCTTCGCGAAAAGCGTCAAATGCTCCAGCGAGTTGAACGCAGCGTCGATTCTTCGCGGATCGCGCGCCTCGCGTCCACCGCCGATATGTTGCACCAGATACTTGAACGGAATCTGCTCGGCGATTTCGATCGTGCGTTTCACCTCATCCACTGCGTCCAATCGCCTCACGCGCTCCGGATCGGAAATCGAAATGGGAATTCCGCTCTCGCGTTTGCCGGGAAGCAGATCGCGCTCCGTCGGCGAATGCAGCGAATGAATCGTCAATCCATGTTCCCGAATCCATTCAGCGACCGTGCGGATGGTTTCAATGGAGCGATAATTCACGTGCACCGGCGTGCAGTAAATTTCGACCTGCGATATTCCCGTCTGCGCGATTTCCGCCAGCAATACGGAAGTCAGCGGCTGGGTTGAGTATCGGTAGGTGGAGAAGACACGCTGCATGGTTTGGAAGTTTTGTGTTTCCGCGGCCCGTAATACTCCGCGAACAATTCGGTGCACTTAACCACGCTGCACCGGCCTCTATGGTCTGTGGAAAACTCGTTCGCGTCAATACCCGCGTGCCGCGCCTTGCCGCCGCGGATCAGGCGCGCCCAGCCGCTCGCCCGTCTTCGGATCAATCCCGATCGCTTCCACTTCGCCGATCCACCCACGACGCGCCGCAAACTGGTACCCGCGCTGCTCCAAATCGTTCGCGACCGCATCCGGAAACGGCGGCTCAATCAGCACCGCATCCGGCATCCACTGTTGATGAAAACGCGGCGCGTTGATTGCTTCCTGCGCGTCCATTCCCAGCCACGCCCAGTTCAGAATACTCAATAGCGTCGCCGAAATAATTCGCGGCCCGCCCGGCGATCCCGTCACAAAACTCAATTTCCCGTCGCGCAGCACAATTGTCGGCATCATCGAGCTCAGCGGCCTGTGTCCCGGCGCAATCGCGTTCGCTTCCGATTGCAGCAGGCCAAACATGTTCGGCGTTCCTGGCTGGCTCGTGAAGTCATCCATCTCGTCGTTCAGCAAAAATCCGTCCGTTGTCGTGACCGCCGATCCATAGCTATCGTTCAGCGTGTAGGTGTTCGCCACTGCATTTCCGGCGGCATCGACCACGGAAAAATGCGTCGTGTGCCCCGATTTTTGCGCCGCCGCTTCCATCCACGCCGCCGCAGCTTCGGGCGAAAGTTTTTCGATCGCGCTGCCGGCCGGAGTCCCTTCCGAATGATCGAACGGTGCGGGATTCCCCGCGCCAATCTGTTTACTCGACGTCGCCTCTTTCGGATCAATCGTCGCGCGCCGCTCGGCCGCATATTTTTCGCTCAGCAGCCCAGCCACCGGCACATGCGCGAAATCCGAATCGCCCAAAAACGTCGCGCGGTCTGCAAAGACACGCCGCATCGCCTCCACTACCAAATGTACTGATTGCGCGTCGTCCCACGATTTCAGTTTGTACGGCTCCAAAATATTCAACGCCTCCAGAATCGCAATTCCACCCGAACTTGGCGGCGGGCTGCTGATGATCGTCCACCTGGCGCCGCGCGCCGCGTACGTTCCTTGCAGCGGCTCTCGCAAATGCACTTTATATTTCGTCAAATCCTGCATCGTGATCAAGCCGCCGTGCTGGGACATCTGTGCGGTCAAGTCCTGCGCCGTTTTCCCCGTGTAAAATTCCTTCGGCCCATTTTTCGCTATACGCTCGAGCGTCGCGGCCAACTCTGGCTGGCGAAAAATTTCTCCCGCCGAATACAGCGCGCCGCCCTTCAGGAAGATTTTCTTGCTGTCTGGAAATTGTCCCAGCCGGTCCGCCGACCCGCGCAAGCTTCCTGCGAGCTTCGCGCCAAGAGGGAAGCCGTCTTTCGCCAGGCGAATCGCCGGCGCCATATCCTCTGCAAGAGTAAGTTTGCCAAAATGTTTTTGTGCAAACGCCATCCCAGCCACGGTTCCGGGCACGCCGACGGAAAGATACCCAAGCGTCGAAGCGCCCGGAATCACTTTTCCGTCCGCGCCCACATACATATTGCGCGTCGCGCGTCCCGGCGCCTCTTCGCGGTAGTCAACGAACCGTGCGCGTCCATCCGCCATGCGCACCAACATGAAACCGCCGCCTCCGATATTTCCCGCTTCGGGCTCAACCACCGCCAACGCAAACCCCACCGCCACCGCCGCATCCACCGCGTTTCCGCCCTTCTTCAAAATCTCGACGCCCGCCTCCGAACCCAGCGCCTCGTCGCTTACCACCATCGCGTGCGCTCCGCGCACGGCCGCGGGCGGCCACGCCGGATGCGAAATCTCGCCTGCCGACGAATACTCGCGCGGTGTCGGGGGTTGTGGTTTGGTTTGCGCGCGCGCAAGTGCAACGCAGCAGAAAAAACTCATGGCAACAGAAGCAGCCTGTAGTTTTATTCGCATCGGAGCCTCGAATCTATTTGATTCGCCAAAGGTCGTCAAGACATGCTTGTATGAGATGGAAGAACCAGAAGCAAACGAACTTGCTGATATATAAACGACGCGGAAGCGTTAGCTTTCGCGCAGAAATTCAATGCGCGCAGTCTGTGGCATCAGACCCGCTGTTTTCGCGCGTGACACGAGCTCGTCGACGGCCTTGCGGCCTTCATCCCCAAAGTTCAGCGTCCACCGATTCACGTACATGCCCACGAATTTATCCGCCAGAGCCGGATCCATGTCGCGCGCGAATTGCAGCGCGTAATTCAGCGCTTCTTCGCGATGATCCAAAGCGTAGCCCACGCTCTCGCGAATCGCGCGCGCCACTTGCACAGCTACGTCTGTGCTCAACGAGCGCCGGATCGCATTTGCCCCCAGCGGCAGCGGCAATCCTGTTTGCTCCTGCCACCACACGCCCAAGTCGGCCACGCGATGCAGCCCCGCCGCCGCGTAGAGCAGTTGCCCTTCGTGAATCAACAATCCCGCTTCTACTTCCTTCGCGCTCACAGCGTCCAGAATCTTGTCGAAGGGCATCGTTACAGTCTCGACGCCCGCCTCAAAAAGTTTCAGCACCAGGTACGAAGTCGTTCGCGTACCGGGAATCGCTACTTTGCAGCCCCTCAATTCGTTCTTCTTCATCGCGCGCGATGAAACCACAATCGGTCCATAGCCTTCGCCGAAGCTCGCGCCGCAATCGAGCAGGATATATTTATCTGCGAGGAACGGATACGCGTAGACGCTCACTGCCGTCACGTCGTATTTTTCTTCCTCTGCCGCTTGGTTCAGTGTCTCGATATCGGAGAGCACGTGCGTGAATTTGATTCCCGGCACGCGCAGCTTGCCCGTCGCCAACGCGTAGAACATGAACGCGTCGTCGCTGTCCGGCGAGTGCGCAATGCGAATCTCTGAAGTTTGCGTTGTTGCAGTTCGTGCGGCCATAGGGTTCGCTTCTCCGGTAGCCATTACGCGCACTCCTCCGGCCTTCGTTGCGGCTGTTCGGCGGCATTCACAGAGCCCCTGAGGCTCTTCTGCGGTAACTCGTGGAGTGAATTCCGGCCGGCTGGGGGCGCCGTTTTAGACGCCACAGCATAGCACAAAATTCGCTGTGCAGGCTTGGGTCAAACTGCCGGCCCGGATGGGTTCCCGTCAGTCGAGGCGGAACAAAAATCCGACCGACGATCCGACCAACTCCACTCGTTGTGGAGGCAAAGCGCTCGATCCCACATAGTCTCGGCCGTAGCTCATATTCATTCGAAAGCTCACTCGCGGGATGATGTAAACATCGACTCCCCCCACGAATTTCATCGCAAATCCAGTTTCCGTTTCTGACCGCGACACGTGGATGAAAGGTCCATTCGCCTTGAATGAGGCCGTTGCATGGGCGACGCCAAAAAGCACATCGCCAAAAGGAGTCCACCGCGTATGATTCCGCAATGTGAACTCGGGTCCGCCGAGAAAATGAAATAATCTCGGATTGATTGCAATGTTTTGCGTAGACGTGGGACACGGCGGAGTGCCGCAGAGTGGCTGAACCGTAAACGCGATCTCGCCGCTGCTGAAATGCGCGGAGACATCGCCCATCACGCCGAAATATCGCGTGAAATTGCGGATTGCACCGCCCTCAAATCCCCGGTCGGCGTTATCGAAATCCTTATGGACGTTGTTGAAGTCCGTGCTGAAGTCGAAGACATGGTCATTGCTTTCAATCTCTGGGTAGTTGCCGAATACCTCATACTTCGAAAATCGCGCGCTACCCGGCGCCTGTGCCGCCGTCATTTGCGCGCACACCGCAGCAAACAAAACCATCGCAAGTAATCGGTGCATTCGCAACTCTCCCAAGTCGCACCCGGCTTCTACTGCAACTTAAGATGACGGCACTGCCCCCTTCGTGCCATCCCACTGCGCACGGAGGCGCCATCTGCAGTTGCTCCCCAATTCTGCAGAGCATAATGCCAATGTAGGGGGTTTTCGACAGAAGACAAAAACTAGATGTCCAAAGAATTCAGGTGTGGTGTCGGATGACTCGTTATCGTGTGCCGGAGTCTTTTGACGTGACGATGGGATCATCCACCGTGGCCACAGCGCCGTGTTTGTCCGCCGCGTGAATTTTTCCGTCTTCATCGAGCAGGAACGATTGTTTTCCGCTCTTTCCGTACTCCACCGGAATTGCCGCAATTTCGAATCCGGGCTCGCCGCCGTCCGCGGCCTCCGCGACGCGATAGCGGAACTTGTAGCCATTTTTGCTTCCGGCCGCAAGTTCCTCATCAATCAGCTTCGCCGCCTGGGGAGAAATTCCGTTCTTCGCTGGCCCCAGCTGACCCAAGGAATCTGGCAACTTGCCGAACGCCTGCTTGTAGGTGTCGATTGCCTGCGCCAGATCTTGCAGCGTGTCGATTGCGCCCTTCTCGCGGTTGTCGATATCCTGCGCGGTCCATTGTTTTTGAAGTTGCGGAATATCAATTAGCAACAAGCCGAGCGAAAGCAGCTTCCACCGGCTGTCCTCGCGCACGAATCCAAACTGAATTGCATTTTGGCCCGTCACTGTTACAGGAATATATGCGAGGTTCTCATGCACGCGCGCCACGCCAAACCGGAATTCCATGCTTGCGTCGCTTGCTTCGCAACGCAGAATTTCGTGTCCCTGATTGTCGTTCGCCAGCAGCGGCCTTCCGGCCGTATCGAGGAGCACGAAGCGCTTCATGACACCGCTTCGTTCATCTGCTGGAAGTTTTCGAAACGCCGCGGCATTTTCGTCGGTTAAATAATTCGCGAAGTCCACTTCGTTTTCCTTGCAAGCTGCGACAAGCGCATTATTGAGTGCTTCGACCGGGTCGGGTGGCGCGGCTCGCTGCGTCTGGGCGAACAGGCTGGGCGCGGCCAAAAGAATCATGAGTATCGCAAGCGCCGGAATTGTCGCCGTCGCGTTCACATCTCTTATCCGCCTCATGCGTATCCTTACTCCTTCGCCTGTGAGAAAATCGCCGCCAGCTCCTTTGTGAATTTCGACCGTGGCATCACCTCCGTGCAGCCCGCATCCCGCGCCCGTTGCGCCAGTTCCGTTTGCACATGCGAGAAAAATCCGATAACGCGAACTTCTGCACGACGCGCGCGCACTGCCGCGATCACTTCCATCGGCGATTGTCGAGCATTCAAATCCACGACCACGAGTTTGGGCGTTTGCTTCTCCCATTCCGTCAACAGCGCCTCGCCCGTCGAAAACGCTTTCAGTTCGACGCCTGCCTGTTTCGCAGTTTCCATGATCTTCGCCTGAAAGAATATGTCGTCCACCAGTGCGAATATTTCCGCCACTTATCCTCCCCTTAATTTCTAATGCGTGAGTTCCAGCTTCGGTGTATCACGCGCCAGCGTTCGCGAACAAGTCACCTGCCGGCGGCGTGGAGGTTGCAATCTCTAGGATGCGGTGCCGCGTAAAATAGCTTTTCAAAATTTCTCCCCGGTATTTCTTCCACGCCTCCAATTGCGGTATAAAGGAATCGTCGCCAAATTCGCCCGAGACGAGTTGGAGGTATTGATGAAAGCCGCCCTGGAACCCGCAGCTCTGCCGGGAGTCGCCGTGCTCGAGCAGACGCCCATTATCATCGAGAAACTGGTTTCGCTCGCCAGTGAAGATCAGTTGCAGTGGAAACCTTCGATGGAGCGTTGGTCGATCAGCGAAATCCTCGCCCATTTGGCCGATGTCGAGGTGGCCGGCTTTCGCGAACGCATCGAGCGCATGGCTCAGTCGGACATGCCGCAACTCGCCGCGTACGATCAGAACGCGCAATATCAGGCGGGACGTTATACAAGCGGCAAGGCGCGCGAGCATTTGAAAGTTTTTTGCCATGAGCGCGACCGCAGTCTTTCCTGGCTGCGCTACTTGCCGGAAAGCGTTCTCGCACGCAAGGGCCAGCACGCCGAGTTCGGCGTGATCAGTGTCGCGCAATTGATGAACGAATGGGCTTTTCACGACTTAGGTCACATTCGCCAGATCACGGAGCTTTTTCGCTCTCGCGCTTTTTTTCCGGCCATGGGTCCGTTTCAAAAGGGCTACACGATCAAGCCGTAATTTGAGTTTAGTCGATGGACGAAATTTCTCGCTGCATTCTGGAAGTATTCGACGAGTTGAGCCGCGACACGCTCGACCTTCACGCCCTGATGGAAATCGCGGGCGGCAGCGATCCCGCGCGCCGCGACAACATTCCTGGCGCCGTCGAGTTGCTGGTCCGCTCCGGCGCGCTCGATCTGGCGGGCGGCGGAGACGTTTACCGGCGCAGCGAACAGGGACGCCTCGCCGTCGCCAAGCCGCGTGACGTGACGCTTTACTCGCGTCCGAAATGCCGTCTGTGCGACGAAGCGCGCACGGCCATTCTTCCCATCCTCCGCGAGTTCGGCGCGCCGCTCCGCGAAGTGAATATCGACGAGGACAAAGAATTGCGCGAACTCTACACAAACGACGTGCCCGTCGTTTTCATGGGTTCACGCGAAGTTGCGCGCCATCAAGTCGACACAGTCAAGTTTCGCAAGGCCCTCGAAGACGCCAAAGCCTAGCGTCTCATCTCGCATCTGCCCGCGTGCTCACCAACTCCGGCGCTGCCTTCACTTCCAAATAAAGAAATATGCTGCCATTCCGAATCCCACGACAATCACGAGTTTGCGGATATGCTGTGGATTGATTTTCTGCGCGTAGTACGCCCCGCCATATCCGCCCAGCGCCGCGCCAATCAGCATCACGACCGCCTGCGGCCACACGATCACCTTGGCGGAAATAAACAGAATCAGCGCCACGGCGTTCACCGTACTCACGACCAACGTCTTCATTCCATTCATCGCATGAATATTTTCCACACCCAGCAACGCGAGCATGGCCAGCACCAAAATCCCCGCGCCCGCGCCAAAATATCCGATGTACACGGCGATCACCAACTCGAGCAGCAGCCCAACGACGAAAAGGATTCGCCGGCTGTTCGGGTGGCCGCCGCTGCCGCGCACCCAATTCGTGATTCGCCCGCTCGCCGCGAATAGCAGCGTCGCGCCCAGCAGCAGCCACGGTACCATGCGCATGAAGACAGGCTGTGGCGTGCGCAGCAGGATGAACGCGCCGATGAGGCCGCCGATGACCCCTGTCACCAGCAACGGTGGCAAAAGCCTGCGCACTTGCGGCGTCTTCAGTTCCTTCCAATAGGCGACAGTGCTCGCGATCGTGCCCGGCCACATGGCCGCTGTGTTGGTTGCATTCGCGGAGATCGGCGCGATTCGAACGAACAGCAGCGCGGGAAACGAAATGAAGCTGCCTCCGCCGGCGACGGAGTTCAGCACACCCGCGACCAGAGCAGCAACAAATAGGAACGCAGCCTCGCCCAAAGACACGCGCAAGAATATCTTTTCCGCTGGATGGTGTCACTTGCGTTCTGCGCACTTTGTGCACGGCACGGCGTTCGCTCGCTATTTTCGTCGACGACGAAATGGAAAGAGAGTTTCGCGCGGTGCCGTGCGTGCGTGCAAAAGATGTGCAAAATTCCCGCAGAAGGCGTTCCGGGACACCGTTTCTGTACCGATTAGAATTGCACTCGACCCTTTGTTTTGTGCAACTTACAAGTAATTCTAATAATTTGTTGTACCGATTAGAAGTGATGGGGCGCGAGGGACGCGAATACAGCAAATCCAAAAGGCTCATTTGTTGTCGATTAAAATGAAACTGGAGCTCGTTTTTTGCAGGAGTTAGAAGGTGAAGCGGGCGCCGAGTTGGGCGGCGAAGGGGATGCCGACGGTAGTGCCGGGGCCGAAGAAATCACCGAGGCCGCCGGCGGGAACGCGCAACTGATTGGGGCTGGTGATGGCTTGGGTCTGCGTACAGGAGGGATCCAGGCAGAACGCGGTGGCGTTCGTCAGATCGTTCACGGGTGTGGGAAGCGCGGCGAGGTTCGTGACGTAATTCGCGCCGGGATTGTTCCGGTTGAAAAGGTTGAAGAACTCGACGAAGGGCGTGGCCGTGAAGCGATCTCCGAGTTTGAACGGATGGCTGACGCGCATGTCAATTTGAATGTATGGCGCGCCGCGGAATTGATCCATGGTGGTTTGCACGCCGTTGATGACGGCGCGATCGTCGAGCGCATCACCGACTCCATTTACGTCAACGGGGGTGGTGATGGTGAATGGGCGGGCGCTTTCGAATTGCGATAGCGTGCTGATTTCGAAGCCGAAGGGAGCTTGAAAAATCCCCGCGACAACGAGGCGATGGCGCACATCTTCGCCCGACGGGCCGTAATCGCCTTTGGCAAACGCGCCGAGCGGATTGCAAACCCCGTTCACGTAATCGAAAAGCTCGCCGAGGATGCATCCCCAGGTTTTCGCGCTGCCCAGAGTGTAGTTGACGATCAGGTTCGCGCGCCGCGAAACGTTTCCTTGCACATGAATCGAGAGCGCGTCGTAGCTCGAGCGATTGTCGGAGCGGAAAACGGTCAGGTCCGGAACGTCATTTTGGAAACTGGGATTCGGCGAAAATAATGTAAATCCTGCCTTGTATTCATATCGGCGATACCCGTGGACGCCTTGTTCGTGGGTCCAGTCGGCGCTGGCGATCCAATTCTTATTGAAAGCGTGTTCGACGCCCGCGCTGGCGTGCAGCGCGTAGGGAGTTTTGTAATGCGGGTCGATGATCGCGCCTGTGCCGCCGTTGGACGCGCCGGGAATGCAGCCGGAATCGCCGGGATTTATACACGAGCCGGGTGCGGTGTTCACGGCCTGAAACGCAGTGACCCAGCCGTTTTGCGCCAGGTCGTTGTAATACAGCCCGAGTCCGGCGCGAATCACAGTGTTCTCGGACTCTCCAGGCGAGTACGCAATGCCGAGACGCGGCGCAATTTGTCCGCGATAATCGTGAGGCGCGCCGTTGACGAGCGGAATCTGTAGCGCGCGCAGCGTCAAAAACGAGGGATTTTGCAGCTGCGATTGGCCCGAGGCGATGAAGAGGCCGAAAGTCGTGTCGTAGCGAATTCCCGGGTCAATGGTGAGATGCGGAGTGACCCGCCAGAAGTCTTCGGCGTAAAAGCCGAGGCGCTGAACGTCTTGCGAGAAACTTCCATTGCCGGCGGGCGTGAATGCGCACTGGATTTGCGAAGCGGCCGAAGGTTGCGTGGCGCATTGCGAGCTGAAATAAAATTGCGAAGGATTTGCGGCGTAAAAATTCGGATCACTCGGGTAGGTGATCAGGGTTTCGGCGGTGCCCGCGAGAGCGCCGCTAAGAACGGGTTCATGGATGAAATCGATTCCGAAGCGCAGATTGTGCTTGCCCGTGGCGTGACTGACGTCGTAGCGAAACTGATACTTTTCCTGATTGCGCAAGACGGGAAACGCAGTGATGGGTGTGACGAATTGATTGTCGCCAAACGTTTCGAAGCCGGAGATGGTCTGAAACGTGGAACTGAAGGGAAACGCGAGCGCAAATCCAAAATTGGAATTGCGGACCTCGGTCAAATGCAAGCCGCCAGCGTCAAAGGTGAAAGAGCCAAGCCAAGTGGGGCTGAATGTAAATTGGTTGCTGACAACCATGTTGAGATAATTGCTGTGCCAGCTCGCTCCAGTGGACGGGAGCGTGGCCTGCTGAACAGCGAAATTTTTGGTGGTGTAGTTGTCCTCCGAGGCGCGCAAGAACCATTGCGAACGAGTGGCCTGCGCCCAATCGATTCGCGCACTTCCGAGATAATCGCGAAACGGAACGGGGACACTGTTGGGAACGGTGATGGAATTCACACCGGGAATCAGGCCTTGAACGGCCAGCGAAGCGAGAGCGTTGAATTGCGTGAGGCTGGCCGGGCTGTAAGCGACGCTGGCATTTTCATGGTTGTATTCAAAAGAGGTGAAGAACCAAAGCTTGCTTTTCACAATCGGGCCGCCCAACGTGGCGATGTAATCCTGAGAAGAGAAAGGCTGCTTGGGCAGCGGCGCGGGATTCTCGATGGGATAACGCGCATTGAGAGCGGCGGCGCGTTCGGTAAAGGCAGCGTCGCCGTGCCATTGGTCGGCGCCGCGCTTCGTGGTAATGACAACAGAACCGCCGACCGTGCGTCCCGTGTCCGCATTTTGCTGGGAAGTCTCGACGGCGAATTCCTGGACGGCATCAGGAGAAAAATTCTGAAGAAAACCGCCGATGTAGTCATCAGAATTATCGCCGCCATCGACGTTGAGAACGTCGTTGAGTCCCGAACTGCCGCCGAAAGAAACCGCGGTAATGCGCGCCTTGGTAGGATCGGAAGGCTCGACGGGTTCGGTGCCGGGAACGAGAAACGCGATGTTGGCGAAGGTGCGGTGAGCCAGAGGAATGTTTGCGAGGTCCCGCGCTGATACTGCGCCGCCGTGAACGGCGCTGGTGATATCGATGGGCTCGGTGGTGATGGAAGAAGCCTCGGCCTGAACGGTGACGCTTTGCTGAACAGCAGCGGGTTTCAGGGTGACGCTGACGTCCTGAACCGAGCTGACGACAGCGGAGACGTCGGAGGTGGCATCCATGAAGCCGGGCGCGGAAACGGTCAAACGGTAGGGCCCGGGCGGAAGGTCGGCTAGGCGAAATTCACCCTGCGCGTCGGAGGTGGCCTGGCGTTCGAAGGAAGTTTGCAGCGAGCGGGCGGCAATTTTCGCGGAGGGAACACGCGCGCCGGTCGTGTCCACGACTTCACCGACGATGCTGCCGCGAAAATTCTGAGAGCGCGACAAAGGTGCAAGAAAAATCACGGCAAAAATGCAAATAACGGCAGCGCGCGTATTTTTCGAGCGGGTACGTGGGCTGATGATTGTGAGGGCTGGCCTCATTTCATATTGCAGACTACTTTGCAGGAGAAACTACTACCACGGGCCGTAGTTCAGTGATTCGATGTTCAGTGATTCGAAGCGGAGGCTTATCGAATGAGGTGTTCGAGCAGCCGATGCACTGAGTAAAGCGTGGCCGGGCGCATCATTGCGGCGACCACAAGGCTCGTGACGACAAGGCCAACGCCTGCGAGCAGCGCGCGCATTTTGCGAGGCGCACTTTCGATCGGCGCCTCGAGGCCCAGCAGACGATCCACGCGAATGAAAAGATCGCGACCGTCTTCGATCAGGCAGCTGACGAACAAAGACCGTGGCGAAGACGGCCCCATCCGCGCGACGCGCACGAGCGCTTCAGCGAGCGAAAGCGACCGTTGCGAGTCTCCCGCGGCAGCGCGGTCGTCGGCGGCCCATTCGGTGAAACGCGCCCACGAACGATCCACGGCGGCAAAGCCTCGCGAAAACGGGTAAATGCCGGGCGCCAGAAGCAAGAGGAAACGCTTCAGGTTGTCGCGGGACAATTGGTGAGCGCGCTCGTGCTCCAAAGCCGCGTCGAGCTGACGCGGCAAGAGCGATTGCAACACGCCGCGCGACACCACTACTCGCGGTCGGATTACGCCGGCCAAAGCAAGCACCGCATTTTCGGTGTCCACGACGAGCAGGGGCGCTTGCTCGTGCGAGATAAGCGTGCCGTTGCTTTCGCGTTCGCACCGGCGGCGGTAACGAAGCGAGACAAGAGTGGCGCGCAGAACTCGCACAAGGGATGCGGTCCAGAGCGCGACGCCGAGAAGTGCGGCAAAGCAGCACGCGATGCCGACGCGTTCCGCACTTGCATCCGGTTCAAGCCACAAATAGCTGGGCACGCAAAGCGCCGATACGATGAAAGCGGCCACGGCGACGGGCGACAGGCGCAGTATGAGCAACAGACGCGCGGCGAAATGCGGATTGAGTGATTCGCCCAGCCGGATCGCAGAGGGGGCGACAATCCAGGCCGCCAGGCTCAAGGCCGCGTAAATCAGAAAAAAAGACGCGAAAGTCAGACACACCAGCCGCAGGATGTAAGGAAGAATCATGAGCGTCCTCGGCGAAAAAGCTCTTTGCGTTTCCGGCGGATTTTCTTTTCGAGCGCATCGAGGAGGGCTTTGTCGTACTGACCCACCGCTTCGACCAAGCACGAGATCAGCAAATCGCGCGAGGGCTGTGGCCCTGCCAGGAACCCGGCGACAAGATCGCCGGCGCGTTTGCGCTCCCATTCTTCCCGCGAGAGGCGCGGCGAATACAGAAAGGCGCGCTCGGATTTGTGGCGATTCAGCAAATTTTTCTTGTAGAGGCGGTCGAGCGTGGTCATGACGGTGGTGTAGGCGAGCGTGCGCGGAAGCTGGTGAACGACGTCTCGCACGCTCGATTCGCCGCTCGACCAAAGGACCTCCATCACGCTGACTTCGAGGTGGCCGAGCACGAATTGTTGAAAAGCGTCAGCGCGTTCCTCGCGTGTGTGCCGAGTCTTCAAAAAACGAATCATCGTTTTACCTGCGCCCCCAGAGAACAAGCAGATTCTAGGCCTTCTCACCACAGAGTAAAACATATTTGTCTTCGAGAGTGGCTTTCTGTACTGCCAAAACATCTTAATTTTGGGGCGCGATGCGGACGCGTTGATTTCCTGCAAAGCTGAGCGTAGCCGCCCAGTGAAAATTTGCAAAGCGAGGTCGCAATGTCTTTCGGGAATTGTAGCAAGAAAGAGGCAGTCATCCGTAGAATGGTTTGGAAGGTCTCCGTAAGTTTTCTCGCAATTATAACGATTACAGCAGGCGCAAATTATTTAGTGGCAGAGCAAGATGCGAAATCGAAAGTGGACGCGAAAGCCGGTTCGAGCGGCGACGAAAAAATGGACGCGCAACAACTGGCGCGCGAAGTGCTCACGAACGAACTGAAGGCGGAGCAGGACGACAATACTTTGTGGAGATTCCGAAAAGCGGAGTGGAAGGATGGCAAGGAGCAACTGTACGACGTGATCGAAACGAAGCATGGCGACGTCAGCCGGTTGTTGGCCGAGAATGGCAAACCATTGAACGCAGAGCAGCAGCGCGCCGAAAATGCGCGGATTCAAAAGCTAATGAACCAATTGGATGAGTTAAAGAAGCAGCAGCAAACGCTGAAGGCAGACGGCGACAAAGAAACAGAGTTGCTTAAGATGCTTCCGGACGCGCTGCTGTATCACTATGCGAGCAGGAAAGGCAGTCTGGTGAGGCTGACGTTCAAGCCCAATCCTAAATTTCACGCTTCCTCACATGAGGCGGAGGTGTTTCACCACATGGCGGGCGTGATGGTGCTGAACACTAAGGTGAAACGACTAGTCGAACTGCGGGGACACCTGAACAGCGAAGTGAAATTTTTCGGAGGGATTTTGGGTCATTTGGATAAAGGCGGAACGTTCGCGGTGAAACAGGCGGATGTTGCGGGCACACACTGGGACATGACGCTGCTCGATACGGAATTGAATGGCAAGGCGCTGTTTTTTAAGACGATCGCCGTGCATGAAAAGAGAGTCGAATCAAATTACCAGCGCGTGCCCAATGACATTACCCTGCGACAGGCGGCACAAATCTTGAGGAGGGGCGCGGCTGAATCCGCGGCGACGACTTCGAAAAAGGCGCAGGGAAGTAACCGCGCGGAAAATTGAGGGCGCGACGGTTGCCGGTTGGCCCCGGGGGCCAAACACCATTCAGAGCTCAAAATCTCCATTCAGGTTCGGCTTAACGCAGATTGCTGCTTCCTCGATTCGGCATTCCCGACTTGTTTAGTCCTGTTTTAAGCCTATGTTAATATAGGATTTGCAGCGATCGTTGTGCTTGACAAGGGCGGGATTGAACGCCTAGAATGAATATGCGACTGGGTGGGTCGTATATCCAGTTAGCTCGTTCCCATGCTGAAGCTATCGAAAAAATCGGATTACGCGCTGATCGCCCTGAAGCATCTGGCGACGCATCCGAGCGATGGCTCGTGTAGCGCCGCGGACATTGCTGAACTGTACGGCATTTCCGCGCCTTTGATGGCAAAGGTGCTCCAAAAGCTGGCGCGGGTCGGCCTGGTGGTGGCGCGGCACGGCTCAAGCGGCGGATATACGCTGGGGCGCGACGCGCGAACCATCACGGCGCTTGAGACGATTAACGCGATTGACGGGCCAGTGTCGCTGACATCCTGCGTGACGCATCATGGGAATTGCGAGCAAACGCACACCTGCACCATCAAAGAGCCGCTTCGCAAAGTGAATCACAGCATTCTCGAGATGCTGAGCAAAGTCACAATTTCAGAAATGGCTGACGACGCCCCGGCTTCCGAGGTGGTCGAGCTGAGAATTTAGGGGGATGAGGAATGGCAGTTAAACTACCGATTTATATGGATAATCACGCGACCACCCCAGTGGACCCGCGCGTGGTGGATGCAATGCTGCCCTATTTCACCGAGAAATTCGGGAATGCGGCGAGCCGCAATCATGCCTTCGGCTGGGCGGGCGAAGAAGCGGTGGAGAACGCGCGCGCGCAAATCGCGCAGTTGATTGGCGCGACGCCGAAGGAAATCGTGTTCACGAGCGGCGCGACCGAATCGGACAATTTGGCAATCAAGGGCGTCGCGGAGATGTACCGCGAAAAGGGCAATCACATCATCACGCAAGTGACCGAGCACAAGGCCGTGCTCGACACTTGCAAGCGCCTCGAAAAAGAGGGCTATGAAGTGACCTACCTGCCGGTGGAGAAAGACGGGCGCATCAATTTGGACGATTTGCGCCGCGCGATTACTCCCAAGACGATTTTGATCTCCATCATGTACGCGAACAACGAAATCGGCGTAATTCAGCCGATTGCAGAAATTGGCAAGATCGCGAAGGAGAAGGGCGTTTTCTTCCACAGCGACGCCGTTCAAGCCGTGGGGAAAGTTCCCGTAGATGTGCAGAAGGATGGAATTGATTTGCTCTCGATTTCCGCCCACAAGCTTTACGGACCGAAGGGTGTCGGCGCGCTCTACGTGCGCCGCAAGAATCCGCGTGTGCAATTGACAGCGATGGTCGATGGCGGAGGACACGAGCGCGGGATGCGGTCAGGGACGCTGAACGTGCCCGGAATCGTGGGATTCGGCAAGGCGTGCGAACTTTGCCGCTTGGAAATGGCCGAGGAAACGAAGAAACTGAGCGCGTTGCGCGATCGCTTGAAGGAAGCCATCATGTCGAAGCTGGACGAGACGTTTATCAACGGCACGATGGAGCATCATCTGCCGCACAACATCAATATCAGCTTCGCGTACGTGGAAGGCGAATCGCTGCTGATGGGCATCAACGACGTCGCGGTGTCGAGCGGTTCGGCTTGCACTTCGGCGACGCTCGAACCGAGCTACGTGCTGAAGGCGCTAGGCGTTGGCGAAGATTTGGCGCACACGTCGATTCGATTCGGGATTGGAAGATTCAACACGGAAGAGGAAGTCGATTACGTGGCGAATCGCGTGGTCGAGACCGTGAACCGCTTGCGCGAGCTTTCTCCGCTATATGAAATGGCGAAGGAAGGCACCGACGTGAGCAAGATGAATTGGAAGACAGCGTAAAGTCTTTTGTGGAGGATGGGGAACCGGAAAGTTTGATCAAATTTGCTGGAGGAAATCATGGCTTATAGCGACAAAGTAATCGAGCACTATAACAATCCGCGGAACGTTGGCTCGCTCGACAAGAAAGATCCGAACGTGGGGACTGGGCTCGTCGGCGCGCCGGAATGCGGCGACGTGATGAAGCTGCAAATGAAAATCAATCCCGACACGCGCGTGATCGAGGAAGCAAAGTTCAAGACGTTTGGCTGCGGCTCGGCGATTGCGAGCTCTTCGCTCGCCACCGAATGGGTCCGTGGGAAGACTGTGGAAGAGGCGCTGTCGATCAAGAACACGGACATCGTCCGCGAACTCTCGCTGCCGCCGGTGAAGATCCACTGCTCGGTGCTGGCTGAAGACGCGATCAAGGCAGCCATTTCCGACTGGAAGAAAAAGGCCGGCGAAGGCGACCCAGCCGCACAGGCGAGCGCAGCGCAAGCGCATAGCTAAAGAGTCGTAACTGAGGAATCGCGCGACGCCAGGCGGAGATTTGCTTCACGGCCGCCGGCGGGAGGCGAAGGCCATGATTCACGTCACCGAAAAAGCGGCGGAGAAAATCCGCGAATTGCTCGTTAAGGAAGGCGTGCCGCCCGATTCCGGCGGATTGCGCGTGGGCGTGCAGGGCGGCGGGTGCTCGGGATTGTCGTATGCGATGCGGCTGGAGACGCAGGCGCGCGATCGCGACAAGGTGATCGAGGAAAATGGCGCGCGCGTCTTCGTGGACGCAAAGAGTTTTCTCTATCTCGCCAATACCACGCTCGATTTTGAAGAGACGCTCGTGCGGCAGGGATTCGTTTTCCAGAACCCTCAGGCGACGCGAAGCTGCGGCTGCGGGAGTTCCTTCACAGCCTGATTTTGTTCTGCTTTCTTTTCACGTCCGCGGCGGGGGAATTAGACGATGTCGGATGCCGCGAAATCAGCCGCCGCGCCAAAAATCGCTCGGGAAACCCCAGATGAGCTCTACAAAAACACAGACCGGCGCTGCGCTCGTTCAGACTGGCCCTTGCTGGAACTGCAAAGCAGCCGTGGGCGGAGGGCATTTCTGCGTGGCGTGCGGCAAAATTCAACCGCTTGTCGGCGACGCGGGCTACTTTGCGTTTTTCGGCCTGCCGCAAAAGCTGAAGATCGACGAAGCGGAACTGGAGCAACGCTTTCATCAATTGAGTTGGAAACTGCATCCAGATAATTTCGTGAAAGCATCGGAATTCGAGCGGAATTTGGCGCTCGAGCGGTCTTCGGAGTTGAATGATGCCTACCGTACCCTGCGTGAGCCGATTCTGCGCGTCGAATACCTGCTGTTGCGAGAAGGGGTTCGCAAGGAAGGCACGACGAAGCAGCAGGCGCCGCCGGAATTGCTTGAGGAAGTTTTCGAATTGAATGAATCGCTCGATGAATTGCGCGAGGCGAAGACTGGTGAAACGTCCGACGGCGGGGATTTGAGCGAATTGCGGGGAAGGCTCGTGGAGGCGCAGACGAATTTTCAGGAGAAGCTCGAAGAGGTAGACGCGGAGTTGCAAAGTGTTTTCGCTGAATGGGATAGCGCGATTAACGCGAGCGCGGATGGGACGGCGCGGCGCGCTGTTAGCGCGAAGCTGAACGAAGTGCTGAACCGGCGTTCGTACATCCGGAATTTGGTGCGCAACGTCGCACAGGAATTAGTAGCGTGATCCGCGGCTCGTGGCCCGTGGTACGTGAAAGCGGAAGGCGATGATTAAGAGTTTTCGCGACTTGGAAGTGTGGCAGAAAGCGCACGAGCTGGTGCTCGACGTATATCGTGTTACAACGGAGTTTCCGGAGCGCTAGCGTTTTGGGATTACGTCTCAATTGCGGCGGGCCGCGGCATCCGTGCCTGCCAATATAGCTGAGGGCTTTGGAAGAAGAGGTACGGGGGAACTTTTGCAGTTCCTGGCAATTTCGAACGGGTCGCTCGAGGAGACGCGGTATTTCCTAATGCTCAGCAGCGATCTACGATTCCTGCCAGTCGAGGAGTTCCGGCGAATGGAACAGAATTGCAGCTCTGTTGGACAAATGCTTGGCGCTCTCACTCGCTCGCTGCGGAACCGCAACCGAGGAGAACACGGATCACGGAGCGCGGGCCACGGGTCACACCCCGCAGAAGCGCAGGAGAGAACCCGAAATGCCTAGGACAGTTGGAATTGACCTGGGGACCACGTTCAGCCTGATCGCGTTTGTCGATCCTGCGACGGGAGAGCCGCGGTGCATTCCGGGGCCGTACGGCGAGACGCTGTGCCCGTCGGTGGTGAGTCTGGATGCGAACGGCACAATTGTCGTGGGCGAGCCGGCACGACGCCGCTTACTGACGCAATCGAACCGCACGATTTATTCCGTCAAGCGATTGATGGGACGCGGTGTCGATGATGTGCGCGACGAACTCAAGATTTTTCCTTTCCGCATCGACGAAAAAAGCCACAGCGTGATTCGCGTGAAATTGGGCGACAAGTATTTTACGCCGCCAGAGATTTCCGCTTTCATCCTGCGCGAGCTGAAATCATGGGCCGAGGATTTTTTCAAGGACGCGGTCGACCGCGCGGTCATCACCGTGCCAGCGTATTTCAACGACGCGCAGCGGCAAGCGACGAAAGACGCGGGTCGCCTCGCGGGTCTCGAAGTGTTGAGACTGGTGAATGAGCCAACGGCGGCGGCGCTAGCGTACGGATTGCACAAACAGCGCCGTGGCCGCGTGGCCGTATACGATTTCGGTGGCGGCACGTTCGATATTTCGATCTTGAAGCTGATTTCGACGGCCGAAGGCGACATTTACCAGGTGCTCGCCACAAATGGCGACACGCATCTGGGGGGAGACGACATCGACAACGCACTCTCTGCGATGGCGCGCGACGAAATTGAGAGGAAATATCGCGTCGATTTCAAGCGGCATCCGGAAGCCGTGCAGGAATTGCGGAAGACGCTGATTCATACGAAGCACAAGCTTTCGATCGACGAGCACGCGACGATTCGATTTGCCTTGCCCGACGATCGGATCTACAGCCGCGAAATCACGCGCGCTGAATTCGATGAAATCATCGCGCCGATCATTGCTCGGACGATGGTGCCGGTGAAGTTGGCGCTGGCCGATGCGAAAATGCAGCCGTCGGAAATGGACGAAGTCGTGCTGGTAGGCGGGTCGACGCGGATTCCTCTGGTGCGCAAGACTGTCGGAGATTATTTTGGACGCGCGCCGCATTGCGAATTGAATCCAGACGAAGTGGTGGCGCTGGGCGCGGCCGTGCAGGCGGATATTCTCGAAAGCGGCGTGAAGAATATGCTGCTCCTCGACGTAACGCCGTTGTCTCTGGGGATCGAAACGATGGGCGGCGTGGTGGCGAAACTGATTCCGCGAAATTCGACCATTCCGGCGAGCGCGCAGGAACTGTTCACCACGGGCGTTGATAATCAGACGGGAATCGACATCCACATCCTGCAGGGTGAGCGCGAATTGGCGGCCGATTGCCGGTCGCTCGCGCGCTTTCAGTTGAAAGTTCCGCCGGGGCCCGCGGGTCTGGCGCGCGTGGAAGTGAAATTCCTGATTGACGCGAATGGGATTTTGCAAGTGGCGGCGCGGGATTTGCGCACAGGCGAACAGAGCACTCTTGAAGTGCAGCCAAGTTACGGGCTGACGGACGCCGAGATGGAACGGATGCTCGAAGAGTCGATTGAATTTGCTGAGCAGGATTTCGAGCAGCGGCAATTGATCGAAGCGCGCAACGAAGCCGACACGATTCTGCGCGCGACGGAGAAAGCGCTCTCGGGCGTTCACGCGGCGGGACTTTCGCGCGAAGAACGTGCGGTCATCGATCGTTCGGTTGCGGCG
>Ga0134128_10001694_pt1 | contig 27940 bp, 25 predicted proteins | sample KB31754_FD_96462 | JGI IMG/M metagenome (GOLD analysis project Ga0134128, IMG submission 96462) | Terrestrial soil microbial communities with excess Nitrogen fertilizer from Kellogg Biological Station, Michigan, USA - KB3-175-4 | ecosystem: Environmental > Terrestrial > Soil > Unclassified ... | reverse complement strand
TGCTAGAATCGCGCGCCTTGCGTGGGGCGGTAGCTCAGCTGGGAGAGCGTCGCGTTCGCAATGCGAAGGTCGAGGGTTCGATCCCCTTCCGCTCCACCACCTTTCTACCTCCCAGAATCAAACACTTAGCCCTCCGCGCTGATCAAGCGGAACACTGTGCGCGTGGGAGATTCGCGGGACTTTTTGACGGCGTTTGCGGCCTTCACCAAGTTCGCGACCTCCGCCGAGCTGTAATGCGTCGTCACCCGACCAGCTTCGTGCCCCAACAGGTCCTGACGGTCCTCCAGGCTCACGCCAGCGGCCCGCAGGCGCCGACCGTACGTGTGCCGAAGGTCGTGAGCCCGGACCCGCTGGAAGCCCTTGGGCGGTTCCTTGCCGAACTCATCGTGGTACCTCACCGATGCCCGTCGCCGTGCGGCGATCCAGCCGCTGTTGCGCAGCGTCCCTAGGCGCGTCCGCTCACCGCTGAAGTCCTGGTACGTGAACACGTATTTTTCGTGCCCACCCCTTTGGCTCTCCACGATGGACTGCGCCACATCATTCAGAATCGCAAGCCGCGGCCGGCCGTTCTTGGTGACGGTTGCCGGCAGCAGGAAGACGCTGCGCTTGATGGTCGGCGTATCGAGCTCCGGTACGCGCTGCTCCCACGCCCACTCCAGGCCGCACAGCTCCTGGTCCCGTAGCCCCGTGTTCACGTCGAACAGGGCCATGGTGCGGAGATGCATGGCTAGCTCGCTGAAGAGCAGCTTCTGCTCCTCCCAGTCGAGGGGGTAAGGGAGACGCTTGTTATACTCCCGCTGGTACTCGATCATCGGCGTCTCGACGAGCCACGTGAGATTCGTGCCATCGTCGCGCCACTTCCGTGCGGCTTCCTCGAGTACCCGAGCAGCGGTCCCGATGTCGCGATCCACGCTCCCGATCGACACACCCTCGGCTTCGCGATCCTTCCGGAACTTGTCGAAAGTCCCGTCGTGGATCTCATCGATGAACCTGCCGCCGATATAGGGGTCCAGGTTCTTCAGCGCCGTCGCATCCCTGCTAATGCCTCGCCGGCGGGTGTGATCCTTCAGGTACTTGGTTGCGGCTTCTCGGAACGTCCTCTTCGGTCTGATTCCGTAGACCGTTGCAGCGCGGATCTCCTCGAGCCTGCGCGTGAGATACCTCTCTGCCTCGTCATAATCGCTCGTTCCAGTGCTCTGGCAAATGCGTCCATACCGGCGGACGCGCTTATCGATCTTCCACTCGAAGCTGCCGTCAGAACGGGTTTGTTTGTGGAGTCCTGGCATTTTTCGTCTCGACATAGTCGTCCCTCCTCACGGGCGGGACGGCCGTTGCGACGACAGTATTCCTCTGTCCACGCATCCAGTTCAAGTCTATCGAAGGCAATGGCGCGCTTGCCGAGTGGAATGATGCGCACCGAGGGACGCACGAGTCTATTGAAGTTGTTCTTGTTCATACCGAGGTACGTCGCGGCGGCCCGAGGTCGCAGGAGGCGAGGGGCGAACGAGGAGAATGGGACGCTAGGAATGTCGTCGGTGCAATCCTTTCCGGGGACGGTACAGCGTCCTACTACGCGTCGTAGCTCTCCGTCGGCGTCACCTGTCGGAACGCTTGCTGGATCGTATGTCACGGCCATATCCCAAAAAGAGCCTGGTGCACGCATCTGAGGGCACCTTCCACGGCAGGGTCGTTCAGATTGGGCTCCGAGGCGAGTCGCGGTTTTGGCGAGTTGCCGCCGATACGGCCGTTGCCGGGAAATGGACCAAGCCGGTCAGAGGCGACGAAATTCCGCGAAATAGCCCATTGCGAGCCCCAATGCACCCGAATGCACCACTCTGACTGGCAAGGTCATTTCAGCCTTTCGCACCCCCGTCGTACAGTAGTGTCTCCCACACCTACCTGGTAGGACGATTCTCGCGAAGGGTCACTACGATTGCACTCATTGGACCGTCGGGGGGGCAACGTGGCGATCAAAAACGGTACGGGCTGGCGGCTCCTCTCTAACAGCGAGTTCGCGGAGTTTGTTCGTCGATATCCGCGTCCGCTCACGGTCGAGCCCCCGTTGGACAAGAAATCTCGATTTCGAAGCTTTCTCGACCCGTCGCTAGGCCCGTGGCCTGAGTCTCAGGTTGCAACCGTACACTGCTCTCACAGATCGACGGTGAATGTGGTGCGAGCGGACGTGATCCCGTCGGAGTGAGTTAATTTAGGTCAACGTCCCGTACGTGAGCCGTCCGCGGCTTGTCATCAGCTCCAAATGGGATTGAATCCGGGTCCATCGAGCCCGGTACTTCGCTTGCCGGAACCACCGTCGCCATCCGGGTATTTCGTGAGACCGGAGACTAGGCTCTGTGTCGGCCTTCTGCGGCGAATTAGCGCCCGAACTACGCAACGAGGGAACGAGGGTAGGGCTGATGCCATCCCTCGGCACGACGGCAATCCAGGCATTTCACGATGTACTCCAGGTACGCCTTTGCTCGTATGTCTCGATCTCCTTGCGGCGCGCGAGCAGAAACCCGAGCTCATCGACCCCATTCATTAAGCAGTGGCGCGCGAACGGCTCCAGCGGAAAACGCACGGCTTGCCCGTGGGGCAGGGTGAGGGTCGTGCTCTCGAGGTCGATCGTGACCTCGGCTCCGGGATGCTCCATCAACCAACGGTGGGCGGTCTGATCGACGATGACCGGCAGCAATCCGTTCTTCAGCGAGTTATTGCGGAAGATATCCGCGAACTGCGTGCTCACCACCGCGCGAAAGCCGTAATCGGTGAGCGCCCAGGGGGCGTGCTCGCGCGAGGATCCGCAGCCGAAGTTGTTGCCGGCGACGAGGATCGTGCAGCCCTTCGCTTCCGGGCGGTTCAGCACGAAATCGGGCTTCGGTCCGCCGTCGGCCGCGTAGCGCAAGTCGGCGAAGAGATGCGTACCCAGACCCGAGCGGGTCGTAGTGGTCAGAAAGCGCGCCGGGATGATCTGGTCGGTATCGACATCGCTCGCCGGCAGCACCACGGTGCGCGAGCGCAAGGACTTGATCGGCTCCACTGTGGCAGCTCCTACATCAACTCGCGTGGATCGGTGACCCGTCCGCGGACGGCCGAGGCGGCTGCAGTCAACGGGCTGGCGAGCAGCGTCCGCGCGCCTACTCCCTGCCGGCCTTCGAAGTTGCGGTTGCTGGTGCTGACGGCGTACTGCCCCTTGGGCACGAGATCGCCATTCATCCCCAGGCACATCGAGCAGCCGGACTCGCGCCACTCCGCGCCTGCTTCCAGAAACACCTTGTGCAGGCCTTCCGCTTCCGCCGCGCGCTTCACCTCCTGCGAGCCGGGGACCACCAGCATCTGCACTCCCGGCGCCACCCGGCGCCCGCGCAGGAGCGAGGCCGCATCGCGCAGGTCGGAGAGCCGTCCGTTGGTGCAGCTGCCGACGAAGACGACGTTGACCGGTTGCTCGGCGATCGCACGCCCCGGCTCGAACCCCATGTAGGCGAGCGACTTGGCGAACACCGCATCACCCGGACGCTGCGGAATCGGCGCCGAGATCGGAATGACCATGCCGGGGCTCGTGCCGTACGTGACCATCGGCTCGAGTGCCGAAGCGGCGATGTCGATCTGCCTGTCGAACGGCGCACCGGGATCACTGGGGAGCTGCCGCCAGTCCTCGAGCGCTTGCTCCCAGGCCGCGCCTTGCGGTGCGCGCGGGCGACCGGCCAGGTACGCATAGGTCGTCTCGTCCGGCGCGATCATGCCGGTACGGGCGCCGGCCTCGATCGACATGTTGCAGACCGTCATGCGCTCGTCCATGTCGAGGGCACGGATCGTCTCCCCGCGGTATTCGATGACGTGTCCGGTCCCGCCGGCGACTCCGATCCTGCAGATGATGGCGAGAATCAGATCCTTCGCGGTCACCCCGGTCCCGAGCGTGCCGCTGACGTTGATGGCGAGCGTGCGCGGCTTCCTCTGCAGCAGGCACTGCGTGGCGAGCACTTGACCCACCTCCGTCGTGCCGATCCCGAATGCCAGCGCGCCGAGCGCCCCGTGGGTGCTCGTATGGCTGTCGCCGCAAACCACGGTCTGGCAGGGCCGAGTGAGCCCGAGCTCCGGCCCGATGATGTGCACGATGCCGCGACGGGCGTGGCGCAGTCCCAGGAGCTCCACGCCAAAGCCGGCACAGTTGGCCTCGAGTTCACGGACCTGCCGTGCGGCGGCCTCGATGGCGATCGGCGCGCCGCCGAAGACCTGCTCCGTGCGCGTCGGCGTCGAGTGGTCCATGGTGGCGAAAGTCAGCTCGGGCCGCCTCACCTTCAGCCCCCGCTCACGCAGGATCGTGAAGGCCTGCGGCGAGGTGACTTCGTGAATCAGGTGCAGGTCGATGTAGAGGACGGCGGGCGTATCGGGCGTCTCCGCCATCACTTCATGGCGGCGCCATACCTTCTCGAAAAGCGTCTGCGGGCAGGGGGCCATCGACGGGTGCCTCCTATACCGTGACCTGAGCCGCTCGCGAACCATTTACTATTGAGGCAAACACCTGCCCCAGCAGCTTCAGGCGCTGCTGGACCTCCGCATCTCCAACGTACCCGTCGATGTATGCCCAAGCCATACCGTCTAGCGTGTATTGAGCGAAATCCGCGGCAAGGTTATAGCGCTCGGAATTCTTCCATTCCGGGAAATGTTCTATAATGGGAGTTCTTGTTTGGGCATTCAACAGCCGATGCGTCTCGGCCAGTGCATCCCTTATTTCCGGATCACTTCGTGCAGCCATGGAAAGTGCCTGGTGTGCAACAAACTCCGGCGTCGTTACTTGCTTCCAATATGCTCGCAACGCAGTAGCTACTAGATCACTCTTATTATTTGCTTTAGAAAAATCTTCTCGATACATTTCAACGCGCCGCTCGAAAATGAAACGAATGACCGCGCGCATCGCGTCCACTTTTGTGGGGAAATGAAATTGCATCGCGCCGCGAGACACACGCGCTCGAGCCGCTATAGTTGCAATGGATGTACCCGCATAGCCAAGTTCAGCCAACGATGCCACCGCCGCCTGAATAAGTCGCACACGCGTCGACATTGACTTAGTCGACTGCCACGTCTGACGCTTCACACGGGGAGTGGCGGTTTTTTTTGAGATGCTTGAACGAGGCATCAAATATCTCCATGCGCACTCTTAAATCGGAGCGGGGGCAATATCCTCAGACGCAAAGAATTGTACCGACGGACGAGATCGAACCATGATACCGCCTTAAGCGGCCGGCACCCACAACGCCACCTCTCGGCGGCTGACCGGTACTTCTTAGATTAACTGCCAGATTGCAGTTCTCTAACTACTCTTCATACATGAGTTCTGAAAACACGTCATACCCCAAAACACTCTCGAAGACTTTCTGCGTGGTTTGTCGCCACGGATGATCATACCATGATGCAGAGTGCTTCGTTATCGTGGCGTGAAGTGCTGCCGGGCATAGATGTTCATCTTATTCGCCAGTATTCGCTCACCGTGCACCAATCATCCGGATCATATATTGCTCGACCGCTTGGAGCGAGAGGACTTCCGCATATTTTGCCTGCAAATCAAACAGGTTGGCTTCGTGGGGTCCGGCTGCACGGTCTGCGACGGCGTCCCGGACTACGACAGGTATGAAGCCATGCTGGCAGGCATCCACGGCCGTTGCGCGGATGCATCCGCTCGTGGATACGCCGGCGATCAGAACCGTATCGATGCGTGCCGCGGTTAGCATCGATGCTAATGGAGTGGAAAAAAACGCGCTCGCGTACTGTTTCGTAAGGACGATCTCATCGGCTTTTGGTTCCAGTTCCGACGCGAACTCGGCCAATGTAGGGTCGGAACCCTCCTCGAAGCAGCGCAAGGCAGGTACCTTTCTAAAGAATATTCCTCCATCGCGCCCCCCGCGCTCGTAGTGCACATTTGTATGAACGATGAGGAGTTTGGCCGCGCGAGCCGAGACGAGGAGTCGGGTGCATGCGACTCTTGCAGATTCGGCGTTTGCGTAGAGAGGGGATTTGTGGAGAAGGTATGCTTTCACAAAGTCCACTATTAGAAGCGCAGGATTTGAGCCGGGAGTGAGCGATCCACCAAAGGGATGGTCAGGCCGGTTTGTTCCCAGGGGCGATGTTGACGTGATGTGGGGCATAGTGCTAGGGCGGGTCGCGGGCCTAGATTATGTGGCTCGCCTTCAGAGTTGCATATCGCTCCGGATGCATTTGCATAAGGTGGAGGTAGACGTTGTCGTTGTGTTCGCCGAGTCGCGGACTCGGACTCCGAATGCTGCCCGGAGTTTCAGAGAAGTGCGGCGCAACGTTCTGCATCCGTAACTCACCAAACTCCGGATGGGGAACCGACACGATTGCCTCGCGCGCCTTAAAATGAGGATCCTCTAACATTTCGGGAGCTCGATAAATAAGCCCTGCGGGTACGCCCGCGTCCTCCATTATGCGCAAAATCTCTCGACAGTCCTTTGTCAGAGTCCACTCACCGATTAGCGAATCTAGACCGACTTGATGCTGTCCTCGCGCCACGTGGCTGTTATAACGCGGGTCCGCCGCGAGTTCTGAACGCCCTATAGCCGTTGCAAGCCGTGCGAAGACGGTATCTTGGTTGGCTGCGATCAATACCATACCACCTTCGGAAGTAGGGTATATATTTGAGGGAGCAACGTTCGGTAGGATGGCGCCAGTGCGCTCTCGGACGTAGTTGGCCTTGTCGTACTCAGTGATCAACGACTCCATCATTCCAAGGACTGCCTCGTAAATAGCGGAGTCGACCACTTGTCCGCGTCCGGTGACTTCGCGGTAATGAAGAGCCGCGAGAGCTCCAATGGTCGCGAAGGTTGCTGCTAGAGAGTCACCAATGCTGATGCCCATGCGCGAAGGCGGAGTGCTCGGGTCACCGACGACGTAGCGCAGTCCGCCCATCGCCTCGCCGATAGCGCCGAAGCCGGCTCGCTTTGCGTAAGGCCCAGTCTGGCCGTAGCCGGAGACACGGATCATGATTAGACGTGGATTTATGTTCGCGAGTTGCTCATACCCGCAGTTCCATCTTTCCATCGTTCCCGGCCGAAAGTTCTCGATTAGAAAGTCTGCTTTGGCTACAAGTTCTCGGAGAACCTGCTGCCCATCTGGATGTCGCAGATCGAGCGTAATGCTCTTCTTATTGCGAGCTACCACTGGCCACCAGAGAGACTTCCCCTGGGCTCTTTCGCGACCCCACTGTCGCATGGGATCGCCCTGGTTTGGGGGCTCCACTTTTACGACCTCTGCGCCAAGATCGCCGAGCAGCTGACCACAAAAGGGGCCAGCGAGAAGCGTCCCGAGCTCGATCACTCGGAGGTCTGAGAGCGGACCGTGCGTGAATTCCATATCTCTTAGCGCCTTTCCGCCAGTCTAATGCGTGAGGCCGAGGCCCGCGAAGCCCATTCACTGAATCGCGGCTGCAGTGGCGGGTCAAGACCCGTCTCCTCTTTGCAACGCTGCTTAAGCTCATCTATGGAGTCAAAGCCTCGATCGAAGAGCTTCTTCGTTCCTCGCGCGGCTACCACCTTCTTGCGGAGCGCAGTGGTTGCGGATTCGTCAACCTGAAGGTTGTCCTTAATCACAACGCCGTACCGCTTTGCCCCTTCGATGGTAACAAGACCAGCCTCGACATCGAACTTGACCTTGGAAGTGTCCCGTTCAAGGGGGTCGCCACATCCGCCACCTCCCCACGTATCGAAGTAGACGAGATCTCCGGCCTCGACCTTCACGTGATCGCACTTGGAGGGCAGCAGAACCTGCGTTCCATCCTGACGGACGAGCGTCTTTCTGCCGCGCGCACCTGGAAGTCCGCCATTGACTCCCCAGGGGTACGTCAGCCAACGATCATCATGAATCGATATTTCGCCAGGCTCGAGAAATCGATAGCCAATGCGCAGCGCATTTCCACCACGATTCTTACCCGGCCCCCCACTATCGGGAATGGTCTCGTACGTCTCGATGCGCAGGGGGAAATAGCTCTCAAGGAACTCATTTGGCACGTTGGTGAACGATGGCCACAGGGAATGGCCATCGGGGCCATCTCCGAAGGGCTTACCGGGGATACCGCCGAATCCGATCTGATACAGCTGGTACCACTCGCCATTCTTGTCGTATCCCGAATACATGAAATGTGGGCTGTCGGAAAAGCCCGCCGCACACATAAAGTCGGGACTTCCTTGCCCAAGCAATCCGCCCAAAATGTCGAAAATTCGCCCAAGCGCGTGGGTGCGGCAGGAGAGCGCAGCAGGCTTTACAGGCTTGAGTAAGGTCCCCGACGGGATGCGCACCTCCATAAGGTCATAGAATCCATCATTGAAAAGGATCTGCGGATCGAACACCATGATCATGTAGATGCCCGCGAACATCTTGAACATCTCCTCGTTCAGCAGGAAATTGATCGAGGAGATCGATTGCGGATCGGTGCCGGCAAAGTCAAAAATACACTTCTCTCCCTCGCGCCACATGGCACACGCAATTTTGTAGGGGCCCATCCCCATCCCGTCGTCACAAACGTAGTCTTCGAAGTACTGCTTGCTTTTTGGCACTGTTCGGCTAATCAGTGCACTCATTGCGCGCTTGTTGCGCTCGAGCATTGCAGCGAGCGCAGAATTGAAGACGTCATCGCCAAAACGTCTGGAAAGATCCATGCATCGCAGCGATGCTGTTCGAAGCGCTGCGACGATTGCATTAAAGTCCGAGAAATTCCACTGCGGAAGCCTGCAGTTGTGCAGGATGATGCGTAGCACATCTTCCTGAAGCTGGCCATTTCGATAGATTTTTATAGGAGGAACGAGTACACCTTCCTCGTATATCTGCCGAGCATCTGTAGGAAGGGAACCGGGGACTTTGCCTCCTACGTCCGTCATATGGCCGAACATAGCTGTCCACGCGATGAGCCGGCCGTCCTTGTAGATCGGCATTAGCATCAACCAATCATTTGCATGCGAGATCGCGCCGTTGACGGAGTACGGGTCATTCGTAAAAAATATATCACCGTCCTCCACGGTTCCTTCATACCCCTGCAAAAAGCCGTAGATGAAAGAACCAAACTGACCGACAACCATCTTGCCTTCGATGTTTGCGATCATTGGAAACTCATCATGCTGCTCGCGAATGCCCGGTGACATGGCGGTACGAAAGAGAACTGCATCCATTTCGAACCGGGCATTCCGCAATGCGCTTTCGATGATATCGATAGTTACCGTGTCGACATTGGCCTTCTGAAATGGTGTAGAGTTTGTCTGAATAATTTTAGCAGGCATGTTGCTACCCCCTGACGGCGGTCTTGGTGCGAGCGAGCGGGTGATCTTCGGGGTAAATAAGAATATTTCCGAGCTTATCGACTGTGCCCCGATGTCGCGGCAGGATGATGGTGGTTGAGTCCATTTCAAGGACGATCGCTGGGCCGTGCAGCTCATTGCCGGCTTTTAGCTTGGATCGTTCGTATACGAGTGCCTTGAGGTGGGCGCCATCCATATACACCGGCTCTTCACCGACGAGTGCATTTTCCGGACTAACGCCACCATGTGGAATTGCAGGGCGCTCAATCGTGATGGATCTGCCCTGCACCGCCGCGCGAACAGTTACAAGCTCGTGTTCGAGCGGCAGGGCGAATGTGAACAGTCGTTTGTGCTCCTCGTCGAATTTTTCCGAAATTGTGCGCAGCCCGTTCTTTTCGAGGTCCTTCGGGTCAATTTCGACGGTCAGGCGTAAGCCTTGACCGTGGTAACGAACGTCAACCTGAAAGCTCGTTCGGGTATCAGATGCAGAGATGTTCTCCTTCTCCAGACGACGGGAGGCATCAGTGACGAGTTCCCGAAGAATTCCGAGAATCTCCGATGCGTCCGTTTGAGTGAATCGGCGGACGAATGTCTTGGCACACTCATCACGGAGCGCGGTGGTCGCATCGCCAAGCGCGCACAGGACGCCGGGACCCGGCGGTATAATGGCTGGCCACGAACCGAGGAGGCGCGCTAAGGCGTTAGCGTGAAGGGGTCCTGCGCCGCCAAAGGCAATAAGCGCGTAGTCTCGCGGATCGTAGCCCTGCTCGACAGAAACGAGACGCAAGGCGCCGGTCATGTTCTCGTTGACGATGTTGTAAATTCCAAGCGCCGCATCTTCCCGAGACAGGTGCAGAGACTTCGCAATCTTATCCACCGCTTTGCCGGCAAGTTGTCGGTCAAGTGCCATTTGCCCGCCGAGCTTTTGCATTCGTGGCAAATAGCCGAGTACCACATTAGCATCAGTAACGGTGGGCTCCGTGCCGCCCTTGTTGTAGGCAGCGGGGCCTGGATCGGCACCTGCGCTTTGTGGACCCACGCGTAGCGCGCCAGTGAGTTCGGGTACATGCGCGATGGAGCCACCACCGGCGCCCACTGTACGGATATCGACGGATGATGCGCGAACTGTGACATCGCCTACTGTGGTCTCTCGGCGTAGGCGAGGTTTCCCGTCCTGGATCAGTGCCACGTCGGTCGAGGTTCCTCCGACGTCAAGCGTGAGCAGATTCTGGAAGCCTGCTTTTAGCGCCACCCAAAGTGCGCCAGTAACGCCTCCCGCAGGACCGGACATGAGTAAGTTCACGGGAAGCTGCTCTGCGGCGTCGGCCGAAGCCAAGCCACCGTCAGATCGCAGAATATGCAGCCTGACGGAATCGGTGATTTCCGTGAGGTGACCCTGCAGGTTATGGACGTAACGAGAAACGCGTGGGCGTACGTAGGAGTTAGCGACCGTGGTAACGGTTCGCTCGTATTCCTGCATTTCGGGAACGACTTCGCAAGACAGCGAAACAGGAACTCCCGGCAGCTCCTCGCGCGCGATCTCGGCGACGCGCTGTTCGTGGATCTCATTGGCAAAGGAATTAATCAGCGAAACCGTAAGGGCCTCGATATTCTTATGTCGTAGTTCTCTTAACCTCGAGCGCAGCGTCTTTTCATCCAGTGAGCGGACTACATCGCCTTTCGAGCTTATCCGCTCATCCGCTTCGATCGTCAGCGCGAGGGGGGCCATTGGCAAGCTCTTGTTGTAAATCACCCACCCGCCGAGGCCGCCTGGAACAAACGACCGGGCGATCTGAAGAATCTGTCTATATCCCTGGGTCGTAACGAGACCGCAGCGCGCGCCGCTACTTGTGAGGACCGTGTTAGTAGCGACTGTGGTGCCGTGCATCACACGATCGATCTGCTTTGGCGAAATGCCCGCTCGTTCGCAAACGCGTGCAACACCATTCAGTACGCCGGTCGACTGATCAGATGGGGTACTGGGCACCTTGGCGGACCAAGTGGCGCCAGTGCGTTCGTCGACTAACAGCAGATCGGTAAAAGTCCCGCCGACATCGACTCCGAGGCGATATGACATGTTGAGCTCGCGTGAAAGTTACTGAGGTAAGGATTCAATCGCGGAGATTCTCGGAAGGGCGAGGGAAGGGGCCTGCCTTCATCAGTAGACCGGGTATAGGATGGCCGACGAGTTCCTGCAACCAACGTGCTGTTTCGATCAGCGAGTCAAGCGACACGTCTGGTGCGACGCCACTCCGCTGCAGCATGTAGAGCAGATCTTCTGTTGGTACGTTTCCGGTTGCCGCTGGAGCGAAGGGGCACCCGCCAATACCTCCTAGGCTCGCGTCGAGCGTTGCTACTCCCGCTTGTACGGCCGCGTACGCGTTGGCGAGACCTGTATTGCGGGTATTGTGGAAGTGACATCGCAACCGCATCTGTGGCAGCAGCGTTCGCGCACGCTCTATAAGTTCGGTAACCTGCGGCGGAACCGCTACACCGACTGTATCCGCGAAGCAAATTTCGTAAGGTTCAGCCTCGGAAACCCGTTGTGCGATATCTATCACCCGCTCGAGTGGAACTTCACCTTCGAACGGGCAGCCGAACGCAGCGGAAATGGTGATCTGCGGCCGTATAGCAGCGCTTCGAGCCGCTGTCGCAATCTCAAGCCAATCTGAAATCGAGTCCGCGGTATTGACGCCCTGGTTGCGACGGTTGAAGGTATCGGTAGCGACAACAACCATTCCGATTTCGTTGCAACCCGCTGCTATTGCACGATCGAGGCCCTTGCGATTGAGGACGAGCCCGGCGAGAGACACGCCCGCAGGGCGGGGAAGGGCCCGCAGCAGCTCTTCAGCATCCGCCATTTGCGGTACCTTGCGCGGGTTGACGAAACTGGTCGCCTCGATTCGCCTAAGACCAGTGGCCAAAAGTCGCTCGATGAGTTCGACTTTGATCGATGTCGGGAGTACTGTGGCCTCCGTTTGGAGGCCATCGCGCGGTCCAACCTCGAATATTTCGACGGAGTAAGACATTGGTCACCTTGCCTGAAAAGAGCGCCTGTAATGCTGCGGTTCTGGAGCACTACTAGAGGCCTCGATCGATAAACCTGAAGGCAGATTGACGAGGGCGAGAAATACAATGCCTCCGAGCGCAAGGGGAATGACGGCGCAGGTCATGAAAGCTGTTGTCCAGCCATAGGCGGGCGCGAGGTAGCTTTCCAACAGTGGGGAAATCAACCAGGCAGTAGTTACAGCGAGTGACCCCGTTACTGCGGAGGCGGTAGCTCGGACGTGGGTCGGGAATAGCTCCCCGATCAGCGGCGAGCGAACCGCTTCGGAACCATAGAAAAACAGGACTGAAATGCCTAGACCTGTAATTAGCCAGGCGGTCCCTTGTGCCACCATGATGGTCAGTCCGAAGGCAATTGATCCTGCAAGGGTCCAAATTATGAGCGTGTTGCGGCGGGTCGTGACAAATTCGCCCACGAAGGAAGCGACGACGTAACCAACGGCCCCTATCGCGTATGCGGCGCCGGCGACACGGCTTGCTTCACTAGCGGTGAGACTGTGTGCCTGTACGAGATAGGTGGGCAGGAAATAGGTGGTACCGCCGATCGCGAGGCTTACGAAGAAGCTTCCGAAGAAGCACACGATCGTCCGCATGCGGAAAGCTGGACAAAAAAGGTAGCGAAGCCGCGCCGCGTTTGAGAGTCCAACGCGATCCGACGCGGTCATGGTCTGGTACCGATGGGATTCTGGTAGAAAGTATCCGACAAGCGGAGCTAACAGGGCGATCGCGAAACCGGTATAGAAAATTGAGCGCCATCCATGAGTAATCATTAGCGGTGCGGCGACGATGGACGCGAGTGTGAATCCAAGCGGATACCCGATCTGTAGTAGTCCCGCAACGAATCCTCTATAGCTGTCCGGTGCGATCTCTACCACCAGTGTGTTGGCGATGAGGTAAATTCCGGCTCCCGTAGCGAAGCCTAGTATTCTGAACGTGGCAAGTATCGAAATAGTCGGGGCTATAGCATGCAGCCCCACACACAATGCGGAAGCTGTTAAGAGGATTACGAATACGGATCTCCGGCCGAAGCGATCCGCCGCGAGGCCGACCAAAACGATTGCAAAACTCGCACATAGAAACGAGATAGAAAGAATTTGCCCGATAACATTAAGGCCAATTCTAAACTCCCGAGTTATGCCTGGAATCGCGTAGGAAAAGAGGGATTGGTCTGCGGTGGAGAGGACGACTCCAAGTATGCTCACCAAAAGGACTTTAATGGTCCCTGGTTGGAGTGAAGCGCCGACGGCTCGGAGCGAGAACGCTCTCATTTCTCACCACACTATTGTTGGTCTACCAAGCTCCGCGAGCATGGCAAGATGTGCGCGGTACGCTGGCTCTACGAGCCGTCGCGCTGCTGCCGCGGCCGGAAAGCCTCCTTCGAGTCCTGCTAGCAGCAGCGCTCCCTCCACTTCGCTGCGGCTGATACGATGATAGATCGCTGCCCTCACAAAGTAAGTGATATCCTGATGAGCTGCCGCACATACCGCGATCGCAATTAATATTTTTGTATTCAGAGGAGGTGAAGGTGAATCCCAGACCTCGGGAGCGATTCGGCACATTAAGGTCAGATTGAAATCACCATCTCCGAGTTGTTCTGCGAGGCGACCACCATAATCGGGTCCGAAGACGCGAAAGAAAAGTTCACGCCCGCGCGCTCGGTCGGCTGAATTGAGGTCGGTGTTCAAACGACGAATAGCTCACGCGGTAGTTCGTAGAGGCGTTCGGCAGAGTCGCGCGTAATACGGACGCTCTCCTCGAAGAAAAGCCCTCCCCATCCGATCTCATGCAACTCCATGTCCAGGTTCAGTATCATGTTCTCCCGAATTGGGAAGTCACCGAGTTGCCCGCCCGCTATAAATGGCACTTCGATGTGGTCTAGGCCAATGCCGTGCGTGAATGCAAGTTCGAACGACGATAAACCGGCCTTTCGGACCGCTGAAATCACCCGATTACGTAAGTCACCGGTGGTAACTCCCGGGCGCATTCCGCCGTAACCTTCTTCGATTCCGGCGACATACGCTCGCCAGTAGCGCATCAGCTTTGGACTCGGCTCGCCGAGCACTGCTGTGCGCTGCGCATCGCCCATGTAGCGTCGCCATTTGAGCATTGCGTCGAAACATACTTGATCGCCCGGTTTGATCGGATAATTGCGCCTGAGGCGACCTGCACCGGCACTCTTGCGGCCAGCACCGTTGTACGTTGCGAATACGCGCGCCCCTTGCTCTGCGACCGCGATTTCATACGCGCGATAAATTTCTTCCCAGGTGGCACCCGCGCGAATTACTTCGATGGCGCTTCTAATTGCAACGCCATTTTTTTGTGCGGCTTCGCGCAGGGTCTGTATCTCGTCCGGTGTCTTTACCATCCGAACTTCGAGCAGAAGATTCGTCGCATCGATGGCGCGGAGGTTTTGAAAATCGTTCCCGAGCGCGTCTTTAAATCGGACATCGTCGAAGCCAATAGCACCGCCTGTTAGACCCCTCTGCTTGAGCGCAGCGCTCGCGGCTTCAATCAAGCCAGCATATGGGTGCTCCTCAAGTTGATGCACAAGCTCTGCGATCGCCAGGTCCTCAGGGTCTTTGACCGGACTATCGGAGGCGAACGTGTGTACCTTGAGAACGCCACCGTAGAGTCCAAAGTAGTACATGCGAACGTCTGGCATCCATGAGGGGCGCTCTACCAAGATGGCAGCTTCAATCTCCGTAACAATAAGGCAAGGCGGCGTCTCGTGATTACGCGGAAGGATTGCGCAAGCGATCCAAGGCACGTCGTATAGGAAGTCGGACTCGTAATCGCTGAGATAATGGACATTGTTCGGAGTGACGGCGATGATGGCCGACAGGTTCTCGCGGTCCATGATCTCGTCCGCCAATTCCCGGTTTAAGAGCATCTCGTCACCGGTAGTTCTCAGAGGCGAGATAGCGCGACACGCGTTGCTCCCAGTCGGGAACTTCCCCGTAGATACCGGTGTAGTGATCCGCTAGATAGATTAGCCACAACGCGCCGTTTTGCGTACACACGGGTCCATGTCGTATTCCTGGCGGTCGGCCGATGTAGAAGTCTTTATGAAGGACTAGGTTCTCCTTTACATCCTCGCGCCGATGGTCGTATGTCAAGCCGATATAGCAGTCGCCCGATATCAGGTAAAGGCACTCATTGTGTGGATGATGCTCAGTGCCTGGATCAACAAAGCCTGGCGAAAGGACCGTTAGCGCGACGACTTCCTTGGTGCCGTCATTTTTCCGCAGGCTCTTTGTGAGCACCCCAGCCGGCCGTCCCTCCTTTCCTGTCCGTGGGTCTACCCACGTTGACTTCTTGACGATATCCTTCATGGGGTCGACCCATGGTAATCGCCAGGTTTCTATACGAGGTATGTGTCGGTTCGTAATTGTGTTCGCCAGGGAGTCCTCGGAAGCCACAAACTCATAAGGCTGATCCGAAAACAGGAGGATCTTAGCGCCGGCCTTCGAGGCCAATGGCCCATACGCCATGCCGGCCGGGAGATACGTATAGCAGCCTCTGGTTAGTAGCTCATCGCCTAATGTGACCGAACCGGAAAGAACGTAAATGTCGAGCGCGGCGCAGTTGTAGCCGCGCGGAGCAGCCCAGCCTGATGGGATTTCCACGATCAGGTGCTGCCCTCCCGTTTTCTGTTCAACGGCAAGCGTGCGAGCCATGAGCCCTGGCGGGTGCGACCCGTCTAAGGCCAAAGGCTTGACGGTGTTGACATCGAGACAATCCTGCCGCTGCATTGCCATCAGTGCGCCCTCCGCTTGTGCGCCCGTCCGCGTGACCGGGGCTTCACTTGGGATCGATCTATGGATGTGAGAAAGCGCGTGACGGCCGCGCAGCAGTCCTTCGGTTTCGTAATCATGCAATAGGTGCTTCCCGCGCCCTTTATTTTTGCGAGAACGGCATCAGGCTTAAGAGATGTAAATTCTCGGACAAGATGCGCGAAGCTAGCGGAATTCAGCCTGTCATCTGAATTAAGAGCACTTTCGTCTCCTAAGAGAAGCAGGGTCGGACAGGTGATATTACGGATGTCGGACGTCAGGTCGACGTGCGAATAGGCGTCTAAGACGGCATCAAGGGTCGCGACATTCACGTTCTCGCGGTACCGTTTCTTCGCCCATCGCTCATATTCGGTTCCTTCTTTGGTGTACAGGAACAACGGCGGAAGGACTACGCCTGCATAGAGACGAGACAGCGTCTCAATTCCAAATACCTGAGCAACACCCGCCGAGACGCGATAAATGGCGCGCCACGTATCGTCTGCGCGCACAAACGGGTAGGCAATGAGGCCGTTCATAACGTTTGGGTACTTTGCGGCGAATCGCAGCCCAATTGATGAGCCCGTCGAAGTGCACCACAGGTTGATCCTCTCGATGCCCTCGTGGTCAAGGATCGCCTTAAGGTCGTCAACCCATCGTTCCACCGAGCATGGGCCAGATAGGGTCCAATCCGATTTTCCGACTCCTCGGTAATGCCAATGAAGGAGCCGATGGTGCGGCTGTAAGTACCGGTTGCAGAAATCAAATTGGTTATTAACTAAAGCGAACCCTCCAATCATCACGAGTGGTACGTCACCTTCTTTACCACTAATTTCGTACCACAGATTCGCACCGTCGACCCGTACGCTGGACATTTTGGAGCCTTAGTCTAGGTAGTTGTGAACAACACGAACGCCATGAAGCCGGAACCTCATCGGAATCCAATACCCGCTAATTACCTCGCGAGGCTGAATAGGTTCGAGCTCCTCGTTATCTGCCGAAAAGAACTTCAGGGATGCAGGCCCGCGAAGCGGATCACCGAATTGGTGATCGCTCATGACCATCTGTGTAAGGTCATGAACGAGTGGCCGACCACGTCTCGGAACCTCGCAGTCTGGAAAATGGCGCACGCACGTCAGTGGTAAATTTCGGGTATAGAACTCGACGGCTTGCATATCCACCACCTCTTGTGGCGCGAAGCCGATCTCGATGATCTTTTCGCCGTTTCGAGAGACGGTTCGTCGGAGTGTGCTCCCTGGACCCCCAGCGTACGCACTGGATGCGAACATGGGATGAATCCCAGTTTGTTCTATGCTGGCAAGCTTAGAGCATGCGCCTAAGAACCAGCTGAGTACGACCAGCCAATCGCGATCGCCCCACTGGAATGTCGAAAGCATGGTCCTCATGCCGTTGAGGAGGCAGGGAATTCCGATGACACAAACGTTATAGTGCGTGCGAGCCGGACCAATCTGACTTGGTGTGACGTTATCCGGATGACATCGTAAGTGGGGGCTCCACAAGAAGGCGTCCCCGGTGCGGTCAGCAGGTTGCAAGGGCGGCGGAAGGAGGGCGGCCAGCGCATCGGGATCAGTTCGGAAGTGGACTAGGAGGAGATCGCCGGCGAATTGCCAGGGTAGGGCGGGCAACATTGAGGCTTCGCCCGCTGGTGTAAATGGACGCGTATAGCCAGATAGCATAATCGGCTCACCAGACAATGTTCCAAGGCGCGCGAGGAGGCTTCTGCGCGTCGGTCATCTCCAAGTAGCGTCTGCTCCGGGCAGTGACCCACGGATAAGATTCGAACTTGAAATCGATCCGCCTCTCGCCGCGACAGAGCCAGGTGGCACCGTGTCTGGTCACCTGGGGTCCGTGAGGGAGGCGCTCGGGCCGAAAGATGTAGCATCCCGGCCCGACCATTCCCGTGTTTCCCATGAGGAAGTCACCTTCCAAAAGCACCAGTTCCTCCCATGTGCTATGGGATTCGAGCTTCGGCTCGGACCAGCCCGCTGCGTGGCGGGTCATTGCAGTGTACGCCCCCTTTTGGGGATCGCCTCGCAGGTACTTGACGTGCAACTGCGGACCCGCTTCCTCGGCCGATCGGCCGATAAATGAGGGCGATTGCTTCCAAGGCAGTTCGCCAATACAAGCCGGCTCTTGGGAGAATGGGCTCGCATGCGGCGAACCGGAGTTTCGGACAAATTTAGTGGGTCCGGCCGCCAGCCATAGCATTTCACAGCCAGAATCCGAATCTAGCGTCGGAAAATTCCTTCCAGCGCCATAAACGGCAAAGTCGCCGGCCTGAAGAGTATGTGCTCCGAAGCGAACCAAACCAGATAGGACCAATATTTCTACTTCTGATGCGAAATGACCTGGTATTGGCCAATGCCAGAATGCGGGCAATCGCAAGAGCAGGCTTTCGGCGCCTGTAACGGAGTCACGGCTTAGGTCGATCGCAGTAGCACCAGTAGCGATGCCGTCAAGATGAAACGTCCGGTCCAGGCCGGAAATGAGGGATGCGCACTCGACATGTGCTCTGGCCATGACTAGCCCTCGCTCTTCGGCGAGTACGCCGCTACTAGAAGCTGAACCGCCATCTCGGCCGTCGGAAATCCCGCCTCGAGGCCGGTCAGCAGTAAGACCTCCTCGACTTCCTCGCGGGGGATTTGATGGTGAGCCGCCATTTTCATGAAGAACTTAACCTCGCCCTTGTTGAGAGCCGTAAAAATCGCAATGCAGCACAAGATACGGGTTCGCAGATCCAGCCTGTCCGATTCCCATATCGGCGTCATTACCTGCATTGCTAGAGAGTGAAAATGTGGCGGTCGGGTAGTTTTGATCCACTGATAGATATCTTGTCCCTCTTCCTTGCCCCAAAGCTTTAGGCAAACAGCGTGAAAGCGTTCCTCAAGTGTCGACATTGGACCCCCCGTTCGCACTATGGTCTGTCAGCCTTCTTGCCGATGGTCATCCACCACGGATACGCTCCGAAGAAGTAGCTGTTGCCAGAACCCCAACCTGTGAGTTCGTTGGGCAATGCGACATCCCGTACCTCGCTAAATCCCTCGCTCGCCAACATACCGACGCGATCGCAGGAGAAAAACTCCGGTATGAACGGATCACACATGCGTCGTCCCGTCGAGTCGAGTAGAAATGCAGAAAGAGGCCCGTAGTTTTCGCATAGCTCTTTGAACGGCGGGGACTCCATAATTGCGAAATAGCCACCGGGTCTGAGGATGCGGAGCGCTTCTCGCACCGTCGCCGCCCTCGCGCTCCGGGGCATTTCGTGAAAAAGCCATATGGCCGTAACTAGATCTGCAGAGTTCTCCGCAAGGCCCGTGCTTTCGGCATACCTTTGCAGATAAGTCACTCGTCTGCCGCGTGCTTCGCTTAGATGATGAGCATATTTCAACATCGCTGCGGAGTAGTCGATACCAATGATTTCCGCTTGGGGGAACTGATCGCAATAGGGAAGTGTGCTTTTCCCGATTCCGCACCCGAGGTCAACGATGCGGTGGTAGGGCCGCGTCGGCACACCTCTCGCGAGTGTCCACCCCATTTCATCATGGTCATCGCGGTGAACGAGAAATGGCCCTATCATCGTGTGATATAAGATTCCCGCGAATTCTCCGTGGTAATTCCCCGGTTGAGTGTGAATCTCGAGCTTCCGATAATAACTGGGAGGACTAAGATTTTGGTCGAGTTCCACAGATCCTAATGCCCCCGGTTTGTTGACCGCATCGAGCCACGCTCGTATCTCGTCACTCTGTCGTTCGATTGCCGCTAGCAATCGGCGAAACAGCTTGCCGTGATTGTGATATTCAAAGAAAGCCCCGAGTCTGTAGGAGGGGCAGTTGTCCATTTCTAATGCGATTTGTTCAATGGTTGGCGGAGGAGATTGTTCTTCTGGGAATCTCCTTGCAAAGTCTTGAGACATCGCCCTTCCGACTACGAGCGAGTTGAACATCATCAGTTCGCCGACAAAATCAATCTGGGCCTGCTCGCGCCTGGTGCATGACAGAGGTGTCATTGATGTTCTCCCGATCCCGGCGAACTAGAACAAGCCAATCATATTGTTTTTTGCGCGCAGCTGCAATAGCATTATTCAAGGCCGTGCCGGGCTGGATTGAGCTCCGTGCTGGATGAGGCGATGTGTTCCTGAAATCCCGTACAAGATCGTGGACTTGCAACGATAGTGCGTGCCAGATCACCGCGCATCCTTGCTTCAGTCTTTTAGGTCTCATCTTCAGCCATGCTTCTTAACCTAGAGCGTGCTCGCGAGCGGCTGACCCGTGACAAAGTGGATGCGTGGGTCTGTGTCCTTCCAAAGCACGTCTACTACCTCAGTGATTACGAATCGGACTGGCTCTTCGATTTTCCGTGGGTTGCATGCGCGATTTTGCCACGCGATCCATCGATTTCCCCAGCGCTCATTGTTCATGACGTTGAGCTTACGAACCTGGCGGAGAGGCCTTCGTGGATCCCGACGTTGCGAGCCTATTTCGCTTCGATCGACGGCAGTACTTACTCGCACTATGTGGCGGACGAAACAAACATCCTGGAGCCGCTCGAACAGGGCGTGCTGCGCAGGGAGGCTGAGTACGCGCTCGACGGAGAGACTAGCTGTTTGAGCGCCGCGATCTCCACCATTCGTTCATTAGGTCTCAGCAATTCTCGCATTGGTTTCGACGATTTGCGCTTCCGAGATGCATGTTGCTCAGCGCTTCCGTGCGTTACTGGTGTAGACGCGCTAGCCGCATTGCTTTGGACTCGTCAGGTCAAGAGCTCCGCGGAATTGCAGCTCATGGGAGAGGCTGCGCAGCGAAACCAGCGAGCCGTACAGGCCGCGTTAGCGGCGTGCCGGAAGGGGGCGACTTGGCGCGCCGTGCGCCGAGCGTATTGCGTTGCGGCGGCGAGCGAGGACTGCTGCCCGGCGTCGTTCTTTGTAGGTGCTGGCAGGAAGAGCATGGGAATTTGGTCCGACCATGATTATCCGATTCAGCGTTCTGAGCCGATATGCATTGACGCAATGTTGACATTCAGACGATATTTTGGCGACGTGCAGCGTACGGCAGTTATTGGAGTTGCACCTGAGAAACTCTATAAGTATTGGAAAGCTGTACAGGCCGCAGCAGCTGAGTGTTACTCGGAGATGAAGCCAGGCGTCAGCACTGCGGATCTGCGTCAAAGAGCCATTCGCACCGCGCGAAAGCTCGGAATTTCTCATTTCCGTCACGCGTTCGTGCATGGGGTTGGCTTAGATCACCTAGAACTTCCCGGAGAGGGGCGGACGTTTGGAGCATTCACGCTGGAGGCTGGGATGCTCGTCAACATGGACCTTGAAGTGTGCGAACTAGGGTTCGGGGGCGTGTATTTTGAAGAGACAATGCGGATAACGGCGTCCGGCGCAGAACCGCTTTACTCCCTTCCTCGAGAGCTCATCATTCTTTCGGAAAATGGCTCAATTAGCTAGGAGACTCGCGTGAACCCGCCGATTTTCCTCGGAAACGAAATGGCTGACCGCCTAATGCTCATTGCGACAAATCTGGCCGAAGAGCTGTACATAGCTTATGACCGCCTCGCTACGGTCGAACATCTGCTTGAAAAGAAGGGGCTAATCGCGCGGGGCGAGGTCGAGTCATTCGTTCCTGATGAAGCCTTTAGCGCTGAGTTGAAAGCATTCCGCAAAGCGCTTTTGGACCATATCTTCAGCCGGGCAGTCGAATCCACGTCGTCATGATGGGTCCGCCGATCTGAGGTTTACATCTGGGGAACATTATGCGTCCGCGAATAGACCACCTTGATAGTTCAACGATTCTTGGGTCGGTATGGAATTCGCCCGGATTTGGAGTCGGTGCCGTGATCCGAACACTGTCCGTCGATCCAGAGACGGGCGCGACGACAGCGCTCATCGACCTGCCCAAGAGTTTTGCTATCGACCGGGTCTCGTGCGAAGCGGCTCAAGACTGGCTAGTAATTGAGGGGGAGATTCGAGAGGGCGGTCGGGTGCTGCGCCCCGGAGCGTACAGCTATTATCCGACCAAGGCGGCGCAACCCCCTCGCTTGGTCACAGAGCGAGCTACTGTGTTCGCAATTTACGGATCGACGCCGGTTTACACCACATCGCCCGGTGAATCGGCATACCGCGCCGAGGTCATAGAATTTGCCGACGTATGGACGATACCATGGCACGATCCACTCAAGGTCTCCGAGCCAAGCGAGAAGTTTAATCCCGGCATCTTCATTAAGATGCTGCGCGTAGATAGAGCGACGGGTGAGCAGTTGTACTTAGCCGGCCTAATGGCCGGATGGTACATGCGCGGGATTGAGGTACATGGGTTCGAGGAAAACTACACACTTTCTGGTGATGTGCACATTGGTCAGGTGGACGGCGGACCAGGATGTACGATGACACCAGGGTCGTATATGTCGCGACCTCCCAAGTTACCCCATGGGCCGATTGTTACTAAGAACGGAAACGTAAATCTCGTTCACGTGCTGTCAAAAATGGTTATCGACTATCAGGCGCATCCAGATGCCGAGAGAATGATTCGTGCTCACTTGGAGGCATATCCCTGGAGCTAAGTAATATCAGACCGCGAATGCGTTCTCGGAAGAAACCAACGCTGTACGGATTCCGGATCTGTTCAGCGGCGCTAGTAGCATGGACGCTGTCATCTTTCGACCAATCATTGTTCAGCTACACCGTGCCCGCGATCATGCGCGATTTGCGGCTGAGCTTGGGAGACATTGCGGATATACTATCGTTTGGATTCCTGCTCGCGCTTGTGGTGACTCTCGGAGCTGGAATCATCGCTGACCGATTTGGCCGGCGCATTTCGCTAGTTCTCTTCCTATCTTTATCAGCCATTTGCGTTGGCGCGACCGGAGTTGCGCGAACCGGTGTGATGTTGGGCATCCTCAGAGCACTGGGCTTTAGCCTCGGGAATGGTCTATCGCCAATTACCAGTTCGTATGTCGCCGAAGGTTCGCCGCCGCGATATAGGGGATTACTAATCAGTGTGCTCCAGTGCGGGTACCCAATTGGTTGGTTTGTTGCGTCGTTCGTTGCTGTTCCATTGCTTGCGACCTACGGATGGCGGGCCTTGTACTATTGCGCCTTTTTTGTGGTGCCCGGCGCGATTTTGCTATACCTAGTTCTCCCGGAAAGCATAAGTTTCGAGGAGTCTGCAGCGCAAGCCCATGGAACGTCAGCGTCGTCTCGCATCCGCATGCTGTGCGAATCTAAACTGAGACGCCGAACATTCCTCGGAGCGCTCGTATATCTCCTGTTTGGAGGCGCATACGGCGGCAGCGCGTTCTATTTCCCGACGTTTTTTCATGTGGTCCGCGGGTATAGTGAATCCACCTCTGCATTCATAGTCGGCGCCGGGTACGGCGTAGGTATACTCGGTTATCTCGGTGCAGCACTAATCGGAGAGTTCGTCACGACACGGCGCAACACCGCTGCCGCTTGGTGCTTACTTGGGACTATTGCTCTGCTTGCGCTGATTTGGCTGCCGGGCACTTATCACGAGGATCTTGTGGCGTTTGGAACCGTAGCGGTCTTCTTTTATGGCGTCGCCGGGGTACTGCAGACTTTCATAACAGAACTATTTCCGACTCATCTGCGAGCGACGGGGTCTGCTCTTTCCGCATCCGCCGGTCTATGCTTGGGATTTGCGCTCTTTCCCATCCTCGTGGCTCGATGCGTAGGGATCATTGGTTGGCAATGGGGGTTTACCGCAACGGTTGTGCCTGCGTTGTTCTTCGCGGGCTTAGTAATCTGCGGACTCGACAATATTCCTTCAGGACAGACGTTGGTAGGAGTCGCGGAATGGCGTGATTCTGTTACGGAAAAAGACGACCAGCAGGCAATCTAGGGAATGGCTGTACAGGCGGCTGCGGCGCGGGCGCAAATACCGCTTGCAGTGCGGCCGAGAAAGCAATACAGTCGGCTTGTTTCACGAAATACAAACCGGGAAGAGCTCGATCCGCATTAGTGGTGAGGCCAAATCGGTCCGGAAGGACAAATAAGCCGACGGGGCAGACTATGCGTGGAATTTGTCGCCGAACAATATTAAGTGCTTCCGCGCCGCCGGCCTTTCGGCGAAAGGCCGCTGTGCAATGTGGGTAGGCATTGATAGCTCGAGAGAGCTTGCATCAATTTGCGCCGTTTTGCGCGCCAGTTCCGCACTTCAAAGTACAAACCGATTAACGGGGACGCGTATGTATCTTCTGCGCGATAACAACGTTCAGTATTCCGAGCTGCGTCTGTGGAAACAAGGAATTGGGATCATGCGGGAGGCGATACCATCAATTACACCTGCGGCACGCGGCGGGCAAGTGAGCATGGGAACACGGAAGCTCAGTACAATTGGCAACAGCTACCGCAGCGCCGTCTCCAGGGCCGCATCTCGCCGGACGCGTCATGAGTGGTCGGTTGCCGCTTTTGTTGTAGCTGCTATAACAGCGTCCGCGTTCGATTGCGTAGCGGCACAGACGGCCTCCGCAGTCAGTGATTCCGCTGCTTCGCAAACGGCTATTGGGAGTGCCTCTGAGGGTTCGCAGAGCGATACGGGTGTCGGTACGACCGATGGAGACGAATCCAAAAATAGCTCACTCCCAGCAATCATCGTAACGGCACAGAAGTTCAAGCAGAACCTACAAGACGTTCCGGTGGCTGTCACCGCATTGACCGCTGGCAATCTAAGTCAGCAGCAGTTAACGAGCTCGACTGATCTCAGCTTTTCAGTACCGAACCTGGTGCTTTACCCGAACACAACAACAACTACCAGTTCGGCAGTATATTTGCGCGGTATCGGACAGGACGATTCCACGCCAACAGCGGAGCAGGGGGTGGCGACGTACGTCGACGATGTTTTGATTCCGCACGCCCAAGGCGGAATCCTGGATCTTGCGAATATCGAAAGGGTTGAGGTGCTTCGGGGCCCCCAAGGTACCTTGTACGGGCGGAATAGCATTGGTGGCGCAATCAATTACGTCACTGAAAAACCGTCGTTGACGCGCTCAGAGTCAACGGCGGATTTCACCATTGGAAGCTTCCATGGAGCCGATTTCGTTGCGGGATTTACGACCCCACTCGTCGACAATTTACTGGGGATCCGAGTGGATGCGGCTTCGACAAATCGGAATGGATATATATATCAGGAGGCAAACGGTAATGATGTCGAAAGAATTGATCGGCAGGCCATGCGTGTCGCACTGCGGTTCGAGCCGTCGCAGGCGGTAACGTGGGATTTCGCTGTCGACGGCACGCGAGATAGATCAGGCATGCAGGCGCCGGTACCTATCGGACCGATTCCTGGAGGCACGCTTCCAGAAGGGTACGGGCCGCTATACGGCTCATTTTGGGTAACGGGCTCCGACGCTCCAGATAAGAATAATTTCGACGGCTGGGGAGCCGCGAATACCATCACGTGGCAATTACCATGGGGAACACTTAAGTCGCTTACTTCATACAGAGGTCTTAGCACAATCTTCTACGCGCCGCTCGGCGGGCGGCCGGGTGCGGCCGACGAGACTCTGTTTCGTACGTTAAAGGACAGGGACTACACTCAGGAATTTCAGATTACTTCGGCGCAGGACTCGAAGTTGACGTACGTGGCGGGCCTTTTCTACTACAACGATGAGTTGCACGATATTGACGAATTTTTAATTTCGCACAATTACGTGCAGACCACGCAAAGTTATGCGGCCTACGGTCAGTTGACGTACAACTTTACGAGTGCATTGGGCGTCACCATTGGAGGACGGTTTACTCGCGATAAAAAGGAAATGACGGCTGATGATTTGGGACTCGGCGGGGCCTTTTCTGTCCAGGATTTGCCATTGGACTCTAACAATTTCTCGCCGAAGTTCAGTATTCAGTACCACCTGTCCGATGCGATTCTTACGTATGCTTCGATCGCCCGGGGTTACCTGGCCGGAGCATTTCAAAGCTTTCCGCAAGCTTTGACTGACTTGACACAGCAGCAGCTAAGACCGGCAACAGAAACGGCGTATGAAATTGGAATTAAATCTGAATTCTTCCAGAGGCGAGCAAAGCTTAACGTGGCTCTTTTCGATTCGGACTACAGTCACAAGCAGGTATCAGCCTTCAATCCTGCGACGCTCGGATTTGTTGCAGGAACGGTAGGTGAAACCATCAAGGGCGCAGAATTGGAATTTGATGCTCGCCTCACGCAGGAGCTGACAATAAATGGGTTCGCCACTTGGCTCGATGCCGTGGTGACGAGTTCCGCTTATCCAGCAAACCAGCTAGTACCGCCCGTTGGGGCGCGTGCAGCATTCGTCCCGGAGTTCACGACAAAAGTTGGAGTTAACTGGGACAAACCGCTTACGGGGAGTGCCGGTGGACTCTTCGCGAGTGCTTACGCCACATGGGTAAGTAGAACCTATTTCGACGTTTTCGATACGCCGTACATTTCTCAGGGACCGCACGAGCTTGTGGATGCTCGATTTGGGTGGCGATCCGCCAACGAGCGTCTGGAGGTATGGCTTGGTGGCAAAAACTTAACGAACGTGCAGTGGTTTAATAACGCGTCGACGACTGCGGGAGGTACGATTTTCCCGCAGCCGCCGAGAACGTGGTCGATTGAGTTTCGGTATAGTGAGTAGGATACAGGGCGGCAAATCTGCTTTCTTCCCACAACCGGCAAAGACGCATTGCTAGGCGACACAAGGGTGCGGCCGTGTTCGATACCCGCAATGGTGCAGGGCGCTAAGGCGGCTGCGCGATTGGCGCTTCAGGACTGGTGGCAAGTTGAGGTTCTCGAATGAGTCCATCACAACCGGTTCAGGTGACACATAGGAGCCAAATCTGTGAAGTCCGCCTGAATCGTCCGGAGAAGCGAAACGCACTCACCGCTGAGATGTACGGCATTCTCGTCGACGCCTTCGCGGAGGCCGAAACGGATGATGACACACGTGCGCTCCTGCTTAGCGGTGAAGGCGCGAGCTTTACTGCCGGCAATGATCTCAAGGATTTCCTCAATGCCCCCGCGGTCGCGGAGCCCGATCATGTGATCTCGCGGTTTCTGCGCGCACTCAGCAGTTTCAGCAAAGTCCTTATCGCCGCCGTCCACGGGCCTACAGTCGGAATCGGCGTGACCCTGCTGCTTCACTGCGATCTCGTGATTGCCGCTCGCAGCACGAAGCTCATCATGCCCTTCGTGCGCCTTGGACTTGTCCCTGAAGCGGCGAGCACTCTGCTGCTGCCGCGCGTCATCGGGCAGCAGCGCGCAGCTGAGGTCTTGTTGCTCGGTGAGCCGATTGATGCCCTGACTGCGAAGGACTGGGGGTTTGTGAACCGGGTTGTGGATGATGAGGCGCTAATGGAGGAGGCGCGGGCTTTCTCGGATGCCGCCGTCCGCCAGCCCCCCGGCGCTGTGCGCGCCACGAAGCAACTGATGCGCTCGGCGCAGACCGCCGACATCGCAGCTCGCATTCAGGAGGAGTTGAACGTTTTCAGTGCCCGGCTTGGGTCGACGGAATTTGTGGCGGCCGCCCAGGCGTTCTTCGGTAAAACTTCCGGCGGGTCGTGAGTCGGAAACCGATCGTACCGCTTGACCAAGGTTCTTACCGGCGCGTCAATGAGCTGTAGCGGTCAAGGGTTTTCTGGACACGCCGTTGATGGTAAATGAACTCTGTCAGGCGGCCAGCTGTTGGGCCTCGGCGTAGTAGTCGCGGCGCCGCTGCGCGGGCGATCTGAAGCCGTGGCGCTCGATCAGCCACTGCTCGTTGTACAGCTCGGCCCACTGGATGAGCGCCAGGCGCAGCTCCTCG
>Ga0134128_10001693_pt1 | contig 27944 bp, 31 predicted proteins | sample KB31754_FD_96462 | JGI IMG/M metagenome (GOLD analysis project Ga0134128, IMG submission 96462) | Terrestrial soil microbial communities with excess Nitrogen fertilizer from Kellogg Biological Station, Michigan, USA - KB3-175-4 | ecosystem: Environmental > Terrestrial > Soil > Unclassified ... | reverse complement strand
GGCAGCTACTTGCCGTTTTGGACTTATGACAGCAATACCGTCTCCGACTACACGGGTGAGCGCGGCGAGCACTACTGGGTCACCGAGACCTACACCACGGAGGTCGACGGCGAGCAGGTCACCCAGACCCGGCAGGTACAGCACACCCGGTGGCACCCCGTAGAGGGGAGTGTCAGCCGATTCTTCGACGACGTGCTCGTCCCTGGGACGACCAAGGTCGAGACGACCCTGATCGGCAAGCTCGAGCCATGGGAACTCCAGACGGCAACGCCCTTCCAGCAGAACTACCTTGCCGGCTTCCAGACCGTCCGGTACGACATCGAGCCCGAGCAGGGCCTGGAGTCGGCGAAGGCGCAGATGACCCCGGTGATCGAGCACGACTGCCGCAATGACATCGGCGGCGACGAGCAGCGCGTCCACAACGTCAACACGGCCTACTCCGACCTGGCCTACAAGCTCATGTTCCTGCCGGTGTGGTTCCTCAGCTACCGGCACGCCGGCAAGCTGTTCCAGGTCATGGTCAATGCCCACACCGGCGAGGTCGTCGGCCACCGCCCCTACAGCGCAATCAAGATCACCCTGACGGTCCTGGTTGCCCTGATCGTCGTCATCGGCATCGTCCTAGCCGTCAAACTTCACTGAGCACCTCACCGGCCCGCCGCACCCGCGCGTCAGCGGTCGACCGCCACTGCCGACGGTGCAGCGGCGACCGATCGGGCGGATACGCGGCCGGGCCAGCACGCACGACGGGCCGCGATCCGTCAGCAGCCCGACGCGACAGGCAGGCACTGCGCCAGCACACAGGCACTGCGCCAGCACAACTGCGGCATCACAGGTGGACTGAAGGCGCGACAATCTCCGCCTGCGGCGCCGGACACCGCTCCCACCGGCGAGGCCTCACGCCGCGGCCAACGGCCTGACCTGCGGTCCAGCGCCGCAGGTCGCATGCCAGGCCGGGAACGGTCCGCACAGGTTCCGGAACTTCTCCGTGTATTCTCCGGACGCTGCCCCGTCCATCCGGACCCCCCGCACACACACCCCCGCTGACCTGCATAAACGCGATGCAGCGCGGGGACATGAGACATAGCATGCCGAACCATCCGAAACTGCTGACAGAAGCAGGCACACAGAGCCTGAGACCTGGAGTTATACGTGGTGGCAGGTGTTGGGTTCGAACCAACGTAGGCTGAGCCGACGGTTTTACAGACCCGCGACCGCGGCGATGTGACCTGCGGAAACACGCATCTTTCGCGAGGTTGCGCGCGTATTTGCCGTAGATCTGCGGTCTCGGACGGACGTGGCTCACTGAGTCTCGGCTGTGGCTGCCGGACAGGGTGGTCTGTGTCGGTCTCGATTGTCGCAACGCAGTGGCGGTGGGCGGTAGACGCTTGCGGATGGACTGGCCCAGGGTGCGGTCTAGAGTGTTCGGCTGGCGGCCTGGGCCCTGGCTGCTGATCGCTGCTGCGAACCGCTCGGGCGGTCGATCGACTACCTCAAACGCGACTATCACTTATTGCAGGTTAGGTGATAACCTCTAGCAAGGAGGCGCCGTGGCCAAGATAGTCCGTAAGTCCTGGATCACTGAAGCGGTGCCGGGGGTGGCTCGCAGGGATAGGCGATCCTGCGGCTACGAAGCATACGTTCCGGACTCTCTCGCTGGCCGGACGCTGTTCTTCGAAGGCACCACTGCCGCCGATATAGCTGACGCAGAGCGCGCGATCGCCGTCTTCGATGCGCAAGCGTCCACCCTAGTGGACACTGAGGCGCTAGCCCGGATCTTGCTTCGCGCGGAGTCCGTTGCCTCTTCGCGAATCGAAGGCCTCGAGGTTGGCGCCCGGCGGCTACTCAGGGCTGAGGCAGCCCTGGATCTCGGCGAGGAGCCATCCGACGTCACCGCAGCCGAGGTCCTCGGAAATATCGAGGCGATGACATCAGCGGTCCAGCAGATTGGCCCCGGGGATAGAGTCACCATTGAGACACTTCTCGCCTTCCACCGGCGGCTGCTGCAGGGTTCCCGCCTGGAGGCTTACGGCGGGCGTATCCGGTCTGAACAGAACTGGATCGGGGGCAGCGATTACAACCCATGCTCAGCGACATTCGTCCCCCCACCTCCGGAATATGTACAGGACCTGCTAGATGACCTGTGCAGGTTCTGCAACGATGAGTCGATCCCGCCGGTAGCTCAGGCAGCCATAGCCCACTCGCAATTTGAAACCATCCACCCATTCGCGGACGGCAACGGCCGAACCGGCCGTGCTCTGATTCATTTCGTCTTGCGCAGGAGAGGCCTGACGACACGCGTCTTGTTGCCGGTCTCCCTTGTGCTCGCGACGTGGGCTAAAGACTACGTCGCCGGGCTCCAGGCAACCAGGTACCGAGGCCCGGCTTCCTCGGCCGCAGCTCGTGACGGGATCAACCTCTGGGTGGCGAGGTTCGCAGCGGCCTGCCTCCGCGCAGTCGCGGACGCCGCAAGCTTCGAAAAACGAGCACAGACACTGCAGGATGAATGGCGGGCGACCCTCAACCCGATCCGGGCCAATTCAGCGACCGACCTCCTGCTCGGCATCCTGCCAGGGGCACCAATCGTCACCGTCAATTCCGCCGCTGCCCTTATCGGCCGGACCTTCTCCTCCACAAACGACGCGATCGGCCGACTCGCCGAAGGCGGGATACTACGACCGGTCAACGTCGGACGACGCAACCGGGCGTTCGAAGCACCAGACGTGATGGAAGCATTCACAGCCCTTGAACGGCAGCTAGCTAGCCCGAGCGGAAACACCCGATCGAGCGAGCCCTCGCGACCAGTGCCCTACCGCCCGGCCGCCCAGCCATAGACCTGAGCCGCGCCTACGACGGAGACCATCCGCACATATATGCTAATCCGCCGTTGTCGTGCCCAAGTCACTGTCGGCGGGCAGGCCGCGGATGAACTCCAGGTTCACGGCCTTTCTGTTGCTGCCGTAGCGACCGCGCTTCTTCCGGCTGCGGGGAACGCGCCCGACGGTGAGCCATACCGCTGTCCTATCTGGCACCTCCACCGTGCCGATGGCCGGCAGCTCACCGGGCCCGCCCGGCCGCCAGAGCTAGCCGACCGCGGCGCTGGCGGGGAATCGCAGGCCTTAGTGCGCCTTCTGCGCGGCCGACCCGCGAAGCCGCACGTCTGAGAACTCCTGCACCGCTCACAGCCTGATCGTGGCCAACTCAGGTCAGGCGCGCCGAGCCCGAGCGCGGCCGAGCCGTAGCATCTGCAGGATGTCCAGGCCGACCTGATCTCCCGGCGCTACCCGGCCGGCCAGCACGATGACGCGAACGCGCTGGCCAGCCACGGTACGAACGAGGCCTACGCGACGTACATCCGCGCCCATTCCGTCAGCCGTGTCCCGTCGATCCTGGCCGCAGCCGGCCTACAGGACGGACTGACGGCGCAGCCGCCAGAACACCGCCATCGACAGCACCAGCGCGATGAGCACCGGCGGCAGCAGGTCCCACCACGACCACGATCCGCCGCCCAGAGCGGAGAGCGAGACTCCCAGGAAGTGGACCCAGGCTCGTGCCGCAGCCAGAGTGACGAGCGCCAGGATCGGCCGGGCGTCTACCGCGCTCCACGGGATCGTCAGGGCGAGGAGGACCAAGACAACGGCGGACGTCACGACGCCGGCGAGTTCACTGAACAGTAGCGTTCGCACGAGCAGGTCAAGGTAGAGCGCCAGGACGGGCCAGCGCCATCCCGGTGGCATTCGCGGCTTGCCCGGCGCCAGGGCCGCGATTGCGACCAGGGCTATGACGGGCCCGGTAAGCCAGTACTGCCAGTCAGACGACCAGAAAGCCCACAGGCCAGCCGCGGCCAGGGCGACGACTCCGGTGAGGAGGCGCCGTCCGGTCCAGGTCAGCGCGACGGCCACGACCGTGAGCACCGCGAGGCAGACCTCGGCCCAGGAAGTCGGATCGCCAACGAGCTGACCCACGTTGTCGCAGAGGAGAATGATCACCGCGAGCAGCACCGTCAGGCGGAGGTTAGCGGCTGTCGTCAGGCGCTGGTCCCGCCCGCTGCGGACCCGCAGCCCGCCGAGGATCAGCGTCCTCGCCTCGCGTGGCGACGGCCACTGCCGGACCGCAGCGCCCGGCGACGAGCCGGTGTCCGCAGCGGCCTCGAGCAGCGTGTCCAGCATCTCCTCGCCGCGGTCAACCAGGTACCAGCCCGGATAGGCGCGCAGCAGCCAGCGGTACCGCCGCTCCAGCGCCGTCACGCCGGCCTCGGCTGGCGGACCACGGCGCCGGCCGGGGAACGGCGCGCCTTGCCGGTCACCATGGCCAGGTGCTCGGCCTCCGCGCTCAGCGCCGCGGCGCCGTCGTCGGTCAGCCCGTAGGAGCGGCGCGCCCGGCCGTTCACGATCTCCTCGCTCACCAGCCGCACGTACCCCTCGGCACTGAGCCGGTCCAGCGCAGCGACCACCAGCCGCGGCCCGCGGGCCAGGCCCGCGGCAATGGCATCACGAGCGACCAGGGAAAGAAAACGCGCCCGCCGAGATCGCGGGCCGTGGTCACGCCCACGCCGAGCAGGTCACGCGCGTTGTGCAGCATGAGGACAAGCTGCTGGGCGTTTGTCTCCCCCCGCGTGCGTGCGGCCGGGTTCCTGCCGCCGTCGAACCCGAGATGCACGTGGCTGTCGATCAGGCCTGGCATGATCGTCGACCCCGGATAGTCCGACAGCGGCGCAGCGGCGTACTGCGCGGGCAGTTCGAGCGCGGGGCCAACCCACTCCACGGTCGTGTCGCCGACCACGACCGCTCCGTCGGTCAGAGCCTGGTCGCCGGTCATAACGACTGGCGCGGTGAGCACCTCGGGCACGCCATCACCTCGGCTCGCTTCGGCCGCCGCGACATGGCCGCGACCGGCAACGTTCGCGATGGCGCCCACGCTATGGGAGTGCCGGAAAAGGCGTCAAGGCTTGCCGATCGGGCCTGTTGCGGCTTACCCGACCCTCGCACATCGGTGGAATATTAGGAATGTGCCCGGAAGTCTGAGAACCGAGATCGACGCCGCGACCGTCGCGATGCTCCGTGCGAGCGGCAGCGCCAAATGGACGGCTCCCGGCCCCGGCGGCTTCGGCGCCGGGGTCGCCGAGATGGACTTCGGCGCGGCGCCACCGATCATCGAGGCACTCGACCGGCTGACCTCGGACGCGACGTTCGGCTATCTGCCGCCGTACCTGGCTGCGGAAATGGCCCAGGCCTGTGCCGACTTCGAGCGGCGCCGATTCGGCTGGGAGATCGATCCTGCGGCGATCCATCCGGTCCCCGACATCATGAAGGCTCTCGAGATCGCCATCACGCACTTCTCACGTCCCGGCTCGCCGGTCATCGTGCCGACGCCGGCCTACATGTCCTTTCTCATCGTGCCCGGCCATGTCGGCCGAGACTTCACTCAGGTTCGGATGAGAGCCGGCGACCACGGGTTTTTCACCCTGGATCTGGAAGGCATCGAGAACGCATTCAAGACGGGAGGCGGGGGCAATCTGCTGATCTTCTGCAACCCTTACAATCCGGTTGGCCGGGTCTTCACCGCCGACGAGATGAGAGAACTCACGGCCGTGGTGGACAGGCACGGGGGGCGGGTGTTCGCCGACGAAGTGCATTCACCGCTGATCTTTGAAGGAACGCGGCACATCCCCTACGCATCGACGTCGGACAGGGCCGCGTCCCACACGCTGACCGCCACCTCGGCCTCCAAGGCATGGAACCTGGCCGGGCTCAAGTGCGCTCAGGTGATCCTGAGCAACGATGCCGATCGGCAGCGCTGGGACCAGATGGGTCATTTCGTCACGCGCGGTGCGAGCACCCCTGGCGTGGTCGCCAATATCGCGGCGTTCAGGCACGGCGAGGCCTGGCTGGCGGAAGTCGTCGGCTATCTAGATGAAAGCCGCCACTTGCTCGTCGAACTGCTCAGCCGGCATCTGCCCCAGGTTCGGTATCGCCCGCCCGACGGTACGTATCTGGCCTGGCTCGACTGCACCGCAATGGACCTGCCAGGTTCGCCGGGCGCGCTGATAACCGAACGGGCACACGTCACCGTTGTGGACGGACCGGAGTTCGGCGATGGCGGCGCCGGATCGCTGCGGTTCAACTTCGCGACACCGCACCGGGTGATGGCCGAGATGGTCGAACTCATGGCCGCCGCACTGAAAACGCCAGCGGAAGCGCCCTAGCTCGAGCGGTCACCGAGTTCCTGCTGGCTGCTTTGCTGCCTCACGCATCGCAACGAAGCTATAACGATGTCGAGATACAAGTACGCGCGCGCAAGCAACTGGACTCTGCCAGCTTGTGACGCGACGGAATTCGTGGAGAGCAGCATGCTCGATGGCTATCGCCGCGATGAGCATAACGCTGGCAGCCGGACTCTTGGCGGTGATGCCGTCGCCGAGCCAGGCGGCAGACCGCCGCCCCGCCCCGAGGTCGGCGGCGGTCAGCCTGGCGTCGGGCGGCGTGGGCCGGACCGGCGCGGCCAGCTTCATCGCGGCCGGGGCCAGATCGCGCGGCCGCGGCATCTCGATGACGGACGCGGGCTATACCAGCGCAACCCAGCTGAACACGCGCGCCCGCACCCGCGCGCTGACCGGCGTCATCAATGACTTGGCCGGGGTACCGTTCGCCGGAGCCTGCGTCACCGCGACCGGTCCGTCAGGCAGCGCGAGGGCGGTGAGCCGGGCTGATGGCCGGTACATGCTGACCGGCCTGCGTCCGGGCCGCTACGAGCTGCGGGCCGGTGTCTGTACCGGTGCCAGGAACGCCGGTTCCACGGTGGCCATCCTCTGGCCCCGGCAGTCATCAATGGTGTCCGTGCGGGCGGGCCAGGTCGCGACGCTGATGCCGGTGACGGTAGCTGGCGCGAGCCGGTTCCCGCCTGGAACGCGGCCGGCCAGCGCCGCGGCCGGAGCTGTGACCGGCAGCATCTCCGGGCTGGTCACAGGCCACGGCAGGCCGCTTCGCGGCGTCTGCGTCGAGGCACAACCGCTCGGTGGCGGGCCAAGGGATTTCGCCAGGACGTCGCGGTCCGGCCGGTACCGGATCCGGAATCTGCCGCCTCACAGGTACCGGGTGATTTCGCCAGCCTGGACTGCGCGGCGACAAGCAACTGGCTGTCCCAGTGGTACCCCGGCATCAACGCCCCGAACGCGCCGAGCAATGCCAAGATCATCAAGCTGCGGGCAGGCGCGAACCTCTCGGGGATCGATGGCAAGCTGACCGGCTCAGCAGCTCCCGCACGGCCTGGCTCGCCCAGCATGATCCCGCTGCACCGCTGCTCGTCCTCGGGCTCAGCGCCAGAGGCCGCCCCAGGGACATCGACCCTGCTACGAGGCTGACCTTGACGATCCTGTCCAAGCTCTGCGGCGAGCAGCCGATCCTGCCCGACGACCGCGACTTGTCCGGGCCACCCGGCAGGCTCCGTGCGGTGGTGCCCCGCTCGGTGCGCTTCCCGATTGGCCGAGGCGTCGGCATGCACGCGGTGCGCGAACTCACCTGCCACGTGGCCGAGACCCTCGGCGTCCGCCCGGTGACCGCGGCCCCAGTGCCCGGGCACCGGTTCAAGGCACGGCCCGAGCGACAGCTCGGACGCGACACCGAGCTTCTGGACCCGCTGACGCTCCCCGGAACGATCACCGCGTCGGGCTGCCAGGGCCTGCGGATCGTGCTTTACGCCACGGCGCACACCCGCCGCCGTATCCAGAGTCTCCTCGCCTACCATTTCGACCGGCTCGATCTCGCCGCAGCCCCGATCAGCGACGGCGACGAAACCCCGCTCCTGGGCGGCGCTGTCACGGTCATCTTCTGCAACGCCAGCCCTCTGCTCGCGCACGGCCCGCACACCCAACGTCGCCAACTCGCTAACGCGATCAGCCATCTCGATCCCAGCCCCGGCACGCGGATCCTCGCGTTGTGCTAGACCGACTACGACCCCGCCGCATGGGAGGAGCAACGCAAGAAGGCCCGCCGCGGCTCATCCGAACCAGACCCCGACATCGGCGACGCCAAGCACCCGGTCAACCAGCTGCTGGCCCGCCGCGGAGTACCAACCCAGTTCATCGCCGCGACCGCTGCCCCACGTACCGGCCAGGTCACCCAGCTGACCACGGCCGTGGCCCTGACCGAAGCCGTCCGCAAGGACCATGCCGGGCATTCCGCGCTCGGCGACCTGCTGCGCTCAGGCGGCATCATCCACAGCCGGATCGGCGACGCACTCGCCCACGGCCGCCACGGCCTCACCCGCCCGCATGCCTTCATCGGCCTGCACCTGCGGGAGCAGAAAGCAATCGCCGGCATGCGCCACCTGATCTACACCCTCACGGCCCTGATCCCGGTCAGCGAGACCTCCCAGTGGCGGATGCTCGGCTACAGCTGGCAACCGCACCCCGTCACCGGCACGACAGGGTGGATGACCTACACCGAAGCCGACGTCGCGTTCCTCGCGCACGACCTGGCCGAAGGAACCCGCGCAACCGCATATGACGCGCGCGTACCTGCCGCCATCAACCAGGCGCTGTGCCAGCTGAAGCCAGCACTAGGCGACACTCCTTACCTGCTGTTCGTCTCCGGCGAGTCATGCCGGAGCATCTGGCCCGGGCTCGCTAACAAGCACCTCGACCGCGCGCCAGACCCTGACGGCACGATCGAGGACAGGACGCCCCTCCCTGGCCCACCAGGCTTCAAACCCGCCGCCATCGTCCGGATCACGCCGGGTACCGGCGAAGTCCCCCCGGCCAGTCCGAGGCGTCCACACCGCCCCCAACCTAGCCGACACCAACGAGGCCGCCGACTCCGAAGAGGTCGTCAAAACCACCAACGCGCTATACGAACTCGACCTCGGACACGACAACGGCAGGGCATGGGTACTCGCCACCGTGCCACGCCAGTTCGACGGCAAAGGCCGGCAACGCCGCCTCGGCAGCGGCATCTCCCGCTGGCACGCCAGCCCCGACCAGCAGCAAGCCAACTGGTACGCCCACACCTCAACGGAGATCCTCGTCGTCGGCACCACGGACGACCCACTCGCCTACGCCATCGCAGCCGCCCGTCTCTGCGACCACACCATCGCCTGGGACGGCCGGACCCGCTACCCAGTCCCCCTCCACGGCGCACACCAGATGGACAAAGACCACCCCGAGTACCGTCGCACCATCGACTACGACGACGTCCCCCTTGATGACAGTGACCTCCACGACACACCAGCCGAACCCGACGAAGCCTGACCAGCCCTTTTCCGCAGCCAAGCTCGGGGGGCAAGAAGTTCGCCGTTCCTATACGCCGCCACACCCGATCATCTGCAAATCGGTTATCTATTCCTCCACAACGCCATGAGGGACCGTGGCGAGCACCCCGAAGAACGACAGGCGAATCCAGCTCACCGGGCGCAGTACTGTTCTTCATGACCACGAGAGCCTGGCTCGAAGGCAGCACACATGACCTGTAGTACCTCGCCCATCAGCTCCGTGCCGGGGACATACAGGTATGCACGGACGGCGGGAAGTACTACCTCAGCTCGCCAAGGCTAGATGAGCTTCCTAGTGGCTCCAGTCGCCTCCTCGACGTCGCGGAAGATTTGATCGAGAGCCTCAATGGCCTTGGGCGGCTGCTGAATCCCGGCTTCGAACTCATCGCCCTTACGAGGGCATTCACGACGAACGGTGACGTCACGGCGACCGCCGCCACCGCACATCTGGTAGCCCGCTCGCACCTGACGGCTACGGCGGTTGTTTTCGGCCCCGACGGCGGACCTGTACCGCAACCACCGTCGGCCGCAACGAGCTACCTAGAGCTCGCCGCCAGGAATCCTCACGTTGCCGAACTACTAAAGATCATGGGGCGAGGCGAGGCCCTGGACTGGGAAGATCTCTATCACGTCGATGAGGTCATCAAGCGTTCAGGACGCATCAAGGCTGCGATGCACGCGGCGGGAATCAGCGAGTCCGCCAGGAGCCGTTTTAAACAGACCGCGAACTACGAGGCCAGACATGCGCAGACAGGCCAAGCACCTCCGGCCAATCCCATGGAGCTCGCAACGGCCAAGGACATGCTGCGCCAGCTCGCCATTGCTTACCTGGATTCGCTATAGCGGCCGGTGACGGCTGCGCCAAGATCGGCACGGGTGGCGATCAGCGCCTTTCCTGGGCGGGAGCCCGAACTAATTGTGCTGTGCCTGCCGTTGGCCAGCGTTGCCCAGTGGTGGGTCGCCAGGCGCTTGGAGAGTGGTACCCCAGGAACCTTGTGTCATAGGCCACCGAGCTGCGCGAACCATGCATCGCGCGGGCGCCGACCCAGCGACCGGTCAAATAATGGCTCCATGAGGCAGCCAGCTGGCGGAACGTCGTGAACCCGCATGCGCTCCCCTTGACTCTCATGCCGGATCCCGCTCTTACCCAGCCCTCTGGACGATGTCCCAGTCCAGACCGCTGTCGGCGTCCTCTACGAAGCACCATTTGGCGTGGTCCTCACAGCTGCTGACGATCACCAAGTACTCGTAGCGGAGTTGACGCTGTATCTTCAGGAGCCGTTCCTTGGTCTGGCTGACTGTCCTGCGATCGGCCAGCTTCTTCCATTCGAGCACCAGGACGTTGTGCCTACCATCGCCGCGGTGATGGATGATCAAGTCCGGCCGGAACTGATGATCTTTGTCACGATCCTGCCGAGCTAGCCCCGTGGTATCCATAAAGGTCTTCTTGAACTGGCCGTCGTAGTCATAATCAATGTCGATCGTGACGCCCCATTGCGCTAACTCGTCGCACAGAAGACGTTCGAGATAGACAGCGAACCGGTGGACGTGAGCCAACTCGTGCGCCTGGAGCTGGAGCAGAACGTAGTCTTTGCTCACAGGATCATCGAGAGCGCTGTGCAGCGCTCGTTGGATGACGTCTCTCTCATGGAGGCGATCAGCGCCTGGCATGGTGACATTCAAGCACGCGGGCTCGATTGGCCGCGGTATCCCGAAGGGAGATCGTCGAGGATGCCAACGGCCACATCCGGGCTCCCTGAATCTGAGACGATAACTTCGTTCAGGCCCATGAGAGGTACATCGCAGGTCTACCAAAGGTCAGTCAGCGCGTTAAGCTGCCGCGTCGGCTGCGGTGCTCGGACCTAGCGGCCCTGCGCTCCGCAGCCGACTTGCCCTCGGATTGAGCTGCTGTGCTGTAGGCGCCTGGCTGAGGAAACGCTGAGGTGGTCACGCAGCCTGCGGGTCCGCGCCTCTTGGTGCTGTCACTTTCCGTCATCACGTGGGTGTTGACCGCGTACCGGGAATTTCTCGTGACCGCTAACACTGCGCTGGGCGATCTGTCTCGATCTGCAGCGCAGTCCCAAGCGTGGGGACGGGTCTAGCTTGCAGCCATGCAAGCAGGGGCTATTACGGAGCGTATCTACCGACCCGTCCTTACCTGGGGTTTTTCGCTCCGGGGATGTTCTCGTAGAGGCCATTTCGGGGGCGTGCTTGCTCCCTGATTTGCTCGTTTGCACGGATCTTGCACCAGCGTGGACCCGTCAGCCACAACCTGATCCTGCACGCGGCCATCTACCGTGCGCTCAGCCTGCGGGGCGGGCGGTGCTCTCCCTCACCAAGAGAGCGGTTTCCAGCTCCAGGTGGCGCGCCTGCACCGCGCTGTCCGCGCCGTCCGTGCGGAGCTCGTGAACGCGGTCGCGGCCATTGCGGCCAGCGGCTCCGGATCGTGGTCAGCGGCGGGCTGGCCCAGGTGGTGATGGGCAGGTCGTCGAACCCGGTCACGCTGACGTCGGTGGGCGCGCGCAACCCGCGCTCGCTGAGCGCCTGCAGCACGCCGAAAGGCCTGGGCGTCGTTCCCGCCCATGATGGCCGTCGGCGGGGTGGCCAGGCCGAGCAGCTGGCCGGCAAGCAGGCGGCCAGCTTCGGCGCACAGCTCGCCGCAGCGCACCAGCGCCTCGTCCACCGGCAGGCCGGCCCGCAGCAGCGCGCTGCGGTAGCCGTCCAGCCGGGCCCGGCAGGACCACAGCTCCGCCGGGCTCGGTAGGCAGATCGATGACCACCAGCGGGATGTGCGCGACGGCCAGCCGCCGCCGGGTCTCCTCGTCGGGCACGTACAGCGCGCTCAGCACCCCGTCGCTGCCGCGCCGGGCCGCGAGGGCCAGCCAGCGCGCGAAGTCGGCGGGTGTGGTGACCCAGGTCACCACGACGCCGAGCCTGGCCTCGGCCGCGGCGCCGACGGTGCCGCGGATGAGCTCTTCCGACAAGGGGCCATCCAGGCCGCCGATGAGCAGGTCGACGATTCCGATGCCGGGCAGCGGCTGCACCCGGTAGCCGTGCGTCCGGAGGATCCCGGCGACCCGCTCGCGGGTGTGCGAGGCCACGTCGGTCCGGCCGTTGAGCACCTTGGACACGGTGGACACCGACACCCCGGCCGCGGCGGCGATACTGGTCAGGCTGCGGTCACGGCCCGCCCGCGTCATGCGTGGCACGGCCGCCACCGGGCTCCTCGAGAATTCATCAGGCGAGGTCGTGATGACACGCGCTCAACGTGCGTTGAGGCGGATGGCTCTGAGCCGTTGGAAGCTCTGCCCGCCGGTGTTGAGGACACCCCGTAGGGATCGCCTTGCCCCCGCCGTCCCCGGGGAAGTCATGGGTCCCCGGCGTCCTGGTGATCCCTGGGCTGCTCGTTAATGTAGCGGAACTGGGCGTCCCGGTCGGATGCCGTCGGCCTTCAAATGGTCTTGGCGTTGCCCTGCAGGCTGAACCTCTCTTCCCGCAGCAGCACGCCAACCGTGTCCGCGTTGACCCTGTGGCCCTGGGCAGTCAACTCGGCTGCCAGCTTGCGGGTGGACTTGGTGGTCCACCGCAGCGGCGACATCGGATCGCCCCGCTCCTCCGGCTACACAGGCGCAGCGTCTGCACGCGGTAACCTGACCTGCTGTCCGCGGGTGTATAGGTCGGGACCACGACCGTGATGCCGGGATTTTCCGCGTGCCGCTTCGTCCCGCAGGCTCGCGGGCGCAGGTAAAGGCATTGTCATTCTCCATGGCTCAATGACCGATTATGGGTCGCCGGACCGCGCACCACGGACTCCAGAAGGTCTGCCGCAGCGACGAGGCTAAGCAGGCAGCAGGAGGCATCCTTAAGCAGGTCCGGAGGGCTCGTAGTGGCCAAGGCGATCACCAGACAGCCTGCGGCCCTGGCCGCGGCTATCCCGGGGGGAGCATCCTCTAGTACCACACATTGCGAGGGTGGCATCCCGAGCAGTCGCGCCGCAGCCAGATATCCCTCCGGGGCCGGCTTGCCGTTCTTTACATCCTCGGCGAACAGGGCCACTCGTGGAAACGGCAGCTTAGCCTGCCGGAAGCACTCCGTGGCGAACCACCTGCTCCCGCTGCTTACGACCGCCCACGGCACCTCATCACGATCAAGGCGTGCGAGCAGGGCTGCCGCTCCAGGCACCGGCTGGACACGATGGATACGCTCGAGAACCATGCTGTCGAGCAGTTCGGTCTCGGCGTTGAGGTCTAGGTGGGGGGCTACATCCCGGAGCACGTCGGCTGTCCGGTGTCCTGAAGCCTTTGGCAGTACGGTGGCGGGGTCGAGGAAACGCTCACGGGCCCAGTCCGTCCAGATGGACGCGAAGAATGCGCTCGTGTCGAGTAGTACACCGTCCATATCGAGGAGCACGGCCCTAGCCCGCAAACCGCGCGCCACACTGTGATCACTCATAGTGGGCGCCCTCCCCGCCTGCCTCAGGCGACAACTGCACGATCATCGCTCGCTCCGCCAGTGCCATCCAGGTCGCGATACCGATCTCGCGCTGCGCTCGCGCAGCCGTCTGCAGCGGAACTGGCACGGCCGCCGCGGTATCCGGCGGCGCGACGGCAACAAGCGTGGCTGTGCCCGGGTCGGCATAGACGGCGTGGAACGAGTGGTGGTTCCACGCGCTGCCGACGTGGACCTCACACAGGCGTCCAGTGGCTCGGGTGAACGCCGCACTGCCGGCTTCGCGTCCTGGGTCATAGCGGACCACGTGCAGCCTGGTGAGCTCTGGACGGTCTGTCAGCCAAGACGCGGCTACGTCTGGTAGCTCGACCGTACGGACCTGGTGAAGATCATGCGCGTACTTACGCGCCAGGGTCAGCCGGTCCTTGTACGCGCCCACGTACGCATGGCTCGCGACGGGAAGGCCGGCCCGCAATGCCAGAGCCGCCACGAAGACTCCGCTGACGTACAGGAGCTCCATCAGTGCGCTCAGGCTCCGTGGCAGCCCGCTGACATCAAGCCGGACCTCGGAGGGCGCCTGCAGCTGGGCCGGGTCGCCGAGTTCGATCCGCGGTGTGAAGCTGCTCGATTTGCCGCAGAGAACCTGCCGACCGAGTTGCAGCAGCCACAACCGCAGGCCGTGGCCTGTCCACGGTGGTGTTACGAACCGAATGAACGGCGAACCGCTGGCCGGTGCCAACGCGGCCAGCCGCACCGCGGACAGGCCTATCTGGTCGTATCGGGAGAGCAGGCTGGCGTATGCGGGCGCGATCCCGGCGCCGGCCGCTTCCGCGGCGATCAGGAATGCGGTCGACAGCGGCGCGCCAAGCATGGCCACCTGGTCCAGCGCCCCACGTGGCGACAGCGGAAGCACGTTTGACGGCCCAGCGGCGTCGCTGAGCCATGCCAGCTGCGGCCGCCTGGGTTTGGTGAGCCCGGCGATAACCTGGGTGAGCAGATGTGTCTCGAGTGTGGACCGTGACGCTGAAACGGCCAGCATCGCCTGGACCGGTTCGTCGGCCGACGCCAGAGCTCGCCTGATGCGTGCGGGATCAAGGCTGTCGAGCGGCGGTCGCGCCTGCGGGAAGAGCTCACTGATCGCACGGGCCGCAAAGCTCCATCCACCGGTGCTCAGCGCCAGGATAGGGCGTACCGTCGACAGGTGTAGTACAGCGAGTACTGCACTGATCGCGCGTTCCACGAGTTTCCACTGCGGGGGGGAGACCCAGCCGAGACGACTGGCTCCAGCGTTCACACATAGCTGCGCAAGCTGGCCAGCGAGCCCGTCACGTCGGCCGTCTGCCGTTTCTCGCAGCAGCCACCATAGGGTGTCGCCGTCTAGCGCAGCTAGGTCAGGTGCTGTGTGGTTCGCCGTGTTCATGGTTCCACGCCGATCTGTGGCAGCGGGGTACCGTTCACCGGGTGGACAGTGTGACCGGTCAGCCGCAGGTCCACGACAACACGCAGCGCTGGCTCACCGCGTACGCAGCCTGTCGCTGCCAGTTCGGAGAGGACCGCGGGCGCCGCATCGAGCGATATGACGTGGGTGACCAGGGCCGTCATAGCGCTGTCAAGATCACCGCTGAGCAGAACGTCCTTGGCCGCTTGGAAATCGTCGCCACTGGAACCCCGTGATCCGACGAGAGCGCACGTACGGCCGCCTGGCAAACTGACCTCCCACGGCTTACCGGTGCTGCGGATGACGTGAGCGGGCGCCTTGCCCCTCGGAGTGCGGATCTCGGCGAACGGAGGGAATCCGCCGAACAAGTGCACACTGGCCCCGTCGGCGAGGTACGGCCACAGCGATTCCACGATGGCAGCACCTCTGCCGTCCGACACGGCTACGATCACACTGTCTAGGCTCCGGGCCCCGGCGCTTGCCTCGAGCGACGCGCACCAGTCGCCGCCATCCCCAGCGATTGCCAGGCAATCACTTGCTTGAATCAGGCCGCGACTGACAGCGGTGCCGAGCCGTCGCGCGCCACGGCTGACGACCAGGACGCGGTCCGCTCCCCAATGGTGTGCCAGCAGCGCATGCAGCAGGCCCGCTATCCCGGCGCCGACGACGAGAACCTGACGGCCCGCCCAGTCCTGGCGGCCGACTTGCAGAGACCGGACCGTGCAGGAGAGCGGCTCGAGCAGCACCCAGGCCGCCGAACTGTCGGATGGCAGCGCGATGACCTGCCCGCGGTCGACCATCGACCGGTCCCATACTGCAACATCGCGCAGGATACCGGGCAGGTTGTGGCCGAGCTTTTCGTGCTCGTCGGTGGGGTGGTTTGGATTGACCGTAATCACGTCGCCCGGTTCAACGCCGCAGCCAACCGCGGCGGCGCCCACCTTGACCACTTGAGCCACGCACTCATGCCCGAGCACGCCAGGCTCACAGTCGCGCTCGCCGCGCATTATTTGCAGGTCGGTGCCGCACACGCCGGCGAAGGCGATGCGCGCGAGGAATTGCTCACGGCCGCACTTCGGCCGCTGTCGCTGGCAGATCACGGTATCGGCCGCACCGACTGGCTTGCGCAGTTCACGCACTTGATCTAGCCGCTCGGCCAGGTAGGCGCCCATTCCGAGCAGGCTGTCGTTGTCGTCGCCCACCCCCGGGGACACAAGCGCGGCCACATCCGCGCTGGTCCACCCGGTGAACCACCCGCCTTGGGGCAGCAGGTCGCACAGGTTGGCACGTAGCGCCGTGAACCAGGGTTCTCCCACGCCGTTGGCGAAGCCGCCCATGACTACGAAGCGGCGAAGTCCGAGCAGCGCAGACAACTGAAGGATCAATGCGGCTAGCGGTCGAGTTGATACTTCCAGCACCCCGGTCACGAACTCATCGCTAACGCTCGCGGCAGCCGCAAGAGCCCGGGTGGTGATCCGCGCGGGCTCCCCAGCACAAGCCTGGCAGAGCACCGACGCCTGCCACAGGCCTGGGTACTGCTCGGCCCGCGCTGCAGCGAGCCTAGCAGTCGCGGGACCCGAGGTGTACGAGCAGAGATCGCCGGCATTTCCGCACTCGCAGATCGGCTCGCCGTCCCGGGCGCCGGGCGCCGATCCTGGCCTGTACAAGAGCACATGGCCTATCTCTCCGCTCAGTCCGTCATCATCATCAATCAGCTTCGACGCGAAAGGCAATGCATCATCGAAGATCCTGACTGCCACCCCGGTGCTGACCGTAAGCAGTGCGAACCGACCACATTCTCGGTAGCGCCAGGCCGCGGCGGCAATGTCGTTGCAAATCACAACGTCCGCCCACGGCAGGCGAGCGCGCAGCGCCGCGAGCAGGTCGAATCCCGTGAACGCCTCTCCCCACAGCATGGCGGCATTGCGGATGATGCCAGGTGCCTGCACGGTGGCGCCAACGGCGACGCCGACCTTGCGCGGGCCCTGGCCGGGCTGAGCGGCGCGGCATCTACTGACCTCAGCCGCCACCAGGTCCAAGTGCATTTCCCTCGCGCGCGCGACATCCGGGCACCGGGGCGTGGTGAACCGCGAGACGTCACGCAGGACGAACCCGTTATCAAAGATCCCTGTCCGCGTGGTGGTCCCGCCCATGTCGACCACGATCACAGGCGCGGCGAGCCTGGTCATGACCGGCCACCGGGATCGCTGACGAGAAGTGCCCGGCACGCCCTCGTCAGCATCTGCTCGCTCAACTGGTCTATCGAGTCGATGAAGGCTCCGCCACCGATCGTGCCAGCCACCACGAGGTAGAGGTGGCCCGCCTTATGCGGCAGTACTTCATCATTGAGTTTGCGCCATAGGACAGCCGGATCGCACGCTCGGTCGTAAAGTGGCAACCCGACATTGGCGAGCAGACGAAGTATACGCCTCAGTTCCGGCTCTGGCAGAATCCCGATCGAGGCAGCGAGCGAGCACGACAGGGCCATGCCGATGGCGACCGCCTCCCCGTGCCGCAATCGGTAGTGCGACAGTGACTCAAGAGCATGACCGAATTCGTGGCCGAAGTCTGGCAGCCGACGTGTGCTGGCCTCGAAAGGGTTGGATTCGAGTTCACGTAGCATGCACGCGATCGACCCAGTGAGGATGGCCCTGACCTGGGGGGTGTCTCGCCCCGACAGTACGTCGGCGTGATGCTTCTCGATAGAGCCGAACAAATCGGCGTCGCAGACCGTACCGATCTTGATCGCCTCGGCAAGACCGCATCGGCGTTCGGCAACTGGCAGGGTCTGCAGAAAACCGACATCACATACGCACGCGAGCGGCGGGTGGTAGGCACCAAGCAGGTTCTTGCGGCTGCCGACATCGACACCCACCTTAAGGCCAATGCCGGCGTCGATCATTCCCACGAGGGTGGTCGGTATGCGGATGTAAGGTGTCTGGCCGCTGTAGAGGTAAGCGGCGTAGCCGACGATATCCATGATCGTGCCGCCGCCAATAACTATCAGGCGATCCTTGTCAGTAAGGCCGAGTTTGTCTGCCTCGGCGATAACTTGCCGTACTTCGCCGAGCGTCTTACCCGAACGCCTTGCCGCGACAGGAAGAAGCGAGTAGCTACTGATGAGCCCGCGCGCCTGGTATGCGTCCAGCAGGTCGTGCACGAGGTTGATCTGATCTGGCCGGTAGGTGTCGGCCACCGCGAGGATCTGGCAGCCGGGGGGCAGCAGACCTACCAGCGCGTCCTGCCGGTAGTCGAGCACGCCCTCAGCGAAGCGCACAGGGAAGCTAAGCAGCGTGGTGCCGTCCACCGTGACCGCTGTCCGGCTGTGCGTTCCTCGGCACACCGCCGACCGCGGTCTCGCAGGCGGCCGGACCATGATCGACCGACCGGTAGCCGGCCCGCTGGTAAGCGCGGACGCTAAAACTGCGCGATCGATGGTCACCTCCACTGCGCCGTTGTCCGCGGGCAGGCACAAGGTGACGTTTCCGTCAGCCGCCACTTGCGCCTTAGCCAGCCATCGGCGGGCCGCATCCGGCTCCACGCCAGCCGCCAAAGGGCGGAACGCATCAAGGCACCATCGCGCTGCCCCGGCTTCAAGCTCGGTGACAATGCCACCGTCAAGCAACGCGAGCTTGCGGGCGACGCCTGCGGCGCACAGCAGCGACCAGGCGTTGGCACGTGCCTGGTCAAGCCCACGTGGCGCCAGCGGTAGAAACGCGTCGCCGACCCTCCAGGCAGGATGGCCAGGGCAGAATCGCTGGCTGAGCCGGAGAACACCAGACAGCGCCTCGGCGCGCCACCCGCATCGGCCGTCCGTCTGGCCGATTTGGGCGAGAACTTGGCGATCGAAGAGGGCGAGCAGCAGCGTGGCCGCCTGCTCGGCTGGTGCGATGGGACGCGCCACGAGCACGCCGTCGGCGTCCACGACCACTTGAGTGGTCCGCTGCAGGGTGCTGATGGGTTCGTCGTCGAGGCGGGGACGGTTGCCGTCCTTGACGGCAGTCACGACGGCGGCGATGTCGCGGTGGATGCGTACCGCTCGAGTGCCGCGCCGGAACGAAGCGGCAGCGACTGCGACCAGTCGGCTCGTGCGCCCGCCGCAGTATGCGACAAATGCATCGCGTCGACCGAGCGAGCCCAGGAGCGCGGCATCGATCAGGGCGTCACAGCCACCCAGGCCGGCGTCTGCGCTGCCGGTTCCGTCCACGACGAGGTATTCATCAAGTTGACCTTCCCGCCGAAGACCGTCAAGAAAGGAGCGCAGCAGCATCATCCTGTCTGCGACGGCGGCATCGCCAACCACGATCAGCCGCCGCGCCCGGTCCCAGCTGTCCGGCAACGCCTCATTTCCATGCGCGAAGAGAGCGCGAACGACGCTGATATCAAAGGAAGTCTTGGCGGCAGCGGTCAGAGACAACTTCCTGTCTGCGAAATGCCGACTGGTCTCCGGCGAGCATGAGAGAAAGGACATCTAGCAACCCTTTGTCACCCGTCAAACATGGTCATCTCCCGAGCCGACCCAGCGCTCTACAGCGGCTGCTGGGACCGGCTGGCAGGTGTCAATCTGTGGCGGCTTTGCGGAAAAGATTGATCAATGATTCGCGCGGAACGCAGTTTTCCAGACGGAATGACTGCATCATTTCGTCGATCTCATCTTCGGTCATGCCGCGGAATAGCTCGCCAAACTCGGGAATCAGGGCATCGGCTAGGAGGATCTGAGGGATCGTCCGCTCGATCCGAAAATCAGAGCCCCAAGGGAACGGCGAGTAGTGCGGAAACTCTGCAGCAAAGAGCTCTTTGATTGGCTTGAGGATGTGGTCGATCCGGTCCAGACGGCCTCCCCACAAGTCAACACCCAGGCGCGCTTTCTTGTCGATTATAGGTTGGATGCGCCGTACCCAGCGGCTATCCCGCGCGACGGTGAGCGGAGAGACGAGACCAACGTCCTTATATCCCCAGAAGATCCAGCTAGCGTTGTATTTCTTGTAGATTTCCAACTGATCAGCCAGCAAGCGCAACCGCATACCGTCAGATTCCTCATCGCCGGGGAAGATCGCGTTGAACTCGCCGACAAGGACAGGGGTATCGGTTTCTCGCATATATTTGGTGCGCACCAGGAATCCCCGCTCGATTACGTCCCGATCGAAATACTGATCCGGGGAGTCATTGGGGGTGATTAGCCCGAGCTCATATGCTTTGTCTTCTTCCTCATGTTCTGTGATATGAGCCAAGTGACAGTAGCCGGGATACTTACTGTCCGGGGTGTAAGCTGGCGCAGGGTAGTCGTGCGGGGAGTACACCACATTCGGACCTGGCGCGCCGAAGATGGTAAAGTCGATCCCGTAACGGTTTCCATCCAAAAATAGGATGTGATTCTCGTCGTGCCTTCTGATGGCCTTCTGAATCCGTGTATAGAATGCCGCGACCGCTGGTCCTGACGATGCGGCTGGTTCGTTGAGCGGGTTGTAACCGGCGACCGACTTGCAGTTGGCATATCGTTGCGCGAGTGCTTCCCAGAGATGTACCACGCGATCTTGGAACGTCCGGTGCTGCCAGAAAAGGCTGATATGCGTCGGGTTGTCACAATGCCAGTCACCATTCTGCCACCCAGGCACGGAATGCAGGTCGAGAATCGAGTAGATATTGTGTCGCGCGCACAGCTCTATGGCGCGGTCCAGCTGCAGGAAGCCCTCTTCTCTTATTTCGAATGGCATCGAGTCGTCCTCAAGGAGGCGGTAGTGGAACGGGATGCGGACGACATTGAGTCCCAGGCTGCTAATGAATTCTGCATCGGATTCCGCAAAGAAATACTCAGTGAACCGGTCGAAGAAGAAATTCGCACACTCTTCACCGAGAACTTTGCGCACTGAGTCACGCATTCCTTGCTCGTGGGCTGGATAACCCATTATCCAGTTCTCCATGCTAAGCCAGCCACCCAGCCCTATCCCGCGAAGTATCATGCTGGCGCCGTCTTCGTCGACTATCTGATTGCCTTTTACCTGCAAGAGCTTCATCTGCTGTTCCTTCCGGCTCATTTCGTTCGCAATGCTTTTCTGCCGACAGGTGACTCCTGCTTGCTGACTTTCTGCGAAGCGGCTGGCACAGTGCTGACAACGTCGCTAATGCTGGTCTTCAAACGCTCATATTCCGCAGTTGCAGGCACCCTCGCCGCCCTCGGGGATTACATCGGCTGTAACGGCCGGAATCGGAGGCTTTCTCGGTGCTGCATCATGCTCCAATGTTCGTACCCGACGACCGGAACGTGATTCCGACAAAATTCCAAATCAGCCATACCGCTGGTCAAGCCTTGCCAACGATCTGGAGCTTGTTCGGCGGTTCAAGTGTCCACGCATGGGCGCTTAGTGCCTTTTGTAAAGAAACTACAGGCTGAACTCTTAGACATCAAGGGGTGACGTCGGCTGCCTGACCTTGACCAGGCCGGGCTCTTCGGGTGGCGGCTCATCCGCGCTGGCCGACAGGATCCCCGTGTCAGCCCAGCCCGTGGGTTAGGCCGCCGCGGTGTGCGGAGGGGTGCGGCCGGCGGCTGGGCCAGGCACTGCTCGCCGCCGCCGCGGAACTAGCCGCCGAGTCCGGCACCGCTGCGGAGCGGCGGACGCATATTGCCGAGGTGAACTCCACCTTGGCCACCATGACCCGCCGCGTGCTCGTGATCGCCCAGCGCCGGCCCGGCTGGCCAAGACCGGCACGTACAAAGTGTTCTACCAGATAGACACCCATTGCCACCGGAACCGGCCGGCTCAGGGTCTCAACATGATTCCTGAGTTGTAGCGGCTATGCCTGGCGGCGCCGCGTGGCGTCGGGCGAACAGGTGCATGTCGATCGCGCGATCCGGGTCGGCGAACGGGGTGCCCGGCGCGCTGACATCGAACCGCCCGCTGTCCGGCACATAGTCCTGGCCGCGGGCGACGACGCGCCGCAAGCTGCCCAGGGCCGCGAGGCCGGCCAGCGGATCCCCGTCCACCACGAGCAGGTCGGCCTCGTAGCCCGCGGCCAGGCGGCCGGTGACCTCGCCCACGCCGAGCGCCGCCGCGGCCTCCGTGGTGGCCATCGCCAGCACCTGCGCGGCCGGGAAGCCCAGCGTGACCAGATGCTGCAGCCCACCGAGGTACTGGTGGTGCGGGGTGTTGTCGATGCCGGCGTCGGTGCCCGCGATGAGCCGCACCCCGGCCTCGTGCAGCGGCCTGGCGAACTGGCCCACCTCAATGCCGGTCAGTTCGGCCACATACGGCGCGTTCACGCTGACCGTGGGACAGACCACCGTGCCCTGTTCGGCCATCCGCGCCGCCAGCGCCTCGTCGAAGCGGCGTTCGTTGGTCTCGGTGACGAACGAGCAGTGCTCGACCGTGGCCACCCCGGCCTGCACCGCGCGGCGGATGCCCACGATGCCGTGCGCGTGCGCCGCGACCCGCTTGCCCACCCGGGCCGCCTCCTCCACGATCACCGCCAGCTGCGCTGTGCTGAACTGCGCGTACCAGGGCGCCGAGCCCTGGGTCATGAAGCCGCCGGTGGACATCACCTTGATCAGGTCGGCGCCGTTCTTGTGGTGGGTGCGGACCAAGCGGCGCAGCTCGTCCTCGCTGTCGGCCTCGCCGCCCATGAACCAGCAGTGCCCGCCGGTCACCGTCACCGGGCTGCCCGCCACGACTAGCCGCGGGCCGCGGGCCAGCCCGGCGGCGATGGCGTCTCGCACCGCGACGCTCAGGTAGCCGCGCCCGCCCAGGTCGCGGGCCGTGGTCACGCCCACGCCGAGCAGCTCCCGTGCGCTGTGCAGCATCAGCAGGAGCTGCTGCGCGTCAGTCTCGGCGCGCATGCGGGCGGCCGGCTCGGGGCCGCCGTCGAAGCCGAGGTGCACGTGGGCGTCGATCAGCCCCGGCAGGATCGTCGCCCCGGGATAGTCGGTGTGCGGCAGGATGGCGTGCTCGGCCGGCAGCTCCCGCGCCGGGCCCGCCCAGCCGATCGTGCCGCCATCGATCACGACCGCGCCGTCGGCGATAACCTCCGCGCCGGTCAGCACGCGCGGCGCGGTGAGCACCTCCGGCATGGCACCACCCCCATTCGGTGGCTGCCGGTCACTCCGGTTCTCCCATCGATCGTCCGTGTTCCTGCCGCCAAGACTTGAGGCCCAGCAGTCGCTCGCCCAGGTCGTTCAGTGTTGCGGTGGGGTACCTCAGCGACTCGGGCTTGTCCGCGTCACCAACTAGCGTTTCGAGCCAGGTCGGCGTTTCGAGATGGCGCCACGACCGGATCCGCGACTGCTTGAGTTCATGGTGCGTCTCCAAGGCGGGCATCATGGCGACGTACTGGGCCGCTCGGATGCCGCTGGCAGACGTGTTGGGGGCCATCCCATGCGCCAGCATCCCGTTCCAGATCAACAGGTCGCCCGCCTTGACCTCGGGCTGGATCACCGGGAATTCGGACCGGTCAATCCGCGGCCGGACGGGGTCCCGGTCTGCTGGCTGGGTGAGTTTCCAACGGTCGAATTCGCGGAACAGGCCAGGTGCGCACTGGAAACCACCGCAGGCCGGCTCCGTGTCGTTCAGCGCGATGATGCCCTGGACACGTTGCGGCAGTACGCTCTGTGAGCTGTCGAGGTCCCAGTGAAGGTCCATGTCGAAGCCCCGCTTGGTTGGTGCGATGAGAGCGCGGTCACGGTTCTTGACGTTGGGCGGGTTCAGGTTGAGCCGGTCCAGGGTTACCCACAGTTCCTCGCAGTCCCAGACGTCAACGAACGCGTCGTAGACCCGCTGCGTCTGGCGGCTGTCCCACAGGAGCTGGTGGTGGTACGCCTCGACAAGGCCATAGATGTACAGCTCTCGCTCCACGTCCGATCGGAATTCCCGCACCGCATACCAGCTGTCCGGCTGTTCCGGATCGAGGCCTTGGAAGTCCCAGATGAAGTCCAGCAGGCGTCTCGCTGCAGCAGCGGAGATCGCCTCTCTCACCACCACGTAACCGTACGTCTGCCAGAACGCGTAATCCGAATCGGACAACACTCGAAGCGGTTGCGACTTCTCGATGTCCTTCAACTGCGTCTGCGCCAGATAAGTCTCGCCGGTTGCGCTGAAATAGGGAACAATTGATGCGGCCCTATACAGATATTGGCGCGGTACTGACATATGCCTACTCCAAAAGGTCGAGCTGGCTGGTGCCGAGCTTGGCGGCGGCTCTGTCGAAGGCGTGCAGGGACTGGTCGTAACCGTAGCCCCTGATCCAGACCTTGGTTCTCGATGAAGATCTCCGGCCGTTGATGCCGGAGCGGCGGGTGCCCTCGCCGGCCTGCCCCTGTTCATTTACGCGGCGGCGGTGTCAAGGTGCCGGTAGTCGGTGGCCAGGGCGGCCTCGGCGGCAGCGGCAGTCTCCTCCTGGCCCAGAGCGAGCCAGGGTGGCCCACACCCAGCATCGCCTCCAGCGCCCGGGTAGGCCGAGGGCTGCAGGTCCGGGAATTTGAAGGGCATCTCGGGTGGCCTAACTCTTGGTGGCCGGGCGCGGGTGGCGGCCGGTGCCGGCCGCCACGGCCTTTGGCCGTTGCGGGCATGACCCTGGCCGGGGTGAGCGGCTTGACCGGCAGCCGGGTGTCGGTGCCGGGCGGGCAGCCGCAGCTTGACCGGAGCACGAGTTCGGTGGGCAGCAGTTCGACCTTGGGCCGCATGGATGGCTTGGCGATGCGGTCGAGCAGGCGGCCGCAGGCGTGCTCGCCGAGCAGCCGCATCGGCTGGTGCACGGTGGTCAGCGGCGGGTCGTTGAGCGCCCCGGGGTAGATGTCGTCGAAGCCGGTCACCGCCACGTCCTGCGGCACCCGCACGCCCGCCTTTGCCAGCGCCTGCAGCATGCCCATGGCCGTCTGGTCGTTGGCGCAGGCGATCGCGTCCGGCCGGACCTCGTCCCAGTGGGCTAGCAGCGTTTCCCCGGCCTCCACGCCGCTGCGCACGCTGAACATGCCCTGGTAGGAGCCGGCCAGCGTGCTGTCCGGGTGCGTGGCGAGCACGTCCTCCAGGGCCAGCCGCCGCTCGCAGGCGTCCGGCACGTCCGCCGGGCCATCCACATGGAACAGCCGCCGCAGGTGGTGCGCCTCGACCAGGTGGGTGATGAGCGCGGTTGCCCCTGAGTAGTTGTCCGCCTTGACCACGTCGATCCGGCCGGGGGTGCCGGCCACGGCCACCACCGGCAGCCGCGCGGTCACCCGGGGTTCGAGGGCATAAGCGATGATGCCCTCGACCACCATCAGGCCGTCCACCTTGCCGGTGAGCGACAGCAGCCCGGGCAGGTCCTTCGCCTCGTCCTCATACAGGCAGGTGATCAGCAGCGACCAGCGGTGGTCGTCCCGGATCCGGGCCTGCACGCCGCGCAGCAGCTCGTCGTAGTACAGCAGGCCCATGTTCTCCACTTCGTACTGCTTGGCCTCGCTGCGGTCCATGTAGACCAGGCCGATGACGTCCTTGCGGCGCCGGGACAGGCTCTGCGCCGCGCTGTCCGGCACGTAACCGAGCTGCTCGATGACCTCCAGCACCCGGGCCCGGGTGGACTCCCTGACCCGGTCCTGGCCATGCACAACCCGGGAGACCGTGGCGGTCGACACGCCGGCTAGCCGGGCGACGTCGTAGAGGGTTGCCATTTTCTGCCGTTCCGTCACCGGCCGGTGAGGGGTCTTTAGCCCGGCCCCGGCGCACGTCCGGGGTAGCGTGCCAGCACATTTGGCGCAGCCGTTCAGTATACGCCAAACCGACGTATAAGCGCTTACATTCGCTGATCTAAGCGCTTATCCTAGGGCTCGGCACTACCGCCGTCAAGGCGCCCTTCGGTCCTTCCTCCGGTTCGCGTCTGATGCGGGACTGGCGGCGCCGCGGTGGCGGAGGCAGTCCCGGCGGTACCGTCCCGCAAGCAGGCCAGGATCCCGTCGGTATGGGACCCGGCCGACGTCGCAAGGATCCTGGACGGGATCGACCGGGGCAACCCGTGCGGGAAGCGCGATTACGCGATCATCATGCTGGTGGCCCGGCTAGGGCTGCGGACAATCGACGTCAAGCGGCTGGAGTTCGCCGATTTCGACTGGCCAGCCAGCAGGCTGTCCGTCGCCCAGGCCAAGACCGGCCGCAAAGTGCACCTGCCGCTGCTGAAGGACATCGGCTGGGCGGTCATCAGCTACGTTCGCGCCGGACGGCGGCCAGCGACTGCCCGCAGGTGTTCCTGCGGCATACCGCCCCGGTCGGCCCGTTCTCCGACCAGGACCACCTGCACCAGATCCTGGTCAAGCACGCCCGGGCGGCTCACGTCCCGGTGAGCGAGGAGCGCCGCCACGGCATGCACTCCCTGCGGCACACGCTGGCGACCCGCCAGTAAGGGCGCGGAGTTGCATCAGATGCATCATTCCCCGGATGGTGCGGGGACGGTTCGGTAAGGGGTGCGGGTTTTGGCGCGGCTGCCTGATCATGCTTGATGATGCCTGGACACGCGGTATTGGCGGGGTTCCGGGTTGTCGGTTGCGCTGGGTGACAGGATGTGGCGTCCGGATTGGTTGCGTCAGGTGGCGGGTTGATGCACCTGGCGGCACGCGGGAGGGGGCCCGCTGTGGGGGGACGCCGGGTTGCGCTGGCGCTTGTCGGTGCGGACGGTGCGGCGCCGGAGTGTCCGGAGCCGGGGTTGCTGGAGGAGATGCTTGCGGGCTGGCGGCGTCAGCAGCAGGCGCGGCGGCTGAGCGAGCGGCTGATCTGTGAGCGTGAGCGGGTGGTTCGCCGGTTCACTGCGGTCACGGGTTGCTGGCCGTGGCAGTGGACGGCGGCTCGGGCTGATGCGCGGATCGCGTCGGGCGGGCGGGCGCGCTCGACGATCTGCTCGTATCAGGGGGCGCTGGCGGTGTTCCTGGATTACGCGTGCGATCCGCGGTATGGCTGGGTGGCTGAGTGTGAGCAGCGGGTGGGTGCCCGGCCGGTTCAGGTTTTCGGCGAGGGCAACAGCGCAGTGCATGTGGCTGATTACGAGGGGCGGCCGCAGCGGCGGCCGTTGACTCGTGTCGAGTTGCAGGCGTTCTTTGATGTTGCCGATGATCATGTGGAGCGGGCTGCGTGCTCGCGGCGCAAGGGGTGGCTGGCGGCGTTTCGCGACGTGACGTTGTTCAAGGTGGTCTATGGGTGGGGGCTGCGCCGCCGGGAGGCGGCGATGCTGGACACGGCTGATTTCGCGCCGAATCCGGCGGCTCCTGAGCTAGGCCGGCTGGGGGTGTGCCATGTCCGGTTCGGCAAGGCGATGCGAGGCAGCCCGCCCCGGCGGCGGGCGGTGGCCACGGTCATGCCGTGGGCAGCTGAGGCGCTGGAGCAGTACCTGGAGCAGGTCCGCCCGCGGTTCGGCTGCGATGCCCACCCGGCGGTGTGGCTGACCGAGCGTGGCGGGCGGATCTCGGCCCGTCAGGTCGATGACCGGTTCGCGCGATGGCGGGCCGCGGCCGGGCTGCCGCGCGAGCTGTCGGTGCACTGCCTTCGCCATTCGTATGTTTCACACCTGATCGAAGACGGTGTCGACCCGTTGTTCGTGCAGCACCAGGTGGGGCATTCGTGGGCGTCGACGACCGCGGTGTACACCCAGGTCGGGTCCGATCACAAGAACCGGATGTTGCGCGCCGCGTTGGGCAAGGTCTTCGGGAACGACAGTGTCGATGGGGAGGGACGGTCATGAAGGTGAAGGTGTCGTATCGCTGGCATCTACGCCAGTTGATGGCGCAGCGGGGAATGTTCGCCACCTCGGACCTGGCCCCTTTGTTGGCCAGCCGGGGAGTGAAACT